>Ga0247838_1000717_pt1 | contig 51308 bp, 44 predicted proteins | sample LaCruzMarch2015__5_FD_189097 | JGI IMG/M metagenome (GOLD analysis project Ga0247838, IMG submission 189097) | Freshwater microbial communities from meromictic Lake La Cruz, Castile-La Mancha, Spain - LaCruzMarch2015_15m | ecosystem: Environmental > Aquatic > Freshwater > Lake | place: Spain...
GTTCTTCGGCTTCGGCACGGACGAAAACGGCGCGTTTAAGCACTGGCCTGGAAGTGCAAGTCCCCGAATATTTAGAAATCGGCGAGCTAATTAAGGTCAATACCGAAACAGGTAAATATTCGTCCCGCGCTTGATTCCGTTTGACAATGCCAGAAACAAACCAGTACTTGAGGGTTGCCCAAGGTCAATTCGCGTTAAACCGCTTGCCCAAACGCCCTAACGAATTACTGCGGGCGTTTGATGCGGCGGATGAATACTTGCTGGATTATGTTGCCGAGTCCGTGCAGCCAACTCAAGATGCCAAGATTTTACTGCTCAACGACAGCTTCGGTGCATTGGCGGTGGCGTTACATGCTTGGCAACCCTGGGCGATGTCGGATTCCTTTTTGTCACAACAAGCGACTCGGCTTAACCTGTTGAAAAATGGCCTGCAGTTGTCGGGCGTGAATTTGCTCAGTAGTGTAGACGCACTGACGGGTATTTTTGACCTGGTTTTGATCAAAGTACCGAAAACTTTGGCATTGCTTGAAGATCAATTGATACGCCTGCATCCCCATTTGACTGCGACTTCACAAGTGATTGTTGCAGGGATGGTCAAAACTCTGCCCGCGAATGTCTGGAAATTGTTAGAACGATTGATTGGAGTAACGAGCACTTCGTTGGCGAGAAAAAAAGCTAGGCTTATTTTTGCCCAAGCTAAACCAAACCTGGTTATTCCTGTTAACCCTTATCCAGTCTATTACACGCTAGAAAATACCCATTTCCGCATTGCTAACCATGCCAATGTGTTTTCACGGGACAGCCTAGATATTGGCACACGGTTTTTTCTCCAGCATTTGCCAACAGCTACCGACGAGCAAGATATTGTTGATTTAGGCTGTGGCAATGGTTTGGTGGGTTTGATTGCCGCTCAGCGCAATCCCCAAGCCAAATTGCTGTTTGTGGATGAATCCTATATGGCTATCACTTCTGCAGAAGAAAATTTTAGGCAAGCTTTTGGACTGGATAGGATAGCGAAATTTCGGGTTGGTGATGGATTGTCGGAAGAGGAAACCGCGTCGGCCGACATCATCCTTTGCAATCCGCCTTTTCATCAACAAAACACCATAGGCAACCAAGTTGCTATCAGTATGATTAAACAATCACGCCGAGTCTTAAGAAAAAATGGAGAATTATGGTTGATTGGCAATCGCCATTTGAATTATCACTTCGCACTCAAACGATATTTTAACCAAGTGTCGGCAGTCGCCGCCAACACCAAGTTTGTGATTGTAAAAGCCAGTTACTGATCGGCTTTATCTCAGAAATAAAAAAGAACCCAAAAGTAAGTTACTTTTGGGTTCTTTTAAAATATTACGCTGGGGTTACGTTCTCGGCTTGCGGACCTTTTTGACCTTGAGTCACCTGCATGGTCACTTTTTGGCCTTCGCGCAAGGTTTTGCGACCGGAGCCGTTAATTGCGCTGTGGTGAACGAAAACATCCTTGCCACCTTCTTGTTCAATAAATCCGAAACCTTTTTCATCATTGAACCACTTAACGGTACCTACAACTTGATCTGACATATGACACTCTTTACTTTAAAAAAAATCGCCAAAGAAAATTGGCTTTATAAATCCCAGACTTAGAAATAAAGCTGGCTCAAACTTAAACTGCAATCAATATTAGCACTAATAATGCATGAAGAGCAAAAACATTTTGGATGAAGTCCGATAAATTTACCTGAAATAAGATAGTTCCCAAATCTTTGTTTGAACAACTAAAATCTGATCAAACCTGATCTCCTAACCTATCAATAAATCCTAAATCTGCAGAATTTCAACTACTTGAACTTGTCATTATCCCGAATACCCGCCAATAAAAATTCTTTCTTAGTTTCTTGATAACCACATAAAAAACTTCAATAATGTGAGCCAGTTCAAAATTATATTAGTAATTCAACTGCCTGGTGAATCATTAATGCAGCAAAGGCAAATTTTAAATTAAACGTACTTCAAACCCAATACATCTTGCATATCATACAACCCATTGTTTTTATTATGCAACCAAACTGCTGCCCGCACCGCACCATTGGCAAACGTCATGCGGCTACTGGCTTTATGGGTAATTTCTACCCGCTCGCCTTCATCGGCGAACATTACTGTGTGCTCACCGACAATATCGCCAGCCCGTATAGTCGAAAAACCAATAGTTTTTCTCTCACGCTCGCCAGTGTTGCCTTCGCGGCCATAAACCGCACAATCTTTTAAATCCCTTCCCAAAGTTTCGGCAATCACTTCACCCATACGCAATGCAGTACCGGACGGCGCGTCAATTTTATGGCGGTGATGGGCTTCAATCACTTCGATATCTGTATAATCACCCATGATTTTTGCGGTAATTTCCAGCAATTTCAATGATAAATTGACTCCAACGCTGAAATTAGGAGCAAGCACAATAGGGATGTCTGCGGCGGCATCGGTAATCAGAGATTTTTGGGCATAATCAAAACCCGTCGTTCCAATCACCAGTTTTTTACCGTAATCCCGGCAAAAATTTAGCACATTTATCGTTGTCTCAGGACGGGTAAAGTCGATCAGCACATCAAAATCATCAATGACCATCATGATGTCATCAGCGACATGAATATCCGATTGCCCTAAACCAACAAGTTTACAAGCATCATGCCCAACAGCATGACTACCAGGGCGGGAAATGGCGGCGGTGAACTTAGCATCAAGACTGGCTTCGGCAATTTTTGCGGCTTTAATCAAGCACAAACCCATACGTCCTGATGCACCGATAACGGCAATACGACTCATAATTAACCTGTCAATTTATCGAAAAAATCTTTCACGCCATCAAGAAACGAGTGTTCTTGAGGACTATGATGTTTTCCGCCGCCAGTCAGCGACTCACCTAACTGCTCCACCAACGTCCTTTGCTCTTTGGTCAAATTGACGGGGGTTTCTATTTGAACTTTACATAATAAATCGCCAACTGGCCCCCCACGGACGGGTTTTACACCTTTGCCGCGCAAGCGGAAGGATTTTCCGGTTTGTGTTTCGGGTGGAATTTTCAACATGACCTTGCCATCCAAGGTCGGTACTTGAATTTCATCACCCAAACAGGCAGTCACGAAACTGATTGGCACTTCGCAATAGAGGTTTGCCCCGTCGCGGGTAAAAATCTCATGGTCTTTAACACGGATTTCAATGTACAAATCCCCTGCTGGTGCGCCACGTTCACCTGCTTCGCCTTCGCCACCTAGACGGATGCGGTCACCGGTATCGACACCCGCCGGAATTTTTGCCGACAAGGTTTTCGATTCTTGCACACGGCCTTGCCCATAACATTTGCCACACGGGTCTTTGATCTGTTTGCCCGTTCCGTGGCAAGTAGGACACGTTTGTTGAACGGAAAAGAAACCTTGTTGCATACGCACCTGACCATGCCCATGACAAGTGGAACAAATGACTGGTGATGAACCCTTTTTCGCACCAGAACCGTTACACTCCCCACAACTTACCAATACCGGAATTCGGATTTTTTGTTCAGTCCCGGCAACAGCCTCTTCTAGCGTGATTTCCAAATTGTAGCGTAAATCCGAGCCACGTTGCACACCACCGCCACGTTGCCTACCGCCGCCAAAAATATCCCCGAAAACATCACCAAAAATATCACTAAAACCTTCCGCACCACTAAATCCGCCTGGACGCCCACCCATCGACGGGTCAATGCCTGCGTGACCAAACTGATCATAAGCGGCACGTTTTTTTGGATCTGACAGGACTTCGTAAGCTTCCTTCACTTGCTTAAATTTGGCTTCTGCAGTATCTGGATTATCCGCATTTCTGTCAGGATGAAATTTCATAGCCAAGCTACGGTACTTTTTCTTAATTTCAGCATCGCTGGCATTGCGATCAACACCCAATACCTTATAAAAATCTTCTTTATCTGCCATGTGTATGTTTGACCTTGTTTCTAAATGTTAATTGGTTATTCGTGAAATAGCTGATCAATGCCAGCGATAACGCCAGCCAGTGAAAATGAGATGAGCTGTAAAGAAATTGGACGGCGTTTTTATGCAAAAGATGAGGGCGAATATTAAAAATTAAATCTCTGTATAAAAAAATTTTGGAGTTGCTTGAAAAGCCCGCTTGATAGTAAAGGCCCTGTTGTCCTGGATAATTTTGTATTCCATAGTAAATGGCACTGAATAAACCTCCCTGAAACAGGAAGAAAGCCCAGTTGCCGATTTATTTATGGATTTTAGTGATTACGTTGCTGGCCATGCCACGGGGCAACTTTAAGCAACAACAACATGCCCGGTAGTGTGATAACAAAACATAACAGGAAAAATTCCTGCCATCCAAGCCATTCTACCAAATAGCCAGTCGCGGCATTGGCAAAAGTACGCGGTACCGCCGCCAAACTGGTGAATAAGGCAAATTGTGTGGCAGTGTAAAGTGGATGGGTAGTATGGGCGATAAATGCGACGAAAGCCGCCGTACCTAAACCAACGCCCAAGGCTTCAATGCTAATCACTGCCGCCAAGCCAACTAAGCTATGGCCGATTGTAGCCAACCAAGCAAAACCTATTATGGCTATCATCTGCACGAATCCAAAAATCCACAATGCGCGGTTGATACCTAACTTAATCATCCAAACACCACCAACCAAGCCGCCAAAAACGCTAGGCCACAATCCGGCATTTTTAGCAACCAAGCCAATCTCAGTTTTGCTAAAACCCATGTCCATATAGAACGGCGTGGCAAGTGCCGTTGCCATGCTATCGCCCAGTTTATAAAAAAATATGAATGCCAACACCAAAGCCGCTGATTTTAGGCCATTGCGGTTGACAAATTCATGAAAAGGTTCGAAAACAGCGGCGCGCAAGGTTTTTGGCGGGGCATATTCAAGCACGGGTTCGGCGACAACTAGTGTCATAACCATGCCCGGCAACATAAACAATGCGGTGACGGCAAACACCAGATGCCACGGCAAATGATCCGCAAGAATTAAAGACAGGGAGCCTGGTATTAGTCCAGCGATTTTATAGGCATTGACATGGATCGCGTTGCCAATGCCTAGCTCACTATTCGGCAATAATTCCCGCCGAAACGCATCCAACACAATATCCTGCGAAGCACTGAAAAAGGCCACAACAACCGCCAGATAAGCAATTGTCCACAAATCGGGGGTAGGATGCAGCATCCCAAAGACAGGAATAATCAGCAATAAGGCCAATTGCGAAATGAATATCCAACCACGCCGCCGTCCCAGTGGGGGCGTATAACGGTCAAACAAGGGCGACCAAAGGAATTTCCAGGTAAATGGCAATTGGATCAGCGCGAACAAACCTATCGCTTGCAAATCCACGCCTTCAGAACGCAACCAAGCAGGTACAAGGCTAATTAGAATATACAATGGCAAGCCAGAGCTAAAACCCGTGAATATGCAGATCAGCATGTGCTTATTGAGTAACTTCCGCCAGATGTTCGTTGTCTCTGTCATAGGTTTAAAAATAGAAAAGGCCGATAGCTGCTGATACGCAGGCTATCGGCCTTGTTGAAGCTACCGCATCACAGCGGATATAAAGCGTGATTCAGATGATCAACCATTAATTAAGTAATGGGTGAAAATACTGGCAGCATAGCCAGCGGCAATCGCAGGCGTCCATTTTAAATGGCTGAAGAACGTGTATTTGTGGTCAGATTGGCCCATCAACGCCACACCAGCAGCTGAACCGACTGACAGCAAGGACCCACCCACACCAGCCGTCAACGTTACCAATAACCATTGGTACAGATCCATATCGACGCCCATGTTCAATACCGCAAACATAACTGGGATATTATCTACAACCGCAGAAATCAAACCGACCATGATGTTGGCTGTGGTTGGCCCCAAACCTTCGTACATCGCACTGGACAACAATTCCAGATAACCGATGTAACCTAAACCACCCACGGCGAAAACCACGCCAAAGAAAAATAATAAAGTGTCCCATTCAGCATGACGGACTTTGTTAAACACGTCAAAACCCGTTTCACCTTCTATGGTATATCTGACTTTAAGGAAATATCCATACAACATCAACGCTGACAAACCAACCATCATGCCCATGAAAGGCGGCAAATGCAGGACTTGTTTGAAACTGACCGCCGTGGCAATGGTAAACAGGAACATCACGCAAATTTGAATTGCGCCTGGTTTCAAAACAACAGCCGCTTCGTTGGTTTCTTTCGGTTGCTCGTCAGGTACGGCAAAATACATGACCGCTGCGGGAACCGCGTAATTGACTACTGAAGGGATAAACAATTTAAAAAAATCAAAGAATTCAGCATACTCTGCTTGCCAAACCATCAAAGTGGTGATGTCACCGAACGGACAAAATGCACCACCGGCATTGGCGGCAATCACTAAGTTGACGAAACCGATACTGACGAATTTGGGGTTATCTGCACCAACAGCCAACACCACTGCACCCACCAATAAAGCAGCGGTCAAGTTGTCAGCGACCGAAGACAGGAAGAAGGTAATCACGCCAGTAATCAGGAACAACTTACGGTAGCCGAATTGTTTTCTGACCAGCCACGAACGCAGTGCTTCGAATACGTTACGTTCTGACATGGAGTTGATGTAGGTCATCGCCACCAGCAAAAACAGCATCAGCTCGGCATATTCTTTCAAATCATGCTCAAACGCCGCGTGCATTTCTTCTGCTGGAACGCCTTTTTGCTGCGCCAAAATTGCCGCATGCGCCCAAATAATACCGGCAGCCAAAATAACCGGTTTGGATTTACGCATATGCGTAAATTCTTCCGTCATCACAAAACCGTAGGCAATGATAAAAATCAATACCGTAAAAATACCCCGTTGCGTCCCGGTCATGTCGAGATTTGCAAACCCCTCCGTCTCCGCAAACGCCAATTGCGGCACGAGCATAGCCACCAGCATTACCAATAAAAATCGAACCACAATACCCCCTCTCTTTTAATAGTTTAAAGTAAACAAATACACAAAAATTAACACTTAATAGTATCACCATCCAATAAATTTTGTCATTTTATGGCTCAGAGTATATGATGACAGATCATGATTTTTCGCCAGAAAGGCACCCAAACAGGCAACATGTACCAATATAACGAAACAGACCAAACCCTTGTCAATGAGCGTGTCGCCCAGTTCAGACGACAAACCGAAAAGTATTTGCAAGGTGAACTGACCGACGACCAATTTCGCGCATTACGCCTACGCAACGGGCTTTATATCCAAACCCACGCCCCCATGTTGCGGGTCGCCATTCCTTATGGCTTGCTCAGTTCCGAACAAGTCCGCAAATTGGCGCATATTGCCCGCACTTACGACAAAAACTACTGTCATTTCACCACCCGCCAAAATGTCCAATACAACTGGCCTAAATTGGAACAAGTACCTGATATTTTGGCGGAATTGGCAACTGTCCAGATGCATGCCATCCAAACCAGCGGCAATTGCATGCGCAACACCACAACTGACCATTTTGCCGGCATCGCCGTCGATGAACTGGAAGACCCACGTCCTTATTGCGAAATTATCCGCCAATGGACAACTTTGCATCCTGAATTTGATTATCTGCCGCGCAAATTTAAAATTGCCGTCAGCGGCGCGTTGCATGACCGTGCCGCCACCCAATTCCACGATATTGGCGTGCATCTGGTCAAAAATGACGGAGGTGAAATTGGCTTTAGAATCCTTGTTGGCGGCGGCTTAGGTCGTACACCTATTATTGGCTCAGTCATCCGCCCGTTTATTGAGAAGAAACACCTGTTGTCTTATCTCGAAGCCATCTTGCGGATTTACAACCTGTTTGGTCGCCGCGACAACAGGTACAAAGCGCGGATAAAAATTCTCGTCAAAGAAACCGGTCTGAAAAAATTCACCGATATGGTCGAAGCCGAATGGCAACAGATTAAAGATGGCATGGAACTGGGCGACGAACGTATAGCAGCCATCAAAAGCCATTTCAGCTTGCCTGATTATGAAACTGAAGCCGCTGATGATTCAACCTTTGGTCAACATTTACAAAACAATACCGCATTTGCAACGTGGTATCGCCAAAATACCGTTAGCCATAAAATCCCAGGCTACCGCGCTGTTGTTTTATCGCTAAAAGCCCCAGAAGTACCACCCGGTGACCTTACCGACCAACAACTCGACGCCGTTGCCGATTTGGCTGACCAATTCAGCTTTGGCGAAGTACGCACCACCCACCGCCAAAATTTAGTTTTTGCCGATGTCAAACAGGCAGATTTGTTTAGCTTGTGGGAAAAATTGGTGGAACTGAGCCTGGCGACACCCAATATCGGCACAGTCACAGACATGATCTGCTGCCCTGGCTTGGATTTCTGCTCACTGGCAAACGCCAGTTCCATAGGCATCGCCAAAGAAATCAACGAAGCCTTAGATGACATGGATTATCTGCATGACATCGGCGATGTCAAAATCAACATGTCCGGCTGCATGAACGGCTGCGCCCACCAAAGCGTCGGCCACATCGGCATTTTAGGTGTCGATAAAAAAGGCACGGAATGGTACCAGATCACTCTAGGCGGCTCATCGGAAAACGAAGCCGCGATTGGCGAGCGTTTAGGGCCCGCAGTTGCCAAACACGAAGTCACCCTAGCCATCACGACCATTTTGGATGTCTACGTCAAACAACGCCTAGAAGAAGAAAGCTTTCTGGATATGGTAAAACGGGTAGGAATCGACCCCTTCAAGGAGCAAGTCTATGCAAATCATTAAAGACCAACAAATTATCGATGACTCTTGGCAATCTCTGGCTGACGATGCCGAATTTACAGCTGGAAATGTCAGCGTGTCCGTAAACCGTTGGCAACAAGACAAATCAAAATTGTTGGCACACGACGGCAAACTCGGCATCCGCATCAGCCCAGCCGATTCCGTCGCCGACTTTGCCGACGATTTGGATAAAATCGCTTTGGTGGAACTGGATTTCCCCGATTTTGCTGATGGACGCTTGTTCTCCCAAGCGTGGCTATTACGCAGCCGCTACGGTTTCCAAGGAGAAATCCGCGCGATAGGTAAATACATGCCGGACCAAGTGTTTTATCTGTCACGGGTCGGTGTTAATGCGTTTAAACCCGCCAAGGCAGAACAATTGCCTGTAGAGCTGGGGTATTTGCACGATTTTTCTGTTAAATATCAGGTATCAGCAGTCAATTAGGGAAAATCCAAAACCCGCTAAGCTTGTTTCGGTTTAGCGGGTTTTTTTAGATTTTAAAGAGCATTTTGGGGTAATCGCTGAATAGTTATTTGCTAGGTCGGTGGTATTTCTAGCTGAGGGCGGATACCATGCGCGGCATCAGCCTAATTATGCCGGAGGGATTATTCCTTAGGAATGCGCATGGAATAAGTTCGTCAGTAAGACCTTTCAGGTTTTTAAAACCTGAAAGGTCTAGCGTGCCATTGCCTAACATTATTTCATGCTTATTCCTTACCTATTTGATACATTTCCTCTTCGTTATTTTCAACCACTTTTCCGGTAGCGGCGTCCACTTCCAGTTTCACTTCTTTGCCATCGCCCGTCTTGATGTCGAATTCGTAAGAAGCATCCCCGTTTTCTTCAATTTCGTATTCAATCTCAGTGATTTCGCCTGGATGTGCTTTCAGGGCGACTTTTTTGGCTTCGTCTTCATTGATTTTTAACTTAGCTTTAAATAATGGGTCATTGGCACTAGCAACTTCCTGCTCAACTTCGGTTATCAAACCTTGGTTGGCATCACATTCCAGTTCCCATTCTTTGCCATCGCTTCCGAGTACATTGAATTCATAAATCGGCGTGCCGCGTTCCAGTTTAAATTCCAGCTTCACGGTTTCGCCGGGTTTTTTGGCTTGGGCTAACTTAAAGCAGGTTTCCATAGGCACTTTGGTTGACGGCATCGTGAAGTCGGCAAAACATGGGGCGGCAAGGCCAAAGGACACGATAAGGAAAATAAGGCTTATTGGGGTTTTCATAGTTTCTCTCTTTGCATGGTGGGGGGGGAAGTAACTGATTAATGTTACACCCTTAGGAATACGTACGAAACAACTTCTACTTAATGTTTCAAATTACCTATAGGTACTGAAACGTTACGGAACGGTTCGCTGTGGCATCTACTGTTGGTAAAAACCCGTTCCAGCTGCCGGACCTTTTGAGCATTTTCGTGCTTTTCGTGGACAATGCGTAACATCAGTTAGTAACTGACGTTAAACAATGACGTGTTTTTTCTCCCATTTGCCGCGTCGAGCACCGCAGTATTTGTCGGGAATAGCCCGAAGGGGTGCGGCATGGATGCCGCACGGAGGCAGATTACCCACAGGGCATAAAGGGCAGGAAGCCCATTCTGCCTCCCCCCCCGACAAATGCGCAGAGCGCAAGGCATAAGCGGCAACCGGGCCGCCTTTTCTTTGGATACTTTCTTTTCGACTGCATGGATGCCACCACAAGGTTGTCTATGGACAGAGGTAGAGCAACGCCCCTCAAGGGGGTCTATGGACAGAGCAGTTGCCGAGGCGGAGCAAAAGACAAATCCGCCGGGAGCGGATTTGGTGACAACCCGAAGGGCAAAAACCAAGGATGGGTTTTTGCAGAGTATCTCGCTTTCGGGTGCGAGAACCCGATTAAATCCGTCGCAATATAGCGACTCAGCATGATACATTTCAAACCTCAGAAATTGTCTGCGTAACGTCAGTTAGTAATTAAAACCTACAAGTCAAAACGGTATTCAATTCCCGCCCAATAAGCACGCGGCGCGCCGGGGCCAATGAGAGTTGAATTGAGCCAGTCATTGGAATTGTAATTCCAGCCACTAGACCCAACCGTGCCTTTTTCGGAAGGCGAAAAAGGGTTGATACCTAAGCGCCCAGCAGTCGCATATTGGGTATCAAAGACATTGTTAATCATGCCAAACACCGAAAAGCCTTTCGCCAATTCATAACGGCTTTTTAGATTGAAAATAGCATAGCCCGGCACAGTCCCGGCGTCGGTAAATTGCCTTAGGCGGATCAGTTCCATGCCTGTACCCGTGCTGTTGGGGCGTTCGATGTAATCATAAGCACCTTGGGTATGTCCGTTGTTTTCGTTACCCCGCACAAATGATGAAGAATGCGCGACCATACCCACACCGAACTCCCATTTCTGGGTAAGATGCAGATTGACGTTCAGATTGAGATTATGCAATGGAATACCTGGCATTCGGTCGCCAGGTTGGATTTGGATCATGTCTTGGATGGCTTCCAATGGCCTGCCCGATTCATCATATTTGGGTTCCAAAGGCGTACTGACAGCAGCACTACTATTGTAAGGGCTGACCATGAACAAACTGGATTGGAAAGTGGCTTCGGTCAATCCGTAATTGGCGCGAATATCGACGATGCCGACCTTTCCGGAAAAGCCCAATTCCAAGCCTTGTCTGCGGGTGTCGCCGATGGTGTCAAAAAAGCTCCGGCTGGCGTTGATGCCGACCAAATAAATATCATCACGCAAATCGGTGCGATAAAGGCTGGTGTTCCATTCCCAATCACCAAAGACTTTGCCGCGCATCCCCACTTCATAGGAATTGGCAAAAATTTGCGGTAAGAACGGGTCGCCGGATAGGGACGTTGGCAAGGTGCAAGCCCCGCCAATCGAGGCAACACTTTTCGGAACTTTGGGTGAATTTGGATCGCCAGGGGTTTGTGGCACTAGCGTACCGTCATAAGCGCAACCCAATTCAACATTCGACGGCGTTCTGGTGCCCTGGCTCCAATTAAAAAACACATTTAGGTCTTTCGCTGCCATTTGGCTGTCTTTGAAGGGCAAGTAACTGATGCCCAAAGAGGGGTTGAAAGAGTTGTACTCAAACTGATCCGATGTCGGTGTTTCACTGTATTTGCCCAAACCATAATAAGGGTCTTGTGACAACAACACGTCCTTATCCCAATTCGCCCGCAAATTATAATTCGGCGTGTCGCCACAGGAAGCCGGATTCGTCCCTTCGCAAACTATCACGGTAGGGCGATAGGTGTTAAGGTCAACAATATCATGCAGGTCTTCAAAGCCCGCCCGTGTCCTCGCCCTGAGCTTATTCGTCACTTGGGTATGATTAAAACGACCGGAAACACTCAAATGCAAATTGTCTTTTGGCGAAAAGGTTTCGCTAAAATAACCACTAAACGTATTGGATTTGCCGACAAATGAATTGTTATGGATGTCCTCCCGCGCCGCGACAAACAAAGGGGCTATGGCTTTAGGGGCGAGGTAAACACGGTGCGAGGCGTCCATCAAACCTAGGCGTTGGCTGACATCAAAATCAGAATTTGACATATCCGCCGAGCCTCCGACCATGAATTTATGCTGCTCGCTATCCCAGTTTAATTGCATAGATGCGCCATCGGTCATTTGTTCAATCGAGGTGCTGCTCAACACGCCAATCGGTGTACCCTTCACCCAACCCTTGGACGATAAGCCAGGGCTTTGATTTTTTGGATCGCCAGCAGCACCATTACGCGGCCCGGATTTTTTCCCAACGGGGACGTAGTTGATTTGGTCGCAATCATCCTCCATTGGCGGCACAATGGTGACATAATCCTGATTTCTGGCGTTCAACGGTTTGTTGATACTGCCAGGATCAATCACGCCATCAAAATTCCTATCTAAACCATAATCCGGTACGCCATCTTTATTGGCATCCTGATATCGGCAAACCGGTTGTCCTGTGCGGGTGCCTTTGGCGCGAAGTGGATTGGCCCAGCCGCTTTCAATATCTTGAAAATCCTCATAAATATCGCCAGCAACCGATTGTCGGCTGCTGTCACGGCGATAAATTTGTCCGGTCAGGCTGAGGTTATCGGTAAAGAAAAACTCGCCACCCAAACTATATTGCTGCAAATCGTTTTCGGTGTTGTCCGGCGAGCTGAACACGGCAGTGGGGTCTTGTCGGTACAAATCCAAAGGAATCAATCCGTTGCCCAGCAATTGATTGCCCACCAGCACGGTGCTGGCTTTGATGCTAAAGCGTTCACCGCGCCAATCGACACGGGCAAAACCTTGTTTGACTTGTGAAGGCGAATTCATCCGCCAGCCTTCTTCGTCAAATCCGGTAAATGCCATAAAACCGCCCAACACACCATTATTCCAACCTGCCGACACCTCGCCTTTTTTTCTATCCCAAGAACCGCCTTGAAAACTGAGATTAACGCCGGGGTCTTCAAAACCATTTTTAGTCCGTAACGACAAAGCGCCGCCCAAGGTATTGAGGCCAAATAGCGGATTGGAACCCGGAAACACATCCATGCCCGACAGCGCGTTCATCGGAATTAAATCCCAATTAACAATATCGCCAAACGGCTCATTAACTCTGACTCCATCGAGAAAAACCGACAAACCTTGCGGCGTACCGATTTGTGGCGAAGCTGAAAAGCCCCGGTAGCTGATGTCCATTTGGAACGGGTTACCTTGATAGTCGTTGACGTTCACCGACTGTAAGCGGGAATTCATCAAATCACCCAAGCTGGTCGCCATAGAATCTTTAATGTCTTGGCTAGAGATAGATTGGACGTTGCCGGGAATTTGTTCTTTGCTTAATTGCAGACCTTCGCCAGGGCCAAGCTTGGTGTATTTATGGCTGATTTTCTCGCCTTCAACGACTACGGTTTCCAATTCGACAGGCTGATCTTGGATGCTTTCCGCCCAACATAAACACACTGGCAATAGTAGTAGTAAAAATAAGCTAAGGCGTAAAGCTGCCTTGTCAAACGGGCAAAAAACAGGGGTTGGGGTCTGAGGCATAACAACGGCAACGAGAGTGAACAGGGTCAGGACGGGTTGCCCGTTCATTTCGGGCAAGGTAGCCGCCATATTAGAAGTTATACAAAGGATACGATACGGGAAAAATTCCTGAATATTTAAGGAATATTTCTTAATGTGTTGTCGGGCATATAACGTCTGTACTTTTTTCTATAAAATCCATCGTTATGTTAATTCGATGCGGCAACACGGCATATCTTGCCCGTTCCCAAGTCGAAGAGACTGTGAAAGTATTACAAAATGCTCTATGAATTAATGATTGTCCACGAAAATCACGAAAATCACGAAACAATTAATAAAATATTTTTCAATAAGTTATGGTTGAGCTAATTTTACAGTTTCGTTTTTTTGTGATTTTCGCTTCGCGCTCTTCGGGTCGTGGACTGGACATAACCTATTTCTTTCACATTCTCGTCAGCTTGGGTACGAGCGTCTATATTTTATTTTGAATATTAATGGTTTTTTAACTGTGGGCAGTGCAATTCAGGCATGGGCATAAGAACAATTGGACAGAAAGCGGTTATGGCTAAATTTACCTTATTTATCAAGGCATTGCCCTTGATAGGCGGCCTTGCTTTAGGCTCGGCTTATCTGGCCTTGTCTTGGGACAAACCATCAAAATTTGCCGATACCGTGACGGCATCCCCTGAAAATCCCGATTTGGCAGGCAACCGCAAACCTCAAGGCCACGGAAACAGCCAACGTGGTGCTAAAAATACCAGCGAGATAATTATCCAAGCAAACCCATCCGTCCAACCATCCCTACACAAAACCGAAAAATTGCCTGGCATATTTCGCGGCGATTGGGGGGAAACGCCTGTTTACGCAGCAAATGATCGGGTCAATTTCGAAGGCGCGGCTTATCTTAGTTTATTAGACGACAACCAAAACCAGCCGCCGCCATTAAGCCCGGCTTATTGGCGTATGGTAAAAGCCGCCGAAATTAAAAATGCCGAGGCTTGCTTTTTAGTCAGACCTGATGCGGGATTAGGTGGATGTGATTTTACGCAGGGAAACCGCTTAAAAGATTTGGACTTGCATGGGGCTGATTTATCTCGGACGCAGCTTACTGGCGATTTAGGTTCTGCAAATTTAAGCGGAGCTAATTTAAGCGATGCTGCGGTGATCGGCTCATTGCTCATCCGCCCTGATACGCAAATGGAGAAAGTTAATTTGTCGGGTTTGCAATCGGATGGCAACAATCCGCTGATCGCTGAAGCAGCAAAGATGAATCATGTCAATTTTAATAACGCCAATCTATATGGAGCAAGGCTGAAAGCCGCCGATTTGATGGGCGCAAATTTGACGGGGGCGACGCTGACGGGTGCAGATATGCGTGCCAGCTATTTGGCAGGGGCAGATTTAAGCAAAACCGACCTGACTTACGCCAGATTATCAGGGGCATCTTTCACAGGTGCGACACTCAATAAAGCGGATTTGACAGAAGCTAATCTGAGCAATGCCAATTTTTCAACGGCAAATCTGCACAATGCCAATCTGGCTGGTGCCAACCTTGCGGAAACCAATTTGTCCGGTGCAGACCTGAGCGGGGTCAATCTCACGGACGCCCAAGGCACGGATAGCACATTAATTGACAGTGATACTAATTTTACCGCCGCCACTTGTCCCGACGGGGTGGTGGTGGACGGAAGTCAGGCCACCACTTGTCTGGGACATGGATTCTGAAACCCTCCATATATCCATAGCAATATCAGAAAGACCAACCACCATTAATTATTCAAAAACACATCTAGGAGCATCCATGAAAAAAATCATATTGTCCACTACCTTGCTAGGTAGCTTATTAATCAACATCACTCCGGTTATGGCAACTGGCTTTATCGGTCTGCGGCCTAACGGTTTCCCCGCAACTGGCGGCACAACAGCCTATGTAAGATGTAATCTGTCAGGAAATTTTGGCTCCAACCCGAATGGTTCCACTCCCCCCACTTTTGCACCTGACGGCGGTAAAAATAACGTTTGCGCCATACCTAGCATCAATCCGCCTGCGCCAGGGTACGTCCAAACGGCAAATGTCGTCCGCAATATTGTCATGAACAACGCCTATACCCTTAGAAAGCCCGTTACCGTCGGAACTGTTAGTGATAGGGTTTGGCGCAACGGTACAAATTGCATTTATGGTGCCAAAATCAGATTGAATAACATTGATTACGACCTCAGGGCAGTAAGCCCAGGTAAACAATATTTTGAGGTCAACGATATTCTTCGTGCTGGTTTTATAAACCGTGGGCCATTATCAATTGCTTACCATTTCACAACAACAGGTGCCGGAACATCAGACGATGTCCTGTATCGCGCTGGTTTAACTTTTACCTCAGTAGTCCATAAACCAGGCGACAAACCTAGGCCGCTTACTAGCGTCGCACCACTTAGCCAGAATTGGGTGGATTTCACCTCGGATATCAACTTTTTGGACGATGATGGCTCATCCGTTAGGGATTCATCTTGGTTATTGGTTAAGTCCACTTGCACAACGGCGGCCCCTTCATTACTTAAGGGTGCATTGAGAATTCGCCAGATGGGACAGGAAGAACAACCCCTGATAGAAATCAAAGTCGATGCTTTCGCACCGGCGGGAGGGAATACGGCGCAATAATCTCGGAAGTTTGTCCCTGAAAAGCAGACGGCTGTCCTTGCCGTTCAATACTTTTAGTTTAAGCCATTCATAGTTGCCAAGCCTTCACGAATGGCTTAAGTTTTTCGCTTAGAGACCGCTGACGGTGCCTGTGGTACTTAAACCAGTTATATTTTTGCAAGGAATAAACCATCCTGCCACTTTGATTTTGTTTAATGGGTTGTGGGCAGCAATCCGCTCTTTGTCATGTTTTTGGTTTTTGAAATGCGGTCAACTTGACCGCATTGGCAAGATGCATCTATCCCCCAAGGTATTGCCCCCTTTTCTAATTCCACTAAACGCCAAAAACATGAGCGTTTGAAGGAATAGATTTATACCTTCATATTTTTAGCTACATACGCAACTTATTGATTTAATGGTTTTTATATCCTCTAGCAATTATCTAAATTGATCAGTCCTGCACTAACCTCAATAATCTGTTCCTACCAGCAATAATTCTTCAATAAAATGCTGGCTGTACAAGGGTAAGTAATTTTGTTTTAGATAAGCTATTTTGGTGCTGGAAATCGGGATCAAATGCGCTAAATCCCTAACCACTAAATCATGGTCTATTTCTGGATCGTAAGCCATTCCGGCAATCAGCCCGACCCCCATCCCTAAGCGGACATAAGTTTTAATCACGTCGGTGTCCGCCGCCGCGAGGATAATATCCAGACCACACCCCGATTTTTTAAATGCCATTTCAATGTTTGAGCGTCCGGTAAAACCAAAACTATAAGTGAGTATCGGATAAGTCGCCAGCCGTTCACAAGTCAGTTCGCCCTCAGACAAAGGATGGCCTTTGGGCATGACTACACAGTGATGCCATTCGTAGCAAGGCAAGGTGACCAAGTCAAAATCGGCATCGACTTTTTCCGTGCAGATGGCAATATCGGCCTTATGGACGTGCAATTGATGGATCAGTTGTTCCGGTGACGCTTGCACCATATAAATTCGGACGCCAGGATATTTCTGCCGAAACCGTTGGATAGGTTTGGGCAGAAAGTATTTGGCTTGGGTATGGGTGGTGGCGATATGGATAGTGCCCTGATTGCTATCGAGAAAATCGGAGGCGATGCTTTGGATATTGAGTTTGGCTTGGCAAATCGTCGTCACTTCCGCCATTACCCGCTGGCCTAACGGGGTCAATGCGATCAATTTCTTGCCGCTACGTTCAAAAACTGGCGAACCCAATTCTTCTTCAAACAATTGCAATTGCCGGCTGACTGCCGATTGGACGACGTGCATTTTTTCGGCGGCCTTGGACAGGTTAAGTTGGGTTTCCTGCAAAATGCGTAACAGTTCAATCTGGCTTAAATTCATGGTTAATCTTGTCTTTGTGAGAAATGCTAAGTGCTACCGATTGTTTATCTAATTTAAAGATATTTAAATCTAATCATATCGTTTTATTAAAAACAAAAACACCCTTACTATGTTTCCCAATAGCTAGACATAAGCTTTGTTATGTCAGCTGGACATCATTTACGAAATAAACCAAGAGAAAAACATGCCCTTACAGCAGTTAATAAATCATTTCAACGACCGTTTTGAAAAAGAACATCATTCCCGCCTTCACCCTTTTATTTTGGAGAATAGCCGGGTCAGCGGGATTTTTGGCCCTATCCGTATCAGCAATTCTTTTTATCCGGTACGTTCTGCCGAAAACCATGTGTAATGATCAACAAAAACGGGACACTTTCTTAGGCCACCTTGCTGTAAAATTCCCGTTCAAATTCCAAAGGCGTTTTATAGCCTAATGTCGAATGTGAGCACCTGCCGTTATAAAAAGCAACACATCAATAATGCTGAGTTTTGCGGCTTCCTTTGTCTTAAACCTTTCGAAGTTCAGTTGTTCGTATTTATAGCAGCTGGCCTTCTCCGTATCCGTTTATTTTCGATTGCACTTCGGAGTTGAATCCATGTTGAAAATTTATTGGAAATAAATCACTAAATTTATAATTCTATGAGCAATGACTGAGGCTGCAATCTGGAAAGCACAGGTTATGTTCGGCACACACTCACCGACTTGTGTCAGTAAGCGCAGGTCTGGGCATTCGTTGAGTACGGCTATGACCGTTTGGCGACTAGGGTAAGCAATAATAAAAATCGACGAATTGCGGAAAGGCTTGTAAGTCCCGTTCCAGCGTATGTGCCAAAGTTCGATGGATGAAGTGGGGGATGTCGTATTGGGCTATGAACCGTTTGCCACGTTATATGATGGGGAGCTGGTCTTAATCACCTGAAAATCCCAATTGTTCGACTCACAAAGCAGGAAACGGGATAGTTTTGGTCAGGATAATAACTGCTGGATTTACGGGCCTTGCGAAGCTGAGCGGGGGTAGCATCTGTTCAAATGGGTTTTTGTCGCATGAATGGAGTCCAAAAACATGTTTTTGGACTCCATAACCCAAAGCCCAGTCGGACTTGCCGTCTTGAGCAATAGCCACAAAATGCCATTTAATCCCAAGGTTTTGGGCAAAATCACGGTTGAAAATGCGCTAATAATCCGCAGATATTTTTTTATCAATCACGGCTTCCCAAACAACACCCCAAATCGCTTCTTACCCCTTTTTTCGGCTTTAAGGTCTCGGATAACATTAAGCCATTCATGTAAGGCGATCCTAATCGGGTTATACGAATTGACTCCGGGTAAGACACCATAATTCTTTATAGGCTGATGCTTATCTTCGGCTTTATACGTACCAAACAAATGGTCAAATACCATCAGCACGCCGCCAAAATTTTTATCCAGATAGATGGCATCGCTAGCGTGATGGACACGATGGTTGGCGGGTGAGTTAAATGCCCGATCAAACCAACCTAAGCGGCCTATCAATTCGGTATGTAGCCAATATTGGTAGAAAAGGTTTACGCCAATCACGGCAAATACGCTGCTGGGATGGAATCCTAGCAAAAACAAAGGGGTGAAAAATAAAAATCCACCTGTAAACGGCCCTGTCCAGCCTAGTCGATAAGCACCTGATAAATAAAAATGCTGAGGGCTATGGTGTACCGCATGGGTTGCCCAAAACCAACGGCAGGTATGGCTAATCCGGTGAAACCAATAATATTGAAATTCCGCCAAGACAAACAAAGTCGGCCAATACAGTGCTTGGTGTGTGGATAGGGTAAACCAGCGGTGTTGCCAAGCCAGATAGGCAAAGCCGCCGACTATCCCCACGGTGGCAAATTTCAGCAAGCGTCCGCCTAATGCAACGCCTAAAGAAGCCAGACTTTCGCGCCAATCATAGGTTTGTTTGCGTACGAAAATGAGATAGAGAGCTTCCAATACGGCAAATAGCACCAATATCGGAAAAGCCAGCATTAAGGCACTTTGGTTAATTTCCATAAGGTTTGCTCCTCTTGTTGATAAAAACCTGACTGTTTGCTGAAACTTGGTTGATCTGGTCTACTACCCTTCAATTAAGGAATGGAGTCAAAAAACCTGTTTTTTGACTCCGGCAACTAAAATCTACGGGAACACAAACTAGGGTTTGTGTTCCCTTTTAATCGAATTCCAAGATTTAACTAATGCTTGCAACGTCTGATGAGTGACCTGCGGTTTAATACTCGCCCGATTTTTTAGTGACCGCGTAGATTTTGCTAGTGGTAAATTTGGTGACTTTTTTCTCTTTAGTGATGGAAGCATTCGCTACCGTGGTTGAGGTGAAATCCATTTTAAGAATGGCATAATCCAACATCGACATACCCGCAAAGCTGGTGTTACCTTTCGTGTCAGTAACGGCAGGTGCGCCCATAAACAGGTTGTAAGTCACGGTCTTGTCGCTATGGATAGAAAAATACGGTACTAGGGTGGTAGTTACACCTTTGAGTTTCATACTCGCGTATAGCAGATATTCTTCCGCGCCGTCAGTTTTCCATAGGCCATCATAATTACTGCCGTTATAAGCAAAATACAGATTTGCGGTCAAAGTTTGCGGCGCATCGGTGGCGGGGGTGATGACACCTGCTAAGGTTTGCCCTGTCACAGTTGCGTCCAGTGTCGTCGCGCCATCGCTGGTTGCCACGGCGATTTGGTCACCTGTCATCGTGCCAGTAAAAACATAACGCAAGGTTTTGGCGGCGGAAATGTCCATGACAATGACTTTGTTTTTCGTCGATTTGACCATAAACAGCAAATCGCCGCTGTTAGTCAGCCAACCGCCGTTAATGGATTGGGCGTAAACGTTAGCAAAAGGGGCGCTGATAAAAAAAGCCAATAGTAACAGGCTGGTTTTAATGAAATAACGGATCATGAGGGTTCTCCCAAAGAGTGGTGAATAAAATGTGGTTTGTGCCGCCAGCAAGCAAATACCAGCGGCATTGCAATTTAGTATGCTTAATTAAGTACTTCCAAACGCATAACGGCAACTTGATGGCGGTACACGGATTTGGCAAACTTCTTGCCGCCAAAGCCCATATCGAACAAGCAGTTGCGAAGGTTAAAGCCTTCTGGGGCAACGGCTTCCAAAGCATCACATTGCGTTTGCGCCCTTTGCAATTGTTTTTGGCTTAAATCCGCTAAGGTATAGATTTTTGAACTGAAATCAGGGAGTGCAGGTACATCGCCATTGGCAAAAATATTGTTAGCCACACGCCAGCTTTCGAGATATTTGCCAAAATCTTGGTGGGACACTTTACCGAGTTCTGGATCGGTTTCATCTGGTGCAACGGGTAGCTCAAGACCTGTGCGGTCAAATAACGATAAGTTTACCGGTTTGCCCAGCAAGCCTTGGGTATCGGCTTCGCGCGGTACGGTGACATTCAGGTCAAGATAGAAACTATTGGCATAAACAACGGTGGCTATATCCGAGACGGTATTGGCAACAAAATAGGCCGAGCCTTTCCGGCTGATATAACCGACATCGCCAATTTGGACGGATTTGTTGTCGCGTAGCTTGACGGGTTTTTCGTCTACCCATATCGCCATGCCTTCCTCTCCACGGTGGATTTCGGCAGTATGTCCAGGCCATTGAAATTTCACTGCTTTAGGAATGGTGTACGCACTGCCCATACCCGTCGTGTTAAAAATAAACCGCCCGACAATGGAAAAACCGCTGCCGTCTTGTAATTCTGTCAAGGTGTAATCGCCGGGAAAATTGTGATCGTAGGCAAAACCTTTAAAGGTGGTGATGTGCGGGTCGGAAGCTACCGTGCCGGAATTGCATTGCAAGGACGTATTAATTGCGCTGCCGCCGCTCATCAAAGCCCCCAAAGTCGCTTGCACACAAGGCTTAGCATCTTCAGCCGCTTGTGGCGCATTAGCAAAACCGGACAATAGCAAGCCGGACAGTAATAAAGTTTTAGTCATTTTCATGGTCAATCTCCAAAAATAGTAACGGGTATGGTTTTTAGTCTCCTGCCAGAACCTTAAAATGTTCTCAAAAGACCGATTGGTTTTCTCTCTAGGTCGTTCAGCAATAATGAAAACACTATTTGTACTGCGTTGTTTTCATGGTTCTAGTATGAAGAGGAGTTATGGCAAAAGAATGTACAAAAACAGCGCATTTATGAGCAAATGTTACCAAGCAGAGTGGCTGTCATCATTTGTCACATTTTCATCCACGCCGATTTTTTATGGGGCTGATATGCTGTGCATGGGTGTGAAATATTTACTTTACCTAGGGTTAAAAGATCACGTTTTACGGAAGGAATAGTTTTTTATGCAACTAACTGCTGGGTCTCATTATGTCTGAACGGATTTTAATTGTTGATGATGATTTGGAAATACGCACCTTGCTGATGCGATATTTGACTGAACAAGGGCTGACGGTGAGGGCTGTCGAAAATGGTGTCGCCATGCGGCGGCTGATGGAGCGGGAAAGTTTTGATGTGCTGATCTTGGACATTATGCTGCCGGGCGAAGATGGCTTGAGTTTGTGCGCCAAGCTTCGGGCCGAAGGGTTTTACTTGCCGATTTTGATGCTGACCGCGAAAGGCCAGGACATTGACCGGATCATTGGCATAGAAGTGGGGGCGGATGATTATTTGTCCAAACCATTCAATCCGCGTGAATTATACGCCCGCATCAAAAGCCTGTTGCGGCGGCAAGCCTATGCCAAAATTCCAGGCTCACCGGAAATGCTTGAACATATCCCCATCGGCAATTATTTGTTGGACTCCCAACAACGGGTGCTAAAAAACGGTGACGAAACTATCGCGTTGACGACGGGCGAATTCGCGCTGCTGAATGCCTTGGTCAACCATCCTCTGAAAGCCCAGTCACGCGACCGTTTGCTGGAATTGTCGCGCAACCGTGACAACGAAGTGTCTGACCGGAGCATAGACGTGCAAATCCGCCGTCTGCGCAAAATTCTCGAAGACAATCCCGCCGACCCTAAATTTATCCAAACCGTCTGGGGCTTTGGTTATGTATTTGTACCTACTGGTGAAAAACGATGAGGCTATTGCCGCACTCGCTATTTTCCCGCAGTGCCTTATTGATCGCTGTGCTGATGATTGCGGCGCAACTCAGTACGGCGGTGTTGTTTACTTATTGGGTGCAATTGCCGCGTTTATTAGTAATGGTGGATTTGGCGGAAAGTCATTTGCACAGTGTCCGTTCGGCATTGGAACTGTTGCCAGACGCACAGCGTGCAGAGTATCTTCGACAAATGGGGCAAGACCATAACCTGCATTTGCAGCAGCAAGCCCCTGTGATTGACAGCAAAGACATCCCCCATCAGTTTGTCATCGACAAATTTCTCAGCCTGTTTGAAGAGAAGTTGTTACCCAATGAGAAAGTAATCTATCAAGCCGCTCCAGAGCGGGTAGTTTGGGTGCAAATTTATGTCCAACAGCAAGCCTTTTGGGTCAAGTTCGCCGCCGAGCCATTCAGTGCCGACCTCAGCGATTATACGGGTGGACTGCTGTTGTTTATGGCCTTACTGGCCTTGCTGGGCGGTTTAATTATTCACCGTACCCTGAACCGACCTTTGCAGCGACTTGCCGATGTGGTCAACCGCATCGGCAAAGGCCAGCGTATCGAGACAATTGAGGAAGAAGGGCCAAAAGAAATCGTTGCGTTTATCCACGCCCTCAACCGCATGAACGCCGATTTGAAGCAAATGGATGCTGACCGTACCTTAATGTTGGCAGGTATTTCCCATGATCTGCGTACCCCCATCACCCGTATCCAATTGGCAATGGAAATGATCGGTGGGGATTTTGACAGCGCGTTAAAAAACCGCGTACTGGCAAACTTGGGTGAAATCGAAGGTGGGCTTAAACAATGTTTGGACTTTGCCCGTGATGCGGCGGATGAACCTCCCCAAATCGCTGACCTGAATGATTTGGCAAGGCTGTGTGCCGCCAATTATCGGGCCAATGGCTATACGATAGGCTTGGATTTGTGCGAAGAAGCGGATGCTTTGATCCGTCCGTTTGCGATAGAAAGGTTGCTAAAAAATTTATTGGAGAATGCCATCAAATACGCCAATAAGGACATCACTATCGCGACAGGCAACTGTGGCCAAAAGCTCTATCTCAGTGTTTTGGACAGAGGAGCGGGCATCGCAGGAAGCGATATAGAGAATTTACGCCGCCCATTTGCAAGAGCCGATACTTCGCGTGGCAGTTCGGTAGGTTATGGTTTGGGTTTGGCTATTGTCGATAAAATTGTCGAAGTGCATCAGGCCAAGATTGAGTTCCTGCAACGGGATGGCGGGGGACTCGAAGTGCGGGTGACGTTGAGTTGATCCCCAAAAAACGCCTCAATTAATTGGCAAACCGAGACGTTTAAGTCAAGCTTTTGGTCAGAGTAATCCGGTTGCGCTGACCCACATACTCATATCCGCAAGTATCCATAGAGTTTATCCACAATAACCAAAACAAGCGTATGGTGTAACGACATCCGAAAAAATAAGGACACCGTTATGTACACCGAGCTTATGTTACGCCAATATCCCGCCTTGATCCGTGCCTTCACAGGCATCCCTGCAGAGGTGTTTTGGGGGGATGCTGGAAAAATGGAAGCCTAGTTTTCTGACTATGAAACGGGGCGCGGCATACGCCGGATGGCCGCCAACGGGCGGGCGGAAGTTCGGCCGTCCCATGGCGTTACGGACGGTGGCCGTGCTGGCCGTGTGCGTCTCCATATTCCGCAACAGGCGGTTGCGCTGATGTTCGGGTTGGCGCAGTGTGACATTTCCCGTGACCTGCACCGCCTGTTGCCCCTCATCGCCGCCATTTTGCCTTGCCCGGTGGTCTGGGGGATGGCGGCAGGCAGCGGGGCACCGGAAGAGCTGGCGATGCCGGTTTCCGAGGAATTGCCCGGCGGCCGCGTGCTGGTTGATGCCACCGAACAACGCGTGTCCCGTCCCGGCAAGGACAACGCCACCCGCAAACGGTACTTTTCGGGCAAAAAGAAAGCTTTCACGCTGAAAACCCAGATAGTGGCCGATGATGATATTGACATCCTGGCCGTCAGCGTCTGTGTGCCCGGTGCCGTCCACGACAAAAAACCGGCGACACCCTGGCGACCCTGGCACGGTTGCCGGACGGCTGCTAGGCATTGGCGGACAAAGGCTACCAAGGCATGGTCGGTCTGGTCGCCATCCGCAAACCCGAAACAGGGCTTGGGCTGCTGATCCCCCGCCTGACGGTCTGCACACCCTTCAAAAAAGTGGCCGGCCAGGAACTGACGGAACAACAGCAAGCCTTCAATTCCTGGCTGGGCGCCGTCCGGGTCAGAGTGGAGCATGGCATAGGCTGGGTAAAAATTGGGGGTAGTGGGTTAAACCAGTAATTTTTGGTATATTTTGGGTTTAGATAATACTGCCCTGATCTTATGACTTGCTACATAAAAATCACCTGCCCACAATGTAAAGACGACCGCATCATGAAAGCGGGGCGCAATGCACGTGGCGAACAACGCTATCGTTGCCAAAACCCCGATTGCCCCACAAAAACCTTTATGCTGTCCTACCGTTACCGTGCGTATGAACCCGGCATAAAAGACCAGCTGGTGGCGATGGCCCACACGGTAGCGGCATCCGTGATACCGGACGCGTGTTGGGGATCGACAAGCAGACGGTGATGACCACTTTAAAAAAAAGCGTGCCGCCTTGTGCAGGTCAACCCCAGAATCCACGGGCTGCCAGGCAACGAAAACCGCCCCGAAGTCCGGCTAGAAGCGGCTTTCGAGGCCGAACTCGACGAGCAATGGTCTTTTGTGGGGGGCAAGGCCAACCAACGGTGGCTGTGGTATACCCATAGGGCACAAGTGCGGCCGATCACGCCATTTATGCCCTTGAGGATGCCAACACCATTCTGGCTTATGTGTTTGGCAAACGGAAGGACGACGTGTTCAAGCAACTCAAGGCGTTGCTTGAACCTTTTGGCATTACCCGATATTTATGCCCTTTGGGTACACGGACGACTGGGGCGCCTATGAACGCCACTTAGACCCAGACAAGCACGAAGTCGGCAAACGCAACACCCAGAAAATAGGGCGTAAAAACTTGAACCTCAGGACATGGATCAAACGTCTGGCACGGAAAACCATTTGTTTTTCAAAATCCGAACTCATGCACGATACCGTCATCGGATTGCCCGTCAACAAAGTTGAGTTTGGTCTTAACATTTTTACTTGATTAACAGGTCTCGCCCACTACCAACAATTACTGCTCCTCCCTTACCAAATCATCGCGGTCTTTACTTGGAGCAAATCATTTAAAAGCAATCCGGTGATCGGCAGTTAGCTGCTTAACCGCTTGGGCTTACATGTGTTTCGGGTAATTGTCTCGCAAGGCTTGATCGCTTTTTGGTGTTCGATCCTTTTATCATAGCCTTTCCGCAATTGGCCGCTAGGGCATTCGAGCGGATTTGGTCTTGGTATTTAGGCAAGCGTGAAGATAAATTGCAAACTAATTGTTGACCATATCCTAAGCCATCCTTCTTCATCTTCCCAAAGGAATAACCTTGTCTCCAAACAAATCCCTAACCGAACAACGCTCGCGCATGATGGGCTTGGTGCTGGTGTTACTGGGCGCATTCGGTTTTTCCGCCAAGGCGATTTTGATCAAACTGGCTTATGCCGCCAATGTCCAAATAGATGCGATTACGCTGATGGCATTACGCATGTTGTTTTCTTTGCCATTTTTTCTGGTTGTGGCGTTATGGCGCAATAAGGCTTCCGTGAGCGAACCGATGACGGGTAGGCAATGGTTGATCATCACCTTGTTGGGCTTGATGGGTTATTACATCGCCAGTTATTTGGATTTTCTGGGCTTGCAAACCATTTCCGCAGGTTTGGAGCGGGTTATTTTGTTCCTCTACCCGACCTTTGTTGTGCTGTTTTCGGCATTGTTCCAACAACGCAAAATCACCTGGCGGGTCGGATTTGCGCTGGCCTTAAGCTATGCGGGGATGCTGCTGGTATTTCTGGAGCAATTGTCGCTGACCTCGGCGAACATCTGGCTGGGGGCCTCGTGCGTTTTGGCTAGCGCGGTGGTGTTTGCAATTTTTACGCTGGGCAGCGGCGTTATGACCCACAGCATCGGCTCCACACGTTTTACCGCTTACACCATGACGGTTGCCAGCATCGCAACGCTGGTACATTTTGGTGTGCGGCATGGGCTTGATCTGACCCATTTATCCGTCGAGATTTATGTGCTGGCATTGATCATGGCGATTTTTTCGACCGTGTTGCCGTCATTTTTCATGAATGCCGGCATCCGCAAAATCGGCGCCAGTTCGGCTTCAATCATCAGCACTACCGGCCCTATCGCCACGCTAGTATTGGCATTTTTCTTACTACATGAAGCCATTACCGCGATGCAATTGGCGGGGACATTTCTGGTGTTGAGCGGGGTTTATGTGGTCAGTAAGAAGAGCCGCTAAAAACATCATTTGTTTCCTACTTCAATCACTTGACCAAAACTGATGCCCCCATCGCCAGATGGGATAACTTCGTGAAGAAAGACTTCAAAATCGGCTTTTTCCAATGCCAACAAAGCTTGCTCTGTCAGTAATCGGTTTTGGAATACCCCCCCAGAAAGGCCGACGCGGGTGATGCCGTGTTGCCCGCGTATCGCTTTTGCTTGGTCGGTAATGGCAGCCGCTAAGCTGGCATGAAAAACGGAGCTACGTCTGACGGGGCTTATTTTTGTGTCCATCAAGAACGGCAACAAAGCCCCCCAGTCACTGACAAAAACACCAGAGGAATTTTGAACCATTGGCAAAGGGATGGTTTCGGTGCTGGGCGAGCCTATCGCTTCCAGGCGCATCGCCGCATGGCCTTCATAAGTCGAATGCCGGGCGATGCCGACCAACGCGGCGGCGGCATCAAACAAGCGTCCTGCTGAACTGGTGATGGGGCAGTTGATGCGCCGCTCCCAGACTTGCCGCAACAGGCTGGTATCTTGAGCGCAACCCTGCCAATCTACACCTAGTTCCCAGCATACCGACAAGGCACAACGCCAAGGCTCTCGGCTGGCCTTGTCTCCACCAGGCAGATAAAACGGCCTTAACGACCCTACCCGCTGCCAATAGCCCGGCTCGCCAAGCAAAGCCTCGCCGCCCCAAATACTACCATCTTCCCCAAAACCCATTCCATCCCAGGTAAAAACCAGCATCTCTCCCACTAGCCCATGTTCCCCAGCGAGTGCTGACGCATGGGCGTGATGATGGAAAACCGGAATAACAGGTAAGCCTTGTTGCTTGGCCCAATGGCTGGAGTGATAGCCCGGATGCGCATCGCAAACTATCGCTTGCGGACTGACACCATAAAGCCGCTGCAAATCGGCAACCACTTGTTCAAACACTTGCGAGCTTCGCAGTGAACCCAAATTGCCAATATGCGGCGAAATTACTACTCGGTCACGAAAGCCTAAAGCTACAGTATTTTTAAGATCGGCGCCCACCGCCAACACGGGTCGATCAAACCAAAACGGGAGTTTGCGTTCAATTGGCGCGAGTCCTCGACCCAGCCTGATAGGCCGAGCTTTACCAGCAATCAGGCGATACACAGAATCATCCGCCGGACGGCGTATCGGGCGGCTGTGGTGCAGGTAAGCATCGGCAATTTGGCTAAGGCGCGTTTCCACTTCATATCCGTCGGTCAGCACGGGTTCGCCGCTCAAATTTGCAGAAGTCGCCACCAAAGGCTTACCGAAACCATCCGCCAGCAGATGGTGCAAAGGACTATAAGGCAGCATCAAACCGACTTCGTTCAAGTCAGGTGCAATGGATTCGGTCAACAGCGCGTTGGGGCGTTTCCTAACCAGCACTATAGGGCGTGATGGCGAGCTTAAGCATTGTTTTTCAGATTTTTCCAAATCAGCCAGTTGTTCCACCATTTCCAGCCCATCTTCACCACGCCACGGCACCAGCACCGCCAATGGTTTATGTGGACGGTGCTTGCGTTCCCGAAGCCGTTGCACAGAATCGGCATCAGTAGCATCACACAATAAGTGGTAGCCACCCACACCTTTGACAGCAACAATCAAACCTTTATGCAGCGCGGCAAGACAAGCCGCCAACGCCACTTCGTCACCGATTAAATCGGGATGACCAAATCGGCGAAAACTCAGGCTAGGGCCGCAACGGGAACAAGCCAGTGGCTGGGCGTGGTAACGTCGGTCAAGCGGATTGCTGTATTCCGATTGGCATTCGGGACATAAGGTAAAATCGGTCATCGCCGTATTGGGGCGGTCATAAGGCAGACGGTCAATCAGGGTATAGCGCGGGCCGCACTGGGTGCAATTGATGAAGGGGTAACGGTAGCGTCTTTCCTCGGGATTTTGCATCTCGGCGAGACAATCGTTGCAAACAAAATAGTCAGGCGGGATATGGACGTCGGTATGATCGCCGTTTTCACTAGCTTCAATGGTAAATCCGGAATACCCACAAGGGTCGGCAGGGGAAATGTGGGGGGCTTCGGGTTGGGCAAGTGGAGGTGCGCGGTCAATTAGGGCGTGTTTGAAGGCCGTTAGTCTATCACCAGAACCCTCGACATGAATCTCCACTTGACCGCTACGGTTAAGCACCCATCCAGTTAAGCAACATTCATGGGCAAGGCGGCTGACAAAAGGGCGAAAACCAACTCCTTGCACCCTACCAGTAATGACAAAACGAAATGCTAGAACTTCGCTCACCGACGAACAATTAGGTCAGGCAGCATCCACAGCTTCGGCAGATTCTTTGCGTATACCAGTAGACCACCAGATGCGGCAAGCGCCTTCATCCGAAACCATACAAGGACCGATAGGGTTTCGGGGGACGCAGGACTCGCCATACAAACGGCATTCGTTGGGTTTGATTTTGCCTAAAACTACTTTTGCACAATCACAGCCTGGCGGCATCGCCCCCGCTTTCTTTCGTGCTTCATCGGCGTAGCTAGGAAAACGGAGACGGGCGTTATGTGCCGCTAGTTTTTCGTTTAGCTCAAAACCCGAGTGTGGAATGATGCCAATGCCCCGCCAAGGCGCGTCGACCGCCACTAAAGTTGAATTTAAAAGTTGCTGCGCCGTATGATTGCCGTCTGGTTTGACAACTTGGGTATAGCAATTGTCTAAGAACACCTTTTTTTCAATAAGCTGCCGTAACACCGAATAAGTCGCGGCAAGCAGGCTTTCGGGGGTGAACCCTGCGACGGCGGTTGGAATATGATGCTTATCAACAACAAACCGCCATTCCTCTGAACCCATAATCGTTGCGACATGACCAGGTGCTATTAGCGCATCAAATCCTGGCGTGTCTGAATCCAGTAACAGGGCCACGGCAGGCCACGTCAAACGACCGCTCATCAAAATAAACAAATTTTCAGGAATGCCCTCGGCGAGCATCGCGGCAACTGGGGCGCAAGTTGTTTCAAACCCGGCGACAAAAAAAACGACGGTTTTTTCGGGGTTAGCCTTAGCACAAATCACCGCCTCAGTTGGCGACGCGATAGGCCTGATGTCGGCACCGGCGGCTTTAGCCTGCTCTAAGGTGCGGACGGCGGACTTAGCCACATTAACAGGAACGCGCAACATATCCCCGAACGCCACCAAGATAACGTCTTCATGGGTGGCAATTTGTATGGCTTGGTAAATGTCTTCTTCAGGACAAATGCATACTGGGCAACCTGGACCCGGAATCAACTCAATGTTATGAGGCAGGGCGGTACGTAATCCCGCCATGGCAATGGAACGCTCATGCCCGCCGCAAACATTCATGATCCGAATTTTTTCGGGTAATGATAGTTCGCGGATTTTTTCCAACGTGTGTTTTGCACCATTCGGCATAATCTTAGCTCAGTTATGGACGGCTTTATTGCCTAGAGGATAAAACTTTGTTTTGGCGGGTTGGGCATGCAGCAACTGGCCGTCTTCTTGGACTTTAGGATGCTGTGTTTTTTGGTTTAACAACAGAGCGCGAAAGCTTTCAATTTCGGCATACAGCCACGCTATCCAAGCATCCAGACCATCGCCATTTTTTGAGCTGAATTCAATTACCGCCGCATCATTGGCAAGGTTATGCAGATTCTGTTCCGCTCTGGATGGTAAAAAATCGTCCAAATAGGGGAGCAAATCGGTTTTGCTAATCAACATCAAGTCCGCCGCACGAAACATGACGGGATATTTGGCGGGTTTATCATCACCTTCGGTCACTGACAGCAACACGACATTACGGTGGTGACCCAGATCAAAACTGGCGGGACAAACCAAATTGCCGACATTTTCGATGAACAACAAATCCAGTCCATCAAGTGGCATGTGGTGCAAGGCGTTATGCACTAGATGGGCATCCAAATGGCAAGCCGTGCCAGTCGTGATTTGATAGGCGGGGACACCTTGTGCTTGAATCCGTTTGGTATCGTTTTCCGTTTCAAGATCGCCTTCGATAACCGCGATTTTTAACGATCCACGCAAACGTTTTATGGTTGCCTCAAGCAGCGCAGTCTTGCCCGAACCTGGCGAGGACATTAAGTTAATCACCAGCACTTTATGGGTATCAAAATGTGAGCGGTTATGTTCCGCTTGATGATTATTCTGCGACAACAAGTTTTGCAGCACGGAAACCGTCGTGACGCCATTTTTAGGTTTTTCTGCCAAAACCATCGGGCGGTTGCCCAGTGTAATGTTACAGCCACAAGTATTGCACATGATCAAACTCCTATAAATTGGCTTGTGAAGATTAACTCAATCCGCCGTCTATATTAATCGTCCCATAAGTTCTCGTACAGTAACCTAATCCTACTGTACGCGAACTTATGGGACGATTAATACATCCAATCAATAAGTTATTAATTGTTTCATAAGTAATCGCCAGAACAATTTTGAAATTCATGGTGCGATTACTTATGAAACAATTAATAATTCGACACGCGCCAGTATCAATTCATCACCACTGAGAAGCTGGGTATCATTATCTCCACAGCTTCCACAGACAAGATGATTAACGGCCGTTTTCGATTCGGAACCACAGCGGTTGCAAAGTACACGTACGGGCAGTTCTTCCGTTAAAAACTCCGCGTCTTCCGCCAAGGTGCCTGCGCGACTGATAGTGAACGCACTTTCTAATAGCAGCGGTTCGATACCCGATAACGGGCCAATTTGAACGGTAATACGGATAACTTTTTCTGCGTGATGGGACTTTGCTATGACCATCACCTGCCCCATCAAATCTTCACAAAGGGAAAGCTCATGCACCGACGATGTCCTCGTCCAGCATTTGGTCAAGCAACTCCCAAGTGGATAAGGCTTCTTCTTCGGAAATTTTCTGGATGGCGTAGCCAACGTGGATCAGAATGTGATCACCTATTTGCACTGCTTCATCTTGCAATAACATTAAGCTGACATCCCTCACCACACCCTTAGCGGAACAGCGGGCAGTAAAGCCATCAATATGGGTGATTTGCATCGGGATGGCTAGACACATGACGGCTTCCGTGTGATATCCAAACTACTACGCAGCGGCTAGCAACAGGCCACTAGCGGCAACCAGCGCATAACCGGCGATACGTTGGACTATTTTGTACTTACGTGAACTTACGGCAAAACCAATGCCAATCACATGCAGTAAGGCAGTGGCCAAAACAAATCCGAACCCATAGAGGATTGGCGTAGCTGCTTGAGGCAACTCAAGGCCATGCGCGTAACCATGAAACAAAGCGAACAAGCCAACCAGAACTGCTCCTGAGCTAGCCGATAAACGGACTGAACCGGCGATCAATAAGCCCAAAACCAACACGGAACTGGCAATAGCCGGTTCCAATAAAGGCAGTGAAAAGCCAAACGAACCTAAAGCAGCAGCAACGGACATAACGCTTACAAACGTGAGCGGGACTAGCCAAACAGCCCTGCCACCCAGTTGTATCGCCCAGATACCGACCGCAATCATGGCGAGCAAATGGTCTAAGCCCATAAAAGGATGAGCTAAACCCGCCACCAAACCAGCATCGTATGCACCCAGAGTATGGGCATCGGCAATCGGCATGATCGCCACATAAGCCATCAAACCCAGCAAGTAATGAGAAATTTTTGCTTTCATAAAATCACCTTAATGTAGTGGAAACATCTGCTTTCATTCGTTCTTCGCCAATCGGTACTGCAGCTTGCACTGCAAAAACTGTATAGCGACCCTATAAGCGAATTGTACGCAAAATAAAAAACGGCTGCCAAAAAAATGACTTTTAATTTATGCCATCGCTAAAAGGTGTTCCAGTGAAATGTTTATTCCGTCGCCAAACTATGCGTTAATCCATCAAAACATATTAAACTTGGCATAATATTTCAAAACTGCGTTAATTATTGGTCTACCATCATTCCATCACCGTCAATAACCATGAAAATCGCCCCCCGCTTTACTGACACCCATATCGCCCTTGCCCACGGCAACGGCGGTCGATTAATGCGTGAATTGATAGAAGCGGTATTCGCCCACCATCTCTACAACGATTTACTGGATACTGGCGTCGATGCCGCAAGTTTGCCGTTTGGAATAGATTACGGGGAAATCATGGTGACCACTGACGGCTTTACCGTGGAACCTTTGGAGTTTCCTGGCGGAAATATCGGCAGCCTTGCCGTGCATGGCACGGTGAATGATTTGGCGGTGTCAGGTGCAACCCCGCTTTATTTAACGCTCAGCGCTTTTATTGAAGAAGGTTTGGAAGTGGCGTTGCTGGATCGCGTCTTGGCAAGCATGGCGAAAGCTTGTCATGACAGCCATGTCAAGGTCGTCGCTGGTGATACCAAAGTGTTGCGGCGTGGTCAAGGCGGCGGGATCTATTTTGCCCTGACTGGAATCGGTGTGCGCCCATCCCATTTGCGGCTGGGTGTAGACCAAATCCGTCCAGGTGATTCGATTTTGCTCAGCGGTTCTGTAGGAGACCACGGCACGGCGGTATTACTCGCCCGTGAACAATTCGGTTTATCCGGCGAGTTAAAATCTGACTCTGCCAGTGTCTTGCCAATCACCCAAGCACTTATTGCTGTCCCTGGATTGCGCTTTTTGCGTGACCCGACCCGTGGTGGTGTGGCTACGGTTGCCCATGAAATTGCGGCGGCGACCAATACCACCATACGTCTTAAAGAAACCCAAATTGCCGTTCTTGATCCGGTAAGGACGGTTTGCGCTATGCTGGGATATGATCCCTTATATCTTGCCTGTGAAGGCCGCGTCGTTGCGGTTTTGGAGCCGGCCAGCGCGAAACTTGCGCTAGCGCGATTACACGGCTTGGGCTTTGCAGATGCCGCCATTATTGGCACTGTAGTTGATGGACGCCCACAAGTTGTCCTTGAGACAGAACTGGGGGGCGAGCGGATTTTGCAAGAATTGGAAGACGACCCTTTGCCCCGTATCTGTTAAGCCTGCCTATGCTAATTTACTGGCGATCACTTTAAGAAAGGTATTATTTCCTTTACATTGCCGTGCTGATTTTCTAAAGTCCGCTTTCACTGTAACTCAATCGATACAACTCAATATCTGGCCGTAATCTGCCAAACACGACAAAACGGGTATTTTGTTAGAACTAATGACCGGAGGCTTTTAAGCTCCGCAGAAAATAAATAACGATGATTAACTTTACGAAAATGCAAGGACTAGGCAATGACTTTGTCGTCATTGACGCCATTTCCCAGGATGTTGATTTAACACCAGAGCAAATCCGCTTAATGTCCAATCGCCATTTCGGCATAGGCTTTGATCAATTGCTATTGGTTGAGCAACCTAACAGCAGCAATGCCGATTTTAGATACCGTATTTTTAACGCTGACGGTGGTGAAGTCGCCCAATGTGGCAATGGTGCGCGGTGCTTTGCCCGTTTTGTGCATGACAAAGGTTTGTCAGCTAAAAATACCATTTGCGTCGACACCAATTCTGGGCAATTGATCCTGCATATTAATGACGATGGCTCGATCACCGTCAATATGGGCATACCCCGCCACGCGCCTTGGGAAATTCCTTTGCAAGCCGATCAGGAAGCCAAGTTTTATACCGTCCCGATCAATGGCACGGAGAAAGCGTTCGGCGCAGTGTCTATGGGCAATCCCCATGCGGTAATCCAAGTCAATGACATTAAAACCGCACAAGTCAAAGAAATTGGAGCAATGTTGGAAAGCCATCCGATATTTCCAGAACGCGCCAATATCGGTTTCATGCAAGTCATTGACCGCGGGCATATCAAACTTCGTGTCTATGAACGCGGTACCGCCGAGACATTGGCTTGCGGCAGCGGCGCATGTGCCGCCGTGGTGATTGGCATTGAACAACATTTGCTCGATCAAGAGGTCACCGCCGAATTGCCCGGTGGAGAGTTAAAAATCCATTGGGCGGGACGGGGTGAACCGGTCTTAATGACAGGGGCGGCAACATCAGTTTATGACGGCTATATCAATGTGACCGGCGAGCCACAAATTACCGAATTGTCAGAATCGCAAGTTGAGCGGTATTTACAAAAACATCCTGAATTTTTCAACGAACACCTGCATCTGCTGGAACAAATCCACATCCCGCATCCTAGCGGCAGTGCCGTTTCACTGATATCCAAACAATTGGAAATTTTTCGTAGCCGCCATCACGAAATGGAAAGCCAATTAACGGAACTAATCGACATCGCCCGCGACAATGACACGTCCATCCTGCGTATGCACAAACTTTCCTTGGCCTTGCTGGACGCCACCAGCTTAACAATAGCGGTCAGAAACCTGAATATTGTCTTATCTGAATATTTCATGACTGATTTTGTCGCGGTGCGGATTATCAAGGAACCACCTTATCCAGAATTGCCAGAATTGTTTATAGCCCCACATAGCGAGCAATTGCAGCCATTCAGCAAAGAACTGTCATCACAACTGCCTAGCTGCGGACGCCCTACGTTGGCACAAGCACGGGTGCTGTTTGGTGATGCGATTGCCGTAGACGTTAAATCCTGTGCGATTATTCCGATGATTTTTACTGAACTCGAAGGCTTGCTCGCCATCGGCAGCCGTGAAGATGACCGGTTTGTCAGTGGCATGGGGCATTTGTTCCTGACCCAAATGAGCGAATTGGTCGGCACCCGCTTTATTGCCCTATTAAAGCATTTTTGATATGCACAGCGATGCCGGACAAATGTTGACGGATTTTTTCACCCAGCTTACCGTGGAAAAACGCGCGTCCCTGCACACGGTCAAAAGCTATCGGCGCGACATCGCCCATTTAAACCGTTATTGCGCCGACAAGACCATTGCCCATTGGCACGAAGTCCAAGCCGCCGACATCCGCGCCCATATCGCCAGCCGCCATCGGAAAGGCATCTGCAGCAAAAGCTTGCAACGCGAACTCTCCGCCATCCGTAGCTTTTATCATTATTTGATGCAAAAAAACCACGCGCAGGGCAATCCCGCCCAACACGTCAAAGCTCCGAAGCAAGCGCGAAAATTGCCTAAAACTTTGGATGTTGATCAAGTTAAAGGATTATTGGAAGCAGGAACTAGCTCGGTGTTGGAAATACGCGACGTGGCGATGTTTGAATTATTTTATTCATCGGGTTTGCGGCTTAGCGAATTGTCCGCACTGAATTTAACGGATATTGACCTGACCGGACAATCACTGCTGGTGCGTTCAGGCAAAGGCGGTAAGTCCAGAGTGTTACCTGTAGGCAGTAAAGCAGTGGCGGCAATCGAAACCTGGTTACAACAACGGTCACAACAAACAACCATCTCCGAACCCGCATTGTTTGTTTCTTCACGCGGTACCCGTCTTGGCCAACGTAGCATCGAGCTCAGGCTTAAGCAATGGTGCATCAAGAAAGGTGTCGCTGAATCCGTCCATCCACATATGTTAAGGCACTCTTTCGCCAGCCATCTACTGGAAGCCAGCCAGGATTTACGTGCTGTGCAAGAATTATTGGGACATAGCAACATTAGCACGACACAAATTTACACGCATTTGGATTTCCGGCATCTTGCTGAAATTTATGACAAAGCCCATCCACGAGCCAAAAAAAAAGCGGAATAATTTTTGACCCGATAGGCAAAAAAAATAAAAACCTGCTACCATGTCATATATTTTTAAGATTAAAAGAGCTTTCAATATTTAGGTGGTAAACCTGATTAGTGGGGCTTTTTAATACTGCCAACGTAAACCGGAGGCACGATCAATCAATCCGTTTTTACGCGCATACTTCTTCAAAGGTACTGAAATGGCGGCAAATGAAACAACGCAAGATGTAAAATCAAAAGGGATACTGTGGGGCTTCGGGGTATTTATTTCTATTGTGTTGGTCGTGTTAATAGTCTTAGGTGCTTGGTGGGGGAGTGAGCCTGGGCAATTTAACATTATGGATGAAGCGGAGAAACGCGCCAAAGAAACCCACGAAACCGAAAATTTACCGCTGGGTTATGTTTATACCAACACCTTGGCGCATATCGCCGAAGTGTTGCTTCATAAACCCGGCGGTTACATCACTAACGACGTCGGCCCACCAGGTGTGTTCCTTGACAACGTCCCTAGCTGGGAATTTGGGGCATTGGTTATGCTGCGTGATGCTACTTCAGCATTACGGAACCACTTCGCAAGAGACCAATCACAGTCCGCCGAAGACCCTGATTTGGCGGTTGCTGAACCCTATTTCTATTTCGAAAACGATTCTTGGGCATTGCCTTCTACAGAAGCCGAATACGAAAAAGGCATTGAAGCCTTGCACAAATACATGACCCGACTTCAGCATTATGGTGGTGAAGTCAAAAAAGCCCAGTTTTATTCCCGTGCAGACAACCTTTGGCAATACACGGAAGTTGTGATCAAACGCTTAGGTGGCTATTCCACCCGCTTGACTGCGAACAGTTCAGGCAGCAACTTTGGCCCAGGCTTGTCAGAGGAGGAAAAAGAGCATGCCGCTCAACAAGGCACCCCTATTGCAAAAGTCCCTTGGTTGGAAATTGATAACGTCTTTTACGAAGCCCGCGGGGCGAGTTGGGCTTTATTACATATTTTGCGGGCGATTAAACATGATTTCCAAGACATCCTCTTAGATAAACGCGCCATGCGAACTGTTGATATTATGATCAAATCTCTAGAGAACTCATTGGAACCCATTTTAAGCCCGATGATTTTAGATGGTGGCGGTTATGGCCTGTTCGCCAACTATTCATTGACAATGGCAAATTATATTGCCCGTGCCAACGCCGCCGCGTTGGATTTGCGTGACATTATGAACAGAGGTTAATCAAATGGACGAAGAAATTAATGCCAATTTAAAACAACTCAGCACTTGGAAGCGCATATTTTTCATGCTGATTTTTTCAGTGATTGGTGAACTGATCAGATTGTTATTGTGGGCTGTTATCATCTTACAAGTCGCATCGACACTGCTAACAGGCAAACCCAACCAAAATATCCTTAATTTTGGGCGTAGTTTGTCCTTATACACTTATCATATTTTGCTATTCCTGACCTTCACTACAGAAATTATTCCGTTTCCGTTTTCCGACTGGAACATGACCACCGAGCTTCAAATCGCAGAAGCCGAAGCCACCAAAGTTAAAGAATAAAACATTATTCCCGTCTTAAAACGGGAGGCCTCATAAAAGTCCTCCTGTTTTACAGCCCGACTCACTTCAAAATCTCTTCCCATAAAACATTCAAGATTAAGATACATCAATGGCTTAGTCATACACCAATAATGCTACACATTAATTCTTTGCAACTATCTGCAAAAATGTATAAAAATTCCAAACCTAACGCGGTAATATTTCACTCAATACAAATACATATCGGCGATTAAACAACCGCTGACTAAAATTGCTTTAATAGATGTTGATCGGCTTCTAAATGGATAAACCATGAAACCCGCCCTTGCCGTTATTAACCAATGCTTATCGATTGCCAAGCTATTGGTTACAACATCCAAGTTTTGTTTAATTTTAACCTTAGCTGGTTTGTTAGGTGGAATCATAATATTAACTCCACTGGGTTTGTATCTTGAGGAAGAACTGGGTTTAACTTGGTTATTTTCCGTCAGAGGCTCAATATCGCCGCCCAAAGATGTCGTCATTATTAGTGTCGACCAAACATCAGCGGAAATTTTGCATCTGCCTGATGATCCTGAAAAATGGCCGCGCGATTATTATGCCCGTTTGCTAGACCGGATCAATGCACAACAGCCCGCCATTATTGCGCTGAATATGGTGTTCAATGAAAACCGCGATCCACAAAGTGACCAATTATTAGCAAAAGCCATTTCGGCAAATAACAACGTCATCCTCAGCAATTATCTCAAACATAAAATCATCCCAATGTCCGGCACAGACGATGCCGTCAGTTACGAAAGTATCTTTGAATCCATCGACACCATCAATGCCGCAGCAATTTGCGCCGCGCCTTTCTTAATCCCGAAAACATCTTCAACGGTCAAACAATTCTGGACTAACAAAGACAGTGCAGGTGACCTTAGGACTTTTCCAGACATTGTCTTCCAGAGTTATGTATTTAAAACCGCCTACCGCGACATCATGGCATTACTTAAGGCCATTAACCCCACGTTGGCGGCAAAATATCCAGCTAACTTCGTACAATTTGCCGATAATCAGACCATGCTTGACAATATCGAGCTTATCCAATCGGCGTTTGCAAAATTCAATCAAGATAGCGGACAACTCGAACCATTCATCGAAAAGGCCTCGTTTTCAGAAAAATCCAAACACTTGTTAAGTTCTTGGCTTGAATTGTTGCACAATCAAAAAAGCTTATATCTAAACCATTATGGCAATGTAGGGAAGATCACTACCGTTCCTTTTTATCAGGCACTTGAACAGCTTCAGCCTGAAATCGTGCGGGACAAAATCGTCATGATTGGTTTTTCTGAAACGATAGAACCGGAAAAAAACCTAGGGTTTTACACGGTGTATTCAAACGCAAACGGACAAACCACTAGCCCTATTGAAATTGCCGCCACTGCCGTCGGCAACCTAGTTGACAATATCTGGCTAAAACCGTTAAATCCCGTGTACCAATTTTTGCTGCTCTTGGCTTGGGGTTTTGTTTTATCTGTTTTGTGTTTATCCTGCCGTTTCCTTGTCAGCATCAGCTTAATCCTGCTGTTAAGCTCGATGTACCTTTATTTCGCTTATTACCAATTTGCCACCGCGCAAGTCTGGCTACCACTAATAATCCCTATTGGATTACAAATGCCGTTAATTTTGATTACCGCAGCCATCCTGTATTTTCGGCGCACCCAACAGGCAAAATGCAGAATGCAGCTAGCCCTAGAGCATTTGTTACCTAAGGAAATCGTCGACAGCATCCCCTACCAGCCTAAAAACCGGTTGATGCCCACCGGAGGCAGGCTCATTCAAGGCGTTTGTTTGGCAACCGATGTCAATGATTATACAAAACTATCAGAGTCTATGAAGCCAGGCTCCCTAATCGAGTTGATGAACGCCTATTTTGCGGACATATTTCCACTTGTGACTTACCACGGCGGATATATCACCGATTTGGCAGGAGATGGTATGTACGCCGTGTGGCTTAACACCGACCATAATAAACAGCCACATACCAACGCCTGTAATGCCGCGTTGGCCATTAAAGCCGCCGTCAGCCAATTTAACCAAACGGGGCGGCCTGCTCTAATCACACGTTTTGGCCTTGCTTACGGCGAAATCAGTATAGGTACTACCGGTGCAGCAGGACGCTATGTCTATCGTGCCATCGGCGATCCGGTAAATACTGCGTCACGGATTGAAGGGCTTAACAAATATCTGGAAACACATATTTTAGTCACCGCCGAGGTGGTTGATGAGCTAGATGGCTTTCTCTTTCGGGATTTGGGGCTATTTTTATTGAAAGGCAAATCCAACCCCGTCCATGTTTTTGAACTGATGATGGTGGAAACCCAGGCAAAAGTCGGTACACGCAGGCTAAATTCGGAATTCGCCAGAGCTTTGGGTTTGTTTAAAACTAAACAATGGACAAAGGCTTTGGCTGCTTTTGTGGTTATCAACAATGATTATCCCGCTGACGGGCCAACCCAGTTTTATATCCGCTATTTGCAATCTTTAGCAAAATTACCGGAAACATCGCCGCAAGCATCATCCCATGTCATTGACATAAGCCACGTCACTTTTTAGTTGTATTCTAAAAGCTAATATGATTCAATCCAATAAAGAGCCGCCAATAACTTTAGAGGGGGATTTGGACAGGACTCTTTAACTGAAAATAACAATAACGAATATGTTACATAGACTTAATTATTATTTTATCGTTATCTTGCTTGTGCCCTACTGCACACACGCAGCATTGACTTGTGAACGTTCAGTTGCCCAAATACTGTCAGCACAGGGTAAAGTCGATGCCCAAAGGTCGCAAGATACGATGTGGCTTAATGTCCACCAACAAGATGAACTTTGTCCGGGTGACAAAATCCGCACCGCGAAACGCAGCCGAGCAATCTTACGCTTAAGCAACGAATCGGTCATTACCCTTGAGCAAGCAACGACCATGTTGTTTCCTGAACCGGCAAGGAATGCCCCCGAATGGCTAGTCAGCCTCCTAAACGGAGCCGGCTTTTTCCGAAGCCGACAGCCTCAGCAATTGCACATCAATACGCCATTTATCAACGCCGTGCATGAAGGCACCGAATTTTTAGTCCGCGTCGATGACCAGCATACCGAAATTACCGTCTTTGACGGGCAAATCTCCGCTCAAAATCAAGCCGGGCGTATTCTGATAAAACCCGGTTTCGTTGGTATCGCCGCAAAAAATCAAGTGCCTCTCCTACAACCGCTGATGATCAGGCCGGAAGATGCCGTGCAATGGGCTTTGTACTATCCACCGATACTTGATCATAAAAAACCTAATTCGTTGCTTGGTGTTTTACCGACATTCCAGCATGAAGACAGCCATCAATTGCTCGATTGGCTCGATTCCGTCCCCAACATACACCGGAATGCATACTATTATTCACTGAAAGCGTGTTTGTTGTTGGGCGTAGGCCGTGTTGATGAAGTGGAGGAGCAGATAGGCCATCTGCTTAAGATAAATAACCAAAATAGCGACGCACTTGCCTTACAATCTGTTATAGCCGTCAGCAAAAACCATCAAGACGAGGCCTTGGCATTCGCCGAAAAAGCGGCGGCCATTAACCCACAATCGAGTATGGCGAAACTCGCCTTATCTTACGCCTATCAGTCTTTATTCAAACTCGAAGACGCTCTCAAAGCCTCAATAGAAGCCACCCAGCTATCCCCTGACAACGCTGTAGCTTGGGCAAGGCTGGCTGAACTTCAGCTTATGGTCGGAAATCGTGATGATGCCCTAGCGTCAGCCGAAAAAGCCCAAACCTTAAGCCCTACTTTGGCCAAGGTTCATATCGTGCTGGGTTTTGCACGTCTGGCGCAAATTAAAATTGGTGCTGCAAGGCACGCTTTCGATCATGCTGCAAAGCTAGACCCCTCAGACCCTCTGGCAAGGCTAGGCCAAGCACTCACCGACATCCGCATCGGCAAACTTGAACAAGGCAAGCAAACCCTTGAAATTGCCGCCAACCTTAGCCCAAATAACGCCATTGTCCGCAGCTACCTTGGTAAAGCCTATTACGAACTTAAAAATAAGGCCTATGCAGAAACTGAATTCAAAATAGCCAAAGACAGCGATCCTAAAGACCCAACCCCTTGGTTTTACGATGCTATTCTGAAACAAACCACCAACCAACCAGTCGCCGCACTGCATGACATGCAGCAAGCGGTGGCCTTGAATGACAACCGTGCCGTTTACCGCTCGCGACTATTGCTAGATCAAGATGCCGCTGTGCGAGGAACGAGTTTTGGAAGGATTTACAATGACTTAGGTTTTTATGAGGTGGCTAACCGCCAAGCCAGCAAATCCCTCGCCCTAGACCCCAGCAATTATTCGGCGCATCGCCTGCTAGCTGACAGTGCCGCCAACCAACCCCGCCAAGAGATAACCCGCTCCAGTGCCTTATTGCAATCGCAGTTATTCCAATCCATCAACCTCAATCCTATACAACCGCGCTTGGCTTATACCGATTTGAATATCCCTAAAAGTGCCGGACCGGCAGAGATTGGTTTTAATGAATATAACAAGGTTTTTGAACGGGACAATCTCCGCGTTACCAACACCACCACTTACGGCTCTAACAATACCCTAGGCAACGAAGCCGTCGTTTCAGGGATAATCAACAAATTCGCCTACAGCTTAGGTCAACTGCATTACGATACTGACGGTTACCGCGCCAATAACGGCATTAAACACGATCTTTACAACGCTTTTGCCCAGTATGAAATTTCGCCCAAATGGAACTTACAAGCGGAATACCGGCGGCGTGATACCGAGACCGGGGATTTAGAACTGGTTGGCCGAACGGATAATATCATCTCCCCCAACTATCAGCGCAAAATTGGCCAAGACACCTATCGGCTAGGCTCAAAATTCTCCCCTGCCGTGCATTCTGATTGGGTCTCGTCATTCATTTATGCCAAGCGCAACGAATTCTTGGATATAACCAAAGATTATGGATTCACTTATGACAACCAAAATTCTGGTTACCAACTGGAAACAGCTTATGTCTTCCGCCAAGAACGCTTCAACCTGATCACTGGGATGGCGCGTTATGCCTTTGACATAGAGGATGTAGTTGCCACGGATCATACTTTCTTATGCCAGTACGTAACTTGCGGCATCACGCAAAGCCTAGCCATACAAAATACGGGTTATTCCTATGCAAATATCAGGCTCTTGAATAGCCTGACCACCACCTTGGGATTAAGTTACGACAGCTACCGTGAAACCGAAGGCGGTAAATCCAACGTCGAACGCTTTAACCCCAAGTTCGGTTTGCTATGGCAAGCCAATGAGAAATTGCTGGTCCGCTTGGCGGTTTTCGATACGGTAAAATCACCGATCGTAGTCAATCAAGTCATCCAACCATTACAGATAGCCGGGTTTAACCAATTTTTTGACGACGCGAACGGTACTAAGTCTACCCAATATGGTATTGGTTTCGATTACCAGATAAACTCAAAATGGTACACTGGCATCGAGCTTTATAAACGCAATTTGGTTTTACCATTTGTTTACCACATCCATACGGATTATGAACAACGGCATGAAGACCTCTATCGGTTCTATGTCAACTGGACAATCAATAACAATTGGATAGCTAATTCTAGCTTCCGGCACGAAAGTTTCAACGGCGATAACATCATTAGCCCCAAAGCAGTCAATACTTCTTATCTCCCCACCAGCCTCCGATATTTCCACTCTAGTGGCTTTTTTGCCGAGGTACGTGGCACGTATGTCAACCAGCAAGTCGAGCATCCTGTGAATCCGAAAGAAGAGGAATTCGCCACCGATTTTTACTTAGTCGATGCTTCAATCGGTTATCGCTTACCCAAACAATACGGGATACTCAGCTTGGAAGCCAACAACTTGCTTGATAACCGTTTCAAATTCAGAGACCGCACTTTTCAAATCAACGAAAATCGTGTGTCTGATATAACCCCCGTGCAAACCTTGTTTGCCCGTTTCACTTTTAATTTTTAACCAAACCTATATCGAATCGAGGAGATTAAACATGGAAATCAAAACGCTAAGCCCCGAAGCCACTAAAGAAATTTTGGGCGACCAACTTACTTTCTTGGTGGCCTATAGCTCAACTGGCGATACGGTCATCTATGCGCCAGAGGGCAAAGAGCCAAAAGAAATGTCCTTCCCATTGGAATACCCACCTAATGAAATTAGGGGCATGACCAGCACCACGACCATCCGTGCAGGCGGTAAATGTGTAATTTACATGAACGGCAGACCCTATTGCATCCCTTGCCCATAAAAAAACACCACCGCCTAATTCGTTGGGCAAGCACACCATTGAAGACGTATTTAAAATTTATAAAAACCTAGTAGGACAAAACTCTGTGCAAGTTGATTACTCGGCTTGCCTTTATTTTAAGCAGTGTAGATCGGGCATGATGTATATCCTCCCCGCCTTCGTCAACTATCGGATTGTCGGATGGGCTGTCGGTTACATTAAGCCTTCCATGATTGCCGTGATTGGACGCCAGCGCAATGATAAGGCTGTAGTTCAGTAGCTGAGGAGCTGCACCGTCACCAAAAAATAAAGAAATGACCGAGCAAATCTTGCGAAAAAAAATCCTACATCGTATACTCTGATTTGGCTTACTTGATCAAGCTAGACACATCATTATAAAACTTTAGAGGTTATGATTATGAAATGGGAAACACCAAGCTTTACTGACCTGCGTTTCGGTTTTGAAGTCACTATGTATATCTACAACCGTTAATCAATACAACGGCTTGTTATTAAAAAAGGGGTTCATATATTGAACCCCTTTTTTTTGCTTTATATTTAGTCATTTGTTTTAAAAGAATAGGAGTTTGTCAAATGATGACTTTATTTTTTGTTGTGATTGCGGGGCTTATTTTAGCTAGCCTTTACCTTAATGCTAAGCAGCGTTCGCAGGTCAAATACTTAGAGCAATACCAATTCCACCCTGGCCTTACCCAAAAGTTTAAAAACAGGCATCCAGAACTGACGGATTACCAGCTAGAGCAAGTATTTCAAGGCTTGCGCGAGTATTTTTATTGCTGTGTCCTCGCTCGCCGAAAAATGGTCTCCATGCCGTCACAACTGGTTGATGATGCTTGGCATGAATTCATTTTATTTACCCGCCAGTACAATAACTTTTGCCAAAAGGTTTTCGGGCGGTTTTTACACCACATCCCTGCCGAAGCCATGAGATCGCCAACTCAAGCCCAAGACGGCATCAAGCGGGCGTGGCGTTTGTCTTGCAAACGCGAAGACATTAATCCGGCGCAACCTAATCGGCTTCCTATGTTGTTTGCCATTGATGCCGATATGGCGGCCATCGGTGGTTTTATTTACAGCTTGCAATGTGAACCTGGCGGCAGTAGCTTTTGCGTCAGCGACATTGGTTGCGGCGGCGGCTGCAGTGGCGATTCAGGGGGAAGTGACGGTGGTAGCGATGGCGGCTGTGGAGGAGGTTGCGGCGGTGGAGGCGACTAAGCGCTAATAGTCTTGACTTAAACCGTCCGCTGTCCAAATTTGTTTGGAGCGAAGCTGAAGTAGTCGAAGCGAACTGGCTGTTTATGGTAGATGGCCTCGACTTTGCTCAGCCGACGGTTTTGTTTAAATCAACAATATTGCAAAATGTATTGGCCTTTTTTGAAGTTTCACTGTTGATAGGGACGGAAGCAGAATTCGTTTAGCACTAAGTCCTAAAGATAAGCGATAATTATCAGCTAAACGATCACTTCTATCCTAACCTTTCCCAAAATGGCCAAACCATGAAAATTCGAGTTTTAGGTTCAGCAGCAGGCGGCGGTTTTCCACAATGGAACTGCAATTGCCATAATTGCCACCATATCCGCCACCAGCAAATGAACGGCACGGCGCGTACCCAATCGTCCATCGCGGTCAGCACCGATAACCGCAATTGGTTGCTGTTCAACACCTCACCCGACATCCGCGCCCAATTGGAAGCCTTCCCTTCCATTCAGCCCAAAGAGGGCATCCGCGACACGGGCATTAAGGCGATTATGCTGATCGACAGCCAAATCGACCACACCACAGGCATGTTGATGTTACGCGAAGGCAAACCGCTAGAGGTGTATTGCACGGAAATGGTCAGACAAGATTTAACCAGTGGCTTCCCGTTGTTCAACATGTTGGCGCATTACTGCACCGTCAACCATCATCCGGTACCGACTGACGGCAGCAGCTTCACTATTCCTGGTATTGACGATTTGCGTTTTTATACCCAAGCTTTGAAAAGCAAAGCTCCGCCTTATTCGCCACATCGCTACGACCCGCACGACGGTGACAATATCGGCGTGGTTATCGAGCAAAATTCTACAGGCAAAAAAGTCTTTTACTCACCGGGTTTAGGTGAAATCGAAGCGCATGTGTTAACCGCCATGCAAACTGCCGATTGTGTGATGGTCGATGGCACCTTCTGGACGAATGACGAAATGGTCACGCAAGGCATCAGCCAAAAACGCGCCCGCGAGATCGGGCATTTGCCACAGTCCGGCGAAGGCGGCATGATTGAAGTGCTGAACAACATCGGTGAAAAACGTAAAATCTTGATCCACATCAATAACACCAATCCAATTTTGGACGACGATTCCGCCGAGCGTCAGGAATTGACAGTGAATGGGATTGAAGTTGCTTATGATGGGATGGAAATTGATTTGTAGGTGAGGCCAAAATGAACGCAATAGTGCATAAACACCACGTAACTGAACCGGACTATTTGATCGGCGAAGCCGAAAGCGATTGCAAGCACGAGTATGTCGATGGCGATTGTTATGCGATGTCGGGGGCAAGCGAAAAGCATAACCGCATTACCGGCAATATATTCTTTCAGCTTCGGTTGGCAACTCGCGGACAAGCGGGCAGATGCAGCGTATTCACCAGCGATATGAAATGCCGCGTTGAAGAAGGCCGATTTTATTATTACCCCGATGTGATGCTGGTTTGCAATAAAGACGACAACGCGGAGTTTTACAAAGAGCAGCCTTGCTTTATCGCGGAAGTGCAATCCAAAAGCACTGAGCGGGTAGACCGCCATGAAAAATGGCAGGTCTATTCAAAAATACCCAGCTTACGTTATTACCTGCTCGCCGATTCGCGGCAACAAAAAGCCGAATATTTTCGCCGTGACGACAACGGGGATTGGCAAAGCGGCATTTTGTCTGACAAGGAAACCTTAGGGATTATCTGCGACGGCTACCACGTAACTTTATCTTTGGCGGATATTTATGAGGATGTGGTTTTTTAGCAAAATTAAAGTTATCGTCTTGATTAACCTATCCACAAATGCTTTCAATTTACTCCCAACATAACGCCATATCAACACTCAATACCTACGACCTGGAAACACCATGAGCGATAACGACAATAAAGCATGGACAAAAGAAGAATTTGAAGCCGCCCTGCGCGGTATGGAAAAGTATTATCACATCCACCACCCCTACCACATTCTGATGAATGAAGGGAAATTGACCAAAGCGCAATTGCAAGGCTGGGTTGCCAATCGGTTTTATTATCAGGTGTCTATTCCGCTAAAAGATGCCAATATCCTTGCCAATTGCCCTGACCGCGAAACCCGTTCGCAATGGATACAACGCATTTTGGATCATGACGGGCATCCTGGCGACACTGGCGGTATCGAGGCATGGATTCAATTAGGGATTGCAGTGGGTTTGACGCGCGAGGAAATCACGTCATTAAAACTTGTGTTACCAGGTGTCCGTTTCGCCGTGGATGCTTACGTCAATTTCGCTCGCCGCGCAGAATGGCATGAAGCGGCAAGTTCATCGTTAACGGAACTGTTCGCTCCCAAAATCCATCAGCAACGTTTGGACAACTGGCCTGAGCATTATCCGTGGGTGGATTTGGAAGGCTACACGTATTTCCGTAAACGCCTAACAGAAGCCCGCCGCGATGTGGAACACGGTTTGGCGATCACCTTAGATTGGTACAAAACCCGCGAACAACAAGACCGCATGGTGCAAATCTTAAAGTTTAAATTGGACGTGCTATGGACAATGGCAGATGCGATGTATATGGCTTACATCCATAATATGCCGCCGTATTTCAATATCGAGCAATAATTCGCGTATAAGTTGTTTACAATTTTGCAGGAGTACAAAACAGGTTTTGTACTCCTGCATATAACTGCATCCCACATATAACTTGATTCGCTGTCCGCGTGGGACGGATAAACAAATGCGGCAAGCCTAAATTTAGGCAATAAAAAAAAGGCCGGATTTGCAACAAATCCGGCCTTGTTAAATGAAACCTGTTATTCGCCGAGAACCAAAGCTTTTACTCTTGCATTCAGTCGGCTTTTGCTACGCGCAGCCTTGTTTTTGTGGATGATGCCTTTAGTGACGGCAGAATCAATAATTGGCACGGCAGTTTTGAATGCCGCTTGCGCTTGGTCTTTATCACCCGCCCTTACTGCGGCAAGTACTTTTTTAATGAATGTACGCAAGTTGCTGCGTTGTCCTGCGTTGCGAACACGGCTTTTTTCCGCTTGTTTCGCGCGCTTTTTAGCTTGTGCTGTATTAGCCATGGTGTCTCGGTTCGAATCTGGTTTAAGTATGAGCCGTGCATTATCTTTTTAAATGCTATTATTGTCAAACTTTTTAGCGAGTTACGGACACAGTTTGAGTAAGCAACTTTTTAAATCCACCGCCATAGTCAGCGTCCTTACATTATTCTCCCGGTTACTGGGTTTTGTCCGCGACATGTTGATTGCGCGGTTTTTTGGTGTAGACATAGCGACGGATGCGTTTTTTGTCGCCTTTAAAATTCCTAATTTCCTGCGTCGCCTGTTCACCGAAGGCGCATTCGCCCACGCTTTCATCCCTGTACTTGCCGAATACCAAGCGCAAGACGATGCCGCCGTTGTCTGCCAATTCCTAGGCAAAGCGGCTGGATTATGGACGTTTGTGCTGCTAATGTTAACCGCTATCGGCGTGTTGGCCGCCCCTGTATTGATTTTGTTGCTCGCGCCAGGTTTTGATTGGCAAGGCACACAACACGAATTAGCCGTGGAGATGTTGCAAATCACCTTTCCGTATTTGCTGTTTATCGCCTTGGTGGCCTTGGCGGGGGGCATTTTAAACGCTTACGGACAATTCGTCATTCCAGCCTTAACCCCTGCCTTGCTCAATATCAGCATGATTGCGGCGGCGATGTGGCTCGCGCCAATGCTGGACGAACCCGTCACTGCTTTGGCGTGGGGCGTATTGATTGCCGGATTCACGCAACTTTTACTGCAAATACTCCCGCTAATTCGGTTGGGTTTATTGCCACGCTTACAATTGGATTTTCATGATGCGGGGGTTAAACGGCTATTCAAACGCATCGTGCCAGCCATTTTCAGCGTCTCCGTTACGCAAATCAATTTATTGCTGGACACCTTGATCGCCTCGTTTTTGACCGTCGGCAGCGTCTCGTGGCTATATTATTCCGATAGATTGGTCGAGTTCCCGCAAGGCTTATTAGGCTTGGCTTTAGGTACGGTAATTTTGCCGCAACTTGCTAAACATCACGCCCAAGATGATCACGCTGCCTTCTCCAATTCATTGGACTGGGGATTGCGTTTGGTATTTTTGACGGGCATTCCAGCAACTATAGGCCTTATCCTATTAGCCGAACCGATGCTGACGACCCTATTCCAATACGACGAATTCACCCATACCGATGTGCAACTGGCGGGACAAAGCCTGAAAGCCTACGCGCTGGGTTTACTGGGTTTTTTGATGATTAAGGTTCTAGTGCCAGGCTTTACTGCGCGGCAAGACATGGTCACCCCATTGCGTTATGGCATTATCGCAATGCTGATTAGTTTGGCAGGCAATGTCCTAGCCCTGCCCTTTGCCCATGCAGGTTTGGCTTTAGCAACTTCTTTAGGCGCGATCATCAACGCCTTGCTCTTATTCATTAAGCTACATCAAAAGCGCGTCTACCAACCCGCACGGGGCTGGTCGCTGTTTCTGTTCCGTGTGCTGCTGGCAAGTGCGGCAATGTCCGCCAGCCTGTATTACCTTGTCGATGTTGAGGCATGGCAATACTGGCACACCAGCGAGCGGATTTTGCAATTGGGCAAATTTATCGCCATCGGTATGGCAATTTATGCCGCAAGCTTGTTAATTACAGGGCTAAGACTGCGGCATTTAAGTGTTCCGCATGATAAGATAAATGATTTTTCAACACCCAGATTGCCGTTTTGACACATGCAATTAATTAGAGGTTTGGCACATATAAAACCGTTCGTGGACGGTTGTGTGCTGACGATAGGCAATTTTGACGGCTTGCATTTAGGCCACCGCGCGGTTATCAAAAAACTGGTGGCGCGTGGCGAAGCCTTAGGCTTGCCTGTGGTCATTATGATTTTTGAACCACAGCCGCTAGAATATTTTTTAAAGGACAATGAACCGTCACGCCTCAGTGCTTTACGCGACAAAGCCATCCAATTCAGTGGTTTGCCCGTCGACTATTTGCTGATCGCGCGTTTTAATCGCCAATTCGCCAATGTCGATGCCGAGCAATTTGTCGATGAAATTTTACTGAAAAAACTCAATATCAAACATTTAGTCATCGGCGACGATTTCCATTTTGGCAAAGCACGGCGCGGCAATTTTAATTTGCTGAAAGAAAATGGCCGAAAGCATGGCTTTAGCGTAGAAGATACGGGCTCGTATTTGGTCGAAGATTGCCGCGTCAGCAGCACCTTAATCCGCGACGCACTGGCAGCGGGCGATTTGGCGCAAGCGGAACGATTATTAGGACACAGTTATTCGATTTGCGGACGCGTCGCCCACGGCGACAAACGCGGACGTACCCTAGGCTATCCAACCGCCAACATTAAACTGTTCCG
>Ga0247838_1000719_pt1 | contig 51170 bp, 49 predicted proteins | sample LaCruzMarch2015__5_FD_189097 | JGI IMG/M metagenome (GOLD analysis project Ga0247838, IMG submission 189097) | Freshwater microbial communities from meromictic Lake La Cruz, Castile-La Mancha, Spain - LaCruzMarch2015_15m | ecosystem: Environmental > Aquatic > Freshwater > Lake | place: Spain...
AATGCCGGGTGTGTCGTGCTCATGCTCCGTCTCCGCGCTGGGCGCAAGCCCGTTGACTCAAGTGTGCGTGGGCGAAGGATGCTGCCGGGCGGCGCGGCTGTCCAGCACCGGCGCACCGAAGCCGGCCCGCCACTCGGGCAATTTCGGTTACTCTGCGCACACCCGTTTCAACGTCCGTGAGCCCGCCGCGATGAGCCGCCTGGAACGACTCTATTCGCCCCCCGAGATCGGCGCACCCGGCAAGCGCCAGGCGCGCGGGCGCCGCCGCGACCTGCTGTACTCGGGGCTCTTCGTCATCGCCATGGCGGCCATCGCCATCGCCGCCGTGGCCCTGGTGATGCCCGGGTTCTTTGGCGGAACCTATCGGCTGCACGCCTATTTCCTGGAGGCGCAGGGACTCACCGAGGGCATCCAGGTGATCCAGGACGGCTATGTCATCGGCATCGTGGAGGGCGTCACCCCGCTCTTTCCGGGGCGGGACACCGCGGCGGCGCGCTGTCCGGCATCGCCGGTGGGCGCGTCGCGCTCCCCGGCGCTGCCGTGTTTCCGCGCCTCGCTGCGCATCAAGAACGCTTGGCCGGTGCCGGTCGACAGCCTGGCGCGGATCGGTGCGGCCGGTCTGCTGCAGGGCGATGCCGTCAAGATCCATCCCGGCGCCTCGCCGTCCCTGCTGGCCAACGGCGCCGTCATCGATGCCGAGGGCCGGGAGGCGGATTTGCTGGCCAAGCTGAGTGAGCTGACGGACGGGCTCGACCTGGTGGTCTCGGAGACCATCGCCCCGGCGCTTGCCAGCATCAAGGCCCAGATCCAGACCATCGAGGCCCTGCTCGGTACCGGCGCGGATCAGGAGGGCAACCGCGAGCGTCTGGCTGGTGCCTTCGAGAGCCTGCAGCGCTTGAGCGCGGCCATGGAGACGGCGGTGGACCCGAAAAAGATCGCGGCGATCCTGGACTCGGTCGAGCAACTGTCCCGGCATCTGAGCGAGGTCTCGGGGACACTCGGCGGCAGCACGGAGGCGGTCACGGGCGCGGTGCGCCAATATGGCGAACTGGCGCAGGACATCCGCGGGCTCGTGCGCGACAACAAGCCGGCCCTGCAACGCTCACTGGACGATACCCAATTCCTGTTGCGGGAGGTCTCTGCCGCTTTGACCCCGATCCTCAGCAATATCGACGACATGAGTCACAATCTGTCGGCCCTCGCGCGTGAACTGCGGCGCGATCCGGCCACCATCATCAAGGGCCGGGAGGCCAAGGAACAGGCGCCGTGGTTCGAATGATCAGGGCGGGCATCGGGATCGCCCTGCTGTTCGCCCTGGCGGGCCTCGTCGGGTGCGGGTCATCCGGTCCGATCAAGTCCGATCGGTTCTTCCGCCTGGACCCGGCGGTGCTGGAGGGACCGGCGGGCGCACCGATCCCGGCGATCCTCATGGTGAACGACCTGGCGGCCCGCGGCTTCCTGGGAGGTCGCGCGATCCCCTTCCGCACCCGTGAGGATCCCCTGGTCGCCCAGCGTTACGACGATCTGCTGTGGGAGGAGCCGCCCGCGCGGGCCTTGGCGCGCGCGCTGGTGACCGCGCTGCGGGCGGCGCGGGTTTTTGAGTTTGTCGTGGTGTCGGCCGAGCGGGCACGCGCGGATTACCTGTTGGGCGGGGAGTTGGAGCGCTTCGAGCACCTGCCGACCGATCAGCCGCCGCGGGTGGCGGCAACCTTCCATCTCGCCCTGGTACGGGCGGAGGATCGCAACGTTGTCGCGACTTGGGAATACCGCGGCGAGGAGTCGGTCGATGCCGACACGCCGGACGCCATGATCGCGGCCTTCAACCGGCTGAGCGCCCGGCTGGCGGCCGGGGTGGTGCACGATCTCCAGTCCGTCAAGCCGCGCCTGCACGGTTCGGCGCGGCGGCCATGATCGCCGTGCCGGCCAAAGCGGCCAATCGGATTTATCCACAGATGTCACAGATGTTCACAGGCGTTCACAGATGTTCACAGATGCAAAAAACATCTGTGTTCATCTGTGAACATCTGTGGATCAGATTTCCGCCACAGGGCCTCGGCGGAAAGTCTGGCTGGAACGATGATCAAGGTCGGCGGGGCCGTGCCGGGAGTGGTCAGCCGCGCGCCACCACCCCATGACTGAGCCGCTGCATCCCAACCGTTTCGCCGGTCTCGATCCGGCGGGTCTGGACCAGCTGCCGGTCGCCTGGCGACAGCTCGTCATCCCGGGACCCCCGCCCGCCTACCAGTTGCGCGGTGTCGAACGGGCCCATCCCGACCCGCGCGTCCGCTTCGCTCGGCGGATCCTGACGTTGCTGCCTTGTGCCGACGGACGCGATACCCTGGCGCTGGTGGACAAGGCGTCGCCGCATAGTCTGTTCGATTTGATGCTGACCGAGGTCTCGGCCGTTGCGAAATCCACACCGGTCGAGGTCGCCGCTGCCACCGGCCGCGCGCTCTGGCGGACCGGTTACAACTTCGTGCGATTCTGCTCGCAGTCGCGGGTGGTGGACGACTTCGGGCTCGGCGGCGGTGAGTTGCATCTGGCCTTGAACTGCGATCCGCACACCGTCGACCGGGAGAGCGTGCAGGCCGCCAAGCAGTTTCACTTGCACTTGCTCTACTGGACGTCAGCCGCTCTGGCACCCCTGGCCGGTGCTGAACCCCTGGCACGCGTGCGCGACGCGCGGCTGCGCCGTCAGGCACTGGACCCGATCAGCTTCCTGGGCGCGCGCCTGATCTTCGATGCGCTGTCGGCGACGGATTTGGGGCTCACGGGGGCAACGCTGCTGTCCCCGGACGACCCTGCCGTCATTGTCGGCAAGCGCCCGCTGGGCTGCGTGATCGCGCTCACCGGCTGGTCGGTCCTGAGCGAGCCGGTCTTCGCGGCGCTGATCCGCCGCCTCCACGTCCGACTTGCGAGCCTGGCGGCCGACCTGCTTGAGTCATTCACCGGTGAGCGTGAGCCGCCGCCGCCCTGGCAGCGCCACCCCTTGCTGCCGCGGCGCGAAATTACGGCGCGTATCCTCGCCGGCCCCTTCACTTCAGGCGTTCGGGACGGGCTCAACAGCCTGGCCGCGGGTCTGCGTCCGCTTGCGCCGCGCACGGCCGCCCGGCTGGCACGCGTGTCGCCCGCGGTGCGGATGGACCTGATGACCCTCAATCATCCCGCCTATACACTGAACCTCCACGCCGCTTACCCCCGGCCGTGCGCATACGGTCTTGCCGAGGCGCCGCTGGTCCATCTCATCATCCAGCCCCGCTTGTTCTCCGGGATCGGCGGAGCCGGACTGCTGACCTTGGGCGGCGTGCCCAGCGTGCGTGTCCTGCGCGGTCAGGGGACCTTCAGCCTGGCGCAATGGCGGCAGCGGGCCCGCTTCCAGCGCGCCTTCGCCTGTTTCAATCGGGATGCGCTGAGTCCGGATGAGAGCGCTGTTGCCTTGCCGATCCGCTGTTTTGTCGATTTCGAGCGGGGATGGGTGTGAACAGTGAGCGTTCTTGGGTCAGGACTTGTCGGCTTTGGTGCTCTTTGGCGCGGGCTTGCCCGTTTTGGCATCGGTCTTGGTGTTCTTTGGCTCGGGCTTGGCCGTCTTGGCGTCGGTCTTGGTGTTCTTTGGCGCGGGCTTGGCCGTCTTGGTCTCGGCTTTGGCGATCTTGGTCTCGGGCTTGGCCGTCTTGGTCTCGGCTTTGGCGCGCTTTGGCTCGGGCTTGGCCGTTTTGGTATCCGCTTTGGCGCTCTTTGGCTCGGGCTTGGTCGCCTTGGAATCGGTCTTGGCGCTCTTTGGCGCGGGTTTTGCCGTCTTGGAATCGGCCTTGGCGACCTTGGTGTCGGGTTTTGGCGCCTTGGAGTTGGTCTTTGCGCTCTTTGGCTCGGCTTTCGCGGTCTTTGCACCAGCCGTTGCTGGTTTCGACGCGACCTTCGCGGTCTGCGCTGCGGGTTTTGCGGCCCGCGGCTCGGCTTTGACGGCCTTTGCCGCGGGCGCCGCGGTCTTCGACGTGGTCTTGGCGGTCGCTGCCTCGGGTTTGGCGACTTTGGCTTCCTTCGGTACGGTCGTCGGCACAGGTACCGGCCGCGGCAGCGGCGTTGTGCGCGCCTCGGAGACTGGGGTGGGGGCGGCCATCAGGCCGCCGGCGAGCGCACTGCTGCCGTCAACCACCGGCGCCGGGGATGCGGTCGACCACTGTAATCCCGAGGGGGCTGGGGTCGTGGGTTCCGGGGTAGGGGGGAGCGACGCTGTCTCGCGATCAGGTGCCGACGCCGCTGCCGTCGGGGTGCGCTGCACCACCGCCGTCGGCACGTCGGTGCCGGATGCGCCTGATCCTGAAGTGGTCGTCGCGGCGACTGTCTCGCCCCATGCCTGCACCAGTGGGTTGTTCTCCGCGGCGGTATTGGGAACCGGTGCGGACTTCGGGGATAGTGTCGGCATCGCGTTGGCCACCCGTTGCCGGTTGGCCGTCCAGTTCGAACGAAGCGACTCAAGTGATTGCGTGAGCGCGTCCCGGTAGTTCTCGGTGTAGTCGATCCGTTTGGGTGCTTTTTCGCCCGGAGGTTGGCTGATCAGGGCGGCGCCCAAGGCGACATTGACTCCGCCGGACTGCTCAATGAACGCTGAGGTGACCTCGACGACCGGCGGTACGCTGCTCTTAGCCGACGCGAGCACGAGCGCCGAAGGCGAGGACGGGTCGACGGGGCGCTGCATGACCAGCCGATCGTCTCTGGACTGGACGATGCTCCAGCCCTTGGCTCGTGCGGACCCCATGGCCAGGCCCTTGACCTCAGCGCGGTTGGTTCCGGGGAAGAACAGCTGTGGACGGTTAGTTGCATCAAAGCCATCGGACACCAATTGATTCCCGGCACAACCGGACAGTAACCCAATGCCGAGCAGGCACCAGCCGACAATCGCAAACGAATGCCCCTTCACGTCTACCTCCAACCGAACGACAATCGTAATAAACATTGGCGACCGTAAGGATGCTCGCCAAGATATTGAATTTTATCACAGCGGGTGTGATTGCACGCGACAAAGAACGCGACGCGGCAGCCGCGGGTATTCGGGACCCGCGCCACGGCCGTGGTCATCGTTCCGGCTAGCGATACGCATTTGGAGTCCAAGGCTTCAGCCTTGGCCTGCCGATCCAAGGCTGAAGCCTTGGACTCCAGCCGGCCGGTGCCTCGGCTGGCCGCAACCATGGTCAAGGCCGACGTAGGGGCGGGTTCAAAACCCGCCCCTACACCAAGCCTCTGTCTGAGACGTAGGGGCGGGTTCAAAACCCGCCCCTACACCAAGCCTCGGTCTGAGTCTCAGGTGCGAAGGTTAGATGCCTGCGGATGCGTCTACGGCCAGGCCCTGCTCGATGCGCCGGCGCCCGCAGGCGTCGTCGCGCTCGATGTAGCGCAGTGCCGAGGCGGGGTCCTGCCATCCGACGTACTCCATCAGGTCCTTGACGTTCCATTGATGGGCGCTGGCCCAGGTGGCGAAACCGCGCCGCAGTGAGTGGCCGCTGTAGCGGTCGGGTTCGGGTACGCCGGCCGCGGCGAAGCAGTGGCGCAACACCGGCACCAGACTATTCGGGTGCAAGGCCGTCAGACCCAGGTGACCATGCGCATCGATGCGCCGAACGACCGGTCCCTCGGTCAGTTGTGCCGCGTCGATCCACACCGATTCAGCACCCGGCGCACCACCGGCGCCTTGGTGGGATCGGCAAAGCCCTGATCGCGAAGCCATTGCGCAAGCGCGGCCAGCCGCAGCTTCAGCGTATCGAGTGCCGGCGACTCGGCATGTGCGGCCAGATACCGGGCCACCGCGTCAGCGGTGGCCGGGAGGAATCCGCCCCAGGTCTCGTCGAAATGACGGACGGCCGACGCGTAACTGCGGCGGGTGTGCTCGCGCTCTGCCGCGGCGACATAGCGATCAGAGTCAGCCATGGCATGGATGGTCCTCGGCAATCGGCCGACGCATCGGCTCAACAGGCAATTCAATGCCCCGACATTATCGCATGTTTGCCGCCGATTCGAGTCGCCGCTCGGACACCGGCGTGGTCGACAGCAATCACGCGGTACGCACCACGGTATGATGTTGACGGAGGTCCGATGGCGCGCGCCGGTATTCTGAAATTTCTGGTGCAACAGGCCCGCGATGCGCTGATCGCCCGCGGGGAAAACCCCTCGAGCGACGCCGTCCGGGTCGAGCTGGGCAACACCGGCTCCAAGAGTACGCTGCACCGCTACCTGCAAGACCTGGCGCGGGACGACGGTACGCGCCTCGACGACGAGCCCTTGCTGAGTGAGACCCTGCGCACGACCGCGTCGCCGGACTGGCCCGGCAGCTACTGGACGAGGCCCGCGCCGTGGTAACCGCCGCGGAGACGCGCCATAGCACCGAGTCAAGCGTGCAGCGCGCCGCAAACGCCCGGCTGGCGCACGCGCTCGCGGAGGCCCAGGCGCAAGCCGGGCAGCGCGACGACGCACTCGCCGCCGAGCCCGACGCCCACGCGGCGACCCAGGCAGCCTTGCCGCAGGAGCGCATCCGCAGCGCCACAACCGCGAACGAAACCGCGGCCCTCACCGCGCGGCTGGAGGACCATGCACGCCTCCCTGGAAGAACAGCACGGCATGCGCGCGATGCCCGGGAGCGTTACCGGCAATCGGTCAAAGACCAGCGCGATCTGGACCAGCGCCGCCACGAGACCCAGGAGGTCCAACAGGTCCGGAACCGCGTCAGGTCGCCCAGACCCTGGTCGTTAAACAGGACGGCGGCGCGTTGCCGGGCCTGTGAACCTGGAACGAGCAGTGTCCGACGCGCCAGTGGCGAGTTGATCCCCGCCTCCCGACGAAGGCATGATCGCGAAACCCGCTCGGGTCCGTCTGGGCGAGGTCTGGCGCCCCCGATTCCTGCCGCCCGCACCCGCGCAGTTTCCGGAGTAGGTCCAGACGCCCGATTGCGAGTACGATCGCAACAATACAGAACGCCGTCACCGGCGAACCCATGCCGGGAGGGCCAACCGATTTCGCCAATAGAGAAAGCGACTGGAGGAATCATGTCCAAGCACGCGAGCAGCATCGCCGTCCTGGCGGCACTGATGGTTTGTGTCGGCGCCGACACGCCGGCCGCAGGGGGCGGCCCCGATGGCAATCAGGTCCCGGCCTACGGCCAGCCGGCGCCTGGTTACGTTGATCAAGTTCCCGGCTATTCAGGCCCCGCGTATGGTCAGTCGGTACCCGCTCCAGGCGCTGGAGGACAGATCCCCGGGTACTCAGGCCCCGCGTATGGTCAGTCGGCGCCCGCTCCAGGCGCTGGAGGACAGATCCCCGGGTACTCAGGCCCCGCGTATGGTCAGTCGGCGCCTGCTCCCGGGGCCGACTACCAGATTCCCGCCTACACCGGCCCGGCCTATGGCCAGCCGGCACCCGGGCCAGGTCCCGGTTACCAGATCCCGGCTTATACCGGGCCAGCCTATGGCAGCCCGGCCGGAGCACCCCATCCTCAGGGGTACGGTCCTCAGGGTGGACCTGTTGGTCTGCATCAGGGTAGCGGTTACGGCGATGCTCCAGGCGGTCCTGTTCCCGGCTACAGCGCAGCCCCCTACGGCGCCGATCAAGGCCCTCCGCCCGAGTCCGGGCGGGCCGGCGGCAACAGCTTCAACCCCATGAAGATGATGCCGAACCCCATGAAAGTATTCGGCGGTAACAAGGACCAATGATCCCGGTCCGCCGCGGCATCGCGCGCGCCCCGAACCACTGACGACCGCGTTCGTAGTGGTCGTTACAACCACTGCCCAGACCTTGGAGCGTTCCCCATGGCGATGACCGAACACATTGAAATCGACTTCCCCGGCGGCGCGCGCGTCGATGCGCGGATTCGCGAGCACACCATTGCCACCGACCAACAGGCCGAACACGGCGGCACGGGCTCCGCGCCCCAGCCGTTCGACCTGTTCCTGACCTCAATCGCCACCTGCGCCGGCATCTTCGCCCTAAAATTCTGTCAGAGCCGCGACCTACCCACCGCGGGCATGCGCCTGACCATGGACTGGCAAGGACATAAAACCGATCCCAGTGCCGCCGCCGTGGTCCTGCGCCTGACCCTCCCGGAAGGCTTCCCGGACAAATACCGCGATGGCATCCTGAGATCCATGGATCTCTGCGCCGTCAAGCGCAGCATCGAACAGGCGCCCCAGTTCCGGACCGAGATCATCGCGGAGGGTGCTGTTCCCGCGGCACCGTTGTCGTAATCGAGCCACGACGCGCGCGGCTGGAGTAGCCGCGTCGCAGGCTTGCCGACGGTCCTGAATCGATCCGGAATCCGAGTCGCAGTCTGGTCGGTCTGCAGCGACAGGTGTTACTCGATGTGATCCAAAAATGTGATCCAAAATACGCCGAGACATTTCTGCAAATCTGAACCCGTGACCCCAACCTTGCGGCGCGGGTCGCACCGCTGATGAGCTTTTTAGTCGCACCGCACGGATTCGCAGAGCATCGTAACCCCGTCGATTGTTACCGTTTCTTTTCTGACTGCCCTGGGCCCCGCCGGTTTTTCAGGTTGAGTGATCCTGGTCGACGCGTCAGACTGACCAACTTGTTCGCGGAACGGGTGCCGTGTCCGAACCCGCAACCAGTCCCCGCGTCACCGAGACCTGTACGCCCGCGCCATGGATCTGTCCCCTTTCGCTCACCTTTGGGTCCTGTTCGCCCTGGCTTCGGCGTTCTTCCATGCCTCACGGCTGGCGGTCACCAAGCATCTCAGTCTCAGTGTTTCAACCGAGGCACTGACCTTCTGCGTCAACCTGGCGAGCCTGGTCGTGACCTTGCCGCTGGTGATCTGGTATCACGATTTCCCTTACCGGGACCCTAATTATCTGCTCGCGGTGGCGGCGGGCGGGGTCCTTTCGGGATTGGGCGGCTGGGCGCTCAATGCGGCCCTGCACCGCACCGAGGTCTCGCTGGTCGGGCCGCTGATGACCCTGACACCGGGCTTTGCCATCGTGATTGAATGGTTCCTAACCGGCGATCTGCCCGGGCGGATCGGGCTACTCGGCGTGGCCATGCTGGTAGCGGGGGGCTATGTGCTGAGCCTGGGTGAGCATGAGCCGCGCTGGTATCTGCCGTTCAAGCGACTGTGGCTGGAGCCCGGCAGCATCCTGGCGATGGTGGCCGCGGCCTGTTTTGCGGCGGCCAGCGTGTTCGGCCGGATCGGCATCCAGTTGAGCGATCCGCTGTCCTTCTCGGTGATGGTGGCGATAATCAACCCGCTGATTCTTTTTGTATTATTCACCCTGCGGGATCACCGTTTCCATACCCGGCTGGTCACCCCGGAGGTGCGTCGGCAACTGCGTCCGCTGCTCCTGCTCGGGGTCCTGTTCGCCCTGATGCGGATCGCCGACCAGATCGCGCTTGGTCTGACGCTGGCGTCCTATGCCATGGCGGTGAAGCGCACCGCCGGGGTGTTTTCGGTGTTCCTCGGGCGCTGGTTTTTCAATGAAGGCCATCTGGCGCCGAAGTTGCTCGGTGCGCTGATCATGCTGCTCGGGGTCCTGGCCTTGACGCAATAGGCTGAGGTGCTTAGCGGTTCCGCAGCGACACGACTGGCTCAAGCGTCGCGTCCGCAGCGCCGCGCGCCTCACGCAGACGGGCCACGCGTTCTTTGAGGTGCCGGCCAAGGACGTTTTTCAGCGCGATCAGGAGCCCCAGCCCGATGAAGCCCCCGGGCGGCAACATGGCGATGAGTGCCCCGTGGTAGCCGTCGCCCAGGCTGAAGCTCAAGCCTTTCGCCCAGTCCCCGAGCAGCAGGTGCGACTGATAGAAGAGGGTGCCCTGTCCGATCAGTTCGCGCAGGCCTCCCAGCGTGACGAGGACCAGGGTTGAGCCGAGTCCCATGGCGATGCCGTCCAGGAAGGCGCGGTCCACGCGGTTCTTTGATGCGAAGGCCTCGGCCCGGCCGATGATGATGCAATTGACGACGATCAGCGAGATGAAGAGTCCCAGGATCTGATAGAGGTCGAAGAACCAGGCCTGCATGGTCAACTCGACCAGGGTCACGAAGGATGCGATGACGACGACATAGATCGGGATGCGGACTTCCGGGCGCAGCAGATGACGGATGAGCGAGACGCTGACGTTGGAGGCCGTCAAGACGCAGGTGGTCGCGATCCCCATGCCCAGCCCGTTGGTGGCCGAGGTGGTGGTCGCGAGCAGGGGGCAGAGTCCGAGCAGTGCGACCAGGGATTGGTTGTTGCTCCAGAGCCCGTCACGAATGATCCGGCGATAGCTCGGTGGGGTTGCCATCAGGATGACTCCTTCGCGTGCCGCGTGGTGACCGGCGGTTCGTTGTAGAGCCGCGGGCCTTGTGATTGGACATAGCCGAGTACGTTCTTCACGGTGTTGACGATCGACCGCGGGGTGATGGTCGCCCCGGTGAACTGGTCGAAGTCACCGCCGTCGCGCTTGACGGCCCACCGCTCGGGTGTCGGCTGCTCCAGCGACGTGCCGTTGAATCCGTAGATCCAGTCCGATCGACCCTCCTCGATCTTGTCGCCGAGACCCGGGGTCTCATGGTGGGCCAGCACCCTGACCCCGCCGATGCGCCCGTCCGGCAGCACCGAGATCAACAGCTTGATCGGGCCGGCATAGCCGCGGGGGACCACCGGGTCGAGGATCAGTGCCACCGGCGCACCGTCGCGGCGGACCCGATAAACGCGGGTCACCGGGCTCCCCAGCAGCGCGGGGTCGCTGACCTCGATCCGGTCCGCCAGCGGGTCATTGTTCCCGCCGCTGGGGACTATGGCCTCCAGTTTGCGCTGCATCGCCAGTCGCTGGTTGGCGAGGATGCGCTCGGCCATGGCGGTGTTGGTGACCGCCACCAAGCTGACCCCGGCGACCGCGAACCCGGCGAGTACCAGTGAAGCGAGTAAAATAGGCTTTAGATTCATGACTGACGGCCGTGACCGAAGACGCTGGGCTGGGTGTAGTGGTCGATGGTGGGGGCGGCGATGTTGAGCAACAGGACCGAGAAGGCGACCGCATCCGGATACCCGCCCAAGGTGCGGATCACGAAGACCAGCACACCGATCATGGCCCCGAAGATCAACTGGCCGCGCGGCGTAGTGCTGGCGGTCACCGGGTCGGTGGCGATGAAGAACGCACCCAGCATGGCGGCGCCGCTCCACAGATGAAAGACCGGGTCCGGATAATGCTGGGGGTCGAGCAGCCAGAAGAGCCCGGCCAGCACCAGCAAGGAGCCGAGCATGGCGACCGGGATCCGCCAGGTGATCACCCGCCGCCACAGAAGATAAAGCCCGCCGACCAAAAAGGCGCTGCTCACCCATTCCCAGCCGCGTCCGCCCAGGCTGCCCCACCAGGGCGCGCCGCGGATCGCATCCATCACCTGATGCTCGCGCAGTTGGGTGCGCAAGGCCTCCAGCGGGGTGGCGGCCGACAGTCCGTCCCAAGAGAGGTCCGGCGGCAACGCGCCGAACAGGATCAGGCGCCCGGACTCCGCCAACGACAAGTGATGCTGCGTCAAGAGGTGAGGCGCGAGCCAGTTGGTCATCTCCAGCGGGTAGGCGATGAGCAGGAAGACATAGGCCGCCATCGCCGGGTTGAAGGGGTTGTAGCCCAGACCGCCATAGAGTTGCTTGACCAGCATGATGGCGAAGACCATGCCGAGCATGGTCAGCCACCAGGGCAGGGTTGGCGGGATGGCGCAGGCGAACAGAACCGCCGTCACCACCGCGCTGTAGTCCCCCAGCGTCGGCAACACCGGGCGGCGGCGCAGCCGCAGCACCAGCGCCTCGGCGGCGGTCGCGAACAGGATCGCGAGCACGCAGTTGATCAGCAGACCCCAGCCGAAGAACCAGGTTATAACCAGCACGCCGGGGATCAGGGCCAGGAGCACCTGGAGCATCACCTGGTCGACCCGGTTGGCGCGCGGGCCGTGCGGTGATGAGAGGACCGCGGCGGGCGGCGGGCGATTGTTTGCGTTCTCTGGGGCCATTGTTCTGATCCATCCCTCGGTTGCGGGCGCCCGGCGGCGAGACCGGGGGTCAGCCCTGGTCAAGCGGCTCGGTCCGGGACTGGGCCGCCGCCTTCTTGGCCGCGGCACGTTGTTTGGCGGCCTCGATCAGTGCGCGCCGCGCGTCCAGGTCGCCGTCTGCGACGCCGCCGGGAACGGCCGCCGCGGTCGTTTCATCCAGCATCTCCCGCTTCTTGCGCAGTTTGGACTGGCGCTCCTGCTCCAATCGCGCCAGGCGGGCCTGCCGGGCCTGATGGCGGGCGCGAGCCTGATCAGCCTTGCGGCGCTCCTCCTCCTGCGCCCAGACCGCGTTTTTAGCGAACCGATAATACTGGACCAGCGGGATATGGCTGGGACAGACCTGAGCACAGCAGCCGCATTCGATGCAGTCGAACAGGTTGTAACCCTGAGCCCGGTCGAACGCCTGGGCGCGGGCGTGCCAGTAGAGTTGCTGCGGCAGCAGCCGCACCGGGCACACCTCGGCGCAGCGTCCGCACCGGATGCAGGCCAGGGCCGGGCCGGGGTCGGGGGCCTCGGCCGCGGTCAGGGCGAGCAGGCAGTTGAACGCCTTGGTGACCGGGATGTCCAGATGACCGAGCGCGAAACCCATCATGGGGCCGCCGCACAGCAGCCGTCGCGGCGTCTCACGAAAGCCGCCGCAGTGCGCGACCAGATGTGCGAGCGGCGTACCGATGGGGACCGTCAGGTTGCCCGGTCGGGCCACCGCTCGTCCGGTGACCGTGACCACCCGCGCAATCAGCGGCCGACCCAGCAGGACCGCATCGGCCACCGCGGCCGTCGTGGCCACGTTCTGGCAGGCGACCCCGATCTGGGCGGGGAGGCCGCGGGTCGGAACCTCCCGTCCGGTGAGGATGCGGATCAACTGGCGCTCGCCGCCGCTTGGGTAGAGGGTCGGTACCGGGATGATCCGGATGTGCGTGTCCGGGCCGGTGTCGGCCAGGGCCGCGGACAGGGCGGCGATGGCCGCGGGTTTGTTGTCCTCGATGCCGATCAGCACCCGCTCGGCTCCCAAGAGGGTACGGATGATCCGTGCGCCCTCCAGGACCTGGACGGACCGCTCGCGCATCAGCCGGTCATCGCAGGTGATGTAGGGCTCGCACTCGGCGCCGTTGATGATCAGGGTTTCGATATGCCGCTCGGATCTGAGCTTGACGCTGGTCGGGAAGGCACCGCCGCCGAGTCCCACCACGCCGGCCCAGTGCACCCGCTCGCGCAGCAGCGCCGGGTCCAGGTGCGGATAGTCGGTCAGGGGCGCGGGCAGCGGCGCCCAGGCGTCTTGTCCGTCCGTCGCGATCACCACACAGGGTGCGGGCAGTCCTGATGGATGCGGGATCAGTCGCTCCTCGATGGCGATCACCGTGCCGGAACTGGAGGCGTGCACGGCGGCGCTGACATAGCCGTCCGCCGTGCCGATCACCTGACCCTTGCCCACCTGGTCGCCGACCCGCACACCGGGCCGGGCCGGGGCGCCGATGTGTTGGCGCAGTGGAATGACGAGCAGCGGCGACAGGGACAGCGGTGCGATGGGCTGGTCGCCGGACAGGGCCTTCTCATCGGGCAGGTGGAGCCCGCCATGGAAGGTCCAGAGGCGCTCGGTCGGTACGTCGGGACCGCTCATCCGCTCAGGCCGCCAGACGCTGGTTTGGGGCCGGCCAACGCCAGTGGGCGATATCGGTGCCCACCGGAACCATGCGGATACAGGCCACCGGGCAGGGCGCCACGCAGAGTGCGCAGCCGGTGCACTCGGCGGCGATGACGCCATGCAACTGCTTGGGCGCCCCCAGGATGGCGTCGACCGGGCAGGCCTGGAGGCACAGGGTGCAGCCGATACACGCCTGATCATCGATCAGGGCGACCGTGGGGGCCTGGACCTCCGCCTCCAGCGGCTCGGGTTCGCGACCGAGCAGGTCGGCCAGGGCGCGGGCTGTCGTCTCGCCGCCGGGGACGCATTTGTTGAGCGTGGCGGAGCCCTGGGCCACCGCCTCGGCATAGGGACGGCAGCCCGCGAACCCGCACTGACCGCATTGGGACTGGGGGAGCAGGGCGTCCACCTGATCGGCCACCGGATCGCCTTCCACGCGGAAGCGGATGGCGGAATAGCCGAGCAGCAAGCCCAACACGGCGGCCAGCGCGGTCATGGCAAGGATGGCGGTCAGCACCACGGACCGCGCCTCACTCCGTGACCAGTCCGGCGAAGCCCATGAAGGCGAGCGACATCAGGCCGGCGGTGATCAGCGCGACGGCGCTGCCCTGGAAGGGTTGGGGCACGTCCGCCACCGCCACCCGTTCGCGGATGCCGGCGAACAGGATCAGCACCAGCGAGAAACCGACCGCGGCGCCGAACCCGAAGACGGCGGACTCCGCCAGCGTGTGCGACTCCTGGGTATTGAGGATGGCGACACCGAGTACGGCGCAATTGGTGGTGATCAGCGGCAGGAAGATTCCCAGCACCTGATAGAGGACCGGGCTCTCGCGGTGCATGACCGTCTCGGTGAACTGCACCACCGCCGCGATCACCAGGATGAAAGCGATGGTACGCAGGTATTCGATCTCCAGTGGCGTCAAGACATAGGTGTTGACCAGCCAGGTGCAGACCGATGACAGGGTCATGACGAAGGTGGTGGCCAGGCCCATGCCGAGCGCTGTCTCGAACCGCTTGGAGACGCCCATGAAGGGGCACAGGCCGAGAAACTTGACCAGTACGAAGTTATTGACCAGCACCGTGCTGATCAGGATCAGGGCGTACTCTGTCATGCGGCGTCCGTTGGACTGATGGTTGTGTTGCGCGTGGAGATCCCGGCCCCAAGCCGAAGATCCGGACTGTCAAACATCGGGAGCATACGCGAGCCGACTCATCGGCTACAACTGCGCGCGCTCAGGGTTTCTGGAGCGCGCTCCCACTGATGGTCGACGGGGCGCCCGGCAGTCGCAGTCCCGCGGTGCTTTGCGCGGCCACCCGGCCGAGCAGTGACCGCGCGACATCGGCCCCCGCCCGGCGGCCGGAGTGCAGCGCCCATTGGATCGAGGGGGCGCTGCCGTACTCACCGCATACCCAGAGCCAGTCGGAGACGCGTTGCCCGGCGGCGCCCGGATAGGGGACCGGCGCCGTCTGGAGCGGCAGGGCCTGCGGTATCCGGTACACGGCAAGCCGCTCCCAGCCCCGCACCTGATCGCCGAACCAGCCGGCGAGTTCGCGGCGCAGGATCGTCTCTAAGGCGTCCGGGTTGTGTTCGGCTCCGTGGCAATTGACGCTCACCAGCGTTTGACCCGCGGGGGCGTAATGACCGGACAGGTTGCTCGGGCACAGCAGGCTGTTGATGTGTCCGTGGCCCTCGCCGTTGAGGACCAGGTAAGGTCCTTCGATGGGCGGCCGCCCAGCCGCGAAATAGACGCAGGTGGTCCCGCGGCTCGCGGTGGCCGCCGGGTGGCCGTCGGCTTGATCGAGCAGGCGCGCGGCCGCGGGTCCGCTGGTGGCGATCACCAGGGCGCGGGCGCGCAGTCGCTCGCCGGAGGCAAGCGTGACCGTCCGCTCGGCGATAGCGTCGACGCGGCACCCGGTGCGGACTTGAGCACGGGTCAGCCGACCGGCGAGTTGCGCCGGAATCTCGGCCATGCCGCGGGCCGGCAGTGAGGTATCCCCGCGGGCGAAGGCACGGAAGACGAATTCGAAGGCGCGCGACGAGACCGCCAGCTCCGGGTCGAAGAACACGCCGCTGAAGAATGGCTTGAAGAAGCGATCGATGATCCGCGCGGAAAAGCCCAGAGCCTGCAGATAGGCGCAGGCCGTGGTCTCCGGGCGGCTATAGAGCGCTTCCAGGTCGCCGCGCAGGCAGCGGTGCCGAAGCGTCAGCAGCCTTAACTTATCCGCCAGGGTGCCGACCGGCGAGACCAGCATCTCCGGCAGCCGTAGCGGGCGCCGCCAGACATCGCTGACCCGCAGCAAGCGCCCGCCGACGCGTACCAGCGCGCCGGGATAGAAGGGTCGCAGGTCGAGCCGGTCGTAATCGAGCAGGTGCCGCGCATCCGGATACCAGGTTTGCAGTACCTGAAACCCGCGGTCGAGCAGGAACCCCTGGCGCTGGTCGGTACGGATGCGCCCGCCGATGCCGTCGGACGCCTCCAGCACCAGGGGTTCGAGCCCGTTGTCCCGCAGCGTCGAGGCGCAGGCCAGGCCGGACAAGCCGGCGCCGATTACGATGACATCCGCGTTCATGGCCCGGTCACGCCCTGCGATTGAGGTTAATGATACTGCTCGGCGGAGTACTGGCCCGGGGCATGGCGGCGGTGGCGAATCAGGCCGCGCGCTTCCAGGATCTGCTTGGCATCCTTGATCATCGCGGAGTTGCCGCACAACATGACATGACTGGACTGCGGGTCGATCCGGGCGGCCGCCCGCTCTTCCAGCGCGCCGCCGGTCAGCAGGTCGGTGATGCGCCCGTGCAGAGCGTGCGGCTGCGTTTCCCGACTGGTCACCTGGATCAGGCTGAATTGCGGCCCGCGCTGGGCCGTGATCGACGCCAGGGTTTCACTGTAGACCAGATCGGCGGCGGTGCGCACGCCGTGAACCAGAATAACGCGTTTGAAGTGCTCCCAGGGGGCCGCCGTGCGCAGGATCGATAGGTAAACCCCGATCGCCGTCCCGGTCGCGAGCAGCCACAGGGTGTCGGCGGGCGGCACCGACTCAAGGGTGAAGATGCCCCCGGCCTGGGCCGCGACCCACACCGGATCGCCGATCTTCAGTTCCGACAGGCGCGGGGTGAGCGGCCCCTCCGGCACCTCGTTGAAGAGGATTTCCAGGGGACGATCCTGGGGCGCATTGACTAACGAGTAGGGCCGTCCCACGCGATCGGTGCCGATATCCAGGGCGATTTTCGTGTACTGGCCTGCCATGAAATCCGCCATCGGGGCGTCGACCTGTATGCTGTACAGTCCGTCGGTCCAAATGTGTTTGCCGACCACCGTGCCTTTGACCCATTCGCTCATTTTCGTTCCGTTTATATCGGGGAGTGACTGATGATTAGACGTTGCGGGGCGCGCCGATCCGATTCGCCCTCGACCTGAAACATTGGTCCTCCGGCATCCGCATTCAAACCACCGGCGGCTCTGGTCCTGGACGGGTCGGGTCGGGACTGGTTGCATTCCTCCGGGGGCACACTATCTCCGTGCCGTTCTGCCCGCAAGTTGACCGTTTCCTTTTCTCTTGTCACCGGAGACTTGACGTGAAAACAGCATTATTCGCCCTTGGTCTCGCCGCGGTCAGCGCCGGGGCCGGCGCCGATCCCGCACCCTGCCCGGCATTACTCGACGTCACCCTGCGCCGACTCGCGGGGGACGAGCAGGTGAATCTCTGCGAGACGTACCGCGGCCAGGTGATCCTAGTCGTCAACACGGCCAGCAAATGCGGCTTCACCTCCCAGTACGAGGGGCTCGAGGCACTTTACCGCAAATACAAGGATCAGGGATTCGTCGTGCTGGGCTTCCCGTCGAATGATTTCATGAGTCAGGAGCCAGGGAGCGAGGAGGAGATTCAAAAATTCTGCCGCCTGACCTACGCGGTCGAGTTCCCGATGTTCGAGAAAGTCAGCGTCACCAAGGGCAGCGCGACCCCCTTGTTCGAGCGACTCGCCGCAGCCGGGGCCCCTTACCCCAAGTGGAACTTCTACAAGTATCTGATCGATCGCCAGGGGAATCTGGTCGATCACTACCTGAGTTTCACCGCGCCGGACGGCGGGAAGATCGAGAAGGCGATCGAAAAACTGCTCTGAGGTCGCCACGCTCTCATGGCCGGTGATCGCACGCCTGGCGAGCGCCGTGGCAGGACGCAAGCGCGCTCTGTCTGGCTCGCGCGCAGCTTTTTGGTCCGCGCGATGCCGCTCGCGGCCGGACTCCTGACGACGGAGCGGACCTTGGACAATTTCACTTTCGTCGGCGAAGACTTGGACCATCCAGCCGACCCGGGCGCGCGGGCCGTGACCCTCGACAGTGCAATCGCCTTTCCGGTCACCGACCAAGACCTGGGTCATGGCAGCGCGGAGCGTGCGCACGGGGCCCCTGCGCGGCTCCCTACATCGTGGTGCCCGCGCCGATCGCTTGAGTGACTTCCGTGGTGCGGACTTCAATGCCTTCGGCAGCCTGCCGGCATTGGCGGCCCGTCCGGAAACCGAATTACTCAACGACTCGGTGAAGGCGGAGAGTCCAGGCACCCGGCTTGGCGATTTGGAGTGCCTGTTCGAGCGCGACCGGATCAGCGGCCCGCTGGTCGGCCAATGCCGTCTTGTTGGGATCTTTACCCTAGCGGCCGGGGTCGACGATGTGACCTGGGGGTCCAGGGCTTCGCGGACGGCGCCGCGACCCTGCGTTTGCTGAGTGCCGCGGACGCGGGCACGGGATCGCCGGGACCGCTCAAGGCCATCGCGGCGCCGACTACGCTCGGGCTCGCGGCGTCGGGCCCGTTCCTGCTGTGGCGGCGTCGCCGCGGTATCGCCGGCGGACGTGATAACCGGACGTAAAGGCGGGTTTCAAACCCGCCCCTACACCAAGGGTCTGTCCGTATTTCAGGTAAGAAGGCTATAAATATCCATTGTTTCGCTTATTGGTGAATGGTTCCTGAGCGATGTGATCGAGGACGTGCGCACTAATGCGGCCCGAAGCGCAAACCGGCGGTTGCGACCAGAATCTCCCGCAACAGCAGGATCAGCGCGGCAATCAAGGTCAACATGGCCGCGACGAACAAACTCGCGACAACCGCCGAGCTTTCGAAAGAAAACATGGCACTGAGAAACAGCACCGCGATCACCGCCGAGATCAGCAACGCGGTCGTGGTGCACAGTCCGATGGCCAGACTGATGATTTGCGCCCGCCGCGACAAGGCCGCCAATTCTTCATGGAGCGGACCGGGAGGGAGCGGATGGGCCATCACCTCTTCTTCGATCGCGCGGGCGCGATCGACCACGCGCGCCAGGCGGGCCGCCATGACCCCGAGGATCGCCGCGATCCCCGACAGCAGGAAGACCGGCGCGACCGAGAGCTGGATGACGTGGGCAATGACTGAAATCGTTGGTTCTGTCGGCATAGGGAGCGTCTCTTGACCGGTGAGTCATGGAACGGCAATCTCGGTTGAACCGACGCGTGCCGTGTTCTATCTGCAATCGCTGAAGACGGCCTTGATCATGGATTCGGCCGCAAAAAAACCGGAGGTCGAGGCTTTAGCCGGTCGACCCCGCGTCTGGGCGGCCCTCGTCCGGCCGCTACTAAACTGCGCCAGCTTCAGCAATCGCCGAGTCTGCCGGGGCCGATCTCATGCAAGAACATCGCATACCGCGCTGGGCGCGGTTTAGCAACATTCGATCTCCAGGGATTCGAGCATCGGCGTCAGATCCGCCTCGTCCCAGCGCTCCAACAGGTCGCGCAGATCGTTGAGGTGACAGTGGATATGGTAAAGCGCATCATGATGCGTCGGCCCCTGGGTGCCGTTCAGTTTCGCAGCGAAATAATCCCAGAACGGGTCTTGTCGTCCATCTCTGGCCATCGCAATACGCAAAATGTCGACAAATTGCTGCGATTTGGCGTCGCAGTCCAGGCCGAGGAAGCTGACGTAGCGGTCAAGGGTGGGGCTGTCGGTCGGTTCAGTCATCGTGGTCGGTCGGGGTCAATCAGGGTCATTGGGTATTGGTGGGGCGTCAGCCGTTCCTTGCCGGTTGATTGGGCCGCGGCGTCGGCGCTTCTCAGGGATAGCGTTCGCACCTGATATCCAGACAGACTTTCGTGTAGGGGCGGGTTTGAAACCCGCCCCTACCTCCGGTGATCACGTCCGAAGGCTATCGATTCCCGCTACGCATGCGTGCAGAGTCCATAAGGGGCTGGAGGGGCGACTAAAGTCGCCCCTACATGTGGCGCCTTAACGGGTGGTCCCCGGCGGGTACGACGGCTGCTGGGGGGCGCCTGGGTAAGCCGGATACGGGGGTACATAGCCGGGCGGGTACTGCCCGGCGCCATAACCGCCCGGGTAGCCCTGCTGATACCCTGGTCCGTACCTGTTCGGATAGGCGCCCGGATAGCCTCCGGGATAGCCCTGGGGATAGCCGGGCTGCGCCATGTCCGGCCGGCCGGGATAGCGCGCCGCCGGACCGGCGGGGACCGGCGCGGCGGGTGGCGGGCCGACCGGCCGGGCCGGGGCCGCGGGGGCGACGGCGGGCGGCGCGCCGCGGCTCGGCACGGCGGCTGCCGGGGGCGCTTTGGGGCTGGCCGGTCCCGCCCCGAGGTCGGTCGGACGTGTCGGCGCTGGTGTTGTGCTGACCGCCGACGGCCGGGCGCTTTGCGGGCCGGCCTGGGGCGCCGGTGCGATTGCCGGTGCGGTCCTGGCAGGCGGCTGCTGCGCCACGGGCGCGGCGCTTGGCGGCGTCTGGCCGGGTGCGCTCCCCGCGGTCGCAGCCGCGGGCTTGACCGGTGCCTGGGCTTGGGTCTGCTCCGGCGCCGGAAGCGGTGCTTTAGCCGCTTGCTCCGGGGCGGCCGGTTGGGGGGTCGGTGCGGCCGGCGGTGTCGGCGCGGTCACGGTGACCAGCCCGATCGGGGCGAGCCGCTGCGCCTGGGTCGCGTCAGGCGGCGCGGAGCGCGGTGCCGGATGAGACCAGACATAATAAATGCCGAAGGCGGCTGCCAAAACGACCAACCAGACGAAGTACTGGCCGATGTCGATGGGCTGCCGCTTGTTACGGACGTCCTCGGGAGGGAACATTAGCATCTCCTTCTAAGAATAGAGCCGTAATCCTACCGCATTGCGGTGCCGGGGTGCATCGGCGCGACCGCACTGGCGCGCCGATATCCGACCGGGCATGCCGACGCGCCATGACGGCGCGCCGCCGCTGTCGATGGTCGATGCGCTCACTGTTTCCATCACGCGCGCCTGTTGACCCGCATCGCTGGCCGCCCAACAATCCCCCACCCAGACCGCGATTGATCCGTTCAGTCACCGGGGGCCGCCCCCACGTCATCCAAGCGAAAAGGTATCCTTATTATGCAGCCCATCCCCATCGGCCAGGTCCAGTTGCGGTTCGGCCAGGCCGTCGACGCCGCGTCCATTCCCGGTCAGGTCTCGGCGATTGCCCTGGATGGCGGCGGTCATCTGTGGTTTGGTGCCGCCCCGTTGGACGGCCTCCTGCGGTTGCTTCCCACGGCCGCGGGCGACCAAACCGTCAAGCGGGGGGCCTCGTCCGCGCGGCCCGGTTGGACTGACCCGAGCGCGCTGAACCTCGCGACGATGCTCGATCTGCCGAATCCGGGGGAATCCATGGACCTGACCGGCCTGGCCTGTGTCGGCGAGCTGCTCTGGTTCATCGGGTCCCATGCCGGCGCGCGACTGCGCCCGGACCCCGCGTTGAGCGATGCGCAGAACTTGGAGCGTTTGACCTGGGTTGAGCCGATCCATCGACGCGCCTGCCTGGGCTGTGCCCAAGTCAGGGCCGACCGCCTGCCCGAGCCGCGGGACTTGGCTCTGCTGCCCATCGAGGACGGCAGCAATGCGCTCACCCGCGCCCTGGCTAAGGACCCGCACCTGGCCGCCTATTTCGCCCCCGGTCCCATCCCGATGGCCGAGAACGGCCTGGAACTGGCGGGACTGGGGTGCCGTGCCGGGCGGTTGTGGATCGGTTTCAGCGGGCCGGTGTTGGGCGGCTTTGCGGTGGTGCTGGAGGTGGAGCCGCGGGTGGAGAGTCCCTGTGTGCTGCGGCTGGAGCCAATCGGTCTCGAAGGCCGTCCCTATCGCAAATATCTAGTGGACCTGGGTGGTCGCGGCGTCCAGGGGCTGCGCTGGCAGGGCGACAGCCTGCTGATCCTGGCCGGGCCGGTCACTGATCCAGCCGCTGATCCCGCGGCCGGGCAGCCGGGCCTCTATCGGCTGCGCGGGGCGGCCCAACTGAGTGCCGACAGCCTGACGCTTGCCGATGATCCGCGCCTGACGCTCCTCCAGCCGCTGACCGGCAGCCTGCAGGGCGACCGTCCGCGGGCCATGGAACGCTATGATGGACTGGGCCGGCCAGGAGTCATGGTCGTTTCCAGCGCCTTGCACACCAGCCGTTGGGGTGCGGCGGATGGGGTGTCGGCGGAGGTTTTTCCGCTGCCTGATCTCTGAACCTGGAATGGTGTTATAGCCTTCCAACCTGATATCCGGACAGATCCTTGGTGTAGGGGCGGGTTTGAAACCCGCCCCTACGTCCGGTTATCACGTCCGACGACTATATCGGGCCGGCGGCTGGTCAGCCTGACCGAGCGCCGGAGGCCCGGTCAACGCCGCACGCCTATCGAGTTTGCAACGAGTACGGACCTGCAACATGAAGACGTAACGTCCAGCTGCGCCACATCCGTGATGTCGACAGGAAACTTGGTGGGGCTGCGTGGGTCATAATGACGTACAATAAACGCATTATCCGACCGGAGCACGGCCATGCCTTCTGCCCAGCAATCGACTGCATCCGCCCGCATCAACCTGCGTACCAGCCCTGAAGCCAAGGCACTGATTGAGCGTGCGGCGGCGCTGATGGGAACAACCCTGTCCGGGTTCATGATTCAAAACGCGTATGAAACAGCCCGCCGAATCGTGGCTGACAACGAGACCCTGGTGCTGTCCCAGCAGGCGTTCGCGGCCTTCATCACGGCCGGTGAAGACCCGTCCGAGCCGACTGAGGCACTGCGTGAATTGATGGCGCGGCGCTGAATGCCTACCCGGATCGAACTCCTCTCAGGTCGTCATCGTCGCGAAGGATTCGATTGCGGAGAGCCCGCACTCAATGGATTCCTGGTCCGCCTGGCGGGTCAGCAACAGCGGCGCGGCATCGGCAAGACCTATGTGGCCTTGGCGGCGGATGGGGAGACGGTGGCCGGCTTCGTCACCCTGAGCGCCGGTCAGGTGGCAACCGCGGGGATGCCGAATGCACGGACGCTCCCCCGCTGCCCGGTGCCGGTACTGCGTATCGGCCGGCTGGCGGTGGATCGTGGCGCGCAGGGCCAAGGCGTCGGGCAGGATTTGCTCGCGTTTGCGTTACAACTCGCCCTCAGCCTCTCCCGGCAGATTGGACTCTACGCCGTGGTCGTCGATGCCAAGCATGAGCGAGCCGCTGCCTTCTATCGCAAGCTGGGATTCGCGGCGACGCTTGACAATGCCTTATGTCTCTATCTGCCGTTATCACTGCTGGCAAAGACGCAGTAGTTGCGTGGGTTGGGACGAGGAACGAGACCCAATGGATCCGGACCGCCTGAGCCTCTGAGTTGTTGTGCTTCCGGCGTCGGCCCGGGAAACCGGGAGACCGACCTTGCGGTATCCCCACGAAATGCATGACGCCTGACCGCCCTAAACCTTGGCCCCCACTCCCGCTTCCGGTACCCTGCCCGGATGCGCCTGGAAAAGATCAAACTCGCCGGTTTCAAGTCATTCGTCGATCCCACCACGGCCCATTTCCCGAGTAATTTGGTAGGCGTTGTCGGCCCCAACGGCTGCGGCAAGTCCAATGTCATCGACGCGGTGCGCTGGGTGATGGGCGAATCCTCCGCCAAGATGCTGCGGGGCGAGTCGATGGCGGATGTCATTTTCAACGGCAGCACCGGCCGCAAGCCGGTGGGCATGGCGAGTATCGAGCTGGTTTTCGACAACGCCGACGGGCGGGCCGGGGGTGAGTACGCCGCCTTCAACCAGATCGCGGTCAAGCGCCAGGTGTCCCGCGACGGTCAGTCCGGCTACTTTCTGAACGGCAGCCGCTGCCGTCGCCGCGACATCCAGGATCTCTTTCTGGGCACCGGTCTGGGGCCGCGGTCCTACGCCATCATCGAACAGGGGATGATCTCGCGCATCATCGAGGCACGCCCGGAGGATTTGCGCCTGTTTCTGGAGGAGGCCGCCGGTATCTCCAAATACAAGGAGCGGCGCAAAGAGACGGAAGGGCGCATGCGCAGCACCCGCGAGAATCTGGAACGGCTCGACGACCTGCGCGATGAAGTCGGCAAGCAGTTGGCGCATCTGGAGCGTCAGGCCGATACCGCCGCCCGTTACACCGCGTATCGGGCCGAGGAGCGGCGGCTCGATCAGGAACTCAAGGCCCTGCGCTGGCGTGCCCTGGATGAGGAACTCGAGGCGCAAGACCGGCGGCTCGGCGCGCTGGAAACCGATCAGGCCGCGGCGCTCGCCCGCCAGCGCCGCATCGAGGCCGACATCGAGGACCGCCGCACCGCTTACACGGGCGCCTCCGAGACCTTCAATCTGATTCAGGGCCGCTTCTACGCGGTGGGCGCGGAGATCGCCCGCGCCGAACAGGCCATCCAGTTCGCCAACGAGTCGCGCGGACGCCGCGAGGCCGAACTGGTGCGTCTGGATCAGGAGTTGTCCGACGCCGCCCATCACCTGGAACGCGATCAGACCCGGCTCGCCGAGATCGATGAGGCGCTGACGCGGGACGAGCCGCTGCTGGCCGTCGCCGAGGCCGAACTTGCGGCCGCTGCCGCCGCGGTCGCCCTCGCCGAGGATCAGCAGGCGCAGTGGGAGTCGGAATGGGACCGCTTCAATCAGGAAGCCGCCGGCCCCGGCCAGCAGGCCCAGGTGGCGCGCGCTCAGATCAACGCCCTGGAGCAGCGCCTGACCCGCGACCGGGAGCGGCTGCGGCGCAGTGACGAGGACGCCGGCCGGCTCGACCTGGCAGGGGCCGCGGCGCGCATTGCCGAACTGATCGAGCAGGAGACCGGGATTGCGGAACAGGTGGCCGAGCTGGAAGACGGCCAACAGACCAACGCGGCGGAGCTGGCCGCGCGTGAGACGACCCTGCGCGGCCTCACGGTCGCGCTGGACGAGGTCCGGACCTCGCTGCAACAGGCCAAGGGCCGGCGGGCCTCGCTCACCGCCTTGCAGGAGGCCGCCCGCGCCGACGCCGATCAGGGGGTGACCGCCTGGCTGTCGGTCAACGGGCTGGCTCAGGCGCCGCGGCTGGTGGATCGGCTCGAGGTCGCCGAGGGTTGGGAGTGGGCGGTGGAGACGGCCCTGGGTCCCGCCCTGCAGGCCGTCCCGGTGCCGGACCTGCGGGTGATGGCGGTTGCCGGGCTGCGGCCGGGGCTGGTTCTGATCGACGCCGCGGTACCGGATCTCCCGCGGGGCGACCGACCGGACACGCGCCTGGCCGCGCGGGTCAAGGCCCCCTGGCCCCTGGACGGCCTGCTGGGTCCGGTCTACGCGGCGGCGGACCTCGACGAGGCCTTGGACCGTCGGGGTGAACTCGGACCCGGCGAGTGGCTGATCGCCCGCGACGGCACCCGGGTCGGCGCCAACTGGCTGCGCACCCCGGCCGCCGCTGCCGGCGACAGTGTCCTGGCCCGCGCCGAGGCGCTCAAGACGCTGGAGTCCGAGATCGCCGCTCTCGCTGCCCGCGAGCAGTCCCTCACCGCCGAGGAGCAGGCAGTGCGTGCCGCCCGTGCCCAGGCCGAGGAGGCGCGCGCTCAGACCGCCCAGCGGCTGGCCGCCGTCAATCGCGAGCTGGCCACGGCCCGTGCGGAACTCACCGGCCAGCGTGCCCGCGACGGCCACCTGCGCGAACGCCAGGCGGCCCTGGCGGCTGAGCACGCTGAGCTCGCCGCCCAATGCGAGGACGCCCTGGCCGAGATCGAGGACGGCCGCGAGCGGCTCAATGATCTCCTGGATCAAGTCAGTCGTCTGGCCGAGCGCCGCGAGTCGCTCAGCGCCGAGCGCGAGACCCTGCGCACCGCCCGCACCCAGGCGCGTGCGGCCGAGCAGACCGCGCGCGACCGCGCCCAAGGTCTGCGGGTCGGCGTGGAATCCAGCCGCGCCGCGCGTGAGGCCACCCGGCGCAGCATGACCCGCGCCCAGGACCAGCAGAATCAACTCAGCACCCGGCGCGACGACCTGGTGGCCGACCACGAGGAATCCATCGAGCCCCTGGTGGAACAGCGCGAGCGCCTGGACGAACAACTCGCCCGGCGGGTGGAGGTCGAGGCCGAACTGGGTGCCGCGCGCAACCACCTGGAGGCGCTGGATCAGGAAGTGCGCTCACTGGAAACGGAGCGCCATCAGGTCGAACTGACCGCCCAAAACGCCCAACGCGAACTCGACAACCTGCGCCTGGAGCGCCAGGAGCGCCTGGTGCGCCGCCGCACCCTGGAGGAGCAACTCGCCGAGGCCGAGACCACACCGCAGGACGCGCTGCGCGACCTGGACCCCGCGGCGGACGAACCGACCTGGCAGGAACGCCTGACCCGGGTGGCCGCCCGCATCCAGCGGCTGGGCGCCATCAATCTGGCCGCCATTGATGAATACAAGGAGCAGTCTGAGCGCAAAGCCTATCTCGATGACCAGCACGCCGACATCACGCGCGCCCTGGAGACCCTGGAGACGGCCATCCGCAAGATCGACCGCGAGACCCGCAGCCGCTTCAAAGACACCTACGACCAGGTCAACCAGGGCTTCCAGGAACTCTTCCCGCGCCTCTTCGGCGGCGGCCAGGCGTATCTCGACCTCACCGGGGACGACCTGCTGGAGACCGGCGTCACCGTCATGGCGCGCCCGCCGGGCAAGCGCAACTCCACCATCCACCTGCTCTCCGGCGGCGAGAAAGCACTCACCGCGGTCGCGCTCGTGTTCGCCATCTTCCAGTTGAACCCGGCCCCCTTCTGCATGTTGGACGAGGTCGACGCGCCGCTCGACGATGCCAATGTCAGCCGCTTCTGCGCCCTGGTCCGCTCACTGTCCGAGCAGGTGCAATTCATCTTCATCAGCCACAACAAGGTGACCATGGAGATTGCCGATCATCTGCTGGGCGTCACCATGCACGAACCAGGCGTGTCGCGGCTGGTCGCGGTGGATGTGGAAGAGGCGGTGCGGTTGGCGGGGGTGGCGTGAGGCGTTCCCGCACATCCGAAACCGACATGGCAGCGGTCGTCAAGGACCAGGGCATAGCAAAGGCGGCAACGACCAGCAAGATCGGCCGGGAAGGCGGCGCTGAGGAGCCTGATCAAGGCCCCGGCGGGACCGCCGCAGGTCGCCGGGGGAAGGCCAAGGCGTGACGGGTACGGCGTAACGACACACCAGATCAATGTCAGGAGGTAAAAAATGGTCCACATCGCTTTCGATATTCAAGAGGGCGCATTGTCGAGCGTCCGGCAGGACCCGCAGACATTCGCCCGCGAGCTACGCACCGCCGCTGCCGTGAAGTGGTACGAGATGCAGCGCGTCAGTCAGGGGCGGGCTGCCGAGATCGCCGGCCTCTCGCGGAGCGAGTTCATTGATGCACTCGGGCGCTATGGGATATCGCCGTTCCAACAGACAGCAGATGAATTGGTGCAGGATGCCGAAGAGGCGAACCGTGGCTGACCTCTGGGTGGTCAATTCATCTCCCCTGATCACGCTCGCCAAGGTCGAGCAACTCCCCCTACTCACGGGGCATGGACGGCAGCTCCTGATACCGGAGCAGGTTGCCGGCGAAGTGATGGCTGGACTGGAGGACGATCCTGCACGACTGGCGCTCGAAGGGGGGTTCGGGACGCCGTTTGATCCTGTGTCGATCGATCCCGAGGTCCTTGGTTGGAGTCTGGGCGCCGGGGAGTCGGCGGTTTTATCCGCCGCAAGGTTGTTGGGGGCCACGGCGATTCTTGATGACGGCGCAGCCCGTAAGGCTGCTCGCACGCTCGGCATTCGTCTGACGGGAACGCTCGGCCTCGTGATTGCCGGTGCCAGGTCCGGTCAGGTCAGCTCGGCGACCCAGGTCATTCGTGAACTGCGAGCCGCAGGGTTGCGGCTCGATGATCGGGCGATCACCGATGCGCTGGCCCGCTTTTTGGGTGAAACCTGGATTCCGTGATCGGACAGCGGCTCTTACGCGCCCGCAAGGCGGCCGGTCTCTCGTTGCGCGATATTGAGTCTCTACCCTGATTCGCCGATCGCTGCGTTCTCAGTGCCGCGTGGTCTGATCGACACGATCCACGAGGAAGGGAAGGTCGAGACGCTCGCGCCGAAGGACTGCGCCAAGCCTGGTCGCTTGGCGCAAGCCCCATTCCGGTGGCGACCCGCTGGAGCGCCTGTGCAACCGTTTTGCCGGCGCCTTTCTGATGCCGCGCCAGGCAGTCATGGGGCATCTCGGCGCACAGCGGCGTCACTTGGAGCCGAACGCGTTGGTGCTGCTCAAGCATGATTACGGCCTGAACATGCAGGATTGCCTGTTCCGCACCCTGGATGCAGGAGTGATCGACGCGGCGACGCACCAGAGGCTATGTCGCTTGTTCATCAGAAGTCGTCTGCACCAAATATCAGAAGATCCCTGCACTACCTACGAAGAAACAAGGAAAACCGGGGCTGGCTCCTGGCGAGTCGTGCAATAAAATTCTTACTGTACAAATGGATAGTTTTTGAGGGACCGACTTGGCGATCAAGGATATTTCTGACCCCATGATAAACCCGAATCTTGGTGCAGGCGACGTCTGAGCAGCGCGTGTCAGCAGTCCCCTGCTCAACGGCCCTTGAGCCCAGCAAACTGGTGCAGACGACTTCCGAAAACGACAGCGCCTGTCAGGTTGGGGCCTCAGACCCGTCGTGTCAGGTGTCAAGAAACGCCACCAGGCTACCCTAGCCTGACGCTTTTTGGGGGTCGGTCTGACGCCTTGCTGGGGTATACCCAAACGGGACGACGGCTATCGGCGGCGGCAATGCTGGTGTGATATCCACTGTTCCGTGAGGAACATAGAGCGCGTTGTGGTCGATACCAACGTCTTCGTCGGCGCTTGTCTCGGCGCCGGGGCGTCCAGCGAAGTGGTGGCGCTGGGCTTACGCGCCGAGGCCGTCCCACTCATGGGCGCCGCACTCCTGGCCGAGTACGAGGACGTGTTGGGCCGCCCCGGGTTGTTCGCACGCAGCCATCTCCATGCGGCCGAACGCGACGAGTTGCTCGACATTTTTCTCGCGCGGTGCCACTGGACCCGGGTCTATTACAGATGGCGTCCGAATGTCCCGGACGAGGGTGATAATCACCTGGTCGAATTGGCGGTCGCCGGGGGTGCCCAAGCCATCGTGACGCGAAACCTCCGCGACCTGTTGCGGATGGAGCTACATTTCCCCGCAGTCAGGATTCTCACGCCAGAACACTTTCTACGAAAGGTACGCCGATGACCGCGCTGACCCTTGACCTGCCAGACGAGAAGCTGCGGCAACTGAAGGCCCTCGCCGATGCGCGCGGCACCAACATCGTTCAGCTCTTCGAGGAAATGTCCACGGCCGTCCTCGCGGAAGCCGATGCCGAGACCCGGTTTCGCCTGCGTGCGCAACGGGGTGCCGGGCGGGAGGGGCGCGGCCTGGAGTTGCTCGACAAGGCCGCCGATCGCGGCGCGGCCTTTTAAATGCGCTGAGACAGCGTCCTGCGATTGCAGGGCGAAAGGTCAGTCTGCCGGGCACGGACCTGGCCGTAGGGGATGGGGGTGCCATCCGCCGTGGTCTCCGCGCCGCGGTCGGTGACGTAAAGCAGATCTACATCCGTATTGAGCCCTTGGACCGCCGTGCTTGCGAAGACCGGCACCCCCAGGCTGCCGATACAGGGCCGGGGTGGGCATCAACTGGCGTGCCGGGGTCGCGCGGCCGGCCAGCAGCAGCACGGCCGCAAGCAGGGTGCGATCAGAACCGATGGGTTGACACCGAACCCGTAGGGTACGCATTGCGTACCCTACGGATCTCGGCTTACGGAGTCGGGTTGTGGGCGCTGGGCACGTGGAAGATGGCGTGGCAGTTGCCGATCTGGGCGGAGTTGCACGCGGCCCGCGCCTTGCCCTTGAGGCCCTGGTTCTTGCAGTTCTGCTCGAGGCTTGCCGAGATACACTGGCCGACCGAGCTATAGGGCGGAGTCAGGCTGAGCGAGATGGGTACGCCGCAGTTATACGAGCCCGCGGTGGCAGTGGCGGTATTGAAACCAATCCCATCGTAGCCCCCGGAGTTACCCTCGTCCGAGGGGCTGGCGGAGCACCACACATCGGGATATTCGGGATCGCTGCCGAAGGTCGCACTCACAAAGTTTGCGTCATGCGGAGCGAAAACGAGCGCCGTATAGTTGTCGAGAACATAGTCGCCGCCCGTCATCGTGAAAGTGCGCGGCAAGGGGATGGTGCCCTCGCTCAGGCCGGCGACCACTTTGAGCTCGGCACTGGCGTTGACGGCGAAGGAGATGGACTCGACGGTGCCGCCGCCAGTGTCGCTGGTGAGCTGGATGCCGCCCGCCTGAAACGCCGGTCGAGAGAGGGCGATAGAGAGCATGTAGATATAGCGGATGCCGTAGGATGTATAACCGGCGGGGCATTCATCGTCGGCGCTCAAGACCGAGTGCAGGCTATTGGTGGGGTCTCCGCAGAACAGTGCGCTGTTTTGAGGAACAAGTCCGGCGGTGATGTTGTCGCCGATCGTGAGGACTTGTAGATCGCTGTACGGGCTGGCAACGCCGGTGACCATCTGATTCCACGCCACGTTGGACGGGATGCTCACCGAGTCGAGCGTGTTATCCAAACAGCCGGTCAAGGTGGTGGCGAGGGCAAGCGCGCCCCCGTTGAGCAGAATACGGAACGATGTCTTCATTGGGTTTGTCTCCTCGGTGCTCGCGCCGCCGGGCGATGATGAACGAATGTCCGCGAAACCGCTCCAAGCGCTCTGCCGTGCAGCGGTCAAGTCCTGAAAGGACCCCAGCGTCCAAGCATGACGCTAGGGTATTCGCGCATCTACACCGGGGCTATCCAATTTACGCAAATTTTCATCTGGCGCTAACCGGGGTTGGGCGCCGTACCCCATAGATCATCAGGGCGCCGGCGGGTTGCGGCGCGTTCGGCGGGAACTTCAAGGCGTTGCGGCGACGATCGGAAAAGGTCAGTCGGGAATGACGCCAAGCGCACCGGGGCCGTACCCGGCGGCTGGACATATCGCATCTGCCCCCGCGGGCGCAGTCCCCCAGACGCGCCGCCGGGTCTCCGACGGGGTACATCCGAACAACTGGCGATAGTATTACCGAATTGCTCCTGGAAGGCGAGTTGGAGGGTCCGCGGGCTGGTATGCAGACAGGTGCAGACGCTCGCGAGCGAAAGCGCCTCGTCTGACCGCGACCGAATCAAGGCCTCCGCAGCCAGCGCCAGGGCGCGTCTCCTGGGGGCCGTCCCAACCGATCGCAGCGGGGCACCGCACCCGGCAGAGCCCAGCACGGTCTGGGCGGCCAGCAGGAGATCATCGACCGCCAGACGCACCGCGACCCGATCCAGCCGCAGCGCCGGGTCGGTCGTCAGGCGGCAGTCCAGATCGGCCAAGAGCCGGTGCAGCCGTTCGGAGTCCGCCCCGGTCCCGCAAGGTAAGTGAAAACCGGGTATCAGCCAACGCCGTGCGATCCGTTCGGCGTCTTCGCCGGCGAGCAGGCGGTCCCAAGCCGGTTGCCGCAGGGTCAGGAAAACCGGGTGTGGCGGCCATGCTGCACCACATCGAGCTCGGAGCCCGGGCCGACGATGCTCAGGACGGGCTGCCGATGCGCCCGCCCCATCATTCTCACGCCATCGCCGCCGCCGAAGGCGAGATAGAGCGCATCCGGCTTCAGTGCACCGCGAAACCGGAAGTCGCCTTCATAGCTTTCGTGTCCGAGCCTGATTCCCGCCGTGTCGATGTCGGCGACAGCGATGTGGTTTTCAAACCGTTGGGCAGTGAGTCGCAGGAAGTCTATCTCCTCCCAGGCCGGGGAGAAGGCCTTACCCTCTTTCTTTTCCTCCGCCGCCATGAAATGCTTTCGCGCGGTCAGCGGAGGCCGGTCCGGTGTCACGACCAAGCGGTCTATTGGCGATGTTTCCATCTGGGGTACCGATCTTCAGCTTGAGTGGAGATCCCGAGACCGAGATCTGAGAGCGTCCAGCGGTCTCCCGGACGCAATCGCAGGATGACTGGCAGCGGGTCGGCTCAAGGGGCCGGCGCAAACACCTGTGACCAATCGTCCTTCATCGACACCAACACCCAGCCGTTCTGCGGCGCGAGGTCCATTGCCTTGGCGAGCCGCCCGAATGGGCTCTTGCGATCATAGGCGTATTCCCGCTCACCATCGGTGTGATGAAGGATCAGCCCGAGCCGACGCCCCGCCCCGCCGGTCGTCCATTGCAGCATCTCCAGGTCCCCGTCGGAATTGCCGAAGGCCAGGATGGGCCGGCGACCGATGTGGCGCTGAATACCCACGGGCTTGCCGGCCCCATCATCGATGAAGGCCACCTTGGGCTCACGCACCACCACCGCCTGGCCGTCTTGCATCTCAAAGGCAAGCTGGATCTGGGAGCCGATCACCTGCTCCGGCGGGACGCCATAGACCGCCACGGACCAGGGGCGCATGAAGTCGGCGCCGCCGCCGGAGACAATGAAGGTCTTGAAGCCGTTCCCGCGCAGATACTCCAGCAGTTCCAGCATGGGCTGGAAGACGAGCTGGGTATAGGGCTGCTTGAAGCGCGGGTGGCGGGCAGCACCGATCCAGTCCAAGGTGGTGGTCTCAAACTCGGCACTGGTCATGCCGCTGTGGGTCGCGATCACGAGTTGCAGCAGACCCTCGGTCCCCGCGGCCCCCAGGGTCGCCAGGTCGCCCTCCAGGGCGGCCTTGAAGGGTTGCTGCTCCATCCACTCCGGGTGCGCGGCCGCCAGGGTCTTCAGCCGATCCAGTACGAAGGCGAGTTGGGTATACATGGGCTGCTCGACCCACAGGGTCCCGTCGTTATCGAAGACGGCGATGCGCTGGGCCGGCGGCACGAAGTCCTTTCCCCCGGCCTTCGTCACTTCCGTGACGAAGCCGGTAATGGCCTGCTTGGCGGGACCGTCCTTCCAGGAGGGTAACGGGTCAGCGGCCACGGACAGGGCCGCGAGGACCAAGGCGGCGAATAGCGCGAGTCGGTGCATAGGTAGTCGGTGCATTACATGTCTCCTAGTGCCCGGTGGCGGGCGGAAATTTCCAGGTGACCTTGCCGGTCTGGATCAGCGCGCGCCCCGGCTCACCGAGGCGCTTGCCGTAGCGGAGCATGGCGATCAAGCCAGTCTTTTCATGCTGGCCCGTAATTCCACCAACGCCTGATCGAAGGTATCGACACGAATCAGACCGAGCCGGGGGAACTCCAGATCGCTAATGACGTAAACCGCCACCGCCATCACAGCCGCGAAGCTGCGGTTCAGCAGCGCCGTCCGCTGCAACTGCTTGTTGGCTGGCCACTTGGCCCCATCGTTCAGGCAACCCTGCTACTACTTGACCGTCACTGCCTTAGGCAGCTTGTAGGTTCCATCCAAAACGCACACTCAAGGACGATAGACTCGCATCAGAAGTTACAGTCCTCAGTAACGTCCGGTCGGTTCGGTATCATTCGTGAGATCAGGGCTACTTGATTACCAAATCCTTGCTCGCATTCTTTAGGTACCAGTTCACACTATCCTTTGATTTGGGAACGTAGATTCGAAGCAGCGCGGTGAATGGCGAAGGTGTCTCGACGTTGTTCGGGCTGCCCGGAGAATTGAACCGAATCGTGTAGGAGTCGTCCGGGTTCGGGGTGGCCTCTGCACTTGAAATGGCCGCCTTGTCCTTGGCCAACCAGCCTTCACTGTCGTAGGTGGTGATGGACCAGAAACCGCCTCGGTCGTAATCGATTCCCGGCGGCGTGAACGTCATGCTCGATGGCCTAGCTTTCCCTTCACTGATCTCCGTACGGTTCTCGATCGGAATGTACGCCGCATGTCCGACAGAGAGGCCACCCCATCCGTATGCGGTGGCATATAGATGCGCCTGCGGGTCGGTCTGATACGGTCCGCCTTGGCTCCTGCTGGTGTCTGGCAGTTTTCCAGCCTGAACGTCCTTGATCAGCGCCATACGGATCGCCTCCATCTTCGCCTGATCGACCACAATGTCGGGAGTCGTGTAAGGAACGGCTGACTTCGCCTCAATGGTTGCCATCCGCTGAAGTTTGCGGGTGGCTTCCAGTCCGCCTTCGGAATCCGGAAGCTTTCGGATTCGCATGTTCAAGTAGACGTAGTCGCCGTAAGTCAGATTGTCGGGCGTAACGGTGATGCTCTCGCCGGGATATAGCACATCGACAATGTAGTTCTGCTGATCGATGACCTCGATGATATGGTAGGTCTTGCTTTTCGGCACCGAGAAAGTCGCTCCACCCCGAACGTCAACGACGGCGCTGGAATAAATGACATCCTGATTCTCCCGGATGACTTGTTGTGTCTTGACGTCGCTGACATCACTCTGATGCGCCCACTTGTTGATACCCGCCTTAGCGAGGCTTCGCTTGATGTTGAAATCGGTCTCCGAGACTTTGTAAGCGTAATCCGTGACGCCAAAATCGGCCGGTGAAGCGAACTTTGAGGTTCTTACCTCTGCAACTTCGATGGGTTCTGCCTTCGGTAGCTTGTAGCTTCCATCCAGAACAGACGCTCCAGGCCGATAGATTCGCATGAGGAAGTTCCAGCCCTCGGTCACCTCCAGACGGTTCGCAACGTCGCCACAGAACTCCTGTGAACCGTAAAACACGGTGAACGAGTCATCGGCATTCAGCTTCACGTTCGAGGAATTGACGATGTTGTTCTCGCTCTTCATGAAGCCGTCGCTGCCGTACACGGTAATGGACCAGAACGCCTTGTTTTCCGGCACCTTGTACGTGGCCTTGTGGCAGACCTTTGAATCATGGCCCCCGCTGTAGTTAAGGTAGGTGGCGTCCCATTCGGGGAAAAGCCCCCATGCCGCCGCTGCAGCGATGTGACGGGTCTCTTCGTCAACCTTACCGCGCGGTCCCTGCATCCCCTTCCAACTGCTGTATTGCGCTGAATCCTTTTCATACTGCGCCGTTAAGGTCTTCAGCGACTGCAGGTCCCACGCGAACGCGGGCAGTGGGTCGGCGCTGTTGGCCTTAATGACGAACTGATCCTGTAGCTTGTTGACCAAAGCGACTTCGTCCGGGTCTTGCGGATTGAACGCCTGGATGCGGATTCCGAGGGCCAGGTATTTGGTGTCCTTCGGCAATTCGTGCGTGCCCGCGGTATAGATCACGAACGGTGTGTAATGGTCGTTGTCCGCGAGATACACCGACGCGTAGCGATCTTTTGGCAGTTCCGGGACAGTAATGGTCGCGCCCTTGGATGTATCGACAATACCCATGGAGTAGAGCGTGTCGCGGTTCATCCGCACGACGTTTTGCTTGTCGAGCGGCGTGGGGCTGCGGAAGTGATAGAAGCGATTGACGCCCCCCGCCATTTCTACGATCTCGGCGAACTGCCGATCGGTTTCCGCGCGGATGTAGGTCTCCGGCGTCACCGTGACGGGCCCGGTTGTCTGAGCTTGCGCGTGCGCGGCCGCAGGAAAGGCGAGCGCAAACGCTAAAGCAAAAAGAGATGTGGGTTTTATACTCATGGGCTTCTCCCGGGATGGTGGTTCATTGATGAGTCTTTGGTTCATGGCCCATCACTCGAATTGCTTCAGTGTCGGCTACTTCCAGGTGCCCTTCAGAGCTTCGGGCCGCCAAGCAGGAACGCGGAGTGCAGAGCGGTAGGCTACCGGATTGAATAGCGTAGGTGTATGCTATTTCTTTTTTACGGATTATCACCAAGGCGGCGGTGGCGCCTCCACCGCCGCCTTGGTGTGATGAATCAGGTCAATCTCCCTTGGGCGCGATAGCCTTCATGGTCTCGTCGATGTCGAAGTCCAAGCTCTGCATGCGGGGCGGATATTCCTTCAGCGACTTCATGAACTCGCCGACCATGCCGAAAGCCGGGGCATAGGTCCAAGCGCGGTTTTCCTGCCATTCGTCGAAGCCGCGGGCCTCGTGGAAGCGCTCGAAGGGATCGAGTCTGAGGTTGGTGACGAGCGGGGTGAGGAGGTCCTGCTTCACGCCGTTGAACCACTTGTCCTGCTTCTTGAAGAGGAACTTCCAGTCCCCGTAGCGCACGCCGTGTAGGGTGGTTTCGGTGAAGTAGTAGAACTCCTTGCGCTTGGACGGGCCCTTGCCGGTGATGACGTCGCTCTGGTCGTAGCCGTCAAGATGAATTTTCTCGTAGCTGCGGTCGCCCGCTTCGTAGCTGGTGAGAAGTTGGGTTTTCAAGTCAGGCTGTCCGACCTGAGCCAGGATGGTGGGCAACCAGTCTTCCATGGTCATGAACTCGGCGTTGACCGAATTGGCCGGGATGACGCCGGGCCATTTAACCACCATCGGTACCTTGAAGCCTCCCTCGTAGCCGCCCACGCCCTTCTCACCACGGAACGGCTGGTTGCCGCCGTCCGGCCAACTGTTGGAAGCCGCGCCGTTGTCGGTGGCGAACATGATCATGGTGTTGTCGGCGATGCCGAGGTCATCGATCGCCTTGAGCAGGGAGCCCACGACGTAATCGAGTTCCATCATTGCATCGGCATAGAGCCCGTAGCCGCTTTTGCCATCCCACTTGGGGGAGAGATTGGAGCGGTAGTGAGTCCGCGTCGTGTTGTGCCAGACGAAGAAAGGTTTTCCTGCCTTCACCGCGTCCTTGATGAACCGGGTGGATTCCGCGAGGATTTCCTCTTCGATGACCCGTTGCCGCTCCTGGCCGAATGGCCCCTTGTCCTCGACTTTCTGGGTGCCATCCGGCAGCGCCCAGGAATGGATGACGCCGCGCTGGGCGAGTTTCTTCGCTAGGACGGGGTCTTTCGGGAAATCATACTGCTCGACGTATTCGCCGGCATTGAGGTGATAGAGGATGCCGAAGAATTCATCGAAGCCGTTGTTCGTGGGCAGATGCTCGTCGCGGTCGCCGAGGTGGTTCTTGCCGAACTGGCCCGTGGTGTAGCCGAGCGGCTTGAGCAGCGAAGCGATCGTCGGGTCCTTTTTGTTCATGCCCTGTGCGGCACCCGGCAGGCCGACGGTGGCCAAGCCCACGCGGATGGGGTATTGCCCGGTGATGAAGGCCGCGCGCCCGGCGGTGCAGGAGGCCTGCCCGTAGTGGTCAAGGAACAGCATCCCTTCCTTGGCGATGCGGTCGATGTTCGGCGTGCTGCCGCCCATCAGTCCGCGGTGGTAGGCACTGACGTTATACATCCCGATATCATCACCCCAGATGACGAGGATATTTGGCCTGCCTGCCGATGGAGAGTTGCTGGTCTGCGCGTGCGCCGCCGCCGAAATGGCGAGCGCGCACGCGACAATCAAGAGGGATGCGATCTTTGTCTTCATTGGCTTCTCCTTGGATGGTGGTTCATTGATGATTGTTTGTTTCAAGGCCCGTCACTCGACTTGCTTCGGTGTCGGTTGCTTCCAGGTTCCGTCTAACGCTTCGGGCGCGGACCAATACCGGCGCAGCATCATGGAGAGCTGGCCATTCGGTGCGGGCAAGCAATTGGACTCCTTGTCTTTCCCGGGCGAATCCTTTTGCACGTAGAGGATGATCCCGCCATCGACGTCCTGCTTGCGGTCGGGCAGTATCGCCGAGTTGATCAGATACCGGTTCCGCGGATGTGCCGTGAGCATGCTCGCCAGCCTCCCATACATGCTCAGCGACCAGATCGAATTGAGCGGCGGGCCTTGATCATAAACCCGAACGACACCCTGGGGGACGGGCGTCTCGCCCGTCTGGTGGGTGGAGCGCCCGCTCCCCGATTGCCTGAATGGCTGGGATTATGATCAAAGCCCGCTTCCGAATTGCTTAGCAGGGCAAGCAGATCGTCCCCGCGAGATGCTGGGGCATGACCGGGGTGTACTGGGGCCTGCGTGTTGCCTGAGTGCGGGGTCCGCCCGTGGAGACAAGGGCCGCAGCCCCCGGACGCAATCCCAGCATGCCTGGCAAAGAAGCGGCTCAACGGACCGGCTCAGGGTGCCGGCGCAAAGACCTCTGACCAATCCTCCTTCATCGAGACCAGCACCCAGTCGTTCTGCGGCGCCAGATCCAACGCCTTATCGATCCGTCCGAATGGGCTCTTGCGATCATAGGCGTATTCCCGCTCACCATCGGTGTGATGAAGGATCAGGCCGAGCCGACGCCCCGCCCCGCCGGTCGTCCATTGCAACATCTCCAGGTCACCGTCGGAATTGCCGAAGGCCAGGATGGGCCGGCGTCCGATGTGTCTCTGAATACCGACGGGCTGGCCGGCCCCATCATCGATGAAGATCACCTTGGGTTCACGCACTACCACCGCCTTACCGTCGCGCATCTCAAAGGCAAGCTGGATCTGGGAGCCGATGACCTGCTCCGGCGGGACGCCATAGACCGCCTCGGACCAGGGGCGCATGAAGTCGGCGCCGCCGCCGGAGACAATGAAGGTCTTGAAGCCGTTCCCGCGCAGATACTCCAGCAGTTCCAGCATGGGCTGGAAGACGACTTGGGTATAGGGCTGCTTGAAGCGCGGGTGGCGGGCAGCACCGATCCAGTCCAAGGTGGTGGTCTCAAACTCTGCACTGGTCATGCCGCTGTGGGTCGCGATGGCGAGTTGCAGCAGTCCCTCGGTCCCAGCGGCTCCCAGGGTTGCCAGGTCGCCCTCCAGGGCAGCTTTGAAAGGCTGCTGCGCTTGCCATTCGGGGTGCGAGGGCGCCAGGGCCTTCACCCGATCCAGTATGAAGGCGAGTTGGGTGTACATGGGCTGCTCCACCCACAGGGTCCCGTCGTTATCGAAGACGGCGATGCGCTGGGCCGGCGGCACGAAGTCCTTTCCCCCGGCCTTCGTCACTTCCGTGACGAAGCCGGTAATGGCCTGCTTGGCGGGACCGTCCTTCCAGGAGGGTAACGGGTCAGCGGCCACGGACAGGGCCGCGAGGACCAAGGCGGCGAATAGCAAGGCGGCGAATAGCGACAGTCGGTGCATTGGGTGTCTCCTATTGCCCGGTGGCGGGCGGGAACTTCCAGGTGACCTTGCCGGTCCGGATCAGCGCGCGCCCCGGCTCACCGAGCCGCTTGCCGTAGCGGAGCATGGCGATCAAGTCAGTCATTTCATGCTTGCCCGCAATTCCACCAACGCCTGATCGAAGGTATCGACACGAATCAGACCGAGCCGGGGGAATTCCAGATCGATAATGACGTAAACCGCCACCGCCATCACACCCGCGAAACCGAGGATGTGGAGCCAACTGCGCGACGTGCTGCCGGCCATACCGAAGCCGGCCAGCAGTGCACTGGCCAGTGCCAAGGCAATCAGCATAGCATAGATGACGTAGGGCTGGTGCGTTTGTGTCGCCATCGTCCGCGTGGTGGTGATATCGAACATGTCGTTGAGCGCGGGCAACAGCAGCTTGACGGCATCGGGCGAGGCGCCCTCCCGTTGGCCCGCAGCGATGGCTTGCGCCCAGATCGTCGCCTGCAAGGCCGTCGCCTTGGCCAGTTCTGCGTGCGCTGCATTGAGATCCGTCAGCTTGCGGTAGACCGCCAGCCGGGAATCCAGACATTCATGGTGAGGTTCCGGGTCGGGTCGATGGGGACGCACTGCCGCGACGCCAGCGCAAATAGGGAATTGAGATGACCGCGGAAGTCAGAATATAGGCGGCGACGATGACCGCGGTACGCGGACCGGGAAGCGCGGACGCCACCAGGATGGCGATCCCCAGGTGGCGGGTCGAGCAGGCAATCGCCAGTGCGGTGCGATCCTCCGCGGCCGGACCGCCGAGCAGATGTCCGATCGAGAGTGCGGCGAGGATCAGTCCGGCCAGCGCCAGCATGCCGGACCACTGGACATCGAGCAGCACCTCCCAGTGCAGGATCAGGAGTAAGAGCGCGCAGACGGTCAACAGCAGTCCCGCAATGGCCATGAGGCGATCCCCGAACCGGTCGGCAAAGGCCGGGAACCGCCACCGAATCAGCATGCCCAAGGCGAGCGGCAGGAAGAACGTCTTGGCGAACACCCATGCGACCCGCTCCGGATGGAGTTGGACCGGGTAGCCGAACCAGGGGCCGAGCAGCGCCAACCAGGCGGGGACCAGGACGATCGCCAACAGGCTGGTGGTCACCACCAGGCTGAAGATGTAGGCCCCATCACCGATGTTCAGGAGCTTGCGCGGGAGCAGTGGTGCCCCGGCCGAGACCGCCAGCACCAGCAGACCCATTTCGACTCCCGGCGGGAGGGTCAGCAGGGTGACGAGCGTCAGGGCGACCAGCGGTACCAGCACATACATGGCGATCACCGAACGCAGCAGGAGCATGGGTCGGCGCCGGAGATAGGCAATATCCCTGGGTGTGCTGTCGATGCCGATGGCGAGGATGATGACCGCGACGGACAGTTTGAGTAACAGGAGCAAGACTTCAGTCATATGACGTCATCGTCGTTGTCGTTGTCGAGGCGATCCTAGCGACCAGGATGGAAATGAAACGATTCGGGACCTGGCCGCTGCCCAGTCCCGGCGGCGGGGCCTAATTGCCCACCGGTCGATTCAACTGCTCGTGGATTTTGCTCAGGTTGAAGGAACCCGGGGTCTGGCTTGGCGGATAGTCCTTCATCGTCATGAGGAACTGCGCGGCCATGGCCTGAATCGGCGCGATCACAAACGGACGGTCGAGGAACCAGTCGTTATAGGTGTTGGAGTTGTGCTGGGCCTTCTCGAATGGATCGCGGCGCAGGTTGAACAGGAGCGGGATGCGCAGCTCAGTGAAGGGCTCGCGCCAGACCCCGAAGGCCTCGCCGCGGTTCTCCAGGAAGACGACCTTCCAATCCTGGTAGCGTGCGGCGACGATCTGGCCGTCGTCGTTCACATACCAAAACTCGTTGCGCGGCGATGCTTTGACCTTCCCGCTGAGGTAATCGAGCTGGTTGTAACCATCGAGATAATTGCGGTAGTGGCGGCCGTTGAGGTCGGTGCCGTTGCGCAGCTGCTCCTTGATGTCCGGTGCACCCGCGACCGCGGCGAAGGTCGGCAACCAGTCTTCGTGGGCGACGATGCCGTTGAAGGTGGTGTTCGCCGGGAAATGGCCGGGCCAGCGCACGAAGGCCGGTACGCGATAGGCGCCTTCCCAATTCGAGTTTTTCTCGCTGCGGAAGGGCGTGGTGCCGGCATCCGGCCAGGTGTTGTAGTGCGGACCGTTGTCCGTGGAATACATGACAATGGTGTTGTCGGCCAGGCCCAGGTCATCGATGGCCTTGAGCAATTGCCCGACCTGGCCGTCATGCTCGACCATGCCGTCGCTGTATTCGTCCTGTCCGGAGATGCCGCGATGCTCGGGCCTCACATGGGTGCGAAAGTGCATGCGGGTCCCATTCCACCAGACGAAGAAGGGCTTGTCTGCCTTTGCCTGGCGGGTGATGAAGTCGATGGCGGCGGCAACGGTTTCATCGTCGATCGTCTCCATGCGCTTCTTGGTCAGGGGGCCCGTGTCTTCGATCCGCTGCCCGCCCTGGCCGTCCGCCCAGGTGTGCAGCACACCGCGCGGTCCGAACTTCTTTAGGAATTCCGGATTCTTCGGGTAATCCATATTTTCCGGCTCCTCCTCGGCATTGAGGTGATACAGATTGCCGAGAAACTCGTCGAAGCCGTGCAGGGTGGGCAGGTGCTCGTCACGATCGCCCTGGTGATTCTTGCCGAATTGGCCGGTGGCATAACCCTGGCTCTTCAGCACCGTGGCCATGGTGACGTCGGTCTTCTGCCAGCCTTCCTTCGCACGCGGCAGGCCGACCTTGGTCATGCCGGAACGCACCGGCACCGACCCGCCGATGAAGGCCGCGCGGCCCGCCGTGCAGCTTTGCTGCGCATAGTAGTCGGTGAAACCGACGCCCTCATTGGCGATCCGGTCGATATTGGGCGTCTGGTAGCCCATCATGCCGCGGTTGTTGTGGCTGATGTTCCAAGTGCCGATGTCGTCGCCCCAGATGACCAAGATGTTGGGCTTGTCGGCCGCGCCCGCGGGACTGATGACGCCGAGCGCGGCGCCGAGCGTCACCAGGGTCAAGGCCAGCGCGGTCAAACCGCGCCGAGCACCCGGGCGGACGCGCGGGGCGGTCGATTCGATGGGTCGTTGCTTCATCTTCCTCTGTCCTCTGTTGCTGTTGAATGGATGTCATCGGATTGGCCGCCTACGGGCGTCGGTCTGGTCCTGCCTGGCGCGCCCTGGAAACCCGCGTCGCCAGCGACCGGGGCTCGCGTGACGTACCGCGTTTCTACTCCGGGCTCACGGGACCGAGCCGCAGGGTCAGGTAGGACGACAGACCCTCGAAGGTCACCCCAGCCGCCCGCAGCCGTCGCAGCAAGGCCAAGGACGCCTCGTCCGCTTGGCGCAAGCCGCGCAGATCCAGGGTCAGCCTGGCGGACGGGTCACCACAGGTCCGCTCGAACTCGGCGAGTCCGTCGGCCTGTAACCGCCCGTCAACCTTGAGGGTCGTTCGCCGTTGGTCGTCGATACGTGTGATCCGAAAGGTCATGCGCTGACTCAAAGCAGGAATCGGGCCAATGCCGACAGAAACGCTCGGAATGAAGCAACCGACTGAGACGAAAGTTGAAGGGGTCAACCGGGGGTGTCGCGTGAGCGCCGTCTCGGAGTGCGAAGCGACGACATTCAACGAGTCGGGTCGCGAAATATCGCTATTTGCGAAATATCGTGCCCTGCCGCTCGGCACACCGGCAGCGGCCCCAGCCAGCGCAGGCGGACTTGGCGTCCTGCTTCCGGCTGGCCGGCCGCTCGCGGGACAGGATTGCCCGGATGCGCAGCAAGCTGGAGACTGTGCAGGCGAAACCAGCCGCCAAATGGGCTTGGTGTAACTACAAATGGAATCTACAATAGGGCAATGGACTTTGAGTGGGACGCCGATAAAGCGGCACAAAATTTGCGGAAACACGGCGTGCAATTCAGCGTTGCGGCGCGGGTATTGTTCGACCCTTGCCGCATCGAGGTGTACGACGGGCGCGCGGACTACGGCGAAGACCGATGGGCGACCATCGGCTCTGCGGACCCCGCCTTGTTGTATGTGGTTTATACAGTTCGGAATGAGGAAGCCATCCGGCTGATCTCAGCGAGAAAAGCCAATGAGCAAGAGCGCAAGCACTACCGTCAAGCTAACCCTTGACCCCAAGAATCTGCCGCCTTTGACAGAGCAAGCGCGTGCCCGGCTTGAAGCGGTCGCGGCGATGCCGGATGAAGACATCGACTACAGCGATGCCCCCTACCTTCCTGATGCTGTCTGGATGAAGGCGGCGGCTCAGTTGCCCCACACCAAGAAGCAAATCACGCTACGCATTGATGCCGAAGTGTTGGAGTTTTTCAAACACACGGGGCGAGGGTATCAATCTCGTATGAACGCCGTGTTGCGCTCCTACGTTGAGGCAAACAAGGCACATGCGAAATGAACGGCAACGCCAACACGCAGGATGCGGCGAACGAAGTGAGCCGCATTAATGCGATGCATTGACCCGCGATTGATGCGGTTCGTACTTGACCGCATCCTGCGGTGCTTCAGCGGCATTGATGCTTGTGGCGAGCAGGCGGAGCTACGCGGGCTCTTAAGCCAGGAATCGAAATGAGTGTTTAGGGGTGGGGCGATGAACCAATGTAAGCTATATAAGTACAAGAAATTCGACGGACAGTTATTGGAGATGCTTGCGAAAAAAGAGGTTTATTACTCGGACCCCAAGAGGTTCAACGATCCACTGGACTGTAAACCCGAATTTCACATTGATACCGATTCTAGAACGCTTGAAAGACTGTGTTTGAAAATTGGATTCAGTCAAGATGACATTTCACGCGTTGATTACATGTCTCATGAGCCCGTTGATTATACGGAGCACCTGAAATATAGAGACCTTCTTCTTTGCGAAGAGATTCGGCGCGTCATATACGAAGAGATGGAGCGTTATGGCATTTTATCTCTCAGTGAGACGCCGCTTTCGATGCTGATGTGGAGTCATTATGGAGATCAGCATAAAGGTTTATGTATAGAGTATAACTATGAAATCGATGGCAATTTGCCTCCTAAGGTTAAATATGATCGTCCAAGAATAATAAATGTCAGCGACATAGTTCGGTGGAAGTTGGATGGTTGCAAAGAGTCTCGTGACCGCGTATTCGAGACATTTTTCTTTGTGAAAGCCCCTGGATGGGAATATGAAAGCGAAAGGAGGCATGTGGTCGAGGGTCTTCAGGGAAAGTGCTTTTCGCAACACCACAGGATAAGCGCAGTTTACTTTGGGATCCGTTGGGGGAAAATAGGGGACGTACCACGGAATCGCTATCCCCGAGCAATCTGCGAGGTCGCTTCTCTGCTAGCTCTCCCGGTAGACAGCTTCTTTTCCAATGGCGAGTGTCAGAGAGACCTTTCGCCGATCCGCGGGCACAGGGTGATAGAATGCTGCCCCTAAGGCGAGGATCGCGTGCACGGAAGAGGGCAAGTTCATCCGTGCACGCTCAACTGGACGATCACGCCGCCAAGAGCGCGGCGGAGAAGTTGTCCGAGTCGAGGATGCCGGGTTGGTGCGTCCGCGACCCCGGGACGTGCAGATCTGCCGTGATTCCCGGGGGGGCGGGGGGTAGATCTTGGCGACAGGATATCGCTCGGACAGGGCCGTGGTCGGGCGAAAGTCTGTAAAATCAGGCATCCAAAAAAGCTGAGCCCCGGTCGCATGCCGAAGCAGAGGCGGGTCCGGGGCTTACGGTTACAGAGTATATGGCTGAGTCCACAAGTGTCAAGATTTTCGGCCTTGAAGGAGGCGTACTCGATGCGCTCGAGACATCTCTTTCCCCCGAAAGATTAGCGACATATGTCAACGCTGCTGGCGGGGACCGCGAGCAAGCCGTCCGGCTCTACACTTGGAACACGGCTGTCAGCGCGGCCTTCTACGGACCCCTGCAGGGCCTCGAAGTTGCTCTACGCAACGCCATGCATGGTCAGCTTACCGGCGTCTACGGACCGGCTTGGTTCGATAACCCTGCCTGCGGGCTGGATGCAGGGGCGCTCGATCGGATCGATCAAGGCAAGAGGACCCTGGTCAAGAACGGCTATCCCGCTGACCCGCCGCATGTGGTGGCCGAGTTGTCCTTCGGATTCTGGGTTTCCCTGCTCGGAAAGGGCGGCTTCGGCCGGGCGCCGAAGCCGCGCAAGAGCAATTACGACATGACACTGTGGCGAAAGGCTCTCTATAAATCCTTCCCTCATAGTCGCTTAAGCCGCACCGATACTCACAGGCCGCTTGACTACCTGAGGACCCTGCGCAACCGCATTGCGCACCACGAGCCCATCTTCACCAGGCATCTTGATGCTGACTACCGATCGCTGGTTAATGTCACCGGATGGATCTGCCCAACGACCGCAGCCTGGATCGTGCACCACAGTCGGGTCCCGGAGCTTCTGCGGTATCCGCAAGATAGCGGCGAGGTCAGGTTCTGATCTCGCCGGGATTTGTGTGTGAATCTGGGTAGAGTGCGGGTCAGTCGCCGCCGAGCCGCACACGGGGGCGGCTCGTCCGACCGGAGGAATAAGGGGTCAGGCTCAATCAAATCCGTCGGGCGGATGAGAATTTAGATTAAGCTTGGCCTTTTTTCCTGTTTTTTTGGGTCTACTCCATCGCCGCCGGATCAGCGACCGCGACAGGCCAACACCATCTTCTCAAACCGGAAAAAGAATAAGGTGTCAGGCTCAATAAAATGCGACCGCTTATCCCAACTTGGCCTCTTACCCCAACAGCAAAACTCAGACAGAGTGACATATGAGACTTGGCGCCGACGCAGACCTTATCCGTTGGGCTTTCATCCCATAAATTGCCATGTCTGCACCGGCGGAGAAGTTCCCCTTGGCGATTCGATTGTCGGCATCTTGCCGGCAGTACCTCGATCGTATCAGCCATCGAAGCGGATCAGGCGCAGATAGTCTTCGGCGGCAGCGCCGAGGAGGATGCGGCGGGTAGTAAAAAAACTCGGCCAGCGCTTGGAAAACCAACGTACTGCAATATTGCGCTGGTAGCTCTTATCGTCCGCTTTCCGAGCATCCCCGACGCGATGGTTGTATTCGTAAAGTACCTTGCGTCGGTCTTGACAAAGCCGGTCACAGTTCAGATTCAAGACTGCCACGGTATCAGTCACTGCGTCGTACATGGTACCCAAAGGCAGTGATCGCGCTCGATCGACCGTTTCGCAGGCATCCAGGCTTGGCACCAGTTGACCCGTCCGCTTATCGAGACAGAACAGGCAAGGGAACGCCGGCATCGCGAAGGGAGAGATTTGCTTGGCGAGTGCCTCGGCCAGGGTTTCCGGCGGAATCTGCCCGAGCACATGGTTCTTGTGCGCGTCGCAACTGAGGTTCTCCGGCAGAGCGAAGCTCTGTCCTTCCTTTTCGCCGCCAGTACAAACCAAGAGCACATTCGCCCACATCAGCGACCAGTTGATCGTTGCGTTGGAGTTGTCCGATTTCGGGTGGTAGTGCTCGACCCGCTGGAGACTGGCGTCGAGGTCGCCGATCTGTTGCTCGCAATAGCCGCAGAGTCCGCCTTGATCGACAACGAGCCGCTGCTTGATGGTACGATAATCGTCGCCTGGGGTCTGATTTTCCGACGCATGGTTGCGGAAATCGTCCCAGTCGCCTGCTGGGTAGTTTGCCGCATAGGTTGTCAACTCGCTGGGCGGCAGCGACTTAAAAAGCTTCTTCATGCCTTGGGATCGTCCTCGTTGGCCCGTTCCCATTCCCGGTTCTCGATATAAAGATCAGCCTCGGTAAGGGCAGGCTCTTCCCCGCGATAACGGGCATCGAGCGTTGCGCGCAACTCGGCGGCGCGCTGGCTGTTCCATCGGTCGGCATAGACGAGATCGAGATAGTCGTTGAGCTCGCGCGTCGCCTTGTTCGCTTGGGGGCGTGGCTCCACCGAAAAAACCCGCTTGAGAATCCTCGACGACTCGGCCCCCTCCGTTCCGTGAGGCGCTCCGTGGGCCTTGCCCTCGTGCAGGATGCGGATGCTCTCCGAGGGGACGGAACTCACCACTTGCGGACTGTGCGTAGTGACCACGAACTGGATCTCCGGGAATGCGCCGGTCAGTCCGTCCAAGACGACTTGTTGCCACGCGGGGTGCAGGTGCATGTCCACTTCGTCGATCAGCACGAGCCCGGGGGATCTTTGGGAGGCATCAGCGCCGAACTGCGGATTGAGCTTGGTCGCGCGGAAGGCGATATCGGCGACCAGCCCGATCATGTTGCGGATACCGTCGCTCAGCAAAGAGACAGGGAGCTCGCCGTGGAGGTCGTGACGAGCGACCAACTCCTGGCGCGCCACGGAATAATCGATACCCTTCCAGCCTGCCGGCGCAAGACAGACATCGATTGCGCGGCGAACGGATGCAATGTAGCGGTCGAGCTCGCCTTCTTCCGGCGATTGGTTGCGTTGTAACGCGATGAGCTTCGCCTCCAGGGCGGATTCGCTCCAGTAGCGGAACCATTCCGCGAATGCCTTATAGGTCGATCCAGGGTCGAGGCAGTCGGCGTATCCGATCGTTCGCGATGTCCGAGAGAGCGCGCCGGCGCTTAGCTTCTTAACCTTCCATAACCGTCCGGTCCCGTAGTATCCGATTACCGGCAGGACCACATCGACGCCCGGCGTGCGTACCGTATCCTGCAGGCGCTTGCCGCAATTGACGAGCTGTTTGGCCCAGCGAATGGTCGTTTTCTTATTCGGGCCGGGCAAGTCGCGCGCCCAGTTTGTGGGCCGGTCTCCGAGCCACGCCGCATCGTCATCCGGTTCTTGGCCGGGAACGAATCCCTCCGCCCAGAGCGAGCAGCCGCCGACTGCGTACTCCATCTCGTTACCGGCAGTTTCTCTGACCCGAGCTTGACGAATGTCGTCCGACTCAAACCCCTTGCGGGACGCCTCGTCGAACGCACCGACGAATGGACCAACCGCCACGGCAAGGGCATCAAGAACGGCCGTTTTGCCGGCGCCATTGGCTGCGACCAAGACCGTTAGGCGACAGTGTAAGGTGATCTCGATCTCGTCGAAGCAGCGGTAGTTTTTGAGATTGATGCGCGTAATAAATGGCTGGGACATTATCGCCTGGCTTCCTGGAAATAGGGGACGTACGACGGAATCGCTATCCTGGGCAATCTGCAGAAATAAGGGGCCAAAATCAATTAAATCCGTCAGGCCGATGAAAATTTAATTGATTAAGCTTGGCCTCTTTTCCTGCATTTTATGGTCTACTCGGTCACCGCCGGATCAGCGACCGCAACAGGCCAACACCATCTTCTCGAACCGGGAAAAGCTCTCGGAGCACCGCAGGCACCCGAGATCCAATTGAACAGCCTTCGGGACCCGAATGGCGTGAACATTGTCGTTATAGCGCCAACCTCTGGCCCGTTTGAATAGCCCGATGACCTTGGCCTTCGGTTGCGGATGCCGATCCGGGCTACTGACTCGCTGTACCGGAAAGGGATGAGCGGGCTTAGACAAGAACGCGCTCAGCGCCCTCTGGTTGGCAAGCAGCCAGCTTTCCAACTCCTGCTGTTTGTCGGCGCCCTGGGGCCCGCATTCGAGGATCAGGCCAAGCGAGGGGGCTGTCACTTCACCGCCTCGTGCAGCGACCCCATCGTGTAGAGGCGCCCCGGCGCAAACTCCTGCGACCACTCGCGCAGGGACGCGTCATCCGAGGGACGGTGGAACCGCGGTTCGCCCTTGGAGTCGCGAGCGACCAGTACCAGATGCCGGAGCTCGAACAAGTCCAGAAGGTAAGGCGAATGGGTGGTGAGCACGACCTGGGTCGCGCCATCCAAGGTCGCAGACCGGATCTCTTCCACCAGCATATGGATACTGCGCGGATCCAGTCCGTTCTCGATCTCCTCGATGAGAATCAGCGGGGGTGGCTCGGGATGGCGAAGGAGGGCGAGCAGCGCAAGGACTCGCAATGTGCCGGTGGAGAGCATCCAGCCCGGAACCGGGTGTCCGGCTTCGGATAGCTGGATGTATGCCTTGCGCTCGATCTCCGAGGTCAACAGCGGCCGCAGGTCCGAGGCGTAGGGCAGGACGTAGCCGATCGCCTGAACGATTCCCTCCAGCGCACTCGGGTCGCGACGCTGAATATCGAGCAGAAAATCCGCGATATTGCTGCCGTCCCTCGCTAGCCGGACCCGCCCTGGCGTGCGCCGCTGAGGCACGGGAAGCCCCATCCTTTCCGGTTGAAGGCTGAGAAACTGCCAGTCGCGGATGTGGTTGGCGATCTTCTCGAGTCCCTGGGTTCCAGGGAACGTCAGAATCGACCGTCCGGGATCCCGCACGCCGGAGCGGTCGAAAAGCTTGCCGTTGGCGTGTCTCGCGGTCTCCTTGGTGATCCGGATCTGGCTCGCATCCGGGTCGCTTTCGATCTCCATATACAGAGAGGTACCCGTCTTCGGCGCAAACACGTCAGGCCCGAGATTGAGATCGAACGACATCAGCGCTCGCGACTGCCCTTTCGGCTCGCCCTGCGATGCTGCGAAGTGGCGAACGTGCTCGATACCCAGCCAGCGCTGCATGGCCGTGTCCAAACCGTCCAGCACGATCGATTGGTAGGTCTCCAATGCCTCGATTAGACTGGATTTTCCACTCCCGTTGTGGCCCACGAAGACGGTGACTGGGCCAAGCCGGACGTAACCGCTGTTGGCGATCGCCTTGAAATTTTGAACCTGAACGGATCTCAGCCGCAGTGGGGGTTGCTCAAGGCGTTGGTGCATCGGCTTTGCCAGGGTCGTCTGCGGTGGATGTCCGCGAGTTTACAGCGTCACCGAGGACGGAACATGCTTATTCATTGCGTACAGTGCGATCGGTCCGGTGCTTTCGCTTGCCCTCCGCGCCGACCCCACCGGTTTGTCGACCTTGCTCGGCAGCGGGCTCCGCTGGCGCAACGGCATCCCCGGTTGATGACGGCCTGAACAAACTCCGGTAATCTCGATCGCGAAATATCGTGATGCGTGCCGATTGCCCAGGAGACCCACCGGAGGACGCTGTGATCGATCCAACGCCGCTCGCCCGCCACCCGGGGGAACCACGCCGCCCGAGTGTGCAGCCCACACCGAGACCAGTTTCGAGGACCTGCTGACGGATCTCGCCGCCTCCTTCATCAACGTGGAGGCCAGCGCGCTGGACGCGCACATCCAGGCGGCACTGCGTCGGATCGTGCTGTTCCTGGGGCTTGACCGCTGTACCATCGGGCGCTTCGACGACGTGCGGGCGGAGTGGATCGTGACCCACTCCTGGGCACAGGACGGCATCGCGCCGATCCCCTCACCGCTCGCGGAGGCCCACTTTCCCTATCTGGTGGGGCGGGTGCGGGCTGAGCTGCCGACGCTCGCAGAGCGGCTCGCGGACCTGCCGCCGGAGGCCTCGGTGGACCGCCAATCACTGGCGCGTCTCGGGCAGAAGTCATTGGCGGTCTTTCCGCTGTCTGCCGACGCCCAGGTGCTCGGCTGGGCCTCCTTCGGGGCGGTGCGACGGGAGCACGCCTGGCCCGATGACCTGGTGCGGCGGTTGCGACTCGTCGCCGGTATCTTCGCCAACGCGCTGATGCGCCGCCGCAAGGAGACGGCGCTCAAGGAGGCCTTGGCGGAGAACGTGGCCCTGCGGGAGCGGCTGGAGGCGGAAAACGCCGTGTGGCGGGAGGAGGTGCTCCTGCGCGACAGCTTCGACGAGCTGGTCGGCGAGAGCCCGGCGCTGCGCCGGGTCCTGCTGCAAGTCGAGCAAGTCGCACCAACGGACAGCACGGTGCTGGTGTTGGGCGAGACCGGCACCGGCAAGGACCTGATCGCGACCGCGATCCACCGGCGCAGCCGCCGGGCGGAACGCCCGCTGATCCGGGTGAATTGCGCCGCCCTGCCCGCGACCCTGATCGAGAGCGAACTGTTCGGTCACGAGAAAGGCGCCTTTACCGGGGCCATCGCGCGCAAGATCGGGCGCTTCGAGGTGGCGCATGGCGGGACCCTGGTCCTGGACGAGATCGGCGAGCTGCCGTTGGAGTTGCAGGCCAAGCTGCTGCGGGTCTTGCAGAGCGGCGAGTTCGAGCGACTTGGCGCGACGGCGACCCGGCGTAGCGATGCTCGGGTGATCGCCAGCACCAACCGGGATCTGGAGGCCATGACCCGAGACGGCAGTTTCCGCTCGGACCTCTTCTATCGCTTGAGCGTCTTTCCGATCACGGTGCCGCCCCTGCGCGAGCGCAAGGAGGACATCGCGCTTCTGACCGCCTATTTCGTCGAAAAGCTGCGGGCCA
>Ga0247838_1000720_pt1 | contig 51149 bp, 40 predicted proteins | sample LaCruzMarch2015__5_FD_189097 | JGI IMG/M metagenome (GOLD analysis project Ga0247838, IMG submission 189097) | Freshwater microbial communities from meromictic Lake La Cruz, Castile-La Mancha, Spain - LaCruzMarch2015_15m | ecosystem: Environmental > Aquatic > Freshwater > Lake | place: Spain...
TTCGGCCACGAAAAGGGCGCCTTCACCGGTGCTGTCGGAGAGCGAAAGGGCTATTTCGAGTCCGCCCACTCAGGCACCCTGTTCCTGGACGAGCTCGGCGAACTGCCCAAACCCGCCCAGGTCAAACTCCTGCGCGCGCTCCAGGAAGGCGAGGTCACCCGCGTCGGCGCCACCGTCCCCACCCTGGTCGACGTGCGCATCCTCGCCGCCACCAACCGCACCCTGGTCGAAGAGGTCGCCGCCGGCCACTTCCGCGAAGACCTCTTCTACCGGCTCGCCGTCGCCGTCATCCACCTGCCGCCGCTGCGCGGACGCGAGGGCGACGCCGGCCTGCTGCTCGACCGGCTGCTGGACCAGGTCAACCGCGAGTCCGAGTCCGAGCCGGGCTACAGCCCCAAGATTCTTTCAGTAAACGCAAGAAAGTTTCTGCTGGAGCACCCCTGGCCCGGCAACGTCCGCGAGATGCAGAACACCCTGCGCCGCGCCGCCGTCTGGACCCCAGGCCCGATCATCGACCTGGAGGACGCCCGCGACGCACTGCTGCCGAGCCCGGCGCGGGACCTTGCGAGCGACCCGGCCCTGGCGCAGGATGTCGCCCAAGGAATTGATCTCAATGCGACCATCGACCGGATCGCCCGGCACTACCTAGAACGGGCGATGCGGCTGACCGGCGGCAACAAGACCCGCGCCGCCCGGCTGCTCGGCTTCGGCAACCCCACCACCTTGACCAACTGGCTCAAGCGGCACGGCATCGAAAAATGATGGCATGGAAGGTGCTTTATTCATCCCAAGACCAGCAACCCGATCGACCTATGCCATCACAGAGCCCCGAAACATGACCGTGCAACGTATCGGCAGAAAACCGAAGAGCGCCTACCTTGCTCGTGTGATTGAGCGAGCGCGATGCGAATGGCCCCTCCTTGCAATCACCAACCCTTTAGTGGGATGCTTCCTATCCCAACCAAGGGATTGCTGCACTCGGCACGGCACAGCTAGAGGGATTCAGCATTTTCATGCTTTACGCCGCAGGCGAAGCAGCGAGAATCTATTTTCTCGCAAGGCTTTTGTCTTTGTGGTCAGTCAATAGAAGAGGGCTTTGTCATGGCGAGCTTTTTTGCTGGTTTTGCTGCAATCTATTTTGTCGCTCGCGTTTTGGTGATACTTGTAAAGCCGTTTCTAATTCCGATAGGGATCTTGGTGCTACTTTATTTTCTCGCGAAACGTCTTGCGAAATTTGTCGCGAAACTTTTTTGACCACACCACATACATAGGACAATGCTATGATTATTAAGGCCATCACCCTCGAAAACTTCAAAGGTATACGCGAGCCGGTGCGGATCGATTTTGCACCTTTGACCCTGCTGTTCGGACCCAACAACGCGGGCAAGAGTACGATTGTCCAGGCGCTCATGTATACCCGTGAGGTACTGGAACGGAACAACTGCAATGCGGGACGGACCGAGCTCGGTGGGGATGTCGTGGACCTCGGCGGGTTTCGGAATCTCGTGCATGCCCACGATGATGCACACCTAACGATCAGGATGCGCTTCGAACTCGACCCCAGCGTGTGGGACTTGGTGGAATTTGATTTTTATCTAGTGCCGCAGACAAAGCTAACGCAGCCCTGGATCGAGATCGAAATCGGGCAACCCAAGACTGATCCCCGGTCCGTACGAGGCGTCCCGACAGTCATTCGCTATGCCGCCGGCAACGGCCTCAGTGCATACGCTGAAATCACCCTCAACGAGAATTCTGGGAACGCAGAGATCTCCTTTCTCGATAGCAAGGTCTTCCCGGTACTTGCCGCGCGCTATGTCCAAGGCGATTTGAGTAACTTAGAGTGGTGCCTTTCGCGTATAGTCAGGGCATTTATCAGGAAAGGGCTCGATAAGGATGCTTTCGGAACGCTTGGGGTCGTACAACTTGAGATCCCAGACGGGGCAATTGGGTTCGCAAAGGGGGCAAGTGTGGCCATGCCCGATGAGGCGGTCGACCCGGCGGAGAACAGCGACTGCCACAAGATGTCCAGAGAGGATTTCGATGCCTTAGTGGCACAAATCGTCCATGGTGAAGGTGCTTGGGGCGACGACGCTGTCGATCCTGCAACAGGTAAGCCTCAGTGGCGATATGAAAGAAGAAACGAGCTAATCAAAATTGCTGAAGCCGCTGATCGTGAACGCGAAGTTGTGCGCCAGTTTAGGCAAGAGATGGAGCAAAAATTTGCGGGAAAAGAGCTTGATGGACGGCTAATGTTTGGCCCAAGAGCCACAGACGACTCTAAGCTCTTAAGGAAAACGGATTTCCTTCCGAATGAATTTCGGGATACTCTTGAGTTGAGCAAAGAATATGACGGCTTCTTTATCCTCCCAATGGTCTTGTGGAATACCCGTAGCGCATTGCCAAAGTTGGGCGTGCCGCTGGAGCACCGTGATGTCAAGCTCGAATCCATTCTCCGCTCGCTCAGTCCATACATCGTCGGACCTGCGGAGTGTCTACGCGATGCGTTAGCGCAGGCCATTTACCTCGGACCATACCGAAGGCTTCCGTCTCGGTACTATCCACTGCCAGGCGCGTCCACGGCGCACGATTGGGCCAGTGGTCTTGAGGCATGGCAGTTGCTGATCCGTGAAGGCAGTCAGCCGCTTGTCGAGAGCGTAAATGGCTGGCTATCACTGTCCAATAATGGCTTGCGCACCGGATATGTTGTCGATGTGCAGCGCGGCAAGACTGTCAAACGCGACAGCCCTCTATGGCGTGCACTGATGTCAGGAGACCTATCGGTTCTCGGTGATTTTATTCGACAGGAGTTGTCGGATCTGCCTGAGTTGGCGACAAAGCTAGAGTTAAAAAACTCCTCGAATGAAATGACCCTGGCACCACAGGACCTCGGTGTAGGGATTTCCCAAGTCATACCGGTTCTCGTCGCCGCACTGCAAAACGAAGCCGTTATTGTCGCTATTGAGGAACCAGAGTCGAACATTCATCCAGCCTGGCAGGTCGTACTCGCGGACCTGTTCATCACCCAGGCCAAGACGAACCCGGATGTTCTGTTCCTGGTCGAGACCCACAGCGAGCACCTGATGCTGCGCTGCCTGCGCCGGATCAGGGAGACGGCTAAGGGCGTATTGCCTGAAGCAATCCCGGCAGTGACGCCGGAGGACATCGCGGTGCATTTTGTCGAGTCTACTGATAGCGGGCCCCGGATACGCCGCATCGAGATCGACGAGGACGGCGATTTCATTGATGAGTGGCCGGGCGGATTCTTCGAGGAATCCTATCGCGAAAAGTTCGCGGGGCGCTGATCATGTTAGTGCCCTTCGTCATCGACGCGGACAGCATTGCGCCCGATCCTTCTTGGTCGCCGGCGCAGATTCTCGTATGCCACGAGGCGCTTCTATCCATATGGAGTCACATCGGTCTCTTGTTGCTTGACGGAGGCGCCAAGGAGGAAGCTCTCCTATATAGGGAGCTAAACCGACTTCCCCCAAAGCCGCGTGGCAGGTGGATCGACACTCTTAAGTATATGCCGATCCTCTTCATGGGGTCGGATTGGGACGGTAAGGTGCGGCCAGATCGATTGCGAGCGCTCGCTGGTCGAGCATCGGTTGCACTCGTTGAGGATGCTAATGCGGAAGTGAGCTTCGGATTGGCGGAAGACGAATTATCGACGACCGGTGCTGCTACCGAAGGCATTGAAATTTGCCGTTTGGCGGCAGCGGCGCAGGCGGTCTGCTTCTCCGAGGCGCTGACGCTATCCAAGCGCCCTATCGAAGTCAGTCAGACCTTTAGAGACATCTGGTTTCAACGCTTCCGGCAGCTTGCCGCTGCCCCCATCAAACAAGTCTGTGTTGTGGATCGTTACGCGGTCGGGCAGCATTTCGCACCGGGGCGTAGCTACGACTCCGGTCTGGCGAGATTTTTTCACCTTCTTGACGAGGATGCCTGCGGGGATCGCTACATCACTTTGTATTCCGCATGGACTCCCAAGATTAAAGACAAGGATATCTCGGATGTCGAGCGCGAGCTGCGGTTTATACTCAAGAATTGCTCGCGGGGGCGCATCAAGCGGGCGACCGTCTATATGCTTCCAAACGCGGTATTTGGAAAGGTGTCCCATGACCGCTTCATCCGATTTGGCGATCGCCATGGTTGGGATCTCGGCCTCGGCCTTAAGGTCCTTGAAGGCGCATTCTGTTCGGAGCAGTCGCGGACCACTTTTAAGACTGGCGTGGACATCGACTCGTACCGTGAGACAGAGAACGCTTTGAGGAACGATCGGCAAGTCAAGTCGGTCATCGTGAAGGGATCGCGTTGACTCGATGCGCTCCAGCGTGGGAGCAAGTTCCGACGCTCCGGCGTCGCGTGGCCATTCGGGCCGCTGGAGCGGCCAAGACTGCATTCCCACGCAGAGCGTGGGAACGAGATGAAGACGAGGTAACCAATGACCGACATGATTGAAGCATTGTACGACGGGAAGGTCTTTCGTCCGACGGGGCCGATCACCCTGGCCCCCAATACCCGTGTGCGCATGACCATCGAGAGCCTGCCGCCCGCCGAGCGGGAGGCTCCTTCTTTCCTGCGCACGGCGCGCGCGCTTGAGCTGGAAGGCCCCCCCGACTGGTCGGAGCACATCGACGAGTACCTATATGGTGGGGAGCGACCCCATGTCGACTGACGTGTTTCTGGACACCGCCTATGCGATTGCCCTTTCCTCGGCAAAGGATCAGTTCCATGTGCGTGCCATCGCACTCGCCGAGCAGATGGAGGCGGCGAGAACCCGACTCGTGACCACCCGGGCGGTTCTGTTGGAAATCGGCAACGCCTTATCCAAGCTACGCTATCGGCAAGCGGCGGTGAAACTCCTGGACTCCCTCGAAGCGGACCCGACGGTGGAGATTGTGCCGCTTTCCGAGGGGCTCTACGCCCGCGCCGCGAAGCTCTACCGTGAGCGCACCGATAAGGAGTGGGGTCTCACGGACTGCATCTCGATTCTTGTCATGCAGGATCGCGGACTGACCGACGCACTCACCACCGACGGGCATTTTCAGCAGGCGGGATTTCGCGCCTTGCTGCGTGAGGGCTTCTCATGACCATCAATAAAGCGGAGATCGACGCCAGCGGCCAAGTGCACCCGCTGGAGCCACTCATCCGCTTGCCGCCCGGACGTCCCCTGCTCAGATTGCTGGATAAGCAAGCGAATGAGCCAGCGTTGTTGGCAGAGGCGGCGCTGGCCGAAGATTGGCTGAAGCCGGAGGAGGATGAGGCATGGGGGCATTGATCAACCCGACGGTAGAATTGCTTCGGGACAGGCTGGTGTCGGCCCTCGCACCGCGCCAGATTATTCTCTTTGGGTCGCGTGCGCGCGGGACCGCGCGGCCCGATAGCGATTACGATATTTTAGTCGTCGCGGACACCGATCTGCCATTTGAGGATCGGGGCGTTGCGGCGCGGCGGGCAGTCCGTGACGTGCGCGTCTCAAAAGACATCGTCGTCGTCACTCCTGATGAGTTCCGCAAGTATTCAACTTGGCTCACTGGGGTGGTACGGGATGCCGTCGAGCACGGGGAGGTTCTTTATGAGGCGGCCTGATGATCCCGAGGTCAACGATTGGCTAACGAAGGTTGCGGAGGATTATCGGGTCGCGCAGCTGCTCGCCGAATCGGCGGAACGGCTCGACGATGCGATCTGCTTTCACTGTCAGCAGGCGGCAGAGAAGCTGCGTAAAGCGCTGCTCGTGGCGGCGGGCGCGCGTCCGCCCAGGACGCACGACCTTGAGGAACTTGCTTCGCTATTGCCGTCTTCGCAACCACTCCCTGCCGGAATCGAAGACGCTTGCGCCTATTTGAGCGAGTTGGCCGTGATTCGGAGATACCCGGTTCATGTCGACCTAAGCTCGCCTGGACGCACAGAACGAGTGCGGAGTGAACTTGCGTCCGAGATCTCGCGATGGGATACGCGCCAGCAGACCACACCGAGGAATCAGTTGATTCAATGAACGCGGACTTTCTCGACGCCCACCACCGCCATTGGCAGGACGCCGAACTGCTTTTCGGTCTCGGGCGCCTCGCCAATGCCGATCACCTTTACGGGGTGGCTGCCGAATGTGGCTTGAAGCGATTGATGCACGCCTTCGGCATGACGCTCACTCCAGACGGCGGCCCCCAGAACAAATCCGACCGCGTGCATGTGATGGAAGCCAATAGATCAGGCAATGCTTGGGACCGTTACGAAGCTTATCGTTCAGGCCATCACCAGGGCGCGCATTACGGTCTGCCGGCGCCCAGCCCGTTTCTCGATTGGGACGTGTCGCAGCGCTACGCACACCAACGCGATATCGACGCCCCACGGGTGAAACCACATCGCACGGGCGCGGCCATCGTTCATGCATTGATCAAGAAAGCGGTGGTAGAGGGTTTACTATGACTACCTTCGACGGTGTCCTTGCTGAAATCAGCACGATCTTCCGGGGTCACGCGGAGGCTGTGCGAACTATGGTGCCGATGGTTGTCAATCGCGACCTGAATGGCCGGGTGCGGCTGATCGTCGCGGAGAAATGGCAGGAAGACGCATCAGCTCGGGCGGCACTCGATGCCATCGCGGGCGAGATGCACCGCAGACTCGGCCGGCATGGCTTCGAGCCGAACCGGGCCGTGCTGTTCGAGGAAAGCGTCGAATCGGTCATCGAGGGGATGCCGCATTTTCCGCTCGATGGGGTCTCTGGGGTGTCGGTCATCGATCGACTCGCCACCGAAGGGAACTGGTCGTCCATCGCTCCGCTCACGGCAGGGGTGACGCGAGTCGTGTTTTTCTCGATCAAGGGCGGCCTTGGTCGATCGACGGCCTTGGCCGCGTCGGCCTGGGCACTGGCCGAGCGGGGTAAACGGGTCCTGGTGCTCGACCTGGACCTGGAGTCGCCGGGCCTGTCGTCCTCCTTGCTGCCCCAAGACCGGCGGCCCGCCTTCGGTATCGTCGACTGGCTGGTAGAAGACTTGGTGGAGAATGGCGAGGCAGTGTTTGGGGACATGGTTGCCACCAGTACCTTGTCCCACGATGGCGAGATCTATGTGGTGCCGGCACATGGCGCAAACCCCGGCGAATATGTGGCGAAACTCGGTCGTGCCTGGATGCCGAAGATCGCGAGCGATGGTCGGCGTGAGTCCTGGTCGCAACGTTTGCAACGCCTGCTGGATGCACTCGAAGCGCGCTGGAAGCCTGACGTGATACTGATCGATTCGCGCGCCGGCATCGACGAGGTGGCATCGGCCTGTGTGACCGATCTCGGCGCGAACCTGGTACTGCTCTGCGCCATTGACGGCGAGCAGACCTGGTCCGGCCACCGTATCCTGTTTCGCCATTGGCGCACCACTGGTGTGGTGCGGCAGATTCGCGAGCGCTTGCAATTGGTCGGGGCCATGGTTCCCGATGTGGATGGGGTGGACTATTTCGATGGATTGCGGGAGCGTGCCTGGAACGTTTTTTCAGAGGAACTTTACGACGAGGTGCCTGCCGGCGCGTTGGCCATTGGCAACACCTGGAGCTTCGATAAATCCGACGAAGGCGCACCCCATTACCCCTGGCTAATCCGCTGGCATCGCGGTTTCGCGGCCGTTCGTTCGTTGCATGAACGCTTCCAGGTCATCGACGCGCGCGAGGTAGATGCCATTTTCGGTCCTGTCGTTGAAGGGTTGTGGAACCTCATGGGCGGCGATGGAGAAGCCAATCATGTGTGACGTACAACGCATCCGACAGGCCATCATCGAAGCGATACCGCTCACGACCGCGAACCACGGCGAAACACCCGATCGGCGGCACCTGTACCTGTCGCCGGCCCATGTGAAGGCGCTGCGCCTCGAGTGCAATCTGGTTATCGGTGCGCGGGGCGTGGGTAAATCGTTCTGGACGGCGGCACTCGGGTCAAGAGAACTGCGGGCAGCGCTTGGGACTGCGGTGCATGAACTGGAACGCACTGATGTCCGTATCGGGTTTTCAGTCACCCCGGATATCGCGACTTTTCCCGATGAAGCGTCGCTTTCGCAACTCATGGAGAGCGGTAGCGAACCATACGATATCTGGCGCGCGGTCGTCGCCCGCTGGCTGACGGGCGTTGTCGGGGAGGACATTCCGAAAAGCGGTTGGAGCGATACCGTTTCCTGGGTGCGGGAGAATCCCGAGCCGTTATCCAGGCTGGCGCAACGCGCCAATAAACATTTCCTGGATGACAATCGCTTCGGGCTGGTCGTCTTTGACGCCCTTGATCGCACAAGCAGCGACTGGCGAACGATGGATGGCATCGTGCGCGATTTGCTCCGGGTCGTGCTCTGGCTCAAGTCCTATCCCTGTTTGCACGCCAAGGTGTTTCTCCGGGAAGACCAGTCAGCCCGCACGATCACGGACTTCACCGATGCCTCGAAACTCCTTGCCACCAAGGCCGAACTGACTTGGGCGCCGCACGATCTTCATGGCTTGATGTGGCAAATGCTCTGCAATGCGCCGAACGAACATGGCGTTTGTATGCGCGAAGTCTACCATGAGGTCGTCGGTGCGTTGCCGGATGAGCACGGATCTGTGTGGCGTCTCACGGAGGAAGTGAAGCGAGACGGCCTCAAACAGCGCGGATTGTTCGAGGCACTGTCCGGACCCTGGATGGGCCGCGACCGCCGTCGCGGCGTCCCGTATGTGTGGTCGGTGAGCCATCTGGCCGATGGGCGAGGGCGCACTTCACCGCGCTCGTTTCTCGCTGCAATTCGTGCCGCTGCCGAGGATTCATTTCAACAGTACCCAGGCCATAAGTATGCGCTCCACTACGAAAGCATCAAGCGGGGCGTGCAGACGGCTTCGGAAATCCGCGTTGCGGAAATGGCCGAGGATTACCCATGGGTTACGCCACTCATGCAGCTCCTGCGTGGGTTGACGGTGCCCTGTGACTTTGACGCTGTCCAATCGCGGTGGGGTGAGTTATCCCCGGCTGGTTTGGGGTCGACTTCAGACTTAAGATTGCCGCCCCAGCACCTCGATCGCGGCTGGCCCGGGGTTCGTGACGATCTTGAGCGCCTTGGTATTTTTGAGGCGATGAAGGATGGCCGCGTGAATTTGCCGGACCTGTACCGTGTCGGGTTTGGTCTTGGCCGCCGTGGCGGCGTCAAGCCGATCGCATGAATCGCTGGGCCAGTCCGGCACCGGCAAGGAACTGCTCGCCCGCGCCATCCACCAGGCGAGTCCCCGGCGCGCTCGCCCCTTCGTCACCGTCAACTGCGGCGCCATCGCCCCGGACCTGATCGAGTCCGAACTCTTCGGCCACGAAAAGGGCGCCTTCACCGGCGCGGTCGGGCAGCGTGTGGGCTACTTCGAGTCCGCCCACTCAGGCACCCTGTTCCTGGACGAGCTCGGCGAACTACCGAAACCTGCCCAGGTCAAACGCCTGCGCGCGCTCCAGGAAGGCGAGGTCACCCGCGTCGGCGCCACCGCCCCGACCCCGGTCGACGTGCGCATCCTCGCCGCCACCAACCGTACCCTGGTCGAGGATGTCGCCGCCGGCCGCTTCCGCGAAGACCTCTTCTACCGGCTCGCCGTCGCCGTCATCCACCTGCCGCCGCTTCGCGAGCGCGAGGGTGACGCCGGCCTGCTGCTCGACCGGCTGCTGGACCAGGTCAACCGCGAGAGCGAGACCGAGCCGGGCTACAGCCCCAAGATCCTTTCGGTCAACGCAAGAAAGCTTCTGCTTGAGCACCCCTGGCCCGGCAACGTCCGCGAGATGCAGAACACCCTGCGCCGCGCCGCCGTCTGGACCCCAGGCCCGATCATCGACAAGACGCCCGCGACGCCCTGCTGCCGAGCCCGACGCGGGACCTTGCGAGCGACCCGGCCCTGGCGCAGGATGTCGCCCAAGGGATTGATCTCACTGCCGCCATCGACCGGATCGCCCCGCACTACCTTGAGCAGGCGATGCGGCTGACCGCCGGCAACAAGACCCGCGCCGCTCGGCTGCTCGGCTTCGGCAACCCCACGACCTTGACCAACTGGCTCAAGAAACACGGAGTCGATGCGTGATGGCATGGGATCTGCTCTACTGGTACCAAAGCGCCTTGATCCGACTTCAAACCCTTGGGGACTCCCTCCGATGCAAGCCATCGAAATCAACGCCATCATCACGCCGGACCATGAAATCCGGATGAGACTCCCGGATCATGTCCCACCTGGACCGGTCCGCGTCATCGTCCTGTTCGAGTCCGACGCGACCCCATCGGCAAAGGGTAACCTGGACGACTTCCTGGACCGGCTGCCGATCAACAGGACCACGACGCCATGACCGAGACTGCCCATCTACTGCGCAGCCCAAACAACGCCCGGCGGCTGCTGGAGTCCATCGCCGAACTGGAATAGGGCGACGGCACCGAGCGACTCGCCACACGAACAACAAATCCGGAGCCGCAACCCATGTCAACCGCGCAGATCAACCCGGATTTCGTGCCGGTCCTGGAGCCGCTAGGCCAGGGCGCCGGGGACTTCTTCCTCGCCGCCAGTCTCTACCATGCCCACAAGGTCAGCTTCGCTGCCGCGGCGGCACTCGCCGGACTCGGCTTCGATGAATTCCATTACCGACTCAAGGAGCACTTCGGCTACGGTATGGTCGTCGACGACGAGGCGGTCCGCGAGGACCTCCGGATGGTCGACCGGCTTAAGGACGAGCGCCTTTTCCAATCTTACTAACGAGTCGCCTTTTCCGCCATGAAATATCGCGAGAGCAATAAAGATAAGAAACTAAGACAGCGCTTTGCTAATGACAACGGGCACGCATTACTTCGGAGGATCTGGTTAAAGAAAGGACAGCTCAGAGGCGTTAACTCGCTCGACATTAGATTTGAGTATCCGATCACAGCCATCGCAGGCAAGAACGGCGCTGGGAAGTCCACTATTCTAGCTCTCGCGTGCTGCGCTTATCATAACCATAAGAACGGATTCAAGCCACCAAAGAGAAAGAGTCCTTACTATACTTTTTCTGATTTTTTTGTTCAACACACTGAGGAGATCCCGCCCCAAGGAATCGAGATCTTTTTTTGGTTCGCTCACAACAAGTGGAAGAAGACAACATCCCTTCCTGGCGGCGTTGGTATTGCTTACCAAAAGCGATCGAAGAGCCAGGGAGGTAAGTGGAACGATTACGCGGATCGTTTGAAGAAGAATGTTGTATTCCTGGGAATCGAGAGAATTGTGCCTCATATCGAACGTAGTCAGTCTCGCTCGTATGCAAGGATATTCAGGGACGCACAGCCCAACGGCTGGGAAGACAAGGTGAAAGATGCAGTTGGCTATGTTCTTGGAAAAGCGTATGACAAATTTCGATATCTGGAGCACTCCAAGTACACTCTTCCGATGGTTCAGGTCGGAGATACGATTTACTCTGGCTTCAATATGGGTGCGGGAGAAAATGCTCTGTTTGAAATATTCTCTACGATCTACTCATGTGGGGAGGGTGCGTTGTTGGTAGTGGATGAGGTTGAGCTGGGCCTTCATGCTGAGGCGCAAAGGAAGTTTATTGAGCGAATGAAAGATGCGTGTCTTGATACCTATACGCAGGTCATCTGCACAACGCATTCAAAGGAAATTTTTGATTGCCTCCCTTACGACGCTCGCTTTTTTGTCGAATGCGTGAACGGCAAGACCAAAATCACGGATTCCATATCCTCGGATTTTGCTTTCTCAAAAATGGCTGCCGTCGCAGGGAGAGAACTGGACATTTTCGTCGAAGATGAAGTCGCTAAGTCATTGTTGCAATCCAGTCTGTCTGCGGTTGTACGCTCGCGCGTCACCATCACTGTCATCGGATCGGCTGCCGCACTAGCTCGGCAGCTCTCGGCTCTTTATATGAGAGGAGACGAGAAACCAACCCTTGCCATTTTCGACGGGGATCAAAAAAGCAAAGAGAAAGCTAATTTAGAGCACGCCCAGAAAATGGCGGAAAACGTCGGTAATGACTTTTCTGATTGGTTTAAGGCTCATATAGCATACTTGCCTGGTGATGCCTGGCCGGAAGCATGGATCGTCCAAAAGAGTTCTGCGTGTATCCACAAGCTCTCTGAACTTACAGGTTCCGAGCCGGATGCTCTAGCTGATATCCTTGAGTACGGATTAGAGGCCGGCAAGCATAACGAGTTCTTTGAGATATCGAAGAATCTTGGCCTAGATCGATCATCCTGTCTTCAATTGTTCACGATTAGCGTTTGCCAAGAATTTTCTGAAGATTTCGGGCCGATTCACGACCGCATTCAAGAGTTGCTTACTCAAAATTGAGGCTCTTGCTCAAAATTCTGGCCGGAGAGCGTTGCTGCAATCCGTCGTGGCCAAGAATGCTCCAAGTAGCAGGCGTCGTCCCCGCCCGCGTGGGAGCAAACGCCAACGTATCAGCGCCGCATTATTTCTGCGGCTGCAATTCCACATCGATAACAGCAAGACGAGGTGAACAATGACCGACATGATTGAAGCATTGTACGACGGGAAGGTCTTTCGTCCGACGGGGCCGATCGCCCTGGCCCCCAATACCCGCGTGCGCATGACCATCGAGAGTCTGCCACCCGCCGAGCGGGAGGCCCCGTCTTTCCTTCGCACGGCGCTCGCGCTTGAGTTGGAAGGCCCCCCCGACTGGTCGGAGAACGTCGACGCGTATCTGTATGGTGGGGAGCGACCCCATGTCGACTGAGGTGTTTCTGGACACCGCCTATGCGATTGCCCTTTCCTCGGCAAAGGATCAGTTCCATGTGCGTGCCATCGCACTCGCCGAGCAGATGGAGGCGGCGAGAGCCCGACTCATGCAGGATCGCGGGCTGACCGACGCACTCACTACCGACGGGCATTTTCAGCAGGCGGGCTTTCGGGCCTTGTTGCGCGAGGGCTTCTCGTGACCATTAAAGTGGAGAACGATGCCAGCGCCCAAGTGCGTCCACTGGAGCCGCCCATCCGCCTCCCGCCGGGTCGTGCCCCGCTCACGTTACTGGATGGGCAAACGAGCGAGACGCCCCTGTTGGCCGAGGCAGCGCTGGCCGAAGATTGGCTGAAACCGGAGGAGGATGAGGCATGGGCGCATTTGCAGCCGGACCTGTAGCCATCTCAAGGAACCGCGTTCGCTAACCGAGCCGACACAGAAGGCAGAGCATGCAAACCATTAATTTGCGAGCAGAGATCGACGAGCACGACGAGATCCGGATTAAGGTACCCGCGGGGCACGCGCACCAATGGGCGAGGATTCATTTGAGTATCCCCGATGGAGATGCGGCGGACCCTGACCAAGCGCCTTTGGGCACGCCGACGAGTGAGGCAATACCGCGCAAGCCGCTAAAGATGGACCTGTTTCGTGGCCGGATTCACATGGCCGACGACTTTAACGATCCCTTGCCTGACAGCCTTTGGCTGGACGGCAATCCATGAAGGGACCGTGCTCTGGCTCCCACGCTCCGGCGTGGAAGCAAGTCCCGACGCTCCAGCGTCGCGTGGCAAATCGGGCCGCTGGAGCGGCCAAGACGGCATTCCCACGCGGAGCGTGGGAACGAGACAACGAGATAGAACTGCTGCGAGACCGGCTCGTGTCGGCCCTTGCTCCGCGCCGTATCATCCTCTTCGGATCGCGCGCGTCTGGGACCGCGCAGCCTGATAGCGACTACGACATTTTGGTCGTTGCGGAGACCGATCTGCCGTTTGAGGATCGGGGGGTTCAGGCGCGGCGGGCAGTCCGCGACGTGCGCGTCTCCAAGGACATGGCTAGCCGGCGTTGTCCGAGACGCCGTCGAGCACGGGGAGGTGCTTTATGATGCGACCTGATGATCCGGATGTGCATGACGGCCAAGCAATGCAAACAGCCAAACAACAGGCCGAATCGGTGCTTCGGCGCCTGCCCGATGACTCCACCCTGAAGGATATCCAGTACCATCTCGATGTACTTGAGAAGATCGGCGAGGGTCGGAAGGACATCGAGGACGGTCGCTCATTCGCGGCTGACGAGGCGAAGGAGCGTCTGGCGACATGGCTAGCGGGCTGACTGCGGCGCCCGGGGCGCTCGACGACATCGATGCGATTACCCGCCAATGCAGGGTTTTCGCTGCCAATCTCCAGCGTGGGGGCAAGCGGCGATGCTCCAACGTCGCGTGTTGACGGATGAACGGGCCCCGTGGGAGCAGCCTCCGGCCGCGATGGGACGTTGCGGTAACCTGCGCCGCCGCGTTCCCCGCAGCACCTCATCGCGGCCGGAGGCCGCTCCCACAGCGTCGCTGCGCGACTTTCACGGTAGAGCCTCGCCCCCCGGTGCGCAATGCCGGAACCATGATCCAGGCTCGCATCGGGGGCCGCCATGACCGACAAAGACACACCTGAGATACTGCCCTGCCACCCGCCCAAGCTGTGCGATCGGCTGCTGCCTGTGGATCGTCGGGTCCTGCTCTGGGGCCCATCCGGCAGCGGCAAGACGACGCTCGCGGCGGGTCTGGCCGCTGAACTGGCCGGCCGCGGTCGCGCGGTTGCCTGTCTCGCCGCTGACCCCGGCTCGCCGGCCTTCGGGGTCCCGGGGGCGGTTTGTCTCGGCCACTGGGAGGGCGGGGCCTGGTCCTTGCGGGCCGTGGAGGCGCTCTGCACCCTGGACGCCGCGCGCTTTCGCCTGCCGCTGGTCGGCGCGGTCGAGCGGCTGGCACTGGAGGCCGGCGCCGGGACCCTGCTGGTGGACGCCCCGGGCCTGGTGCGCGGGGTGGCCGGGGCGGAGTTGCTGGAGGCCCTGGTCCGGGCCGCGGCGATCGACCTGGTGCTGGTCCTGGCGCAGGCCGACCAGCCGGTGCCCTTGGCCGCGGAGCTTGCCGCCCTGGCGGTGCCGACGGTCCGGGTCCAGCCCTTGGAGCAGGCGCGCGCGCCTGGCCCGGCGGCCCGTGCCCGTGCCCGCACCCAGTTGTGGGACCTGCACCTGGCGCGGGGCGAGCCCTGCACCGTCCCGCTCGCCGGTCTGACGCTGGTCGGGACGCCGCCACGCCTGGCACCCGAGGCCTGGCAGGGCAAGCAGATCGCGTTCCTCGAACAGGGACGCACCCAGGCGCTGGGCGAGGTCCTGGGGCTGGACGACGGCACAGGACTGCGGGTCCTCTTGCCCCCGGGCGCGGTGCCGACCGCGACCCTGCTGGTGCGCGACGCCGGCCGGGGGAGCGATGGCCTACTCAACACCAGCAAGCCCTTCGCCTGCGAGACAGTGCACTACTGCCCGCCGCCCGACGTGCTGCCCGATGACCTGGCCGCCCCGCCGACCGGGCCGCGGCCGGTGGTGCAGGTGGGCACGGTCGTCGCCGGTCTGATCAACGGGGTCTTCGGCGATCCCCTGCTGCACCTGCGCCTGCGCCACCAGCGGCGCAGCCTGCTCTTCGATCTGGGCGAGGGGTCGCGCCTGGCGGCCCGCATCGCCCACCAGGTCAGCGACTGTTTCATCACCCATGGCCACGCAGACCACATCGGCGGCCTGCTGTGGCTGCTGCGCGCGCGCATCGGCGAGGCCGGGGTCTGCCGGCTGTACGGCCCGCCGGGGCTCGCCGGGCACGTCCAGGGGGTCATCGACGGCATCCTGTGGGACCGGATCGCGGACCGGGGGCCGGTCTTCGAGGTGGCCGAGCTGCACGGCGCCGTGCTGCACCGCTATCGGCTCCAGGCCGGCCGCGGCGCCCCGGTCCCGCTCGGCGAGCAGGCAGCGGCGGATGGGGTGCTCCTGGACGAGCCGGGCTTTCGGGTGCGCGCCGCCCTGCTCGACCACGGCACCCCGGTGCTCGCCTTCGCCTTCGAGCCGGCCACGCAGATCAATGTGCGCAAGGAGCGCTTGAGCGAGCGCGGGCTCGTGCCCGGCCCCTGGCTGACCGGGCTCAAACAGCGGCTCCTCGCGGGGGACTTCGCCGCCGAGGTGCTGCTGCCGGACGGGGGCCGTCAGGGCGTCGCGGCACTGGCGGCGGACCTGACGCTGACCGCCCCGGGCGGCCGTCTGGTCTACGCCACCGATTTCGCCGACACGCCGGAGAACCGGCGCCGCCTGACGGCCTTGGCCGCGGGCGCCCACACGCTCTTCTGCGAGTCGAGCTTTCTCATCCGGGACCGCGCCCAGGCCGAGCGCACCGGCCACCTGACCACGCGCGCCTGCGGTGAGATCGCCACCGCCGCGGGCGTGCGCTACCTGATCCCCTTCCACCTGTCGCGCCGCTACCAGGAGGAGCCCCGGGAGGTCTATGAGGAGATCGCGGCGGCCTGTGCGCAGACGGTGATTCCCAGGTTGTCGGGCGGGGCTTGACGCCGCTGGGCGCGGATAGCGCCGCTAACGGCCATGGCGCCCGCGCCACCCCGGAACCGGCCGAGGTCTATCAACTCCGCCCCGCCACCGCGCCGATCGCGCGCCACGGCACCAGTTCCACCCCCTCCCCGGTCCAGGCATCTTCCCCCCCATAGATCAACCAGCCCGGCAGGGCCGCGGCACCGGCGAACCCCTGCCACCGGCGCAGTCCCCGCGTCCAGTCGCGCACAAAGGTCGCACCGGACTTGATCTCGACCGCCTGCAGCCGCTCCCCCACCTCGAACAGCAGGTCGACCTCGTTGCCGGTGTTGTCCCGCCAGAAGTACAGGCCCGCGGGCCGGCCCGCATTGGAGCGCTGCTTGACGAACTCGGCCACCACCAGGGTCTCGAACAGGGCCCCGCGCTGGGCATGGATGTTCAGTGCCGCGGCGTCCCTGATCCCCAACAGGCTCGCGGCCAGACCGGTATCGAGGAAATAGAGCTTCGGCGTCTTCACCAGCCGCTTGCCGAAGTTGCGGTGATAGGGCGGCAGCAGGAACAGCAGATAGCTCGCCTCCAGCACGGACAGCCACTCGCGGGCGGTCGTGTGGGAGACGCCGCAGTCGTTGGCGAGCCCGGACAGGTTGAGCAACTGGCCCGTGCGCGCCGCGCACAAGCGCACGAAACGTTGAAACAGGCTCAGATCACGCACCGCCAGGAGTTGGCGGACATCGCGCTCCAGGTAGGTCGCGAGATAGTTCGGGAACCAATCGTCGGGCCGCAATGGCCGGTCATAGAGCGGCGGAAAGCCGCCCTGCCACAGGAGCGCGTCCAGCCCGGCCGGCAAGAGCCCGGCACCGGCCAGTTCGTCCATCGAGAAGGGTAACAACTCGATCCGCCCGACGCGCCCCGCCAGGGACTGGCTGATCCGCGACATCAGCCCGAACTGCTGTGAGCCGGTCAGCACGAAATCGCCCATGCGCCCCCGGGCGTCGACCCACCCTTGAAGATAGGACATCAGGTCCGGACACCGCTGCACCTCGTCGATCACCGCGCCATCCGGATAGCGGGCAAGGAAGCCGCGCGGGTCCGTCTGCGCCAGTTCACGCTGATCCGGGTCCTCCAGCGACACATAGGCGCGCGCGGGGAACAGCGCCCGGGCCAGGGTCGTCTTGCCCGACTGCCGCGGGCCCGTGAGCGCGAGGATCGGGAACCCCTGGGCCAGGCGCAGGGCGGTGTCGGCGGCTTGACGGGGGATCATGCCGCGGATTTTACAAATTGCAGCTTGCTCCTGCAATTTGTAAATCAGGAGCCAGCCGATCTGTCGGCGAGCAGCGGCACGCAGTTTGAGTTGTGCCTCAGAGGTTCGCGCAGGAGCGGTGCGCAGTCCCTGGTATCCTAGGGCGATTACCCTGATTGGAGATAGCCCCCGTGCCAGCACACCCTCGCCGTCCGCGGACCCAGGCCCGCGGCTACCTGCTGTCCGCGCTCGTGCTCTGGCTGCTGGCCACGGCGCGCACCGCGCTGGCCGGGCCCCTGCCGGTGGAGATCGAGCACGCCCTGCGCCTGCACCAGGTTGACCCGGCGGATCTGAGCCTCTATGTGCGCGAGGTGACTCAGGCACAGCCGCGGGTGGACTTCAACGGGGCGGTACCGCGGCTGCCGGCCTCGACCATCAAGCTGCTGACCAGCATCGTGGCCCTGGGGCAACTCGGGCCCAATTTCCGCTGGCAGACGCGGGCCTGGCTGACCGGGCCGCTGGTCGACGGGCGGCTCGCCGGGGACCTGATCATCCAGGGCGGGGGCGACCCCAGCCTGCGCCTGGAGGACCTGTGGCGCTTCCTGTGGGAGCTGAAGGCGCGCGGGCTCAAGACCATCGGCGGGGATCTCGTCATCGACAACAGCGCCTTTGCGCCGCCGGAGGCCGGGCGCGCGGACTTCGACGGCAAGGGGCAGTCCGGCTACAACGCCCTGCCGGTCGCCTTCAGCCTCAATGAACAAATGACCACGGTAGAGCTGCAGTTGGACCCGACGGCCAAGACGCTGAGCGCCTATCTGTCACCGCCGGTCGCCCACGTGGAGCTGCGCAATGAGCTGAAGGTGGTCCAGGGCGCCTGTCAGGCCAAGAACCATCGGGTCCATGTGGCCGTCGAGGGCGAGGGTCCGCAGCGTATGAGGCTCCAGGGGACCTTCGCCTCCGAGTGCGGGCGCGACAACGTCGCGGGGCTGCTGCTGGACCCCTTTCAGCAGGCGGGCCGCGCCGTGCTCGCCCTGTGGGAGGACCTGGGCGGGACCCTGGGGGGTCAGGTCCGCGATGGGGTAAGGCCGAAAAACGCGGTCCTGTTCCACACCCATGAGTCGGCGGAACTGCCGGTGATCCTGCGCGATGTGAACAAGTGGAGCAACAATCTGATCGCCCGCACCCTGTTCCTGACGCTCGGCATGGAGCGCTTCGGCCGCCCGGCCACGCCCGCCAAGGGTGAGGCGGCGGCTAAGGAGTGGCTGGCCAAGCAGGGGCTCGACTTCCCCGAACTGGTGGTCGCAAACGGCAGCGGGCTGGCGCGCGAGGACCGCATCAGCGCCCAAAGCATGGGGCGGCTGCTCGCCTTCGCCTATGCCAACCAGGGGATGTCGGAGCTGATGGCCTCGCTGCCCATCCTGGGGGTTGACGGCACCCTGCACCGCCGCTTCAAGCGCGAGGCCCTGCGCGGGCACGCCCACATGAAGACCGGGACCATGGCGGGCGCCACCGGGCTCGCGGGCTTCGTGGACGACAAGGACGGCCGGCGCTGGATCATGGTCTCCCTGATCAACAATCCGCGCCTGCAGACCTGGCGCGGCAAGGCGGTGGAGGAGGCGGTGCTGCGCTGGATCTATGGCGAACCCGCCGCCGGCTGCCCGGCGGGCGCGCCCTGCCGCGAGAAGGTCCGCACTGCCGGGGCCAGGGTCCAATCGCCGGCGGCGGGCAGAAAGCCCGGGGCCACGGTCTCGCAGACGACGCAGGACAGGAACCCTTGACCGTAGCGCTCGATCACCCGGAATCCGGCACAGCGCAGCATCGACTCCAGGCAGGAGTGGGAGAAGCCCCAGACCCAATTGGCATAGCCCTGGGCCGGATCATAGGGGGTCGAGAGCCCCAGGGCGCCCTCCCCCGGGCTCCAGAGGCGCCGCTGCGCGGAGTCCAAGTAGGGATAGAAGACGGCGAAGTTCGCGAGCCCCGGGTGCTCCGGCACCGTGCTGGTGTTGAGGATCAGGACCCCGTCGCAGACCTGGCGCAACTGCATCAGGGTCGCGACCGGGTTGGGGCTGTGATAGAGCAGGCCGGAGCAGAACACGAGATCCCGGCGGCCGATCGCGGCGACGGTTTCGGGGGCATGGATGTCGCCCTGGATGAAGGCCACCCGCGACTTAAGCCTGGCCAGTTGGGCGCTGAACTCGGGGCTCGGCGGATAGATGTCGACCGCCGCCACGACAACGCCTTCGACCACCTCCCCCTCGGTCGCACCCGCCCTGCACGATGCGACCATCCACCGGCGGCGTCTGCGAAGCATTCGCGGGCGATGCAGCATGGAGCCGGACACCCCCGATATTGCGAAACTCCCCATACATCCCCGCGGCTTAGCGACCAAGTGCAGCGCAGCGTCGGCAAAGTTCCCGCACGGGTTGATTTTCAGTGGCAATTGAACCTAATATTGCAACCGTAGCGGGTTCAGGTTGTTTGACTGTCAGGCGCTTGCCGCCTTGCCCGCATAGGCGACCTGAGCACCGAGCGGTTAGGTGCTACGGCATCAAGGCGCACTGGACCGGCGTGGCGGTAAGTCATAAGGAGCGCTTAACGATATCAGCGACTTGCGAACTAGCCCAGCCCCGGATTTCTGGAGAATCAGCGCTTGTCCGCCAGATTCTTCCGGGCTCCGGCTGCAAGGAGAGCGTGTCCGGCAGCCGAATTTCAACGTAAGTCCTTGTTATAATTGAATATTGAACTTCAATTCGCGCCATTGGCGGCGGTCCCGTTTCTCGGTACTCAAGGTTTTTTCCGAGACCCCGACCGCCGAATGCCGGAAACAGAATTTTCGACCCACCAACGACGGGATGTTCTCGGCCTATGGATTGTCCCCATCTAACGCATCAAGTCCAATACACACTTGATCCCCAAGAGCATCGTAAGGATCCGGTCTATTGCCCTGAGTGTCGACTCTCCATCCGGCGGTGTCCGGACTGCGGCGAGGCCAACCGCCGACCCGCACGCTACTGTCGGCATTGCGGTATCCGGCTCGATCCGCTCGAGGACGAAGACCTCAAACTGCTCCCGCCAGGGGAGATCGCCAAGTCTACGCAAGGGCCGCCCCACTACCCCTTGGAGCAAGTACTCGGGCTGGGCGAAGAGGGTCGCGCCGACCTGTGGTTCGGGCATCCGGACGGGTTGTTTGTGGCAACCTCGGTGCCGGCCCAGGAGAAATCACCGATCTCGTTGTTTTTCATGCCTCAATTTCTCTTCAAGGGCAACGATATCCGATTGCTGACGGCGCATCTGCCGACGTTCGATGAGTGGATCGACCAGCCGCTCGTCGTCGATCCTGGCATCTTCGTTCTGACCGGAAAGGCACTGCACTATTTTCCCGCACACGGCTTTCCCGAATTGTTCCCCCATCGCCGCTGGGAGTCGGCTCCCAACGAGCGGCTGCTGGCGGTGACCCACGAGCCCGCAACCGAGGACATCCTCCTGCTCTCGATTGACCAAGGGGGACTCTGGGTCGCCCGCGGCAATGTGCAGTCGGAGCAATGGTCGAGCCGGGTACGTCTGGACTTGCCCAATCTGAAGCCCTCATACCAAATAGGGATAGTCCCCGGCGAAGACCATCGCCTGTGGGTTTACGACGGCGAGACGCTGGTGATCGCCAACCTCAGCGACAACGCGCGGACTGCCCTGACCCAATCCCGGTACACGTTGACCCGCGGCACGAAACCCCCCGAGACTGCCGCCGGCCGTGGCCGCTCGGGCTATTTTCGTCCGCTGATGCTGCGCACCTCGACGGGCGCACTGTCTCTCGTCTATCCGATGCGCGCGGACTCAGCCGATGTGGTCCCGGCGATCATCAGCTTACTTAATGCGGACGCCGTCGGTGTGCGAATCAATACCGCTAAGGGGTCCTGGGTTGTCCCCGACGTGCGGGCTGAAGGCTTCTTCTGCGGTAACACGGACGGATTCGGGCGCTTTCAGTCCCAGCCCACTGCACAATGGTCTGATGCCACGTCCTTGGCGGAGCGCAGTCTGGCCATCGGCAGGCGTTGGCTGGCGGGGATCGCGGAACGGCGCGAAGCGGGACCACTAACCACGGGTCCCGCACAGCCCTATCTCGCAACCTACCGGATAGAGAGAGCAGGCGGAGCTTGCACCATTGATGCTTACCGACAAGCGCCGCTCCCCACCAAAGGTGAGATCCCCAGGGGCATGCCGCCGCTACAGCGCGGCGACTGCATTTACGTACCGATTCGGCAAGGAACACGCGCCCATGTCCGGACCACGGTCTACCAGATCCGCATACTCGCCGAGTAGGGCGTCCTGTCCCTTGCTCGTTGCCGTCCTGGGCCTGATGCTGCTCGGCGGCGCAGCGGATGTCGCTGCCTTGGCATACGACATCATGCTTGATGCCTCCGGCTCCATGGCGGGATTCAAGACCGAGCAGGACGCCACCTACCAGGCCCGCTGGCGAGGCATTCTGGGCGCCTTGGAAGCCGGAGCAGGCGACAAGTTCCAGTTCGGCAACCGCGACAATTTTCGCGCCATCCAGGCCTCCCTCTACGAGGTTCCGCTGCGCGACGACGAGACCTATCTCGGGGAGGCGGTGCAGCGGTGGGTCGGTAGTTCAGCGGCCGACGAGGCCCTGATCGTCATCACCGACAACCAGGCCGACACGCAGGGACTCAGCGAATCCACCCACCAACAACAGATCCTGGAGCAAACCCTCACCGCCAAGGGTTCGCCCTTCGCTCAGGTCGGCTTGTTTGCGGTGCGTTTGCCGTTCTCCGGACCGGTCTACTCCCTGGATGGAAAAACCAAGAAGAAATACACCGGCGAGCGCGCGCTGGTCATCTATATCCTCGGCCGTACCAAGCTCGATATCGCTGAGTTCCGTGAGCTCGCGGACATCGTGCGTGCCGCGCTCGCGGGCTTTGAGTTGCGTTATTTTCCGATCCGCCCCTTCGACAGCGCGTCCGTCTCCAGTCAGGTCGACGATATCGCCATCTCCCAAACCGGGGACCAGTCCGTCCATGTCACCACCCGGAACGGCCGTCTGATCATCGACAACTACCCCTTCGGCGAACCACTGAAGCTGCGGTTCAAGGCCGACATCAAGACCACCGGTAACGCGCTGCAACTGCAAAACGTCGCACTCGACGCGGCACTGCGTTTCGACAGCCTGCCCGAGTTGGTGCATGGTCCAGGCGGCGGCGCCCCGATCACCCACGCCAAGGTGATTCCCGAGTACGCCACCTTCACCCCCGACGAGGTAAAGGGTTTCGATATACAGTTCGAGATCCATAATTTCGGCTTCTTGGACCTGCCCTTCACCGAGCAGTTGGCGTGGACCATGCGCGATACGCAGCGGGTCGAGGGGCGTCTGGATCTGCGTTTCCACGCCACCAAGGACCAGATTCAGGTCGATCCGGATGTCCTCACAGGCTGGAACCACGAAGGCGCCGGCGCCGATTTGGGGAAACCCGATGCGCAGATTCAAACTCGAGTCTATCACCTGGGCTACTTGATCAAGAGTCTGGTCCCCGAGGACCTGCCGGTGCAGACCCTCAAGTCGTTCCCTGTCACCCTGGAAATGCGCTTTCCGGCCAGCCCCTTACTGATCGTACTGCTGCTACTGGCGGTGCTGTTGGGGTTGCTATGGGCGCTGGCACGCTGGCTGAACCGCGACGCGCGCTTCGTCATCGAGGATGAGTACAGCGGTACCCAGATTCCGATCGCACTCACCCTCTTCGGACGCTATACCCACATGAGCGGGGATGATCGCCTGCTCTTTTCCCTGCGCTATATCGGGATCGGCTCACTGGTCGCCACCCCCTATGTCCTGCGCTCCAAGCGACTGGTCGGCCCTGGCCACAGCATCTTGATCTATAACCCGGAGACCGAGGACGAACGCGAATTCCGACTCACCCGTGCGGCCCATGGTCCGGCCCTCGACGATGTGGAGTGGGAGTGACGCCTGACCTATCCCGACGTTTGCCGACAGGCCGGACCAGCGCCGCGAGATGGCCGGTTCCGGTACCCTCGCCGTCAGGATCTATCCACCAACTGAATCCTCCGATGTACAGGAACTTCATCTATGCCTAGCGAGCCATGTTCCCGCGCCCGGCGCCAGCCGGTGCGCACCGCCTTCCAAGCACTGACGCTTGGACTCCTGGCCTTCCCGTTCTGCACCCAGGCACAGGACGCGGCGGCCCCGGCGCCCCACTTGCTCGACGGCTTATGGCTCTGGCGGACACCGACGTCGACCACCTTCCTGATCGTCGCGGTGATCCTTGCGCTCTCGGCCGTCGTCGGGATCGCGCTGTATCGCGCGGTGGTGCGCCGACAGGTCAAGCTGGGCGTGCATCCGCATGTACTCGGCTGGACACTGGGCTTCTTCGTTGCCGGCTTCGACCTGTGGGCCATTTTCGCCCTGCTCTATGCCAAGGGTTTCATCGGCCTGGGTATCCCCGCGATCTGGTTCGCCCTGTTCCTGTTCTTGGTCGTGATGATGCTGGTGCTCGGCCGGATCGAAAAGTGGCTGATTTTTTTCTTGATTCTGATCGCAGCCCTGATCGCCTTTCAGGTCATGACTGCTTAGCCCGGAGGTAATAGAACCATGGACGAGCAAGTCTCGAGAAGTTCCCGTCGGCAACGCCCGGCGCTGATCATCGGCCTCGGCGGCACCGGCAAGCAGGTCCTGTTGAACCTCCGGCGCATGTTCTATGAGCGCTATGGGCGTGTGACCCTGCCCCATGTCGCGCATCTGTGGATCGACACGGACACGCGCAATGTCACGCTGGACGGGAAGCCCATGGACTTCCTTATGCGTGAAGTGGATTTTGCCGAATCAGACAAGCTGTCGACCGAACTTCGCAAGGACGATCTGCGCAATTATTACGATCACCCGGAGGCGCACCCCGAGGTGTTCTCCTGGTTCGATACCCGCCTGACCAGCCTGCAGGAGATCCGGGACGGCGCCGGGGGCATCCGCAGTTTCGGGCGCCTCTCGTTCTTCTGTCATTACGAGCGCATCATGGATAAGTTGCGCGAAAAAAAGGCCGAGTTAGAGCGGGCCGCCTCGCAAAATCAGGGGCTCAAGGAGTTCGGCGTCGAGATGGATGCCGGGGAGACCGAGATCTGGCTGGTCTTCTCGGTCGCCGGCGGCACCGGTGCCGGGATGTTCATGGACGTTGCCTTCGCCCTCAAGGCACAGCTCGCGGCCACCAATATCCGCGCGGTCATCGTGTTGCCAAGCGTGTTCACCAACGATTTCCAGCAGCGCCCCTTCGGTAACGGCTATGCTGCGCTGATGGAGTTGGAGCACTACAGCGCGGTCAAGGACATCGAGGACGGCAACCGCGGCGAGGGTCTGCACACCTTCCATGCCGCCTGGACCCGGGAGATGTTCGAGCAGCAGCGCTACCAAATGCGCGGCCCGGTCTTCGACGCCACCTATCTCATCGGCAATCAGCCGCGCGAGGGCCGCGGCAAGCTGACCCTGGAGGACAAGAACGCCCTGTGCCAGATGATCGCGGAGGTACTCTACGTCGAGTACTCACCGGGCCACGAAGCGAACTCGCTGGCCTCGGAACTGCGCTCGTCGCGCGTCAATTTCAATACCGCGCTCAATCGCGCTTATAGCTACCCGAACGTGCACGAGGACCTGCGATTCCGCGAGCCCTTCGCCTGCCGATACTCGTCCTTCGGGTTATCCAAGATCCATATCCCGATCCACCGGATCGAGTCGGTTATTCATTACCGCCTGGCCCGCGACTTTGTGGAATCCTGGACCCGCGACCAGCGCATTCCGGACAATCTCGATGAGTTGCTTGAGCGCACCTATCTGCACCAGATCGGGGTCAACAACGACACCCGTAACCGCGACTTCTATCGCGCCATCGAATCTACTACCGATGGCCGCACCCTCTCCCAGCAACTGCGCCAGATGCTGTGGGGCGAACGTCGCTCCAATATCCTGGCGGCCTCCGAATCCGCCGCGATCCGCAGCGGTATCGCGCGCTGGGTCGACGAGATCATTGCCAGCCAGCTCGATACCAGCAGCGCCTTGCGCAGCCGCTGGGGCGCCATCGCGCAATCCATCGCCCAAAGCCAGGAACGCCATGGCGAGCGGGTGCTGGCGGAGCTGGAGACGCTGGTCGTCGATATCCTCTCCCAGCCGGGCCAGCGTTTCGATACGGCGCGCGAGCTGCTGCGCCGCATCCGCGACCGTCTGCTCAAGGACAAGGAACAATTCGAACGCGCCGCGCAGAACAGCCGCAACTCCAGCACCCGCTTCATGAGCGAGGCCCAGCAGCGGCTCGAATGGATCGACGGCCTCAAGCGCGGCTATACCCGGCAGGTGGTGGTCGAGGTCGCACTCGAGTTCATCGAGGGGCGGCTCAACAAGGAACTTCAGGGGCAGATCCTCACGAGCTGCGCGCAACTCGCCGAGCGCGTCGCCAATGCCATCGGCATCGGTCAGACCGCGACCGACGCCGCGGGCAACGAGGTCGTGGTCGACACCGGGCTGATCAAGCAGTTGGCCGATTTTCGCGCCGGTCTGCGCGGACACGTCATGGGCGGCCTGAGAGAGCGCTTTGAAGCACTCAAGACCGGGGTGCACTCCCCAATCAACCAGGACTTGAGCCGCGGCGAAGACGAGATCGATCGCTTTTATGTGGACAGCCTGGGAAAACCGGTCGTCGAGGACACCATCGTCGAATGGGAGCAGCAGCTCTTCGAGGAGGCCGCACCCGGCGAGGCGAACAACCTCTGGGCCATGCGCAAGACCCTCGGCGAAGACGGACCCCGCGCGGTGATCGATCGCCTGGTCTCCTTCTCGCGCCAACGCATGTCCCATTTGGAGAAAAAGACGGTCGACGTGCTGGAGCGCCTGGCCGAGACCTACTCCCCCAACTCCGGAGAATACCGCTCGGCGGTGGAGAACCTGCTCGGCTACTCCCAACCCTGGCTCGCCAAGCCCACCCATTTCGCCGACCACCAGGAGGACAGCCCGCAGACCGTGCGCGCCCTGTGGATCGCCGCGGGGGGTGGCACCAACCCGGTTTATCTGAGCCAGTTCAAGGAGACGCTCGAGGCGGTCTCACCCAAGAAGGCCAAGGTGGTCGGCAGCACCCCGGACCGGGTCTACGGGTACAGCGAGATCGCCGGGCTGCCGCTGATGGTGATCCCCGATCTGCACCGCTACCGCAACGATGCCTACTATCCGCTGCTCGAGCGCAACGAAGTCCTGCACACCGACCTGCAGTTCGAGAAGTTCCGCGACCTCATGATCATGGAGAAACGCGAGGTCGTCGCCTATATCGACGCCCTGGGCACCCTGCTCAAGGCGATCCTGCTCGGGTTGGTGCGGGCCAAGCAGGAGGTCCTGACGGATCGCGGCGACATGGTCACCTATCTGTACCGCCAGACCAGCGGCGGACTTTACGAAAAGGTGGTGGACCTGGGCCCGTTCTCGCTTGCTATCCGCCGCCTCGCCCGCAAGGGCGAACGCGACCTGCGCGATGCCGTCCAGGCCGACATCGCCCGGGTCGTCGACAACATGCTGACTGCCGACGCCCTGCAGTGGTACGCCCTGCTGGAGTTCCACGCCCACCACGAGCGGTCCTTTTTCGCCCGCTTCTCGGAGGACCACATCGTGCGGGTCCTGCTCGACAAGGAGGCCAAGCAGGTGCGTCAGGACCGCCAGATCAGCGTCGAGCAGGCCCGTGTGGAACTCGACAACCTGACGACCTGGGCGCGCGAGCACCCCAAGAATAGCGGCATGTTCATATTCCCCGAGTGACCAAGATGGCTTTACTCTGCCCCCACTGCAATGGCTGGCGCTATTCCCCGTCCGACCGCTTCTGCGGACACTGCGGCGAGCTCCTGATCCTTGCGCATGCCGAGATCCGGCCGCGCAAACTCTACCTGGGACGCCCCGTACCGAGCGTGGTGGAGGTGGTCTTGAGCAACCGCTCGGGCAACCTCGGGGGTACCCGGTTTCTGCTCCGCGATGCCCGGGGGGAACTGCCCGAGGTCCTGGTCCTGGCCCTGCGGGACGACGAACTCACCAACCAGGGCGAGCAGCAGCCGGTCAAGGTCGAGAGCGACCGTCTCGGCCTGTTCGACGGGCGGCAGCGCGAGTGGCACCTGATCCACGAGATCGACGCCGGCAAGTGCTTCCCGATCGGGCGCATCGACAGCCTGTTGGCGCCGCCCGAACTGACCATCGATCGGGCCGAGTTGCTGCTCGACCCGGCCGACCCCTTCGAACTCGTCCTGACGCTGCGTCATGTCAAAGGCGGCGCGGTGGATATCGAGTCACTGGGCATCGCGGCACTCGCGGCCAAGGATCTGCCGCTACCGCACCTGTCGCCCGATCGCCCGCTCCCCCTGACCCTGGCGCCGACCGAGACCCTGACCCTGCACATCCTGGTCCCGGACGCCCTGCGCAACCTGCTGCGGCTCCAACCGACCGGAATCCAACTCGCCCTGGAACTGGTGTCGGCCGATCTTGGCGAGGTGGCGACCCTGCTGCCCTTTCGCCTACGCATCCCCATGCCCGCCCAACCGGCCCTGGAGCTGACCGACCCCCAGCATACCGGGGTCTCGGGCCGCCCCTTCGATCTCGGCCTGACGCTGGCCAACCTGGGCGGCGCCCCCTGTCGCGCCCTCCAGACCCAGGTCCTGCTGCTGCGGGCCGGGGCCGCGCCCAGCGTTCACGAAATCCCGGTCGAGCGCAACGGCATCGAGCTGAGCCCCGGTGAGCGCAAGACCAGGCGCCTGGCGATCCCGCTGACGGACGCGGGCGGACAACCCCTGCCGGACGGGCTATACCGCGTCAGGGCGACCCAGCACTTTACCGACAACAAGTCGGTCGAGGTCGAGTTGGAGCTGGAGGTGCGCCCGCTGCGCCCCTTCTCCGGGATCGTCGCGATCGATTTCGGCACCACCGCGTCCTCGGTCAGCTATTTCACCCTGGACCACCGCTTCGCGTGCCTCGATCTGGACGGGGGCGAGGGCTACCTGCCCACGGCGATCGCCTATTATCTGAACGACCAGGGTGAGGTCGCCTACGAGATCGGTCACGCCGCCCGCAACCGGCTCGCCGATCCCGGCAACCGGCGGGTCGCCTATTACGACAACCTCAAGCTGCGGCTCAACCAGTCGCGCCCGGCCCTGTTGCCCGACAACAGTGAGCGCACCTGGGTCGAGGTCGCCGCCGACTATCTGCGCCGGCTGCGCGAGCGCGTGGAGGGCCACCCGGCGATCGCCGCCCAACTGGATCGGGCCTGCATCACCCAGCCCGCACGCTTCGACCCCCGCTCCTCCCAGGCGCTGGTGGCGGCCTATAGGGCGGCCGGCATCGAGCCGCGCAGCTACCCGGTGGAGGGCCGTCTGATCGATGCACTCTCGGAGGCCTGGCCGGGGGCGGCGCTGGCCCTGCCGATCGATGACCCTGGGATTCGCCAGTGGCAGATCGACGCCATCGGCGATCCGCCCTACGGCGAGCATCCCTTCGGCACCTATTATCTGCTGGCCTACGACGTGGGCGGGGGCAGCACCGACCTGTCACTGCTCGCCATCGAGATCCAGCAGGGCGGTCAGATGAAGGTCACGGAACTGGCGAGCGAGGGCACCACCCACTTTTGCGGCAATGCCATCTCCACCAAGTTCTTCGCGCATAGCTGGCCATCCTGCGAGACCTGGCTGCGCCGCCATGCCTACGACCCCCGCCAGTTCCCCCTGCGCCTGCCTTGGGACCCGATCCGTCCCGGCGACGCCCTGGCCCAGACCAATGGGCGCAGTTTTGCCGAGGCCCTGGTATTCCCGATGCAGTGGGCCGGCAATACCGCCTATGGCCGGCTCATCGGCGAGTTGCGCGGACCCAAGGTCTGGCTCGATGCCGATGCCGAGACCTTGAATCGGCTGGCCGAGCGGTTCGAGGACTTCTGGGCCGACATGGAGCAAAGCGTGGCCGCGACCGCGTCCATGACCCTGGTCGACACCCTCGGCAATCCGGTGGAGGTCCCGATCGGACGCGAGGGCGTCAGGCTCGACTTCGCCGCCTTCGCCCGCGACTTTATCGATGCGTTCTCGCCCCACCTGCACCGGATCCTCGATCAGATGCTGCAGCAGCTCCCGGACGCGGACACCGCACCGGAGGGTAAGGGCAACGGGGTCTTCTGCCTGCTCTCCGGGCGCGGCGCCCTGTTCCCACTGATCCCGACCATGGTCCTGGCGCACGCCCAGCGGATCGAACAGAAGGCCGCCAAGGTTAAGAGCATCACGGTCCATCGCGTCAGCGCAACCCGGACCAAGAGCTATGTCTCCGGCGGGGCCTGCCACATCGACCGCTTCCTGCTCGGGGCCGCCAGCGTGCGCTTCGTGCCGCTCCCACTGGAGCGCTTCGGGGTGCTCAAGGGTCGCGACCGCAACAACCGGCCCGTCTTCCTGCCCCTGACCACCGGCTACCCCGAGCCCGAGGACGGCTGGATCGTCGCGCCCTACCCGCTGAGCCCGGGCCCCAGCGTCTTCCGGCTCGAGTTCTATCTGGCCCTGGAGTTGGGTGAGACGCTGGCGGATGGGGCCACCGCGGTCGGCTGGCTGGAACCGCGCACCGACCTTTCCGTGGAGCAGGCCGGGCTCGCCCAACTCGCGATCCTGGCCATCGATGAGACCCGGGTGCGGGTCACCCTGCTGATCCCGCCGGACGGCCCCGGACCCGCCGGCGAGCCCTCCCCGGAGACCTGGCAGAGCCGCTACGACGCCGTGCTGCATCTGCACAGCGCCCGTCCCTGACCCGGCGACCATGCCCAGTCTGCGGGATCTTCCCTGGCTCTGGCTCGGCCTGCCCGAGGTCTATGTCTCGCTGCCGACGCGGCGCCCCTGGCAGCGCCTGGACCAGGCGGCGGCGGACGCGTTCCCCTGCCGGCTCCCGGCGGACGGGGGGGGCGACTGGACCATCCTCGGCGTCTCCGAGCGCCTGGGTCTGCCCGGCAGCCAGGTGCTCGCGCGGTTCCAGGGGGCGGTCCTCGCCCGACTCCTGGAGGCCACCGCCCGGCTGGCCGCCGGGCCGGCCCAACTATTCGCCCCCCCCGCCCAGTGTCGCGGATTGATCGCACTCGCCCAACTCATGGACCCGCGCCCTTATGGAGTGGTACTGGACGCGGTCCTGCTCGCGCGCCTGCCCGCCGCGCCGACGCCGGCGCCGAACGCGGACGCCTATGTGCTCGACTGGCGGGCGCCCGGGTCGCGGATCGGTCACGGGCTGCAGCCGCACGCCTGGCCCGCCGGCCGGCTCCCCGGTCCGGCGCTGGTCAGCGCCGCGGCCTACCGGGAGGGCCGCCTGGAGCCGCTGTCCTATTTTCACGGCGGCGCGTTGCTGCCGGCCCAGTTCGCCTTGGAGCCACCCACCCCGGAGGCCGCCCAAGGCCGCCGTCCACCCGGTCTGGGCCTGGTGTGGGCCTGGGGCAGCGGCCAGCGCCTCTGGCAGTGGGCACTGAGGCCGCGGCCGCTGGCGCTCGGCCCGGGCCCGCTCGAGGTCCGGCTGGCCCCCCCCTGCACCTGCACCCTGGTCGGGGCCGCGGGGGCACCGGAACAGGTCGCGCTGGATCCACCGATCATGCAATGGGGTAATCCGGGGGCGGGGGCTTCCCCGGGCTGAGCGCCGCCAACCGGACCGCCTTCCAGAGCCGCTCGCGCACGGGCGGCGACCGCACTGACCGCTGGCCAATCAAGCGCGGGGTGAGCAGTGACCACGGGCACACGCGCCGAGCGGGAATTCAGGAGACTGAAATAGACACGCTTTTCGGATTACTGATCGGACTACTGATCATTCTGGCGGCACTGTGGCTGCTCCTCAAGCTGCTCGTCTGGATTGCCAGCGGGGTCTACCGTCTGGCGCAATGGCTGAAAAGCACGATCGCGGAGTCGCCCGCGCCCACCCGCCACATTCGACCCAAACCCGCAATACGCCCGGGCACTAACGGAGCAAAGGCCCCAAGACCGACTGAAGTCGCAGCCTTGACCGACTTCCTTCAACTGCCGTCAGCGGTGCAGGCTAAAGCGCCGGCAGCGGCGTTGCTCGCCGCACCGCCGACCCGCACGAGCGCGCCAGGCGGCGATGACTCCCACCCCGCCCCGGCCCTGGCCACCCCCGCCGCGCTGGACCACCGCCTGCTGGAACTCGAAGGGCAATACCCAGCGCTCGCCGGTCTGCGCGAAGCACTGACCGACACGCTCGCTACCGAGCGCAGCAAGACCCAGCGCTTGCTGACCCGCTTGCTGACCCAGCATATTGCAGAGTCCATCGGCGGATTGCGGCGGGAACTGGACGCAATCTACCTGGATCGGGACGCGGCGCGGGCGATGCAGGAGGCCGCGCTGGACCCGCTGGAGCAACGCCTGGACGGTCTGGGCGAGCAACTCGCCGGACTCGTCGCCCGCGTCCAGTCGCATCTCGAACAGACGAGGCCGGACCCGGATGAACTGGCGCTGGACTGGCGCCCCGCGCTTGCCGAATCGCGTCTGGAGCACCGCGGACCCGACCTGGGGCAACTGGTGCAGGCGGGCATCGACGCCCGCCTCGCGGACCTGGACGGGCGCATCGACGCCCGGCTGCGGACCCTGGAGGCCGCACCGGCCGGTGCCCAGGCCCCGCCCCAGCGCCCCGCCGCGTCGGCACCGGTCGCGGGAGAGGCCATCCCCCAGACGGAGCGCGAGACGCTCGACCGGATACTGGACGCGCTCGGGTTCCCCGCGGGCGAGGCACGTGAGGCGCTGTGGTCCGGGGAGCCCGCCCCCCTGGTGCTCGCCCTGCGCCTCGCCCAGGAGCCCCGCCTGGCGGGCATCCCGCCGCGGGTACTCACCGGACTCCAGAAGTGGCTGGAGGCGATCCCCGAGGCCGCCCTGGCGTTGATCACCCCGACGGTCGGGGAGCGCTGTGACGAGACCCTGCAAGAGGTCACCGCGGTCAGCAACGAACGCGTCCCCTTCGAGCACGTCGTCCGGGTCGAGCGGCTGGGCCTCACGGCCGGCGGGCGCGTTCAGCTCAAGGCGCGCGTGGATGTGCATCGCTGAGTGCCCGGTCATGAATCCATCGCGCCGACACCACCCCGCCCCTCAAAGCGGCCACCGCCAACCGGAGGTCGAGGCTTTAGCCGGCCGGCGCCCGACCCGGACCTGTGTGTCCCGGTCGAGCACGGGTCCGACTAAAGTCTCGACCTCCGGATGCCGCGGCGGCCCTGGCTCGAACGGTGACCAGGCCAGCACCAGCAGCCGCCCCGGCGGACGCAATCCTCGCCGCTTCGCCGGCCTTCGTTCGCTATGGATACTCTGGCTGCCGCTGGTTGCGGCGTCCGTATTCGCGCAGGCCCCGCAGCCGACGACCTATCTCGCCTTTCTGGCCTACCGCGAGGCACCCTCCGCACCCTGGCGGACACCCAACGCGCTCCTGTACGCGGAGGCCCCGGTGCCCGCAGGACAATACGGATTTCAGATCGTGATCCTGAATCCACGCTCCGAGATGTTGCCCCCGGGGCTCACGCTGCCGGACGGACGAGACTGGATTTCCATACACGGAATTTTTATTGTCGATAACAAGGGCGCAATCACGGGTCGCGACGATCTCGAAGATACGAAGATTTGGACGCCCAACGCCCGGGCACTGCACTTCAATGAACCGGTCTGGATAGAGGGGAATGGCGAAACAGGATGGACCAAACGTGCTCGCCCACTTGTCGCGCCATTGATCGAGCATATGGCAAATAACGGCATACCGGACATAGTCAACCCGGACCTTGATTTCTTGCGCGCCTTGCTGTCACCAGGACCATCGATTGGCTTCGATGCCTCACCTGGGCCTGCAAATGCCGGTAAATTCAGGGTTGGATACCGCATTGAACGGCTGCACTGGATCGATCCGATTACCGATGAATTCGTCAAATCCTTATGGCAGTTCTGGAATCCAGCCGAACCGGTCAAGGGAGAAGCTAGCGGTCACACCCTTGCAGATTTGGTTACGCGCACTCAAAACGACGTGGCAGCCACTAATCTGGGCGGATGGTTCCATGACGCGGGATATACATCAGTCGGCGACCACGACCACGCCCTCTTGGTCGAACACTTCGCCGATTTCGTTGCAGCTCTGAATGGTCAGGCCCATGGAGTCATTACTGACGATGCCCCTATTCGTCCACCGGTGGAAAGACACCAACCGGAACGAACGCCGCAGGAAGGGACAGGCGCGGAAGAAACCGCGGAGGCATTAAGTGTTGGCGGTGGCTCATCGAACATTGGCCTCATGATCGCCATTGTGGTCATGTTCCTGCTCTCAATCGTGATTATCGGGGCCGCCATGTACGCGGCCTATTGGTGGCAATCCAGGAGAAAGAGCGGAGTCGACTGGAATAGTGAAGCTGACACAGAGCCTACGGATTTTCCACCGCCTGGCGCATTACTGGATTCATGGAAGCAATGGTTCAGATGGCCTTTGTGGCCAAGAAAAGACCACTGGAAGGCCGCCCGATCGAAAAGAATCGGTCACTCACCTTTTTGGGATCTAACGCCGGACGAGACCAAGGCTGAACGGATAGCAGCCCGTATCCGCAATGACGCCACCCACCGGCTCACGCAACAGGTGGCCCCCCCTCAACAGTCTGCGCTCCCAGACAGCGAGACAACGCCCGCGCCAAGTCCCAAAGGCACGGCCGCGGGCGGATCGACCAAGCCGACGCTGGAGGATCGGATGCTGGAGCAGGAGCGGCAACTGAGGGACCTCTCCGGTGTGCGTACTGCCATCGACTCCGCCATTGAGGCAGAGAGAAGCAACATGGACCGTCGCCTGAGGCGGTTTATCGAGGATCGCATCGAGCTGATAACAGCGAGCCTCGCCAAGGTCTATACGAAGCACAATGAGGTCGTTGAGATACTCAGGGCCAACAACCTGACCCTTAGTGGCCGCGGAGACCCGGACTCGACGGGCACCGCCACCCCAGACCTGGCGGCCGGTCTGGCATCACTGAATCAACGAGTCGATACCCTGCACACCGGGTTCGAGGCACTCAGCGCCCGCGTCCAGGCGCGCCTGGAGCGCCCGGAACCGGACCTGGGTCGCCTGGTGCGCGAGCAGATCGACCAACTGCTCCCGGACCTGGACGAACGGATCGACGCCCGGGTCGGGGCCATGGAGGGCCGCCAGGCCGCGCCAACCGAGGCGGCGATCGGCGCCCTGCGCGCCGAGCTTGCCGCGCTCCAGGAGCGGCTGCAGGCCGCGCCGGCCGCGGAGGACCTGAGCGGACGGGTCGGCCGGCTGGAGTCGGACCAGGCCGGCGAGCGCCTGGACCTGCTCGCCCGGGCGATCGATACCCTGGCGGCGGAGCTCCACGGGGAGGGCTCCCCCCTGCGGGTCGGGACCTGGAAGCGCCGGGAATTGCGCGAGCAACTGGAGCGGATCGGGCACTTCGACCCCGATGCCTGGGAGCGCCTCTGGGCCGACGACCCGGACACGGTAGAGGCAGTCTCCCGGCTGGTCATATACCATATGGACCCCCGGACCGCGGACGCGGCCCAGACCGCCGGATTCGCCGCCTGGGTGGAACAGGTCTCCCGCGGGCGCCTGCGGCTGATCCGTCCGCCGCCCTTCGAGCGTTTCGACGAGCGTCTGCACCATGCGGTCGCCGTCTCCCCGCACCACGACCGCCTGGACCGGATCGTCGAGGTCCAGTGTCTGGGGCTGATGGACGCGGAGACGGTGCGAATCAAGGCCCGGGTCACCGTCAGCGGATGACCACACACACTGGAGCATTTCCACCCATGACTCAACAAGGGACTCACTTCGCCCGGCGGTTGCGCGCGCACCCCTGGTGGGTACTGTGCCTGCTGCTGGTTGCCGCGTCCGTATTCGCGCAGGCCCCGCAGCCGACGACCTATCTCGCCTTTCTGGCCTACCGCGAGGCACCCACCGCGCCCTGGCGGGCACCCAATTCGCTTGTGTCGGCGGGGGCACTGGTGCCCGCCGGACAATACGGATTTCAGATCGTGATCCTGAATCCGCGCTCCGAATTATTGCCCGCGGGGCTCAAAACATCGGGCGGAAAGGACTGGATTGCTCTCCACGGAAGCTTTCTTGTCGACGCGAAGGGGGCAGTGACGGCCCGAGACGATCTCGAAAGTAGCCCAGGTCCAGCCACTGACCCCAAGGTCCTGGATTTCAACGAGCCGCTTTGGGTAGAAGGGAATGGCGAGACAGCTTGGGCCAGGCGCGGTCGCCCGCTCATCGCACCATTGATCGAATATGCCAGTACGCAAAGAGGCGTTACACCCGACAAGAGCAACCCAGACGCCGATTTCCTGCGCGCCATGTTGACACCGGAAAATTCAGCGGCCTTCGAGGCCCCGGCCGGAACTGGCGACTCCGGCAAGGCCCGGGTGTCATACCACATTGAGCGGCTTCACTGGATCGATCGGGCTGGCCCGGAATCCATTCCGCCGGAACCGGTAAGGCTCCTATGGCGCTTCTGGAATCCGGCCGCGTCAGCAAAGGGAGGCCCGGCAGGTCTGACCCTTGCCGACTTGGTCACGCGCACTCAAAACGACATTGCGATCTCGACCCAGGGCGCTTGGTTTCATGACGCGGGATATACATCAGTCGGCGACCACGACCACGCCCTCTTGGTCGAACACTTCGCCGATTTCGTTGCAGCTCTGAACGGTCTGGCCACTGGAGTCATTCCTCAGGATGACCCCGCTCATAAGCCTGCGGAAGGGCGCCAACCGGAACAAACCCCACAGGAAGGGAAAGACGCGACAAGAACCGCGGGGAAATTCAATCTTGGCAGTGACTCATCGAACCCTGGCATCATCGTCACGATTCTGGTCGTGACGCTGCTGATGATCGCGATTACCGCGGCTGCCATTTTCGTGGCAAGCTGGTGGAAATCCAGAAGTGAGAGCCAGCGCAATCCGATTATTCTGCCGCGACCAAAATCCCACCGTTTCTCCCGGCATTGGTGGTCCACAGATCGAGAGGACAGGACGAATGAAATCGCAGGCGATCCTGACGACCCATCGCAATCGCAATCCCCTGGTCTTCCGGAATCTGGAACACCGCAGGATGAATGGACGCGATGGTTCGCGTGGCCGTGGTGGGAGAGAAAGGACCAAGGCACCGCTGGCTACAGGAATGCGTCTCGCTCGAAAAGGAACCGGCCCTCGCCTTTTCGGCGTCCTGAGCGGAAGCCGAGCCACAGTGTCCGGACCAGGGGCGACATCCGCAACGGGGGCTCTCAGCGCCGTACCGATCCCCTGTCCTCTGCTGTTAAGGAGCCGCTTCCAACGATGGATGGAACGGCTGCGGGAAATCCCATGGGCATCGTCCGGTCCGGATCGGCCGTGCCGACACTGGATGACCGAGTACTTGAACTCGAACGGCAATTGAAATCACTCGCAGGTCTTCGCGACGTGCTCCAAAACACATTCGCAAGAGAGAGAGAACATACCGATGAGTTGGTAACGAAACGGGTTCGTGAGGCCGTCGAGCGATTGGGCCGGGAACTGGACGAAACCTACCTGGATGAGCACGGCATCATTAGGCTCCTGGAGGCCAAGGGTCTGATCAAGCACGGCTTGGCGAACGCGGCCGGGATGGGTGGGCGCTCGCGGGAGCAGGTGGCGTTGGACGGCGCTCGGCGCGATGACAGCCGCGGCCAACAACCGCAGCAGTCCGCAGACTGGCATGCCCGTGAGTACCCCGGATCGGAAGCGATCCAAGAGCGCTTCGCCCGCTCGATCGACCAAGCCCCGACCTACACCCCGGTCGCCGCCAATCCGCCGCCGCTTCCCCTGGCCGCACCCGAACCAACCGATCAGGCCCGCCTGCTCGACGTGCTCAAGTCATTGGGCGCACTCGGCGGAGACAACCTGGAGACACTGTCGCACCGGTCGTTCGTCGATGCCGGCGCACTCCTGCGCGAGGTCGTGGCCTTCCATATGCCCAAGCGGCGGCCACTGACCGAGTATCGGCGCTATGACGATGCGATCCGCATCGCCACCGGGCAGCGTTTCGAGCTGATCGTGCCGACCGAAGGGCAGCGCATCGACCCCGAGTCCCACGAGGTTGTGGATGGGCAGGCGGTGGATAAGGGTCAGTTGGGCACCGTCCTGCGGATCACCCTGCCCGGTGTCCGCGGCGATGGCGCTGTGCTGTTGCGTGCCCAGGTGATCGAAAGTCAATGAAGCGGCTGTTCGCGCCACTGCTCATCGCCCTGTCGCTGGCACTCCCGGCGGTTCATGCGCAGGACCGCGACGGAGCGGATCTCCATGCCCGGGTGGATCGCGGCATCCTCCCCCAGGCCCCCCCGGGTCTGAACTGGCTGCCGGTGCGCCTGGTGTTCGCGTATCAGAACGTCAATTACACCGCCCGCCTGGAGATCAACCCCAAGTCACAGAACCGGGCGCAGCAGGAAATGGAAAGCTTTCCCTGGTCCAAGGGCGGGGCGCAGAAGATTCAAAAGGGTCTGGATCTGGTCGTCAATCAGAAGGCGACGGTGGCCCCTCTGGCGGAGGCCTTGCGCGCGGCGGCGCCGGCCGGGGATCGGGAGACCCTGGCCGCCTTTGCCTTGGCCTTCGTGCAGGCACTCCCCTATAAGCTCGACGCCGAGACGACGCCGTTCGATGATTCCTGGCGCGCCCCCATCCAGACCCTGGTGGATACCCAGGTGGACTGCGAGGACAGCTCGATCCTGTATGCCGCGCTGCTCTCCGACCTGGGGATCGAGAGCGCACTGGTGATCGTCCCCAACCATATGCTCACGGCCGTTGCCGGCGGCTTCACGGGCCAATCCTACGAGGACGGTGGACGCCGCTATTACTATGCAGAGACCACCGGACTCGGCTGGACGATCGGTACACTCCCGCCCAGCGTCCCGCGCGACGAGGGGCTGAGCCTGCCGATCGCCGCCGCCGGGAAGAGCCGCGACCCGGTTCGAGTCAGCACCGTCGGCCCCCAGGTGCCTGCCCCCCCCAGCCCAGCCCCGCCCCCCGTGCAGGCCGGTGCCGACGCCGCGCGGGTCGAAGACGACAGCGCCCTGACGCCCCTGCTCGTGCTGCTCCTGGCGCTCCTGCTGGGCGCCGGCGCCTGGTCGCTGCGCGGCGCATTTCCAGGCGGGTCGCCGCGCGCGGGGGCCGACGAGGACCCCGACGCGAACGAATACGACCGCCCCCATGAGCAGGCGCTGGGGAACGCGGACGAACCGCTTCATCGGGACGATGGGTACCAGGAGATCGACTACGACCGCAAGCCCCACGAATACCAGGACTTCGATGGCGATTCCAGGTACCGCTGAGGCCCGGCCCCGGGCCGTCGGCACGCCGCGGGGACCGTTCGCTACTCCGCCGGTGAGCTGCACAGCGAGTGATGCAATGCCTCGATACCCTCGATCTTGCGACGCTGCGACCGCGGGATCGTCATGGCGCAGAACACGAGCGCGAGGACGATCGCAAGCCCGGGCGCAATGAGGGGCCACCAGTCTAAGGAGGAAAAGAAGGCGCTCTTGCGCGGAATATCCGTCCACCACCGAATCACGAGTTCCTCACCCCAGTCGTGCAGAACCAACCCAAGCGCGAGACACAGCGGCACGGACAGGGCCACGGAGAGTCCGCCCAGGTAGAGTGCGAGCGTCTTCGGGATCGCAAGGATGTCCTCGTTTGAATATCCCAAGAGCTTCAGTTCGGCCAGATCATGATCGAGGGCGTCGGTGGTGCTACCTACCTGGCTGGTGATGAGTGCGAACCAGACGGTGAAGAGGAGTACGCTCGAGATTCCGATCACCCAGGCCAGCCACCGCTGGCAGGCGTCCAGATCGGCCACCAGCGCTTCGACTTCCCAGACGCGTTTGAGGCCCGGGGAGACATCCAGAAACTCACGGATCCCCGGTAAGTCCTGGACCCGTTCGGCCACCACGCGAATCCCGCGAAAGGGATAATCGTTGGTGTTGGGCAGATCGTCCCTTGGATTGATCTCCTGCGCTTCATTGTTGAGCCACCGCTCGATTTTGACCAGCAGTGCCGGGTCTACGAAGCCCAGGCGCGGACCGTGGATGTCCGCCGGTGACAGGACATCGATGAGCGTCAGATCGAAGTCCGCAAACTCCTGCCGGCCCGCGCCGGGTAGGTGTTCAGCACCCACTTGCCCGCAGCCCGCGCCATCGCTGCACGCCGCCGATGCGCGAGCCCCCGCCACGTTGGCGGCGGCGGCTGGGGTCGGCGGGGACTGAACCGCGACCGTCCTGGACACGACGAACCGGTATCCCTGGGGTACGAGTGCCTCGGTATCGCTGCATGTCAACAGGGCAAATGCGGCCGCGGAGAGCACGATCTCGTTCCTGGACGGTACCTTCTTGCCGTCCTCGACCTTCCCGATCACGGGGTCGCCTTTCCCGGTAGCCCGCAGTTCGATACTGCCATCGTGGCATTGCATGGCGGGTTTGAAGCCCTTCTCCATGGTCCGCGCATTCGGCGCCGGCTGGATCAGGCGCGCATGCTCCCCGGTCAGGGGTGCGATGAACGCATGCGGCCAGAGCGCCTTGATGCGGCACCTCAGATCCATCGACGCGGGATCGGGCCTCGGGTTTCCGCAGGTCGCCTCTTGGTCTTTCGACTCCGTCCACGCAACGGTGCCATTGGTGTCCCACTCCTGCTGCACCACCTCACGCGCGAAGGGATCGGTATTGAGACGCTCAAGAATATCTTGACCGGCACCGTAGATGCCAATGGGGATGACCACCAGGGCGGTGATGGCGGCGAGCAGCAGGGCCGCGACCAGGATTCGATAGCGCGCATGGTGCCACACGCACCTGCGAACGAGGGCGTTGCGTTCCTTAGCCGACACCTGGTGACCGTCGTTCTGACCCATAGCCTCATAGCCTCGTGCAATTGACGACGATATCCGCGGCCGGCCGCGAGCGGTCGGCTATCGCCCCCCGGTAAGGCGCGGGGCAGGTCGTGTGCCGACAGTGCCCACCACCGGCGGCAGCGGCGCGGCACCGGGCTCCCGTGCAATTTGGTGGATGGGCACTCAGAGGAACTCAACCTGCTCGTCCTGCGCGCGCTCGCGCTCCGCCCGCTGCTGCTCCAGGGCGCTCAAGAGCTGCGCATGCTCGCGCATCAGGGCACCCTGTTCGGCACCCAATGCCTCCAGCGCCCTTGAGAGAGAGGCCGCGCGCGTCACGATCTCGGCCAATTGCTTACGCTGTATCGGCTCTTGCCTGCGGTATTCGTCCAGGCGCAGGGTCATCTCGTCACGCACGGCCGGGCGACACTGGACGCCCCGACCCATCTCCTCGTCCAGTGCGGTCTCGGCCGCGGCGATCTGGCGCCTGAGCTTGTCCAACTCGGCCTGCCCCTGCACCTGCTCCTGCGACGCCCGCTCGAGGTCGGTTTCGCCCTCGCGCACCGCGCTCGCCAGTTCCGGTATCCGCGCATCCAGGGCCGCCAGGCGGGCACTCAGCGTCTCGATGCGTTCGGTGGCCCGCGCGATCAGGGCGGCCCGTTTGGCCCGCTCATGGGTACGATCCGCGCCCTGGCGTGCCCGCTCCCAATCCTGGTGCTCACGCTGCATCCGTTCGCGGGCACCGCGCAGTTCGGCCTCCCGGGCATCCTGCTCGAGCCGGGCGGTACTCGCCTGCTCTTCGCTGCGCCGGGCGACCTGCGCCAGCGCCTGCGCGTGCCGCTCCCGCTCGCTGTCCAGGCGGGCCGCCGCGGCCTGCTGCTCCATGGCCAGCCGCTCGGCCGCCTGTGCCTGCTCATGCTCGAGCAGGGTGCGCACGCGCTCGATCTCCAGCCGGGCCAACTCCCCGGCCTTTGCCAGTTCCGCGGCCTGCCCGGATTGCTCAGTCTCGCGGCGCCGCAGGTCGGACTGTCGCTCCCGTTCCAGTTCGTCCAGCCTGGCGTTCAGGTCCGCCTCCAGTCGACGGCGCTGGGCATCGGTCTCCAGGCCTTGCCGGCGTATCAGTTCCCGGTACTCGCTTTGCAGTGCCAGGTCCTTTTCCTCCAGTTCCCTCGCCGCCAGCCGCTGCCGGGCCGCCAGGTCCTGCTCGGCGAGGCACCGCTGCCGCTCGTGCTCGTCCTTCTGGCCCTCGTGCGCCAGACGGCGCTGCTCCGCGGCCTGGTGCTGCTGGGCAAGCGCCTCCGCCGCCTGCCGCTCCAGGGCGCGCTGCTCGTCCTCCCGGGTGATGCGCAGGCGCTCACGCTCGTGCTCCAATTGGTCGTCGGCCGACTGCAGGCGGCGCTGCACCATCGCGTCGTGATAGCGCCGCTCGCGCTCGAGTGCGGCAAGTGCGTCGCGCGCCTGGTGATCGGACTCCTGTTTGCGCCAGAAGGCGTCAGGCGCCGCCGCAAAAGCACCATGGACCTCGGCGAACTCGAAATGATCGTGCCGATCCGCATCCGCGCTCGGCCGAAACCCGGGCACCCGGTCGAAGACTCCGTCCAGATAGCGGCGCCATTGATGTTGCAGCGTCTCATTGAAATACAGGCGCACCGCCTTGGGCTCGAACGCCTTGAGCACGATCAGCGCGAGAAACAGGATCCCGAGCAGGGCCTGGGCCAAGCCCTCCACGGTCTTGAAATGAAATCCGATCAATTGCCACCAGCCAAATTGCCCAGCGGGATTACGTCGCAGGTACCGCTCTTGTTCAGCCTCCAGATCGCGCGCGCGCAGTTCGGCCAGCAGCCCGGCGCGGACACCGATGGTATCGCTGGGGATCGCGAAGGCGGTTTGCTTGGCCAACTCCGCGGACGTGAGACCTGCCAGCTTGCCCTGAATGCCGGCCTTCTCGGCCGTCGCGCGCACCAGGTCGGCGTCGATCTTGCCCAGGGCCTCGGTGATCTCACGCAATCGTCGGTCATTGGCCCCGCGGCTCGCCTCCCGGTCGCGTGTCAGCTTGTCCAGCCGCTCGCGGGCATCTTTGGCCGCCTGCTCCGCGGCCTTGGCCTTGGGGCCATATCCGGGTTTGCGTCCCTCGACACCGGTGAGCTGTGCCGCAAGCTCCTTGGCCTGCTCCTGCGCCGCGGCCCGCAGATCATCCACCGTCTTCGCCGCGGCCCCCACGCCCTGGGAGGCATTGCGCGCGTCGAGCTGTACCTGCTCCGACTTGAGCTCGGCTTGCCGTGTGCGCAGCGTCTCGAGCGCCTGGTCCTGTTGCGCCACCTGCCCCGCCTCCCACGCCTTGCGGGTCTGGGCCACCAGCGCGCGATAGCTCTCCGTGACCTCGTCGGAGCGGATCGCCTGGGTGAGAAAGGGTGCCGTGATGGCGAGCGAGATCAAAACGATCGCCAGACGCACCAGGACGCCCAGCCACCAGCGCACCCGCTCGCCGACTGAGGCACCGGGACGCCCGCGACCCTCGCCCGCGGTGCCTGGGGCCGCCGCCTCGGGACGCTCCGAGGTGACGAAGGAGACGTCCACGATCCAGATGACGGCAAAGACGCCGACGAAGAACAGCGGCGCCAGCACCAGGCTCAGCCAGCCGCGTTCGCTCACGGGCACGAAATACCGGCTGACGGTACCCCATACCGTGCCCTCGATCAGGGACATCAGGAACACCACGGCCCAGGAAAAGGCCAGCCACTGCCGCACCGCCGGCGTCAACATGCTGTCGCCATAGGGCCTCAAGGTGACCAAGGCCCACAGACTCCGCGCGAAGCCACCCCCGGACTCGCCGTCCTGCCGCTCCATATCGTTCACGAATCGCCCCCTGTTTGTTTGATCCCTCTTAACCACACCGCGATGGTCTGCATCGCAGCACCGATAATGTATCTCTTTCCCGTGCAGCGCGGCCGGCTTTTCAGTCGGCGCCGGCCCGGGCCAACCGCATCACCGGGATAGCGCACATCCCCGCCACCGGGCTCGCGCGGCCTGCGCCCTGTCACGCTGAGGAGCGGACAAACTGGATGCGCCTGAGCACGCCGGAAGGCTCCCCGGATTTCGACCGGTAGACGTGCAGCCTCCAGGGCTTGTCGCATGACAGTTGCGCCGCCCCGGCGATATGGCCGATGACGACGGTGCGCTCCGGGGGAGCCAGGATCTCTTTCCAGATCCGTTCCCAAATGGGTTTCTCGATACCCGTGTAGGGCTCATCAAGGATGATCAGGCGCGGCTGCGCTGCCATGGCCCGCGCGATCAATGCAAGTTGGCGCAACTGGCGCCGCTCAGCCCACGTTAGTTCCTTCAACTGCAGCAGTTCCTGCGGCAGCAAATGATGATAGGCGCCCGTGATCTGCAAGCGTTCAAGCAACACCGTCAAATCCGCGTCCGGACACTCCCGACCACCCGCCCGGGAGGCCCTCTTGACTTGTTCAAAAATACTGAGAAACGAGATGAGACTGGAATAGGGACCAGCGTAGCCGATATTTAACAGCCGGGCATGTCTGAGCCATTGATTATCCGCGTACGACCCGGTCTGCGGAGAGAGTTTGATTTCCCCATATCGTGGGCAGGTGAACCAGTAATCGATGTCGCTGCGCTCGGACCCCCTGGGGTGCAGCATGGCAAGCCGGCCAATCAGCGCGCTCTTGGCCATGGCGCTGGCGGCGTTGCGCTCCGCTTCGATGATCAAGAGGTCACCCGCACCTATACTGAGCTTAGCCTCCCCTTTTCGCTTTTGTAACAGAACCTCCACGCTTCCCGACGACCCGGGAACTCGCATATGGGCAACAAGTAAACCCAGCTTGAAATCGGTATTCGGATCGCTCATGGCTGATGGCCACCACCGGCCTGCTCCGATTCCGGACTCAGATCTTGCCGATCGACTAGAAACCACACCCCGGAATCCCCGCCACGCGAAAAAGAAAGACGCCGCGTAAGATTGTGCAGCGTCGCGATGTAGCGGCCTTCCCTTGCCTTCAGCGAATCCTGCAGGCCCTGCCGCCGAGATGGGCTGTTCCATGAACCGGCAAGACCCGCAAACCCGGCAGGAAACGGGAGCATGGCGAGATAAAGGGGGTCCAACTCATCCATATAGATAGCATCTGTGGAGGGGGGCGCGAAGGGAACCCGATCGGCGAGCAGGAAGGGGTCGATCGGTCTTGTTGCCAATTTGCCCAAAGTCCGCGCGAGCCGACCAGTCTGGCTCGCCAGTGCGTCCAGTTCGGCCTCGCTCATCATCACCTTGAGCGCAATGGGAGGGCGCGCCGCATCAGGCCCCTTGGGCGCTGGAGCGACGATCCACGCCTCCTGCGTTCGTTTGCCTGTCGTCTGGCCAGCACAAAGGCCCTGGGTCGCCACCAGCGAAAAGCCGTCATGCCGCCGGGAGGAATCCCGGACTGTCGAGTCCACGCTTTCAACCGCCCTGTCAACCAGGTCGATTACCCCGTCCAGTGTCCTGAGCAACGGCGTCTTGGTAAGGGCTTTGTACTGGTCATCCACGACTGCCTGATAGCTCCGAGGGTGCAGGGAAGGAAACAGCAGGACATGCAACGTGACACCTTGCTCCTCCAGTGCATCGACAATCCCTTTTTTGGTCGCCTGCGGCGTCGCATTGGCGTCCATCCGCGCGGCGGCATCGGTGATCAATATGAGATACCGATCCCGGTAGAGTTCCCATTTCATCTCCGTCGGGTCCAGTGCCTTACGGATCCCCGCCAAGGCGTCCTCCTGGTCATACTGATTGGTCTCCAGTGCATAGTCCATTTCGGTCAACTTGGCATTCAACAGGGCTGGCGCTAGACTTGGATCGAGCGCGATGAACCAATCGGCGACATAGCGCCCCGTCACCTCGCTCGGCTTCTGCGCGTCCAAACGATCGCGAAAAGCGACTAAACCGAGCGCCGCCCGCGCGGGGCGCGGCCTCTCTTCTGGTCCCTTCTTCGCGTCCCGCGCAGTGCTCGACGCCGCCGGGGTGGACGACATCCCAGCGATTCTTGTATAGCACTTCTTGATGGTTTCTTCAATGGCCTTGCGCCGGCCCTTCATCGATTCGGTCGTGTCGACGACGAAGACGAACCCGGCACGCGCAGGCTCGGAAACGACGAGAACTCGATAGGCCACCCGGCGACCGCCCCCGGGGGTCTCCAACCATTGCCAGTCGAGCACCGGAAAGAACGATTGGCCGTCACCAGCCACAGTGGACGCTTTCTTGGAAAGGGTGGCGACCGGTGGATTGTCGACACAGACATCGGCCCCCGGTGCGCCCAATGCAGAAGAGTCAGCGGGCGTTGCAGTGAAGTGGGCGTCGGCATCTTCAGCCGAGTCGAAAAACTCCACTTGGCCCTGCGCCGTAATCGCCAACCGGGTCCGCCAGCAGCGGGTCTGACTCTCTTTGATCCAATAGCGGTGCCGCGCCGGCCTGTTGATGATGACCTCAAGCCATGGGGTACCGGCATCGCTGCTACGCCCAACTTGCCAAAGGGGAACAAAGGCACCCGGAGTCAATGGCTCGCCCGTTGCGCTCGGGTCTTGGTAGAGCGCTGCATCATGGGTGGTCAGGCGCAGGGGTCTTGACCGTATCGCTTGCGCGATGTCGCCGGTCCTGACCCAGCCGTACTTGGACGCCGGCTCGGCACACGCGGTCTTGATCCAGCCCGGCATTTCCTCGAGCACCGGGAACACGGTAACGCCCGCCGCGATCCCCACGGACGGCGCCTGTGTGCTGTGGTCTGCGTAGACTCGCGCATCCGAGCGGAAGATGATCCCCGGACAGCAATACTCTGTCTCTGTCGCCGGGCGGCAGTTGGCGTCGCCGGCACCCCCCAGACTCACCGGGCTCGTCAGCGCAATCCACAGGGCGCCGCCGAATCGCATCGATCGCAAGTAGGCTCGATAGTCCATCGCTGTGTTCTTCTTTCTTGAGCGCTGTGCTGGGGTAAGCCCCCGAATCGCCGACAGCGGCATGTTGCCCCGCTGAACGGTCACTCCCCCGATGATAATGCCAAAATCGCTGGGAACTTGCGATCGGTCCGAGCGACGCGCGTCGTCGTATCACCACCCTAACCTTATGTTACTCGCGCCCAGCCGCCTGCGGTCCCTCCGACGCGAGCCCCAGTCCGGCGCACCCGCCGTGGCTTGAGCCAGAGCCGCCGCGGCCCGGCAGCACCAACCCGACCCCAACGCCGGCGGGAGTCAAACGAACGGACAGAGTATCTGGTATCCTAGCTCGCGCACAAATCGACAGAGTGATGCAACCGGGAGCCAGCATCCTTGGACTCGCAAACCTTCGATCAGTCGGCCTATGCGCAGTGGCAGGATCTGGAGGCATCCTTCCCATCGACTGCCGGGATATCCACCCCCGAGATCCTCGCGCATCAGGCACCGGCGTTGCCGGGCGAACTGCCCACGGCGTGGGACGAAACCCTGGGGACGGGGCCGTCCGCGCGTCCCGCCCTGGCCGCAACACCCGCCACCCCACCGACGCGCGCCCCGGCATCGACACTGCGATCGGTACCACAAGCCCCGGTGGATGCCGCCCCAGAGGCGCAGCGCGAACCCGGCCGTCCGTCGACCCCGAGTGACACCTCGCCCGCTGCTGGCCCGCTGGAACAGGCTCCGGGTACCGCCCCGCAGCCCGACGTTGCCGCACTCATGCCCCCACCGCGAGCCGCAGTAGAAGGGCGGCGCTCGACCGTCGCCTGGTTGTCCGGGCTCGTCCTGCTGAGCGCACTGCTTCTGATTGCCTGGTGGATCGACCTGATCCCGCTGCCCTCTGCCGGGGGCTCGCCGGTCAAGGTCGCGGGCCTTGACCGTTCCGCCAAGACGGCGCTGGTTTCCAACGCCATGGCTCTTTATGCCATTCCAGACGGCGCGCTGCCGCCGACCGGTGCCCAAGCCGCGGGGGCGCGCCCGGACACCTACAAGGCACTGATCGCCCGATATCGCTCCGAGCGGGAAGCCGCAGGCAGGTTTCGCAAGAGTCAATTCACCGAGGGCGACACAATTCGCTATCTCGGAGACACCGTTGGAATTCCGCTCAATCTCGTACTGTTGCGACATCTGGTTGTTGCGCAGCACCCGGGCTTTTCCGGCGAGCGCACCGCGCCTGAGGTGCGTAATGGACTGGTCAAGAGTCTGGACTCCGCCCAGGTCCTTCCCGACGAACAATTGTTCTTAGCGGTAGCACGGGCTTATCGACTCCCCGGGACGCCGGGATACGAGAACTATGCCAAGAATGCGCTCAACGAGGACGATCCCCGCCGCATGGACCGCATTCTGCAAGCATCCCCGCACCAGGGCTTGAAACCACTCCCGGACGCGCTCGTCAAATACACCCAGAATCTCAGCGACGCGGCCATTGAGGCGATTGCGCCGGCACCTTCCTCGCCGACCAGCCTGAATGGGCAGATCGTCCAATGGGAGGCCGCCGTGCGCAAGGGCACAACCATTGATGCCGATGATGCCGACACCGCGTTGGCCCGCTACCTCTGCATCATGCGCGGAACCCGTCAGGACTCGAAGGAAGCGAGACGCCTGCGTGACTCGCTGTGGACCCTGCTCTCGGGGGATCAGAAGCACCGTCAACAATACCGCCAAATGTTTCTGTACGCAGTGGCCCAGGCGAAATCAAGGCCACCGAGCGATGGCAAAGGGGCGCGACGCCCCTGGGAGACCATCGACTGCACCGCCAGCCCACCCGCGGATCAGGGCGCGCCGACCTCGCGCGATCAGTTCAAGAAGGTCTCGGCAGTCCTCTCTGCTACGGAGCGCGGCCGGCTATGGCACTACCTGCTGATTGCACTCCATAGCCAGCCGGCCGAGATCCGGCGATTGACACCCGAGTTATTCACCTCGGCCACGGACGACACCATGGCCAGATTCGTCTCCTGTTTCGCGGCGCCCGCCGCCTGTGTTGCGCCGGGGCGCTCCTCTCGTGAGGCCCTGTGCCCCACCGCACCACCGCGGACGCCCGGCGACGCCGAAGACCACGAGCAAGCGCTGCCGCAATACCAATCCGTTACGCACCCGGCAATCTTCTGGCGCGACGCAGTTGCGCTCGGTGTAAAGTCCGAATCGGCGGATTGGCTGCCTGCCAACCTCTCCCTTGCAGACCTAATCACCGTGGCCTCCATCGAGACTGAACCAAGCGTCGGCAAGTATCCCAAACAAGGGCAGGGGCAACTTAAGTCGCGGATCCATCAACACCTGAGGAGTCAGGGGCCATTCAGTCTCTGGCCATCTCAGATCGATTGCTGGATCTACAGGCAGTCGTCCTGGAACCCTCTGGCGTTCAATGCCCGCGGACCACGCTTTGGATTGTTTCAAAGCGACTGTGCCGCGCACGGCACCCCCGACCGCGCGGCTTGTCGGGAGCGCTTTCTCGCCGACCCGGCGCAGTGGCTGCGTGAAGACCTGGACCGGCTTGCCGAGGTCCTGCAGCACGAAACGCCGGGGAGCGTCCATTTGTGGGCGCGGTTTTATGCTGGAGAACAGGGTACCGAGACCCTGCGCCAACAAGTTTCGGCCCGCGCGGAGAAGACCGCAAACGATCAGGCAAAGAGGTTTCTGAACGACCATTGGTACCTCCTGCTCGACGATACGGATATCGCCCTGCTCCTGCTCAAATACGAGGCCAGTCTGCAATGACAGATGAAGATGAACTGCCCTTTGATCCGCCGTTGCGGCGACCACAAGAGACCGATGACTTTGTCGAAAACCGTGTTGCGGAATCGCTCATTGGCTTCTTCGCCAAGGTCTATGAACCTTATATCGGGAAGGACTATAAACCGGCGATCGAGAAGAGGCTCGAGCCTTTCCTGGTGCTGCTTGACGGTGCCTGGGGATCGGGTAAAACCAAGGTCTTGGATCAACTGCAGGACAAGTCTCGTTGGCCGTCCCAGACTCGACCGCTCGTGATAAATTTCAACGCGTGGCTTTACCAACGCAACGGCCCGATCTGGTGGGCTTTGCTGGACCAGATGCACCGTCAAATCCGCCAAGCCCCGACGCTCAGCATATGGGAGAAGGCGACCCTTACGCTCGTGTATGCCAGACGCTTCGGCGGCTGGTTCCGGCCCGCGATCGTCGTATCCGTGCTCTTGGGCACCACACTGTTGATCGTATCGGTTGGCGCCTTGGTGACTCAGATCCAACCCGAGTTCAACGGGGAAACCCCGAAATGGCTTGACTGGGATGCCGTGTGGAAAATCTTGGAGCGGTTTGAAATCTTCTTGGCGCTGCTTTTAGGGGGAGGAATCTCCGCTATTTTTTTGAAATTGAAGCGGTGGCTCGATATGCCAGGCGTCAACCGGGCGGAGAAATTCCTGCGCGAGCGACTGGATCCCCTGGAGCAAATCAAGGACTATTTTCGCGACGGGTTGAGCCGATCGGTGAGGCGACCGCTGCTGGTGCTGGTGGATGATCTCGATCGTTGCGACCCCGAGGTAGTCGTCGATTGCCTCAATGCCTTGCAGACGCTGTTGCGCAATCCGCGGATTATCTATATCGTTGCGGCCGAGCGCCGTTGGCTTAAGGAATGCTACGAATCGCGCCTGTCACATCTCGCGCAGATCATGGCAACCCCGGGCACCAGCCTTGGCGATTACTTTCTGAGCAAGATATTCCAATTGACCGTACAGGTCCCGCGCCTGGCGGGTACCAAACCTGGACTCTACGCGCTGCGGCGTCTGCATCGCGTGCACGCTGACCCTCACGAGACCGGGGAACCGGATCCGAACCTCGCTACCCGGTCAAGTCCGCTCACTGGCGCCGAATTCGAATCGATTGTCCAAGATGCGTCCGCGTTACTGGCAGGCAATCCGCGTTTGATCAACCGCCTGTACTACGAACTGGTGTACAAACGCAAGCTCTACGAGCTGCTTGGCGATTCGCCGAACGACCATCGCGCCTGTTTTGCGGGCTGGACACTGCTGCGGTTGCGTTGGCCGTTGCTCGCAGAGTTCATTGAGGTCAACCCTGACATCGCGATGTATCTTCCGATCGTGGGTCGGCGCGTCGGCCCAGCCTTAGGAGGCGGCGAGCGCCCAACCCCGGACGGCGTTGCTTTGGAGCATTTCCCGATGCCCCTGAGAGAGATCTTCTCGGGAGCCGACTGGCGCGCGTTCGCGTGCAGCCAATTTCTGCCATCAGACGCTCGTGCCTTCGGCCATTGCGGACTGCTTCGCTAATAGATATCGCTCGGCAAGCGGGCACGCTTGGCCATGACAGGGAGCCTGGCTCCGACGATACGCGAGGTCACCGCGAACGGACGCGCGTGGACTTCGGCGGCAAGGGACAGTCCGGCTACCCGGTACTGCGCATAATCTCCGGCGAGCCCGCGGTCGGCTGCCCGGCGGGCGCGCCCTGCCGCGAAAAGGTCCGCAGTGCCGGGGCCAGGGTCCAATCACCGGCGGCGGGCAGAAAGCCCGGGGCCACGGTCTCGCAGACGACGCAGGACAGGAACCCCTGACCATAGCGCTCGATCACCCGAAAGCCCGCGCAGCGCAGCATCGACTCAAGGCAAGAATGGGAGAAGCCCCAGACCCAGTTGGCATAGCCCTGGGCCGGATCATAGGGGGTCGAAAGCCCCAGGGCGCCCTCCCCCGGGCTCCAGAGGCGCCGCTGCGCGGAGTCCAAGTAGGGATAGAAGACGGCGAAGTTCGCGAGCCCCGGGTGCTCCGGCACCGTGCTGGTGTTGAGGATCAGGACCC
>Ga0247838_1000746_pt1 | contig 50349 bp, 39 predicted proteins | sample LaCruzMarch2015__5_FD_189097 | JGI IMG/M metagenome (GOLD analysis project Ga0247838, IMG submission 189097) | Freshwater microbial communities from meromictic Lake La Cruz, Castile-La Mancha, Spain - LaCruzMarch2015_15m | ecosystem: Environmental > Aquatic > Freshwater > Lake | place: Spain...
CATCGCCCACAACCTCGCCACCGCCTTGCGCCTACGGGCACACAATATGGTTGCCGTCTGAACAGGCAACAGCCACAAATCATTTGCCCGTCCTGGCAAGCCAATGCGAGTTTGGTTCACAGGCTCGAAGGCTGGGATCCGGTCAAACATCGCTATGGCTCACCCCGTGCGAACCGCCGGGACCGTATTGTTGTAGGTTCCGCTGGGCGATCTCGCGCTGAAATGGTTGTCGACGGCTGCGATGGCGTGTAACCAACCGCCTGACGAGCGGGCCACGAGGGACGATTGATGGCGATGCTGATCACGAACAATGCTGTGACTCGGGTCGCAAGCCTCGGCAAAATCGTGCAGACTGTTCAGATATGGGCGGCAGCAGTCCTGTTCGTCGTGGTCTCCGCAGGGCTCATTGACACGCCAGCCCACGCCCAGAGATGTCGCCCCGGTTACGGATGGTGCGCCACAGGTGGATGCGCGCCCCTTGGCACCGTGTGCTGCCGCGGCGGCGGCTACTGCCGGTCGGGGCAGATCTGCATAAAAAACGGAACAGCCTGTCTCAACCGCGGCAGCGACCGGGTCTGTGGGAACGGCGCGTATTGTAACGCTGGAAGCCATTGCGGGCGGAACGGTCGCTGTTACTCCAACACCCCGGCCGCCGCACCGGTTGCCAAATTGCTTCCGCTGGACGTCGCCCCTCCGGTCGCCCCTCCGGTCACACCACCCCAGCCCCAGGTGCGCACGACCCAGGTGCTAACGACCATTGCCGGTCTCTATTCCGTCGTAGGCACAACCGTGAATGGCCAGCAATACTCCGGACAAGTCACCATCCGTGGCGGCGGCGACAACGTCAGAGTGGAATGGCGCCTGAAGAACGGGACGAACTACGCTGGCCAAGGCAGCATGAAGGGCGACATCGTGACGATTGACTGGGGTGACGCACATCCAGTCATCTATCGCCTCGAGCCCGAAACCGGCGTATTGCGCGGCACCTGGGCAAACGGTCGCGCGACCGACGTTTTAACCCCGCAACGGTAATGCACAATCGCCCGGAGCGCCCTCGGCGCGCCCCCTCCCCTTCGCCGCCAACGGCGGCCTGGGCGCAAGGCGCCCCGCGCGTCGTCGCGCGCCCCGCCGGAGCGCCTTCAGCGCGTGAGGCCGCAACAGCCATAAATTGACGCCGCGCCCCCCGACCCATATTAACCTTTTGACATCACCGGCACGACGCCGATTCGCTCGACCCGTCCCGCTTTCCCGCTCCCACCAAAGCAGCACGCATCATGGCAACGGTTCTGACCCAACTCTTGGACGCCGATGTTGTCAGTTCGTCTGACCCCTCGCAAGTCACCATAACCGGCATCACCGCCGACAGCCGACAGGTGCTCCCCGGCTTCCTGTTCGCAGCCCTCCCCGGCACCAAGGCCGACGGCGCGCGTTTCGTCGCCGACGCTATCACCGCCGGTGCAGCAGCGATCCTGATCGGCGACACAGCCCATCTCCCCGTCGGGGGCAAAATCCCTATCATCCGCGTCCCTGAACCGCGCCTCGCCCTCGCCCGCATGGCCGCCCGCTTCTACGGCCCCGGTCCCGACACCATCGTCGCCGTCACCGGCACCAGCGGCAAAACCTCGGTTGCCGAATTCACCCGCCAGATTTTCGCAACCCTCGGCCACCCTGCCGCCTCGCTGGGAACCATCGGCGTCGTCAAGCCCGGCGGCGCGGTCTATGGTTCGCTGACCACGCCCGATCCTGTCACTCTCGCCAAAACCCTCGCGGACCTACGCGCCGACGGCATCACCCATCTCGCCATGGAAGCCTCCTCCCACGGCCTCGACCAATACCGCCTCGACGGCGTGACGCTGGCCGCAGCAGCCTTCACGAACCTCGGTCGCGACCACATGGACTACCACCCGACCGTCGAACACTACTTCGATGCCAAGCTCCGCCTGTTCACACACCTGCTCCCCAACGGAGCCTGCGCCGTCATCAACGCCGACGACGCATGGGCACCGCAGGTCATTGCCGCCGTCAAGAAGTGGAACCTGCCGTTTTTGACGGTCGGCATAGCCGGTGATGCGCTCACCCTCGGTAAAGTCACCCCGCAAGGCTTTGGCCAGCAACTCGAAATCAGCCACAACGGCCACACCTACACCGTAAACCTGCCCCTCGTTGGCACCTATCAAGCCTCCAATGCCCTCGTCGCGGCAGGCCTCGCCATCGCTGCCGGCTGCCCCGCAACCGCCGTGATCGCAGCCCTGACCAAACTTCATGGCGTCAAAGGCCGCCTCGAAATCATTGGCCGCGCCAAGGGCGGGCTCGGCGTCGTCGATTACGCTCACAAGCCCGAAGCCCTGGACGCCGCCCTCACCGCCCTGCGTCCGTTCGCCCCCGGCAAGCTGATCTGCGTGTTCGGCTGCGGCGGCGACCGCGACCGTGGCAAACGCCCGATCATGGGCGCGATCAGCGCGGCCAACGCCGACGTGACCATTATCACCGACGACAACCCCCGCACGGAGGACGCAGCCGCCATCCGCGCCGAAGTCCTGGCCGGGGCACCCAACGCCCATGAAATCGCCAACCGGGCGGAGGCCATCAAAGCCGCCGTCGCCATGATGAGTCCCGGCGACGTCGTCCTGGTCGCTGGCAAAGGCCACGAAACCGGCCAGATCGTCGGCACCACGGTCCTCCCGTTCTCCGACCATGATGAACTTGCTGCCGCCATGAGCGAAGCGGAGAAAGCCTGATGACTCAACCGCTCTGGACCATTACCGAAATCATCGCCGCTACGGGTGCGATGCTCAATCGCACCGCCGCCAGCGATATCGCACTTAAGTCACAAAAAACTGAGGGTTCGGGAGCTGTGCTCCCGAGCGGGTTAAAGGGCGGCAGCCCTTTACGCGAAGCGCATGAGATCACCGGCGTCTCCATCGACACCCGCACCCTCGAACCCGGCAACTTGTTCGTCGCCCTCAAGGACATCCGCGACGGCCACGAATTCGTGCCAACCGCCTTCAAAAACGGCGCCGCCGCAGCCCTCGTCTCGACCAGTTACCAGCGCAAACCCGGCGACGGCCCCCTCCTCCACGTCGACGATGTCCTCAAGGCCCTGGAAGCCTTAGGCAAAGCCGCCCGCACGCGCCTGTCGCCAGATGCCCGCGTCATCGCCGTAACCGGCAGCGTCGGCAAAACGACCACCAAGGAAATGCTGCGCGCCTGCCTGACGCCGCTTGGCAACACCCACGCCGCCGATAAATCCTTCAACAACCACTGGGGCGTCCCGCTGACGCTAGCCCGCATGCCCGCCGACACCCGATACGGCGTGTTCGAAATCGGCATGAACCACGCAGGCGAAATCACCCCTCTCACCAAAATGGTCCGCCCCCACGTCGCCATCATAACCACCGTCGAAGCCGTCCACCTCGAACACTTCGCCAGCGTCGAAGCCATCGCCGACGCAAAAGCCGAAATCTTCTCAGGCCTTGTCCCCGGCGGCACGGCGATCATCCCGCGCGACAACCCGCACTATGCCTTGCTCGCCGCCCGCGCTCGCCAAGCCGATGTCCGCATCGTTTCATTTGGCATGTCCAATGCGGCCGATGTTTATCGTTGTGCCGATGAGCATGACCAAACAGGAGCAGGTTTCAGGGTGAGCGGAGCAAACGGCGCGGACTATGCTGTCCGCCTTGGCGCACACGGCCACCACATGGTCCACAACGGATTGGCAGTCGCCGCAGCTCTGGCTGAAATCGACTTGAACCCCGCCAGCGCCATGTCCCCGCTCGCCCAGATGGGCGCACCCCAAGGCCGCGGCTCCCGAACCGCCCTCGTCATCGACGGCCAACCCGCCTTGCTGATTGACGAAAGCTACAACGCCAACCCCGCTTCCATGCGCGCAGCCCTCGCGGCCATGGCGCAAGGCCTGAGCGCCGGTCAGCCGTCGCGCCGCATAGCAGTCCTCGGCGACATGCTCGAACTCGGCCCCGACAGCGCCGCCCTCCACGCCGGCCTCGCCGAAGCCATCGCCTCAAACAAGATCGACCTCGTGTTCGCCTGCGGCCCGCACATGAAACATTTGTATGATGCCCTTCCCGCGCACAAACGTGCCAAATGGGCTCCTGCGTCCAGCGAACTGACGGCGGATTTACTGGCCTGCGTGAAAGGCGGCGACGTCGTAATGATCAAGGGGTCGAACGGCTCGCGCATGGCCCCGCTCGTCGCGGCCCTCGTCGCGCGCCACATTACGCCACAATCCAATGAATAGAACGCGCAAGAGCGGGGCAACTTTCGCGCGTCGAGGGAAACGGGGAACTTATGCTGTATGAATTAATCCAGTTCAGCGACCAGATCAGTGCACTGAACGTCTTCAGGTATCAAACGTTCCGCACCGGCGGCGCGATCTTCACATCGCTCCTGTTCGTGATGCTGTTTGGTCCCGGCATCATCGACCTGCTGCGCATCAAGCAGGGCAAGGGCCAGCCGATCCGCGAGGACGGACCCAAAACCCACTTGGCCAAACGCGGCACCCCGACCATGGGCGGCCTCATGATCCTGGCTGGCATCGCGGTCGGTACGCTGTTTTGGGCCAACCTCAAAAACCCCTACGTCTGGATCGTGTTCGGCGTCACCATGGCTTATGGCGCGATCGGCTTTTACGACGACTACTTGAAAGTCACCAAGCGCACGACGTCGGGCTTTGGCGGCCGGTTCCGCCTGCTGCTTGAGGTGATCGTCGCCGCCATCGCCACCTACGCCATCATGTTGCTCAGCAAATCAAACCTCGCTGACGTGCTGACGGTCCCGTTCTTCAAAAACGTCGTCTTCCACCTTGGCATTTTCTTCGTGATCTTCGGCGCGCTGGTGATCACGGGCGCTGGTAACGCGGTCAACTTCACCGACGGCCTCGATGGCTTGGCCATCGTCCCCGTCATGATCGCCGCCGCCTCGTTCGCCCTCATCGCCTATCTGATCGGCAACGCCAAGTTCGCGACCTACCTGCAACTCCACCACGTCCCCGGCACCGGCGAACTGGCGATCATCTGCGGCGCCATGATCGGGGCTGGCCTCGGCTTCCTCTGGTTCAACGCGCCACCGGCCATGATCTTCATGGGCGACACCGGCTCCTTGGCGCTGGGCGGATTGCTCGGCACCGTCGCCGTCGCCGTTAAACATGAGATCGTGCTCGCCATTATCGGCGGCCTGTTCGTGCTGGAGACCATGTCGGTCATCATCCAGGTGATCTCCTTCAAAACGACGGGCAAGCGTGTCTTCCGAATGGCCCCGCTCCATCACCATTTCGAGCAAAAAGGCTGGTCCGAACCGACCGTCGTCGTCCGCTTCTGGATCATCTCGGTGATCTTGGCCCTCATTGGCTTGGCCTCCCTGAAACTGCGCTGAAGATCTCCCTCTCCCTATGCGCTGCACTTGCATGGAGAGAGGGCCGGGGTCAGGGGCGGCTCCTGTTCTGTTTTCCTGGACAAGTGCGCCCCCTTGCGCACACAGATCCGGGATCTTTACCCCTCGCTGACGGGTCAAGACCCCGGATCGGCCCAGTGCAGTGCCGTCAGAGGAAGCAAGTGTTAGAGTGTTCACTGCTCCACCCTCATTCACGTTGACGCTACCCGCGAGGCCCGCCCCATGATCCCCGTCACGACCTTCGCAGGCAAAACCGTTGCAGTGTTCGGTCTCGGCGGGTCCGGCCTCGCCACCGCCCGCGCACTCATCGCCGGCGGCGCGACGGTTGCTGCCTGGGACGACGGCGAACAAGGCCGTGACGCCGCCACCAAAGCCGGTATCCCCCTCGTCGATCTTAACGTGGCCGATTGGTCGACATTCGCAGCTCTCGTCCTCGCCCCTGGCGTGCCGCTCACCCACCCCGAACCCCACTGGACGGTCCACAAAGCCATCGCCGCCCAGATCGAGATCATCGGCGACATCGAGCTGTTCTGCCGCGAACGCAACGCCCATGCCCCCGGCGCGCCGTTCATCGCCATCACCGGCACCAACGGCAAATCCACAACGACCTCGCTGATCGCCCACATCCTTCGCAATGCGGGCATGGACGTCCAGATGGGCGGCAACATCGGCGTGCCCATCCTCGCCCTCGACCCGCCCGCGCTAGACCGCTTCCACGTCATCGAATTGAGCTCGTTCCAGATCGACCTGACCCCCAGCCTCAACCCCACCGTGGGCGTTCTCCTCAACATTACCCCCGACCACATCGACCGCCACGGCACCGTCGAAAACTACGCCAGGGTCAAAGCTAACCTCATCGGATCGGCTGACTATGCTGTCGTTGGCAATAACGATACGTGGTCTCGCCGCATCGGCGGTGAAAAGCTGTCGACTAATGGCGGCCTGACGTGGCTCTCGACCGGTGAGTCAATCACCGTTGGCCACGTCGGCGTTATCGCCGAGCAGTCGTGCCTGCTCTGGCAAGACGTCGAAGGCCATCAGGAACTCGTCGCCAACCTTGACGGCATAGGCACCTTGCGCGGCACCCACAACGCCCAAAATGCCGCCGCAGCCTTTGCATCCCTTTCCGCCATAGGCCTCGACGATGCAGTGATCGCCGAGCACATCCGCACCTACCCCGGCTTGCCTCACCGCTTAGAAGAAATCGGCCGCGTCGGCCCCATCCTGCTCATCAACGACAGCAAAGCCACCAACGCCGACTCAACCGAAAAGGCCCTCCAGTCCTTCCCCCAGGACGTCTATTGGATTCTCGGCGGCAAGCCAAAAGACGGCGGCATCGAAAGCCTCGTCCCCCTCTTCCCCCATGTCGCAAAAGCCTACCTGATCGGCGCCGCCACAGAAGAGTTCGCCAAAACCCTTGAAGGCCACGTCCCCTATGCCCGCTGCGGCGTCCTGGAAATCGCCGTCGCCAAAGCCGTCGCCGACGCCACCCGCGACGCCAACCTTCCCTCTCCCCGTCCTTTACGGGGAGAGGGTCAGGGTGAGGGGCGGCAACGAGTCGAGGGTGAGGGGAGGCAGCAATCTCCCGTTTCCGATGCGGCCCGCCAACCCATCATCCTCCTCTCCCCGGCCTGCGCCAGCTACGACCAATACAAGTCCTTCGAGCACCGTGGCGATGCCTTCCGCGCCCTCGTCACCGCCCTCCCCGGCTTCACCCCGCGAGCCAAGGCATGACCCTAAACCCCCACTATCGTCACAAAAACTGGTGGGTCTGGGAGGCTGCGCCTCCCAGCGGGGCTGCGGGGCTGGCCCCGCTCGCGGCGCGAGCCGCGACAACTGCGCGACGTAGCCCATGAGCTTCTCCCGCGCCGACCGCTCCCGGCTTGCCGAATGGTGGTTCACTGTCGACCGCCAGCTCCTCGTTTTGATCGCCATCCTGATCGGCATCGGCCTGCTGCTGTCGATCGCTGCCAGCCCCTCCATCGCCATGAAGCGCGGCTTCCCAACCTACCATTTCGTCATCCGCCAGTTTGTGTTTGCAGGCTTGGGCGCAGCCGTCATGATCGCCGTCTCGTTCCTGTCGCCCGGCAACATCCGCCGCCTCGCGCTGGGCACCTTCACGCTGAGCCTCATCGGCCTGATCGCGGTCCTCATTGTCGGCACCGAAATCAATGGCGCGCGCCGCTGGCTGCCCATCTTCGGGCAAACCATCCAGCCCTCCGAGTTCATGAAACCGGCCTTCATCGTCATCGTCGCGTGGCTGTTCGCCCAGACCAAACACCGGCCCGATATGCCAGCACTTGCCACGTCATGCGCTGTGTTCGTCCTCGTCGCAGGCCTCATCGTGGCGGAACCCGATGTCGGCCAGACCCTGCTCATCGCCATTGTCTGGGGCGCACTTTACCTGCTGTCGGCCCAACCCTGGCAAGGTGCCGTAGCCCTGATTGGCCTGGGGGTCGGCGGCGGCGGCGCGGCCTACACCATCTTCCCCCACGTCCAAAGCCGCGTCGACCGCTACATGGCTGGCACCTCCGGTGACCATTCCCAGGTCGATCGCGCGATGCAGGCGTTCCTCGAAGGCGGCCTGTTCGGACGCGGCCCCGGCGAAGGCACCATCAAGATTGTGTTGCCCGACGCCCACACCGACTTCATCTTCGCCGTGGTCGCCGAGGAATACGGCATTGTCGCGTGCCTGTTTCTGCTGGCTCTGTTCGGTGCGATCGCGGCCAAAGCGATTTGGCGTGCGGCCGATGAAGCCGACAACGGCAACCGCTTGGCAATCTTCGGCCTTGCTCTGATTTTCGCCATCCAGGCGTTGATCAACATGGGTGTCAACGCAGGACTGCTCCCCGCCAAGGGCATGACATTGCCGTTCATATCCGCTGGCGGATCATCAACGATTGCAGTTTCCCTAAATCTTGGAATGCTGTTAGCGCTGACACGGAAAAGAACCGGATACGAAAACCTCAAAAAGCCGCGCTTGGTCGCGACACGTCCGCTAAAGACGAGCCCGAAGCGCTGAATTGAGCCCCAGCTGGAGAAGTGATCACGATGAATCGCGAGGGGAGTGTCATGCTGGCGGCCGGTGGAACGGGAGGCCATCTGTTCCCGGCTTATGCGCTCGCCGAAGCGCTAGGCCGTCGCGGCATCATTGTCGACCTCGTCACCGATACGCGCGGCGACCGCTACGGCACTGGCTTCCCTGCCCGCAAAGTCTATCAGGTCCCCTCGGGCACGGGCGGCAGCGCCATCAAGGCAGCCTTCGCCGCCATCCAGCTCAGCCGTGGCGTCGCCGCAGCCCATAAGCTGTTGGGCGAAGTCCGCCCGAGCGCGGTGCTCGGCTTTGGCGGCTACCCCACGTTTCCGCCGCTGCTGGCGGCTAAATTCCGTGGCATCCCCTGCGGCGTCCACGAACAGAACGCCATCCTCGGTCGAGCCAACAAAATGCTGGCGGGCCGCGTCGACGCCATCGCCACTTCGTTCGAACACACCCGCCTGATCGACGGCCCGCTGATCGCCAAAGCCCACCACACCGGCAACCCCGTCCGCCAGATCGTGATCGACGCCTCAGCCCGCCACTACTGGCGACCCGAGCCCAGCCAACCGTTTAACTTGCTGGTGTTTGGCGGCAGCCAGGGTGCCCGGTTTTTCTCCGAATGCGTGCCCCCGGCCCTCGCCCTCTTGCCCGAGCATGTCCGCAATCGGCTGACTGTCACCCAGCAAGCGCGCGAAGAAGACGTGGCAAGTGTCCGCTCAGCCTATGCCGCGAGCGGCATCGCCGCAGACGTTGCTAGCTTCTTCAAAGACTTGCCATACCGGATGTCCGCAAGTCACCTCGTCATCGGCCGCGCCGGTGCCTCGACGGTCGCCGAGTTGACAGTCATCGGCCGTCCGTCGATCCTGGTGCCATTGCCGCATTCCCTCGACAACGATCAACTGCATAATGCATCGCGGCTTGCCGAATCAGGCGGCGCTTGGTGTATCGAACAAAAGGATCTGACGCCACGGCGTCTCGCCGACGACATCGAGATGCTGATCGCGCGTCCCGGAATGCTGGCGACAGCGGCAACGGCTGCCAAGGTTCAAGGTCGCCCTGACGCCGTTGAACGCTTGGCCGATCTCGTCGAAAGCCTGATGGCAAAGGCAAAGGCCTGAGCCGCTCAGGGCAGTGTTGAGACAATTTTTGCGGGCGTCTTGAGCGCCCGAGCGACGAAACGGGAGACCAACGACACATGCAGATGCCACGCGACGTCGGCACGTTCCACATCATCGGCATTGGCGGCATCGGCATGAGTGCCATCGCCGAAATCCTGCTTGCCAAGGGCTACTCGGTCCAGGGCAGCGACCAGAAGGAATCGGCCAACGTCAAGCGATTGCGCACCAAAGGCGTCCGCGTTTTCATCGGCCACGACGCCATCAACCTGATCGGCGCCAAAACCGTCGTCATCTCGACGGCCGTGAAAAAGGGCAACCCCGAACTGGACGCCGCCCGCGCCAAGGGCCTCCAGATCGTCCGCCGCGCCGAGATCCTCGCCGAACTGATGCGCCTGTATCAGACCGTCTCGATCACGGGCACCCACGGCAAAACGACCACGACCTCCTTGATCTCCCACATTTACGCGCAGGCGGGCCTCGACCCCACCGTCATCACCGGCGGCATCATCAACGATTGGGGCTCCAACGCGCGCCTGGGTCAAGGCCCCTGGATGATCGTCGAAGCCGACGAATCGGACGGGACCTTCACCCGCCTGCCGACCCAGATCGGCATCGTCACCAACATCGACCCCGAGCACCTCGACCACTTCAAAACCGTCGAGAACATGCACCGCGAGTTCGAGGGCTTTTATAAAAACATTCCGTTCTACGGCCTCACCGTCACCTGCACCGACCACCCCGTCGTCGCTGACATGATTGAGCGGCTGGGCCTGCGCGGCGATGGCCGCCGCCTGCTGACCTACGGCACAGCGGACAGTAGCGATCTGATCCTCAAAGGCATCAGCTTCGACAAAGGCCAGATGCTGTTTGACGCCGATCTCGGCCCCCGCGTCACCGGCGGCGCACGCCAGCTCCGCGCCTGGAGCTTGCCGTTGCCCGGCCACCATAACGCACTGAACGCTCTGGCTGCCATCGCCGTCGCCGCCGAAGCTGGCATTCCCGACGACGTCATCCGCGCAAGCCTTGCCGCCTTCTCCGGCGTCAAGCGCCGCTACCAGGTCTCAGGCTCCTGGAACGGCATGACGATCTACGACGACTATGGCCACCACCCCGCCGAAATCGCAGCCGTGCTTGCAGCCGCTCGCGGCGGCGCCCGTGGCCGCATCATCGCCATCGTCGAACCCCACCGCTACACTCGCGTCCGCGACCTGTTCGGCGACTTCTGCGCCTGCTTCAAGGACGCCGACAGCGTCATCGTCGCGCCGATGTATTCAGCCGGTGAGGCCCCCATCGACGGCATCAGCCAGCACACCTTAGCGCGCGGAATCGCAGCCACCGGCAAGCCCGTCGTCGCCGTCGACAACGCCCACGAGATCGTTCCCCTCCTGCGCCGCCACGGCCGCCCAGGCGATAGCGTGATCTTCCTCGGCGCTGGCAACTCCACCGACTGGGCCCACGCCCTGTCCGACTGGCTCAGCGCTGAGGCCGCCGAATAACAATTTAAGTCCGGGGTTCCAAGGGACGCAGTCCTTTGGCGGAGGTTTGGAGGCAGAGCCTCCAATTGCCCCGCACTCTACCTCGCGAGCAACCCCACGAAGCTCGTCCAACCTCACGAATAGCGAGCCCACCGTGACCATCACTGCCCCACCCTTCGAAGACATCACCCCCGCTTTGCGCGCCGCGATGCCCGACCTGCGAGGACGCCTGACGCCCAATGCCCTGATGGCCGACATCACCTGGTTCCGCGCGGGCGGCCCAGCCCAGGTCCTGTTCGCACCCGCCGATGAAGCCGACCTCGCCTATTTTCTCAAAAACCGCCCTATAGAATTACCCCTCTTCATCGTGGGGCTGGGCTCAAACCTCCTCGTCCGCGACGGCGGCTTCAAGGGCGTCATCATCCGCTTGGGGCGCGGCTTCAGCGACGTCGAAATCTTCGAAGGCCACCGCCTGACCGCCGGCACAGCCGTCCCCGACGTCAAAGTTGCCCGCGCGGCAGCAGCCGCCGGCATCGCGGGCCTAGCGTTTTATCGTGGCATCCCCGGCTCCATCGGCGGCGCGCTGCGCATGAACGCGGGCGCTCACGGCACCGAGACCACCAACGTCCTCGCATCCGCCCGCGCCGTCGATCGCGACGGCACTATCCACGTGCTCTCCCACGCCGACATGGGCTTCACCTACCGCCACTGCGCGATCCCCGACGACTGGATCTTCACGCAAGCCACGTTCCAAGGCACCCCCGGCGACCCAACTGAGATCGCCAAGCAGATGGACGAAGTCGCCGACTACCGCGAGAAAAACCAGCCCGTCCGCGAAAAAACCGGCGGCAGCACCTTCAAAAACCCACCCGGCCACAGCGCCTGGAAACTCATCGACGCAGCCGGCTGTCGCGGCCTCCGTGTCGGCGGCGCACAGGTCAGCGACATGCACTGCAACTTCCTGATCAACAACGGCTCGGCGACCGGCGAAGACATCGAACGCTTGGGCGAAACCGTCCGCGCCCGCGTCCTCGCCCACTCCGGCATCCCCCTCCACTGGGAAATCATCCGCCTCGGCGAACCCCTCCCCGGCCACGCCACAGGCGAATTACTGGCCCTCCCCTCGTAGCGCGGGTCAAGCGCAACGCGCCTCGACATCCTCTCCCATTCGGGGCGTCATAAGCTCCCCCACTTTCGTCATGGCCGCGCGGGCGGCCACCCACGACTACGCGCTGTCAGGGTAATGCCCGCGCCACGGCTCCACCATTGACAGCCGCCACCTAACCCGGTCCAATCGGTTCCATGCTGAGGATTGATGATTGGAGACGACCGTGACGAAACTCTCAAAGCTCGTTCTGGCCTCGATGCTGGTTACGCTACCCTGCCTCGCTGAACCGGCATCGGCAAAGTCCGTGCGTTGCTCCCCCGAGCCGACGCCAAACACGATCTGCAAATCCAAAGACCTGACGAGCCTCGACAACGTGATGAAAACCGCTCTCAAACGCGCCCGCTTCGACAGCCCCAAGAAGCTCAAAGAAATCAATCACGAGCAAACGCGCTGGGTTGGCCGCCGCAACCTCTGCGGAACCGAAGTCGCCTGCATCCGCAAACGCTATAACGAACAAATCGGCTTCCTCGAATCCTTCTTCAACAACTGAAAAGCCCATCCCCGTAGGTTGGGTTAGGCGCGCCTTCGCGCCGTAACCCAACACCTTTCCATCCGCATCAAAGCTGTTGGGTTACGCGCAGCCTCCCCTCAAGCTAAACGCACCGCCAGTGCCCGCGCTAACCCAACCTACAGCCGCCCCACTTCCGTCATGGCCGCGCAGGCGGCCATCCACGACAAGCCTCAAACGGGCAACCCCGGTATGATTAAAGCGACAACGGCCAGCAAAACGGACCATGCTCATGAGCCTCTGCGTCCGATGACGGACGATGAAGTGTTGGCGGCGGCGTTAAGCGACCCCGATGCACAACCTTTAAAGCCCGGCGACTTCAAACGCATTAAGCGCGTTGCTCGCGCCAAGATCATCCGGCAAGCTCTCGGCCTCACTCAAGAAGAATTCGCCAAACGGTTCTGCATCCCGCTCGGCACCCTGCGCGATTGGGAACAAGGCGCCGCCGAACCCGACACCTGCGCCCGCGCCTACCTCACCGTCATCGCCCGCAACCCCGAGGCCGTCAGCGAGGCGTTGAAAGGGTGATAACGTATTGGGGCAACCATTCTTTTTAAAGCAACCAGATATGCGACAGGAACTAATCGAAATCTACTCCGACACCACGAATAATGCGATAATGCGGCATCCTGATCGCAAGTTTCCGGGTCTTCTTATTCAAGGTGATACTTTGCACGCAATTTGCCGGTCGCTTGATGAGACGTGTAGCCAAACTCGCGGAAAAATTGACGATGAGGTTTATTCCAGCCTAAACGAGTTGCGAAATGGATTCTGGGATCGGCTCAAACACTACCGCAATACCTTGGAGCTGCATGGCATCGAATTGCCATTCAATAGTGATTAATAGCTTTGATTCGCCCCGTTTCTTAATAGCTCGAATACGCCGCAGTCCGACGTCTGCTCACTAAAAGTCCCGGGGTCCAGGGGCCGAGGCCCCTGGCCTTCACTTCACTTACCCGCCCCAATCCTGTAACACCGCCCTCGACGCCCGCGCGCACGCGCGGCCACACCTGCCGCACGCACGAGGCCACCCCCATGACCACCCGCAAATACACCCACATCGCCGTCCTCAAAGGTGGCCTTTCCGCCGAGCGTGACGTGTCCCTCCGCTCCGGGGCCGCCGTGGCTCAAGCCCTCGAATCGGAAGGCTACATCGTCACCCAAGTCGACGTCGGCCGCGACATCGCCACCGTGCTCGCAGCCCTCAAACCCGACGCCTGCTTCAACGCGCTGCACGGCAAATACGGCGAAGACGGCTGCATGCAGGGCGTCCTCGAAACGCTGCAAATCCCCTATACCCACTCTGGCGTGTTGGCGTCTGCGCTCGCCATGCACAAGGAGCGCGCCAAAGACGCCATGAAAGCCGCGGGCGTCCCCGTGGCCAACGCCCTCCTCGTCACCCGCGCCGTGGCCCTTGCCGACCACGTGATGCCAACCCCCTACGTCGTCAAACCGATCGCCGAAGGCTCCAGCGTCGGCGTGATCATCGCTGGACCCCACCTCAACGCGCCGCCCTCCAAAATCGCCGAAGGCGGCCCGTTGGACGAGGTCATCATGGTCGAACGCTTCGTTGCAGGCCGCGAGCTGACCTGCGGCGTCATCGGCGGTGAGGCGACCGGCGTCATCGAGATTGTCCCCCTCAAGGGCCTCACGTTCTACGATTATGAAGCCAAATATGCCCCAGGCGGCTCAAAACATGTGCTTCCCGCTGAAATTTCACCAGAAATTTACGCTTCTGTACGGAAATACGCTGTGGCGGCGCACGAGGCGCTCGGCTGCCGGGGCGTGTCGCGGGCGGACTTCCGTTACGACGACACACCGGGCGGCACGGGCGAACTGGTCTGCCTGGAAGTCAATACCCAGCCGGGCATGACGGCGACCTCGCTGGTGCCCGAACTGGCAGCACATGGCGGGCGTAGCTTCGGCGCGCTGGTCGCCTGGATGATTGAGGACGCGAGTTGCAACAGATAGGCGCCATCCCGGGAACCGGTCCAGCCTACGCTGGCCACCCCGCTGCGCCTCAAGCCCAAAAGACCGCCCGCCGCATTCATCTCCGCCGCCGCCGACCGCGTTCGCGCCGCTGGCTGCGGTTCACGATCCTCACCACCCTGGCAGCGCTCATCGGTGGTGCCGCAGTCATCCTAGGCCCCAGCCTCATTGCCGCCACCGCCGCAGCGGATGGCTCCAGCCGCGTCGACTACGCCCTCGCGGCTGCCGGTTTCGGCATCGACGAAGTCACGGTCAGCGGCCACCGCTACACCACCGATAGCGACATCTTCGATGCCCTCGATCTGCCCAATGTGACCACCATGGCAGCGCTCCACAGCGCCCAGGTCCAGGCCCGCCTGCGCCGCCTGCCCTGGATTGCAACCGCCAACCTGACCCGCGTCTATCCTGGCCGCATCGCCGTCACCGTCACCGAGCGCAGCCCCTTCGCCGCCTGGACGAAAGACGGCACGACAATCCTGATCGACGCGACGGGCCGCGAGCTGTCCCCCGTCCGCGATTCCGATTGGCCAGCCCTCCCCCGTATCTCAGGCACCGGCGCCCCCGAACATTCCGCCAGCCTTTTCCAGATGCTGAGCCACTTTCCCGAGCTTGCGTCCCGCCTCCGCCTAGCTGAACGGATCGCTGCCCGCCGTTGGCAACTCCACCTGACCAACGGCGTCCGCCTCGACCTGCCGTCCGAAGGCGAAGCAACGGCGTTGGCCAACCTTCTTGCCAGCAAAACCGCCACCCGCTATCTGGGCGAACCCGGCACCCTTATCGACGTGCGCTCGCCCTCGCGCTTTGCAGCCCGCATGGCAGCCCCGGTCGCGCGCCTGCCAGTTGGGGGGCCGTGATATGCGCCTCCGCAATGGCAGTGACATCGTCGGCAGCCTCGACATCGGCTCCAACAAAATCGCCTGCCTGATCTTCGAGATACCGCAAGCCCGTCGTGGCGAAGTTCCTCTCCCCCGCATTCTGGGCGCTGGCCATCAACGCTCTGTCGGCGTGAAATCCGGCCTCATCACCCATGCAGGCGATGCCGAAACCGCCATCCGCTCAGCCGTCGCCGGGGCTGAGCGTGCGGCCGGCGTCAGCCTCCAGAGCGTTTATGCCGCCATCACATGCGGACGGCTCGCCTCGCTCTCGTTTGTGGCGCATGCAGACATCGCCCGCGTCATCCGCGAGAGCGACATCGCACGCCTGTTTGAGGGCGCACGCGCCTACGCCGAACGAGACAATCGCACGCTTGTTCACATGAACCGCAAAGCCTTCCTGCTGGATGGCGCGCCTGGTGGCGACGACCCGCGTGGTTTGGCCGCCGCCCGCTTGTCTGCCGACATGCACTGCGTCACTGCCGACGTTGGCGCGTTCGCCAACCTGATGCACGTCGTCGAGCGCTGCCATTTGTCGGTCGCAGGCTTGGTCGCCGCCCCCTACGCCAGCGCCCTGGCCGTCACGACGCCGGACGAGCGCCGGTTTGGCGTTACCGTGATTGACATGGGAGGCGGTACAACCTCCTGGGCGGTCTTCCAAGGCGGCCAATTCGTCAATTGTGAGGTTTTAGCGACCGGCGGGCACCACTTAACCTTTGATATTGCACAAAATCTGCGCTGCGCCCTTGCGGAGGCAGAGCGAATCAAGGCGCTTTACGCTAGTATGGTCAACGCACCTTCGGATGTCAGCGACATGGTGAGCTATTCGGCCTCCGACACCGGAGACGGCGAGTGGCATCAAATTTCGCGGGCGGATCTGAGCAGTGTGGTTCGCCCTCGGATCGACGCTTTGTTGCACTCGATCGCAACAAAGCTTCGGTCGTCGGGCAGCGCCGGTGGACAAGTCGTTCTAACAGGTGGCGCGAGCCAGCTGGTTGGGCTAGCGGCTTATGCAACGCATGTGTTCGATGCGCCGGTCCGGTTGGGTCGGCCGCAGATGCTTCCGGGTTTGGCCACGGGGGCCGGTAACCCGGCGTTCGCGGCCAGTGTCGGCCTGGGGCTCGTCGTACCGGATAGCGAGCCGGACGCGCTGGATGGCAGCAGCGACGGCGGCGGTGGGTATTTGAGCCGGGTGGGCCGGTGGATTGGGTGTGGCTTTTAGGTGTTGGTACTGTGCGTTAGACCCCGGTGAAGCCCGTCTCGACAAGAGTTCGGGTCTGCTGCCGGAGCTTCGAGAACGGATCACGCCATGAGCATCAAGCTGCAACTGCCCAAACTGACGGACTTGCGCCCGCGCCTGACCGTGATCGGGGTCGGTGGTGCTGGCTGCAATGCCATCAACAACATGATTGCCGCTGGTCTGACCGGGGTCGATTTCGTCGTCGCCAACACCGACGCGCAGGCGCTTGCTGCCTCCAGTGCCGAACATCGCGTCCAACTCGGCGTCGAGCTGACCGAAGGCCTCGGCGCTGGCTCTAAGCCTGAAATTGGCGAAGCCGCAGCCGAAGAAGCCATCGAAGAGCTGCGCAGCCAGATCGCCGGTTCCCACATGGTCTTCATCGCCAGCGGCATGGGCGGCGGCACCGGCACCGGCGCTGCGGCCGTGATCGCGCGCGTCGCCAAGGAAATGGGCATCCTCACCGTCGGCATCGTCACCAAGCCGTTCTTCTTCGAAGGCACGCGCCGGATGCGCATTGCCGACATCGGCATCGCCGAACTGAAAAAATATGTCGATACCCTGATCGTCATCCCCAACCAGAACCTGTTTCGCGTCGCTAACGAAAAGACCACCTTCGCCGAAGCGTTCATCCTGGCTGACCAGGTGCTCTATTCGGGCGTTGCCTGCATCGTCGATTTGATCATCAAAGAAGGCCTGATCAACCTCGATTTCGCCGACGTCCGCACCGTGATGAGCGGCATGGGCACGGCCATGATGGGCACCGGCGAAGCCTCCGGTGAGCGCCGCGCCATCCTCGCTGCCGAAGAAGCAATCGCCAACCCGCTGCTCGACGACGTCTCGTTGCGCGGTGCCCGGGGCCTGCTGCTCTCCATCAGCGGCGGCCGCAACCTCACCTTGTACGAGGTCGACGAAGCCGCCTCTCGCGTCCGCGAGGAAGTTGACCCCGATGCCAACATCATCGTCGGCGCGACCTTCGATGATGCCCTCGGCGACCGTGTCCGCGTGTCGATTGTCGCCTCGGGCATGATGCGCCAGAGCGAGCAGGTCGCCCGCCCGTTGTCCGCAGCCGTACCCCAGGCACTACCCCAGCCGGCGCCGGTCCAGCCCGCACCGCCGCCGCCGCAGCCAGCCGTCATGGCGCGGCCTGTCGATGCCCCCTATCCCGCTGCCCCACAGCCCCGGCCAGCAGCCCCTCCCATGGACGAGGTGCAGCGTCGCCTGTCCGCAGCCCTCCAGGCGCCGGAGCCTTCCGACCCTTTTGATAATGCCGCCTGGACCGATCAACAGCTCCATCCGGAAGCCCCGCCTCCGCCCAAAGCCCAGCCGCCGCAGGCAGCCCCTCAACGCGAAATGTGGCAAGCGCCCGGCAGCGTCTTGATCGAGGAAGCGCCGCCGGTGGTCGTTGCAGCCGCCCCGATCGTTCAGCGCCAGGCCGAGCCAAAGCCCAGCTTCGACCAATTCACGCCGGAAATGCCCGTCGAAGTCCGTCGGCCGCCGCGCCGGATGCCTGAACTTGAGGAATTCCCTCCCGTCGCACAGCGCGAGTACCGCCAGCGTTCGGCCGACGCGCCCCACTCCGCCGAATCAGAGCCCCATTACGCCGACCCGACGCCGGGAAAACGTCCCGGTTTGTTCGAGCGGCTGTCAGGCCGGGGCCGCCGTCCAGATAATTCGCACAATCCTGCATCCTCGCAGCCCCAGCAGGCCCCCGCCGCGCGGTCGAATCAGGCAGCCCCGCCACGTCAACGCCCAAATTCGCCAAATGGCTGGTCGGCAGGCGGCTCACCCGAGGCTCCCGATAAAGCCGTTGATTTTCCTGAGTTTTTTTCAAGGGACCGCAAGTGAGACTGCCCTATTCTGGCCGAAATTCTGGCCGAATCGGGCGTCTGTGGTCGAATGGTAACAGAGTGTAAGGAACCGTGATTTGTCGCCGATCTCCTGAGCTGCGTATCGTTTGTACATCAACGGTTGGCGATACAGAAAACGCTCCCCCGGCTGGCCCCATGAGAGGGTCACCAGAGGTGCCGGCCACGGGGCCCATATCGTCGGGGATAATGCGTCGCTTGGGTAACCGGGCGGGCTTTAAAAAATTCGCACCGAGGGAAGCGCAGAATGTCGAACAGATTTATCGGCGCGCGACAGACGACGATTGCCCGGGAAATCGAGCTGACGGGAACGGGGGTCCACAGTGGCGCTCCAGTCGCTTTGATCCTCCACCCGGCTGAAGCCGACACCGGCTTCAAGTTCGTGGTCACCAAACGAGGCCGTCTGATCACCGAGATCGCCGCCCACGTCGACAACGTCAAGAACCTCACGCTCTGCACGGTCATCGGCAACGACCAGGGCGTCACGATCTCCACGGTTGAACATCTCCTGGCAGCCCTTCGCGGCCTCTCGATCGACAACTGCTACATTGAAGTTGATAGCAAAGAGCTACCAATCATGGATGGCAGCTCGGCCAGCTTCGTAGATGCCATCGACGAAGCCGGCATACGTGAACTCTTCGCTCCGCGCCGTTTCATCAAGGTGTTGAAACCGATCCGCGTAGAAGACGGCGACTGCTGGGGCGAAATCGCACCCCACACGGGTTTCCACCTCGACGTCGAAATCAACTTTGAGACCCCGCTCATCGGTCGCCAACGAATCTCCCACGAAATGAGCCCTGGCATTTTCCGCCACGAACTCTCCCGCGCCCGCACCTTTGGCTTCATGAGCGACGTTGAACGCCTCTGGAAAGCCGGTCTCGCCCTCGGCGCTAATTTGTCCAACACGGTTGCCATCGGCGAAGATCGCGTCATCAATCGCGAAGGCCTGCGCCACTCCAACGAGTTTGTTCGCCACAAAATGCTGGACGCAGTCGGTGATTTAGCGCTCGCGGGTCTTCCATTGCTCGGCGCCTTCCGTTCGGTCCGCGGCGGTCACCGTCTCAACGCGAACGTCCTCAAGGCCTTGTTTGCAGACAGCACAGCCTGGGCAGTGGTTCAGGCCCCGCGCGTTCGCGAACACGTCCCGTTCAGCGTCGGCGTCCCGGCGCTTGCCGCTGGCGAGTGAAAGCCAAGGTTGTTTAGGTTTCGACCACTGCAATTCACTGCAGGATAAGGGTTTTCTACAGCATCGTTCAGCCTAAACGCTATATTTTGGCCACACTTCGCCCGCTTCGTCCTAGACTGAAGATTCGGTCGACGGTTTTGTCGAGGCGCTACAAACGCTAACGACATGGGCGTCGCAATTCGAGCGCCAAAAGAAGCGCGCTGAAGGCGTCAGCAAGAGCAGGGAACGGTTTGCGATGGGTTTGAAAGTCAACGAAAATCGGCTCTGGCCAGCGCTCGCTGCAGCGGCACTCGCCTTGATTTTGGCAGGGTGCGCTTCAAGTTCAGACATGAGCCGCGCGCTTAACCCCGATCCGCCGGAAAAGATGTTTGCCGACGCCGATGCTTTGATGGGCAAGGGCCGCTTTGAAGACGCCGCGAAGAAGTTCGAGGACATCGACCGCGATCACCCCTATGCGCCTGAAGCACGCCGCGCGATGGTGATGGGCGCATTCGCCAACTACAAGGCCGGCAAGGTGCCCGAGGCAATAGCGGGAGCCGAGCGTTACGGTACGTTGCACTCCGGCACGAAAGAGGCAGCGCTCGCTCAGTATATCGTCGCGTCCGCCCACTTCGACGAAATCAAGGGTCCAAACCGCGATCAGCTCGAAACCAAGAAAGCGCTGGCCGCCCTCAAAACCCTCAAGACCCGCTACCCCGACAGCCAATACGCCAAAGATGCCGACAACCGCATTCGGGTTTGTGAAGACAACCTCGCCGCTGCTGAAATGGAAGTTGGCCGTTACTACATGAAAAAGCGCCAGTTCACCGGCGCGATCAACCGCTTCAAAACCGTCGTCACCGAATACCAGACGACCGCCCATGTCGAAGAAGCGCTGATGCGTCTGACGGAAAGCTACATGGCGCTCGGTATCAAGCCCGAAGCCCAGAACATGGCAGCGGTCCTCGGCCACAACTTCCCCGAATCGAAGTGGTACAAGCAGGCATACGCATTGCTCGCCTCCGACGGACTCGCCCCGCGCGAACAAGACGGCTCGTGGCTATCGAAGTCGTGGTTCAAACTGCCCAAGTTCAGCCTCGGCGGCTCCGGGCTTTAACGCACCCCTCTCTCCGATCTTCAAGCGGCGAACAGTGGCCGCAACCACTGCTCCCACTAGGAACGTCATCTCAGGCAGCAGGCCGGGACCCAAGCACCAATCAGTTTGGCACACCCTCCCATGTATTCGCTATTGGAGGGTCTAGGGGGTGCCGCTCGTCCGACCGTGATCGAATAGCCTCAGCAAAGTCCCAAAAACGGGCGGTTTGGCGGGTGTCCCGCTAAGCGGGTTATCGGGCGGCAGCCCTATCCGCGCAGTGCATCTCCCCTCTTGCGCAGCGTTCCTACCCTCAGCTAAATCCGCCCATGGCGCACACACCCAAATCACTCTCCGTCGAAGACTTGACCCCCTCCCAGGCCAAGTCCGAACTCGCCAGCCTGCTGGCCGAGATCGCGCGCCACGACGCACTCTACTACACCCAAGATGCGCCCGAGATCAGCGACGCCGCTTACGACATCCTGCGCGCCCGCGCCCTCGCCATAGAGGCCCGCTTCCCCGACCTCGTCGCAGCCGACAGCCCCACACAGCGCGTAGGTGCCGCTCCCGCCGAAGGCTTCGGCAAGATCCGCCACGCTGTCCCCATGCTGTCGTTGGGCAACGCGTTCGCCGACGCCGACGTGACCGAATTCGTCGACCGCGTGCAGCGTTTCCTTGGCGCATCGAAGGTCGCCTTTACCGCCGAACCCAAAATCGACGGCCTCTCCATTTCGCTGCGCTATGAACACGGCAAGCTCGTCCAGGCAGCCACCCGTGGCGATGGCGCGGAAGGCGAAAACGTCACCGCTAACGTGATGACGATCCGCGACATCCCCCACACGCTGAAGGGCACCGCGATCCCCGACCTATTGGGCGTACGCGGTGAAATCTACCTGAGCCACGCCGACTTCGCAGCCCTCAATGCGGCCCAGGCCGCCAAGGGCGACAAGCTGTTCGCCAACCCGCGCAACGCGGCTGCGGGATCGTTGCGCCAACTCGATAGCGCCATCACAGCCGCCCGGCCCTTGCGCTTTTTCGCCTACACCTGGGGTGAAGCCTCGACGCTCCCCGCCACCACCCAGTTCGACATGATGCGGGCCTATAAATCCTGGGGCCTGCCCGTTAACGAGCAGACGACGCTGTGCCAGTCCGCCCAAGACATGCTTGCCTTCTACCGCCGGATCGGCGAAGGCCGCGCCAACCTCGGCTACGACATTGACGGCGTCGTCTACAAGGTCAACGACTTAGCGCTCCAGCAGCGTCTGGGCTTCGTCTCGCGCTCCCCCCGCTGGGCCGTCGCCCATAAATTCCCAGCCGAACAAGCAACCACCACCCTGGAATCCATCGACATCCAGGTTGGCCGCACGGGCGCGCTGACGCCCGTCGCCAAGCTGAAGCCCGTCACTGTCGGCGGCGTCGTCGTCTCCAACGCCACGCTCCACAACGAAGACGAAATCGCCCGCAAAGACATCCGCGCGGGCGACACCGTCGTCGTCCAGCGCGCTGGCGACGTAATCCCCCAGGTTGTCCGCGTCGTGCTCGAAAAGCGCTCAGCCGATAGCAAACCCTACGCTTTCCCCTCCCTGTGTCCCGTCTGCGGCAGCCACGCCGAGCGCGAACGCGACGAGGCAACCGGCGAGGCCGACGTGGTCCGCCGATGCACCGGCGGTCTGATCTGCCCTGCCCAGGCCAAGGAGCGCCTGAAGCATTTCGTCTCCCGCAACGCCTTTGACATCGAAGGGCTGGGCGACGAGCGTATCGAACTGTTCTTCGACGAGGGCCGCATCCGCACCCCCGCCGACATCTTCACGTTGCAAACCCGCGACGCCGCCAGCGACAATCGCCTCGCTGGACAAAAAGGTTTCGGCCAAAAATCCATCGACAACCTGTTCGTCTCCATCGACGCCCGCCGCACGATCACTTTACCCCGCTTCCTGTTCGCGCTCGGCATCCGCCATGTCGGCGAAACCACGTCCCGCGATCTGGCCGCTGCCTTCCGAACCTGGGATGCGGTCGAGCAAGCCGTCCAACGCGCTATCCCGGGCCGCCCCGGCAGCGATTGGCTCCGCTTCATCACCATCCCCGGTCTGGGGGAAAAAACCGCCCTCGCAGCGCTCGCCAAGTTGACCGCCAAAGCCGGGAAACTAGACGCAAGCTCACTGTTCGACGAACCCCTCGATGTCCGCCTGACAGGTCTTGGCATCGCGACCGCCAAAGCCGCCAAAGCCCTCGCGAGCGCCTTCAACGGCGACACAGCGTCCCTGATCGACGTCGCGACCCGTGCTGCAGCACAGGCCCCGAGCGAAGCCTACCTCGAACTCGTCGCCACCCCCGGCGTAGGCGAAGCCTCAGCCAACGCGTTGGTTGCCTTCTTCGCCGAAGACCACAACGCTACGGCCGTCGCCGAACTCACCCGCCACATCACGATCACCCCCTTCGTCCCCGTCGCGACCATCGCCTCCCCCGTCACCGGCAAAACGGTCGTCTTCACCGGCACCTTGGAAAAGCTCTCCCGCAACGAAGCCAAAGCCCACGCCGAACGCCTGGGCGCCAAAGTCGGCAGCGCCGTTTCCAAAAAAACCGACTATGTGATCGCGGGCGCTGACGCTGGCTCCAAACTCGACAAAGCCCGCGAACTCGGCGTCCCCGTCCTCACCGAAGACGACTGGATCAGGCTTGTCGGCACGTGATACCGGCGAGCGGAAGGATTGACTCCTATCGCTCCCGCTCGCCGAGCAGCGAACAGCCGCCGACCCCGATGGGCCGGACTCAAAAGGTTTGGCCTCTTCAGGTCAAACCTTTTGCAAGCGGGTATGAGTGTTTTCCGCGCTGGTCCAAGCGACGGCTGTCGGGGACTGATTTTCGTTGCCTCATAACAGCGGCGGTAACTCGGACAACTCTCGGCCATTTAGGTCCGAGGCAGCCCAGAAGGTTATGCCGTCTCGTGACCAGTGCAGCAGGCTGTAGCCTTGCACGGAGCGCCCTTGTCCTATGACAGGCTGCGGGGCCGACGGATCTGACCACATGAAGACATTGATGATGTGAAGCCGTCGCTTATAGACGGCGACTCCCACACGTCGACCGCCGATGATATCAATGCGGCCACCTAGCAGTGTGAACCCCGCCTCGCGGAGATCGCGCACGCTGGGTGCAAAATCCACCCGTCCGGCGAACCACGGTTTGACTTGGTGGGGATCGCCGTGTGCCACTTGAACGGGACTGTCGGTGATGAGCGAGCGGACATGCGCCGTCACGACATCGCGCGATAGGTCTGCCAAATCTCTCCCGCGCAAATGCCACGCGGTGGCGGCAAGCCAGCCAATGGCGACGGCCAGAACGGCGGTGGCAGCGATGGCCCGCACCCCTCCCAAAGCCGCCGGAAAATGGGTTCTGACCTCCTTTGCATGGGAGGTTGGCACAATCATCCGCTCGACCGCGCTCTGTGTTGAGATGGTCTCAAGGATGCGCCGGTCGAGGCTGTCTGGTGCGCGGTGGCGCAAGCCCACGAGTGCTGAGCCTAGCCGACGAAGGGAGCGATCCTCTTCCATACAGGTGGCGCACTCGGCCAGATGAGCCGCAATCTCCTGCCCGTCGTCTGCGCAAAGCTCACCGTCGTGCCAGGCTCCAAGCCCCTGGCGGGCTTCCTCACAGCGCACGGTTCCGGCCTCCTTCGGTGGCTTGCGGCACCATCGTCCGGCGCAACTGACCGCGCGCGCGGGCCAGTCGCGACATCACCGTTCCGATTGGCACGCCCATGACAGCCGCGATTTCGTGGTATGACAAGCCTTCCATCTCCCGCAGGATGATCGTCTCTTTGAGTGGCAGCGACAGCGCCTCGAGCGCTGCGGCCAGGGCCGCTTGCTCGTCTGCACGGATAAGCCGTGTTTCGGCGTTGGGCCCGTCGTCGGCGAGTTCAAGACCACGCTCGCCCTTCTCCCGTCGGCGCGTCGCCTCCTCAAGAGGCACGACATTCGCCGAGCGCTTGCGGCGTTCGAGATGGGAATAGGCTGCATTGCGTACGATTTTGAGAAGCCATGCCCGCGCCGATCCACCACGAAGCTGCGGCAGCGCCCGCCAAGCACGAACGAGTGCCTGCTGGGTAACATCCTCCGCATCCGCCTGGTTGGCAAGAATCCACATCGCCAAGTTGAATGCCGCGTCCCGATGCGGCAACACCAGCGTGTCGAAGTCGGAAGATGCGGGCGGCTGGTGTGTATCGTCCATGACGCTTTAAGATCTGTTGCAATCCCCTAACTGAAATAGACTACGCCCCGCGCCGATTTATTCCCATGCAACGGCAGCAAACATCATCAACAAGTGTTGAGCAACGGCTGCGGAATAGTATGCCCATGACCGCGAGTCCCATTCATTGCCGGGGGCTGTTCCCTGGTGACGACGATCAGGGAGCCTCTCATATGCCAACATCGAGCCTGAAGCGCTTGCTTGCACTTGCCGCAGTGTCGGCACTGTCGATTGCGCCTGCTGCCGCCCAGCAGGTTTATGATCCGGTCGCCAAACCACAAAAAGTAACGCCCGCCGAGGCGTTCTCAGCCACGTCCAACCGCGAGTTCTTCATCGCCACCGTACACCTTGACGGCCGGACCGGGACAAACCCCCAAGCCGCCGACCCCGCCAACTTCTTCCCACATCCTGCCGAAGCGTTCCCAGCCAACCCGTTGCCCGCAGGTGGCGGATTAATCCTCAAAGGACCGGCTGAATCGGGCGCATGGCAGATGCGCGCATTCGTCTTTTCACCCGCTCAAGTTGTCGCTGTCGAAGGCGACACGGTGGTATTGAATTTTGTCGGGGCCCAAGGACCGTCGCACCGCATTGCCGTGGAGGGCGAAGAAGGCGAATTCGTGCTGAAGCGGGGAGAGACAAAGTCCGTCATGCTGAAGAGCGTGAAGGCAGGCGTTATACGCTTTGCCTCGCTTGATAGGCTACCGTCTATGGCCGGGCACATCCTCGTGCTGCCAAAGCGCTGACGTCAAGGGCTTGCACCCACGCGCATAAATACGGATGCCAGCGGGCAAAAGTGCTGACCTTTGTCCGCTGGCGATCAAACAGATCAACCCGGGCACGCGCAAACACGAGAGAACATCGTCGCGCGCAATACCATCGAGCAGAATGATTGACCCATTGACACCATACTATTCGTCATCCCAGCGCAGGCTGGGATCCAGTCAACCATCAGATATAACTCATAGACTTGACTGGTCCCCAGCCTGCGCTGGGGTGACGGTTTTAAAAGCTGAACAGGTTGGACGATCGGCTTGATGGTATTGCGCGCGACCGTTTCACAATTGCAGACGTTTCAACGCGAAGCCCAGGATGGCTCGGTCATTCCCCACCGTGGAGTTGGGGTATACTTCGATGCCAACAATACCGCGAGGACCCGACCCTCTCACTCCATCCGCTCCAAGGCCCCCGCGTCCCCGTCGGCAGGTCCCGACCGCAGCGTCATCCGCGTCAGCACCGACGCGAGGTGGCTCTCCCGCGAAAGGCTGGTCTTGGCATACACCCGGTTGAGCACCGCCAGCACCGTATCCTCGCTGATCCCGATGGCCGCTGCCGTGTCGCGTTGCGACCGCCCCGCCCCGATCAAGCTGGCAACCCGCGCTTCGCCCAGTGTCAGCCCGAGAAGATCCCGCACGATCGCCGGATCGACCGGCTCCAATGGGTGTTGCGCGATCAACAGCACAATCGCGCTCACGTCGGCATCAAACCCTGCCAACTCCATCTTGGTCGTTGCAGCCACCGGCAACACATAAGCGACCGTTGGCAGATCGCCCGATTGGCTCGCGATGAGGATCGGCCGACCCATATCCGGCTCGGCCCCAAACGGCATCGCCAGCACATCCGTAATCTGCTCGGCCAGCGCCGGATCGAGCGGCGAATCCGGCCCGATCAAAACCCCGTCGTGATCGGGCGGAAAGTCTGCTAAAGCAGCTATTGCCATCCGGTTGCTGAACACGGCCCGCCCCGTGTTATTGACCAGCAGCACCCCGCATCCGGTGTGTTCCAGCGCATCGCCGAGCGCCAAACTCGACAGGTCCGACTGAGAGATGCGCGTGCTGAGCCGCAACGCTCTTTCCGCATGCCGGCCGAGAATTTCCAACACTGCCTTATCCTGCTCAGTAAACGGCCGCTTTCGCTTCAATTGCTGAACACTGAGGACAAGAAACGTTTCTGGACATGGCGAAACGCTTGTCGCCATGAACCAGGCAAGGCCACTTGGACCCAATAGCTGCGTATAATATGGGTGCGTTTCGATCTCATAGGGCGTGACAAGATCCTGATCGGTAACAACCGTGAGCGTCCCGAACGTGCCCTGGGCCATCGCCCGGTTGGCCCGCAGATCGCGCCGCGACCAGTCGTCCTTAATGAAGCGGGCTTGGACCTCGTCCAACAGCCCCGGCGAATTGATCGCTGCACAGCTTCCATCGGCGCGCTGAAAAAACAGAATTGTGCCCGCCGCATCAAAGCAAGCAGAAACAATCAGCAACGCTTGCGGCCACGTTTCTGGGGCGAGCGCGGCCTCGTAAATCGCCTCAATCGCAGCATTAAGTTTGAGTAACGTTTCGGGCATTGGGAGCTTCACAAAGTGAATTGTTTCCAAAAGCCCACATGAACCACAATTTAGGTAAACTCGGCAACCGGACTTTCCGTACCCTCCCGGACGCTGTTTACTAAACGTTCGCCTAACCGACCGGCATTGTCATATCGTAAGCAGGCACCGCCGCCGCAAATTGATCGAGCCATGCAACCAGCTTAGGCCGGGTTGCCCGCCAGCCCGTTCCCAGCCGCAGATCGAGATACCCAAGCGCCGACGCCAGCGCAATATCGCTATAATCCGGGTCGCCTCCAAACACTCCAATCGTGCCTTCGGCCGCATCGAGCCCGCTATCGACCTTGGCCTGCTGTCGCGCAATCCACTCCAGCACGCGCTTGTCGACGGGCCGGTAGCGATCCTCGTACACGATCAATAGCGCGGCTTCCGCAATCCCATCGGCAAGCGCTGCCCGTGTCAGGCAGCGGATGCGGTCCATTCCCGGCGGCGGCAGTAGCACAGGTGACGGCACAAGCCCGTCGAGATATTCGCAAATGACCTTGCTGTCATAAACCTGCGTCCCATCATCAAGCACGAGAGCGGGAATTTTCAGCAACGGATTAGCTGCCGCCAACTCGGCAGTGTGCGCGCCCCGCGTATCGCCAAGCACGCTTTCGATTCTATCGCCCAGCCCCTTGATAATCACAGTCATCTTGACCTTGCGTCCGAACGGCGACGCAGGAGCAGAATACAGGCGCATCATGGTGGCATCCCTCAACAACGGCGGTTCACCTTGCCAAGTAGCATTCTTAAGTGACAAAAAAGAAGGGGGTTTGGGGGAAGCATTCCCCCAATTGGGTTTGGGCGAAAGCCCAACTGATCAGCGCCTACACAAACCGCCGTTTCGCTTCTAAGGCCAGCCCGAACCCCACCGAATTGAACAGATCGCCTTCTTTGGCCGCAGCGCCCGGCAGCAACTCCGTCATCACCCGCCGGACGGCTGGCACGGCCGACGTACCACCGGTCAAGAATATCGTCGTGATGTCGCTGTCGGCCCGGCCTGACGCCCGCAGCGTCGCAAGCACTGTCGCAGCCAGCCGCTCCAGTTCATCCTCAATCGCCGTCTCGAACGCCGCCGCATCCGCGTGCACTGTTAAACGCGGTACCACCGCCCGCAAATCGATATCGACGCTATCGCGCGCCGAGAGGTCGATCTTAGCCTGCTCCACGCCCGCCGCGATCAGATGCCCGCGATGACGCGTGATGACATCGACATAGCGCCCGAACAATTCGGCGTCGGCACAGTCGGCCAAAATCTGCTTCAGCGTAATCATGTTGGCCGACGTCGCGATGGCATGGATGCGGTGCCACGTCGCCAGATCCACGAACGGCCAGCGTGGCAGGTCGCGCCCCTTTTTGGTGAGCGATCGCGACCCGAAATGCGGCATGACAGTCGCAAGCGATAGCCGCATGTCGAGGTTCGTTCCCCCGACCCGGATGCCGTCGTTGGCCAGAATATCGCTTGCCCGGTCGGCTTTATCGCGCCGATCTGGACCGACCTCAACGATGGAGAAGTCAGCCGTGCCCCCGCCGATATCGGCGATGAACACCAACTCGCGCTCAGTCAGGCCATGCTCGAACGAGAGCGCGGCGGCGATCGGCTCGAACTGGAACGCGATGCGCTCAAACCCCGCAGCCTGGGCGATGTCTGCAAGCTTGGCCTGGGCGCGCGCATCCACCTCCTCGTTGCCGTCGACGAAGTGCACCGGCCGCCCCATCACCACGTCGTGGATCGGCTCGCCCGCAAACCGCTCCGCCGTCTGCTTCAGCCGCGTCAAAAACCCGACCAGAATGTCTTCGAACGTAATGTAACGCCCCCCGACAGCGGTCTTTTCCAAGATCAGGTCCGACCCTAAGATCGACTTAAGCGACCGCATCAACCGGCCCGGATCGGCACCCGTGTAAGCGGCCATTGCAGCCCGCCCGTAAACCGGCGCATCCCCGTCTGCGGGATAGAAAATTGCACTCGGGATCGTCGTGTGATCGCCCTCGACCGGCACCAGCAAGGTCTCGCCGTCCTTCACAATGGCAATGGTCGAGTTCGACGTGCCAAAGTCGATGCCGCAAACAGTGGTCATGAGAGCCTTTCGCAGACAGCGCGCGTGAGTTTACAGGGCTGCATTTTGACGGGCATGACTGCCACGCGCAAACAGCGAACGACCGCAAGTAGCCCACCCGTCGCTGCATCGCAACATGCCAGGCGCCGAATCTAAATGCTGCATTGCCACATCTTGGGCAAGGTTTGCGACTAGCCCAACCAAGGGGGAAATTTGTTAAATGTGAGTAAGTGGTTATGCGTTTCGCCCCCGTCTGTCTGCTGTTGATTGCCCTGTCTGCCCCCGTATCGGTCGTTGCGCAAAATGGGTTTGCCGGTCGCGCACCCCTCCCCCCAGGCATAAGCGGCATTGATGACGGCACCCCCTGGATCGGCCAAGTCGGCCTCGCGCCGCCGGTCGAGGTTAAACCCGCCGAAACCGGGGCCAGTCTGCGCACCAGCACCAGTCAATGGCGCGACTTTGATAACCAGATGCTCGCCCGCCGCATCGACGAAGCAAAGGCTGCCAACAAGGCCCTGCCCCAGCCAAAAGCCCCCGCCGTTATCGCGTCCCCCTTCGAGCTATGGACCAGCGTCGATCTCGCGGGCCTCGCCCAGGATTCAGACAGCGCCGTAAAAACCAGCGCGGGTGCCAACTACAAGTTCAGCAAAATCGCAACGTTCGGCATCGAAGCCAACCGCGCCGACACGAGGCCCGCGATGGCCTCGACAGGCACCCAGGACGACAAGATCGCAGGCTTCGTATCGCTCCAGCCAACGGCAATGGTCTCGATCGACGCGCGCACCTACTGGGAAACGGCCACCACCGGCACCGCCAAAACCGACACCAACGCCATCAGCATCGCCCCCAGGCTCAAGGTCCCGATGAAACTCGCCAGCGGCCAGACGTTAGAGCCATACGTCACCGTCAAAGACGAATTCTCCCGCGCAGGCGCAGCCGACCTTTCGGGGCAAACGAAAAACGCGATTTCCGCCGGCACCGGCGTTACCTTTGCCCGGCCGGGCCACTACACCATGAGCCTGTCAGCCGACGCCGAAAACCTCGGCCTCTCCGACCCCGCCACCTACAAAAGCCGCTTCCAACTGAGCGTCCCGCTGCGGTAGGGCTTTAACCCGAGGGTCCGCACCTTCGTCATGGCCGCGTTATCGCGAAGCGATGAGCTGCATCGCAGGCGGCCACCCACGACAACCATCGGTGGGAGATTCGTATCAAGTGATCCCAAATCGCGAAACATCTGGAGCCATGACGAGTGGGGGCATTACTGTTCGCAGTCATCGAAGACAAATTCGAAATGTGTTATTTCGTTTGGAATCGAGTTGAGCGTTGCAATGATGATGTCCCTTGTCGGGCGTCGTGAAGCTTCGTACGACGCACTCCACTCAAGATATGGTTGTGGTCCTTCCTTGGAGAGCGTAAACGCGTCCCAGCCGTAGAAGCGAAATGGACCGGCATAAATCCGCTCAATACAAGAAACCGCATCTTGTCTTGCAATAAGATAAACTCCGCCAACTTGAATGTATGGAAAATTCCATCGCTTTAAGATCTCAGAATATTTAGCCATTGCCCCCCTACGCCATCTCGCTCTCAGCAGCCGCCGTTTCATACGCATCCGTCGCCATCAGCCAGGCGTCCTCGGCCTCGGCGAGCCGCTTGGCCAGCATCCCGCGATCCATCGACAACTGCTTCGCCTTCCCCGGATCGGTCGCGTAAAGCACCGGATCGGCCAGCGCCGCATCCACCTTGGCGACCTCTGCCGATAGTTTCTCGACGACCTTCTCGGCAGCAGCCATCGCCTTCTTCAGCGGTGCTAGTTCCGCCCGCCGCGCCGCTGCCAACTGACGCTGCACCGCGCGCCCGTCGACGCTCGTCTCAGCTCCAGCCTGCGCCTTGGTCTTATTCCCCCGCTCCGCCAGCAACTCCGTCCGGTAAGCCTCCATATCGCCGTCATAGTTGCGAACGGTTCCCCCTTTCACAATCCAAAGCCGGTCGGCGGAGGCTTCCACCAGATGCCGGTCGTGCGAAATGAGAATGACCGCACCTTGATACTCGGCCAACGCCTGGATGAGCGCTTCCCGGCTGTCGACATCGAGATGGTTCGTCGGCTCGTCCAAGATCAGCAGATGCGGCGCATGAAAGGCCGTCAGCGCCAACAGCAGTCGCGCCTTCTCGCCCCCCGACAATTTCGAGCACTTGGTATCGGCCTTATCGATCGAAAACCCAAACGTCCCGAGCTTGGCCCGCTTTTGCGCTTCTGTGGCATCCGGCATCAACTTGACGATGTAATCATACGGCGTTGCGTCTTCGTTCAGATCGTCGAGCTGATGCTGCGCGAAATACCCGACCTCGACTTTCTGCACCCCCCAGACCTTGCCCATCAGCGGTGCCAGCCGCCCCGCAATCAGCTTAGCAAACGTGGACTTGCCGTTGCCGTTCTGACCCAGCAGGGCAATCCGGTCGTCCTGGTCGATCCTCAGATTGAGCCCACGCAAAATCGGCGCGTCCGCTGAATAGCCCGCCACTGCATCCTCCATCCGGATCAGCGGCGAGGCGAGCATCTTGGCGGGATTTGGCAGCGAAAACGGGATCACCCGGTCTTCGATCTGCGCATTGATCGGCTTCATCTTGGCCAGCAGCTTGACGCGACTCTGCGCCTGGGACGCCTTCGTTGCCTTGGCCTTGAACCGGTCGATGAACGCTTGAATGCGCTTGCGCTCGTCGTCCTGCTTCTTCTTGAGCCGCAGATCCTGGCTCATTTTTTCCGCGCGCATATCCTCGAAATCGTCGTACCCGCCCGCATAGAGGGTCAGCTTGCCCTTATCCAGATGCAGGATCGTCGATACCGCCCGGTTCAGCAGGTCGCGATCGTGGCTGACGATCAGCACGGTATGGGGATAGGCCTTCAGATAGCTCTCCAGCCACAACGTGCCCTCAAGGTCGAGATAGTTGGTCGGCTCGTCGAGCAGCAGAATTTCCGGTTCCAAGAACAACACCGAGGCGAGCGCAACCCGCATCCGCCATCCGCCCGAAAACGCCCCGCAAGGCCGCCGTTGCGCCTCCTCGTCAAACCCCAGACCCGATAAAATCTGCGCAGCCCTGGAGGGGGCCGAATGCGCGCCCATATCGGTCAGCCGCAGATGAATATCGCCAATCCGGCCTGGATCTGTCGCCGTCTCAGCTTCCGCCAACAGCGCCGCGCGCTCGGTATCGGCCGACAACACCCACTCGATCAGCGTTTCAGTCCCGCCCGGCGCTTCCTGCGCCACATGCCCCAGCCGCGTCGTCCGCGGAATCTGTACCGTTCCCGTGTCGGGCGCAATCTGCCCCATGATGAGCCGCAGCAGCGTGGTTTTTCCAGCCCCATTGCGCCCCACCAGCCCGACCTTATGGCCAGCCGGTATAGTCGCGGTTGCCCCTTCGAGAATGGGCCGCCCCTCGATGCGATATGTGATGTCGTTGATTTGCAGCATGACGCGAGCCAATACCCGCTGGCACTCGCCTTGTCACGCCCGCCAGCGTCGCGGCCCACTCCCCTTCGGTCATAAAAACCTGATGGGTCTGGGAAGCTGCGCTTCCCAGCGGGGGCAGCGGGGCTGGCCCCGCCGACTGCAGAGCAGCCTCTAAATCTCAACCCCAAACCGCTTCAGAACCGCCAGCATCACCCCATACCCGCCCGCCGTCAGCGCGACCGACACCGCCATCGCGGACCCAAACCCAACGCCCACCCGCAGTAGCATCGGCAGCGCCACGAACAAAATCAGCGACGGCAGCACCAGCCAGAAAATCCCCGTCGACAGCGCGGCGATCTTCTCGGTATCGCCCGTCTCGGCATACAACCAGAAAAACGCCAGCACCGACGTCAGCGGCAGCGACGCCAGGATAGCCCCCAGCAGTGCGCTCCGTTTCCCAGCCTCCGCTATTGCAACGACCAGAACGCTGGTCACCATGATCTTGATGACCGTCTGGATCATCGCGTCACCCGCTCACGACCGGTCGCAGCGTTTCGCCCAGCAGCCGCTCTTGCGCTGCCTCGTCTGTGATCGAGATGTGGGCAACGAACCAGTCTTGCACCATCTGGCACACCCGCGCCGGTTCGGCCTTGGCCAGCGCTTTGGGATCGGCAAACGTTGCAACGTCCGCTTGCGACCAGCCGAGCTTGCCAAGCTGATCCATCAACGCGTCGTAGTCGGGCTTGATTGGCTTTTCGTGGGCGACTGGCGACTTGCGACCATCGCCGATCGCGTCGAAAATGGCAGCAACCTGCAACTGCATGGCTGATTTCGTGCCGTCCATGATCTGGAACTGGTCGATCACGCCTGCCGTGCCTTCGCCTTGCGAAATGAAATTGAAACACGCCGACGTGCTCTGCGACTTGAGTTCGCGCAGGTTGGCCAGAAACGCAGACGCCAAAGCCCGCAGCTTAGGTGTGCTGGCGGCCAGAGCCAGCGACGAGTTCTGCCGCCGCAGCGTGATGAGCTGATCGACAAGCACTTTGTTGATTTCGTCGTCCGGCTTGCTCTCGCTGGCAAGCTGCACCGCCTCGCGCAGCCGCTCCCCATACCAATCGGGGAATTCGCGCTTGATCACCGGCCAATGCGCCGTTTGCTGCCAGCGCGCTTCGAGATCGGCGGTCTTGTTGATGCCCGACGACGTGCCGATGTTGATCGACTTGATCGACGGCAATCCTTCCAGCAAGCCCGGGTTTGCCGCAATCCAGATACCACCGGTCACCGCTGCCAGTACAAGCGTTCCGGCGACGTAAAGCCCCGTGCGGCGGCGCGGCTTGGCCTCCGGCTCTGGCTGGGTATCCACGTTCGTCATGGCGCGGCGCGGCTGCGGGGCAGATGGGCCGGCCGGGACCGGTTCGCGGGCAGCGGGTCGCCCGGTCGTTTCGCGGCCAGGTGCAGAGAAACCCGCGTCCGCTTGCGGCCGATACCCCCCGCCGTCGCCGCGATACGGCGGAGACACGGGCAGCTTGCTGCTCTCGGGCTGGGCGGGCCGATTGGAGAACGGCGCAGGTGCCACCTGCAACGGCCCCGATTGCGGGCCGTGCGAATGGCCGCCTGCCGCGTATCCAGCAGGCGCAGGTGCCAGCGACGGTCCAGGCTGTTGGCTCGCAAAACGCGGATCGCCGCTGCGAACGGCATCGTCGTAGGCGGCAGCGTCGGCAGCAATCGGGCCTGGACGGGCTTGACGTTGGGCTGTTGTTTCGCGCGGCGCGGGAACGCTGGTCGCTGGTGATTGCGCCCACCCGGGTGCCGGCTGGCTCGCCGACATTGGCGACGGCTGCTGTTGTGGCTGCTGCGACGTCGGTTGCCTCGGCTGCGTAACCTGCGGCTGCGGCGCGGCCTGCGCAGCCTGAGCAGGCTGCGCGACCTGAGCGGGCTGCGTCACAGGAGCAGGCGGGGGCGGTGCCGCCTCGCGCACGGCGGGCTTGAACACCGTCAGCGCTGGCGTCCATTCGGCAAAGCCAGGGCGCCAGACAAGGTCGGTGGAGCGGAAATAGCCGTGTTGGGCAATGGCTTTAATCTCAGCCTCGGAGATGGGTCCGGTCTGTTTCCCGTCGCGCGCGATGTACCATTGGCCCGCGTCTTGTCCCGTCATCTAAACCCCACACTGAGCATTACGCACACGCATTTGGATGGACAAAACACCAAAATCCCGGCGATTGCACGGCAATCCTCCAGGCAATTCCACGAAAATCGCACCATCACCTGCGCGTCCGCGTTGAGACAACGCTGCCGCTTGCTGGTTGCCGCTGGGTCGCGCTATATCGCGCCGCAACCCTGATTTAATGCAACGCAAGAGAGAGCCATGTCCATCGAACGCACATTTTCCATCATAAAGCCTGACGCCACTGCGCGCAATCTCACCGGTTCGGTGAACGCGGTCATCGAAAAGGCAGGCCTCCGCATCGTGGCTCAAAAGCGCGTCCGCTGGACCAAAGCCCAGGCCCAGGCATTCTACGCCGAGCACGCAGCCCGCCCATTCTATGGCGAACTGGTCGACTTTATGACCTCGGGCCCCATCGTCGTTCAGGTTCTCGAAGGTGAAGGCGCGATCGCCAAATACCGCGAAGTTATGGGCGCTACCGACCCGAAAGAAGCCAAGGACGGCACGATCCGCAAGCTGTTCGCGATCTCCAAGGGCGAGAACTCCTCGCACGGTTCCGACAGCGCCGAAGCCGCCGCCCGCGAAATCGCCATGAACTTCGCCCTGCACGAAATCGTCGGCTAATCCGCCAGACACTACCAACTGAAAAAGGCTCCTGCGCGGGAGCCTTTTTCTTATCTAAAGTCCCAAAAAAGCAGGGGGTTTGGGGGATGCAATCCCCCAAACGGGCGTGGGCGGTAGCCCACCGTGCGCGGGGTTGGTGGGGCGGCCGCGCAACCAAAAAAGTGCGGTAGCCCACCGTGCGCGGGCGATAACCTGCACGCGCAGCGCTCACTCGGTATAAACCGTGCTCAGCGCCACCAGCACGCAACTGTTGTTTGCCGCCGGGATGAGCATCACCTGCGCATTGGCCGCATTCTGCAGCAGCGGCACGCCCGCCAGATTACCCAGCGACTTGCCCTTGAGCAGGATCTGCGCCTGCGTCTTGGAGCACGGCTCGCTGGTCGGAATGATCTGCACGGCGGCCGCATCGCATCGCCCTTCAGCCGTCGGCGAGGAAAACACGCCGCTGACCCCATTGCTGATGGTTGAATCGGCCGCCCCGAATTTCTGCCCGATCATGGACACCGAGAACCGCTGATCCGGTTGCTTGGAGTGCCAGGTCGAGGCGGCGGCGTATTCGCTCGTCCCCACCATCGTCGCTTGGCCAACGGCCTGCGCAAGCTGCAGGCAGCGCTTCACGCCGGCCTTCTGCAACTGATCCATCGTCTGGAAATCGGCAGCTCTCGGCTCGGCAGGCTTGGCTGCCGCGTCAGCCTTTGTGGCCGGTGCTGCCGCTTCTTTCTTGGCGGTCGCGGGCTTGGCCTTTTCCGTAGTGGTTTTCTCGCCCCAGCCTTGAGCGTGTGCGTCGCTCGGCCATGCCGTAGGTGTGGCAGCCAGCGTGAGAAGTCCGGCTGCGGCAGCGAGCGCGGCGCGGGGTTTGGCAAATGCGCCAGCGAAGGCAGGGGCGGCTTTAGACATGGTGCTCTCCAGACGTGAAATGAATGAAAAAGGGCTGATTGGCAGATCACGGACGCGCACGCAAACAAGCAATCTGAGATTGCAGTCCGCATTCCTTAACCTGAGTCGCAGCCACACCACCATAGATTGCGTAATGTTTCAAAGCTGCTGAGGTCAGCGGCCAAATTTGACGAGCATTGTATCGCTACATGGCGTTTTGCGTGATATTTCCGCAACGAAATCAGCAACTTTGACAACAATCATGAGTTGCATGTTTACCAATCATGAGTAAATCAGCGATAGACCTAGCAACCGTAAATTGTGAAATTTCCGGGGGATGTCATGAGTAGCTGCAATCTTAGATCGTCCAGTCGTGTGACCGCGTTCAATCCCCTCACAAATATCAATTCAACGCCCGCGGGCACAAATCCTAGGACACCCATCGCCATGAACACGCTTAACGCCAAACCGTCGATCCGCCAGACCCTCGTCCGCAGCGTGGAGCGCACGCGCGCCCAGCAGCGCCGTTTCAACCAGTCGCTCCGCAACGCAGTGCGCGGCTACCTGAAGAAGGATAAAGCCCTTGGCGTCGCCATCGGCGCAGCAATGACCATAGTCGCCCTGTTCGCCGCCTCGCCCGCCAGCGCCCAGTACGTTGCTGGCGGCGGCACGGCCCCGGTCAACATCACACTCCAAGGCATCCTCGACCGCATCGGCGGCGCGGCCAACCTGACGTTGCCGGATGGCACGGCCGGCAACACCCCGCAGGGCGTTGCCATCGGCACTTCAACCGTCTACGGCGGCGGTCTGGGGATCGGCACCGGCAACATCTCCGGTATCGACGGCGCGTCCCAGAGTGCGGGCTTCGCGCTGGGCAACGTCAACTACGCGACCGGCGCATACTCGACCGCCATCGGCTATGGCAACACAGCAACCGCCACGTCGACGGTCGCTATCGGCACGTCCAACACCGCCAGTGGCAACACAGCCATCGCGATGGGCCGTCAAACCACCGCATCGGGCAACTTCTCCATCGCCTTGGGCAACACGACTCAAGCGACCGCCGTCAACGCCATCGCATTGGGTAACTCCGCGAAGGCGGCAGCGGAAGGCGCGATTTCGATCGGCGGCGGCCTGAACGGCGCTTCCGGCAGCCTGACCGATGCCACCGCTTCCCAAGCAACCGGCACCCACGCTGTGGCCATCGGCACGTCGAGCCGCGCCAGTGGCTCTGCCGCTCTGGCACTCGGTCTGAGCGCCAACGCCTCCGCAGCCGACGCGATCGCTATCGGTGGCCAGTCGGTCGCGTCTAGCGCTGGCGCAGTCGCCATCGGTCTCCAGGTCGTCGCCCAGAACGGCAAAGCCGTCTCCATCGGAACCGGCAACGTCGCTGACGGCGACGGCGCGGTTGCCATCGGCGACCCCAACAAGGCAACAGGTGCCGGTGCCGTCGCACTCGGCAAAGACAACACCGCAACCGGCGTCGGCGCCGTCGCCCTCGGCAACACTAACACCGCCATCGGTCAAGGTTCCGTCGCCTTAGGCCGCACGTCGGCTGCCAACAACGCTGGCTCCATCGCGCTGGGCGACACCGCCAACGTGTCCGTCGCAGCAACCCAAGGCGTCGCTCTTGGGTCGGGCGCTTCCGTCACAGCCGCCGGTGGCGTTGCCCTCGGCCAAGGCTCGCTCGCCTCCCGTGCTGCCATCACAGCCATCGCCGATCCGCTGAGCACCAGCGGCGCAACCGTCACCACGACCACGGGTGCCGTCGCCATCGGCGGCCGCCAGATCATCAACGTCGCCGCCGGTACCCAAGCAACCGACGCCGTCAACGTTGGCCAGATCACGCCGATCATCGCAAATCTCGGTAACCTCGGCACCACCACGGCGGCAGCGCTCGGCGGCGCGGCCACCTACAACCCAGCCACCGGCAAAATCACCGCGCCGTCCTACACCATCGCCGGAACCACCTATAACAACGTCGGCAGCGCGCTGACCGCCCTCGACGCCGCCAGCGGCTCGAACAAATACCTCAACGTCAACTCGAAGCTCGCCGACGGCTCGGCCACCGGTGCCGAAAGCATCGCGGTCGGCCCGCTCGCCACAGCTTCCGCCACCAACACCATCGCCATCGGCAACGGCGCGACCGCCAGCACCGCAGGCAGCATCGCGGTCGGCGCAGGCTCGGTCGCAGCCGCCCCCAACACGGGTGCCTACACCATCAACAGCGGCACGGCCGCAGCAACGTCGCCAACGTCCGTCCTCTCGGTCGGTGCCGCCGGTGCCGAACGCCAGATCCAGAACGTCGCCGCAGGTGTGGTCTCGGCCACCTCCACCGACGCCATCAACGGTTCGCAGCTCTACGCCGTGGGCACGTCTCTCAACTCGGTCGGCTCAACCGTCGCAACCAACCTCGGCGGCGGCTCCACCTATGACCCGCTGACCGGCAAGGTCTCCGCCCCGTCCATCACCGTCGCGGGCAAGTCCTATAGCGATATCACCTCGGCCATCCAGGCAGCAGGCGCTGGCTTCAACGTCACGACCGCTCAATCCGGCTCAGGCGTCGCGAACGGCACCAGCGTGACCAACGTCGCCCCCGGCGGCACGGCCACGGTCACCGCTGGCAACAACATCATCACCACCCAGTCCGGCTCCACGATTGAAGTCGCGGTTAATCCAGTCCTCACCGGCCTGACCAGCGTCGGCATCGCGGGCGGCCCCACGCTTGCAGGCACCGGCCTCGACATGGCCGGAAAGACGATCACCAACCTCGCTGGCGGGTCCACAGCGACGGGCTCGACAGACGCAATCAACGGCGGCCAGCTCAACACGGGTCTTGCGTCCGTCGCAACCAACCTCGGCGGCGGCTCGGTCTACGACCCCGCCACCGGCAAGGTCACCGCCCCGTCCTACACGGTGGCAGGCTCTGGCTATAATAACGTCGGCAGCGCACTCGGCGCGGTCGATAGCGCCCTCACCAACCTGACCAACGGCACCTCGGGCCTCGTCCAGCAGACGGGCGGCGCTCCAGGCACCGGCCAGATCACGGTGGGTGCTGCCACCGGCGGCACGTCGATCAGCGTCGCTGGCACCGATGGCGACCGCACGCTCACCGGCGTCGCCGCTGGCGCCATCGGCGCGGGCTCGGTCGATGCCGTCAACGGCAGCCAGATCGCAGCCAACCAGGCCTCCATCGCATCCGCCCTCGGCGGCGGCGCAAAGGTCAACGCCGACGGCACCCTCGCCAACCCGACCTACACCGTCGGCTCCGGCTCCTACACCGACGTCGGCAGCGCGCTGACGGCCATGCAGACCGGCGCGCCCGTCCAGTATTCGACGGCAGGTGCTCCCACGACCGCCAACGGCTTGGTCCCCTCTAACAACATGACCCTCGTCGGCGCAGTCCCCGGCGGCGTCGTGCTCGACAACGTCGCCCCCGGCTCGACGGTGGCTGGCTCCACGCAGGCGATCAACGGCGGCCAGCTCAACACGGGTCTGGCCTCGGTCGCAGCCAATCTCGGCGGCGGCTCGGTCTACGACCCCGCCACCGGCAAGGTCACAGCGCCGAGCTACGCCATCGGTGCCACCACCTACAACGATGTCGGCAGCGCGCTGGCTTCGCTCGACAGCGCAGTCAACGGCGGCGGCGGCATCAAGTACGTCCGGGTCAACTCGACCCTGCCAGATGCCACCGCGAGCGGCACCGATAGCATCGCCATCGGCCCCAACGCCGTGGCAAGTGCGGCCGATTCGATTGCCCTCGGCACCGGGTCCGTTGCCGATCGCGGCGCGATCACGGCCATTGCCGATCCGCTCAGCCCGACAGGCGGCACGGTGACGACAACCGTCGGCGAACTCTCGGTCGGCTCCACGGCCGCCCCGCGTCAGATCGTCAACGTCGCTGCTGGCACGCAAGTCACGGATGCCGTCAACGTCGGCCAGATCCTGCCGATCATCGCGGCCCAAAACCAGCTCGGCACGACGGTCGCAGCCAACTTTGGCGGCGGCGCCACCTACGACCCCGCGACCGGTAAGGTCTCGGCCCCCAACTACGCTGTGGGCGGTACGGTCTATACCGATACCGGTAGCGCGATTGCCGCTCTCGACAAGTCGGTCGGCTCGGCGATTGCCACTAACAACACCTCGGGGCTGGCCGGTCCGCTCGCCTCGGGTGCCGACGCCACCGCCATCTCGCCTGGCGCTGTCGCCTCCGGTATCGACGCGATTGCCGCCGGTAAGAACAGCCTTGCCAGCGGCGCACAGGCGACCGCCATGGGCCCCGGCGCTCAGGCAACCGGAGCCCAATCGGTCGCCATCGGTAACGGGGCCATCGCCTCCGCAACCTCGGCCACCGCACTCGGCGACAACGCCAAGGCCACCGGGACCGACTCGACGGCCCTCGGTCAGAACACGCTGGCGTCCGGCCTCAACAGCACGGCCACCGGCTTCGGCGCTCAGGCGACCGGCGATAAGTCGCTGGCCTCCGGCAATGGCGCTGTAGCCTCGGGCACCAGCTCGGTCGCCTTGGGTGACGGGGCAACGTCCAGCGGCACCAACTCGGTGGCATTGGGTGCTGGCTCGACCGACGGCGGACAAGCCAACGTCGTCTCGGTCGGCGCGGTCGGTGCCGAAAGGAAGATCGTCAACGTCGCGGCCGGCAGCATAACCGCCACCTCGACCGACGCGGTCAACGGCAGCCAGCTCTATGGCCTGGCCCAGTCGGCAGCAACCGCGCTCGGCGGCGGCGCGACGGTCAACCCCGATGGCACGATCACGACCCCCACCTACACGGTCGGCGGCAACACCACCACCGGCGTCGGCGGCGCGATCACGGCCCTCGATAGCTCGCTCACCTCGCTCCAAGCCAAAGTCGGCGGCGCGATTGCGGTCAACAACACGTCGGGTCTTGCCAATCCCACCGCCTCCGGCACCGACGCTACGTCGATCTCGCCGGGTTCGGTTGCTTCGGGCGCTGACAGCCTCGCTGGCGGCAAGAACAGCCTTGCGAGCGGCGCTCAGTCTGTCGCCTTGGGTAACGGCGCACAGGCAACCGGCACCTCCACCACGGCCCTGGGCGACAACGCCCGCGCCACCGCCAACGATGCCACAGCGCTCGGCCAGAACACGTTGGCGTCTGCCGCCAACGCGACCGCCACGGGTTATGGCTCACAGGCCATCGGCACGGCATCGACAGCCTCGGGGAACAACGCGATTGCCTCCGGCACCAGTTCGGTCGCAATAGGCGATGGCACCAAGGCCACTGGCGATCTGGCGACCGCGGTCGGCCCTGGCGCTCTCGCCAGCGGTAAACAGTCGACGGCCTTGGGCTCGAATGCGCAAGCGACCGCCTACTCGGCCACAGCTCTGGGTGACGGGGCCGTCGCCTCGGCGGCCAACGCAACCGCACTGGGTCAAGAGTCGCTCGCTTCGGGCCTCAACGCCACGGCAACCGGCTACAACTCGAAAGCAACCGGAGCAAACTCGGTCGCACTCGGCGCTGGCTCGACCGACGGCGGACAAGCCAACGTCGTCTCGATTGGTTCGGTTGGTAGCGAGCGCAAGCTCGTTAACGTTGCAGCCGGCACCGTCTCGGCCACCTCGACCGACGCCGTCAACGGCAGCCAACTCGCCGCCACCAACCAGCAGGTCGCAGCCCTCAGCCACCAGGGCGTGCAGTACGTCACCGGTGCGGACGGCAAAACCTCGTCGGAAATCAACTTGGCATCCGATGCAGGCGGCCCGGTCGTGATCCACAACGTGGCAACAGGCACGGCAGCAACCGACGCAGCCAACGTCGGCCAGGTCCGCGCAGAGATCGCAGCCGCCGCCGTTATGTACACGAAAAAGGCCGACGGGACGCTCGACAACGCTGTTTCACTGAACGGGGGTACGGCTGGCGTCCCAGTCGCCCTCCGCAACGTCGCAGCCGGTGTTTCTGCAACCGATGGCGTCAACGTCGCCCAGCTCCAATCGACCGCTGCCGCAACGCTCGCCTCAGCCAACAGCTACACTGACCAGAAGGTCTCGAACTTGGCCGCACTCACGGCACAAGGCATCAAGGAGGCCAAGCAGTTGGCAACCTCAGGCACGGCGCTGGCATTGGCAGGAACGGGCCTGCGCTACGACGACCGTCCGGGCAAAACCTCGATTGCAGGCGCAACGTCGCTCTACAAGGGTGAAGTCGGCCTGGCCTTCGGCTTGGGTCACACCTCGGTCGACCAGACCTGGCGCACGAACCTTTCGGTCAACGGCACGCCTTGGGCCGAAAAGCCCGAAATCGGCGTCGTCGTCGGCGCGACCTTTACCTTCAACTGATCTCTATCCCCTCACTAAGAAAGGCCGGGCGAAACCCCGGCCTTTTTTATTGCCTAATTTTTTTGCATATAAAATGTTCTATATTTCCTATTCCTGTAACCGTCTGTAATTCCCATTCCAGGCGTGATAGGAAGCGCGCAAATGCGGCCCGGCAAACGCCGCTGCTGCGCTGGATGAGGATTGGGTGAGATGCAGGAATTGACCGCAGACGGACGCCGGATCGTGGATGAGGTCGCCCAGCGGAACGGCTTTAGCTCTGACGCTGTGCTCACGATGCTGCAAGCCATCGCCAACGGCAATGGCAACCAGGCTCAATTCAATCACTATGAATTCGGCGGCATGGGTCAGTGGTCGCAAGGCGGCATGATCATGATCGGCGACATGTTCAACAACAACTTGAAATTCCGCGTCGACGCGCTCTGCAACGACCTTTCGAACGTCTGGCGCAACAACTCGGTCTATGCCCCCCAGCAGAGCTTCCAATCGCAAAGCCAGGGCGGATATTCCAATCAGTCGGGCAGCTTCAATAATTCAAGCCTGTTCGTTCCCGGCCCCAACAGCGGAAACTGGTGGCCCGGCGATCTGGGCTCGCCTTCGTCCTCGGGCGCCCAAAACGATATGCGCTATGCCGTGTTCCCGTCGGCCCGCCGCCTTGCCATCCGCGTCAATGGCGACGTGACCGTCTACGACATCGCCGACCACCAGATCGGCGGCTTCTCCCAGCAGCAAGGCGGCGACCAGTCGCTGACCTTCACCAGCCAGTATGGCACCATCCGCGTCCTCGATCTCGTCAAGGTCAGCGGTTCCGGCATGTCGAGCGCGACCGGTAACGCCAATGCGGGCAGCTATTCCAACACCAATTTCGCCCAGCCCGTCCAACAGCCGCAGTACAACCCAGCTCCGACCCAGTTCGAACCACCTGTCCCCGCGCCGTCGTCGTTCAGCAATCAATCGCAAAATGCCCCATCTGGCGCGCAATCCTCGGGCTTCCAATCACAAGCCCCGATGTCCAATGACGACATCTTCGCCAAAATCGAGCGCTTGGCCGACCTGCGCCAGAAGGGCATCCTCAGCGACGACGAATTCGCCGCCAAGAAAACCGAACTCCTGAGCCGCCTGTAGGACACGTCCCATACCATCTTGGGGTGCGAGCTAAAGTACAGAAACTGATGGGTCCGGGAAGCTGTGCTTCCCGGCGGAGCGCGAGGCTGGCCTCGCTCGCGGCAAGGCCGCGACCAACCCATCACCCCCGCTCGGCCTTTGTCTTGAGGTTGCCAAGCCCTTCGTCGAAGTCGCGACCGACCATTTTATCGCAATCGACAAACAGCGTCATAACCTTGGCCAGGATCGGCTGCTTTCCGCTCATCGCCCACGTCACGGCCGTCGCGTCCCCGTCCGGCACCAGCGTGAACTCAACCCGGTTGTCGGCCTGAAATGGCTTGCTCATGAACAGCCGCATCAGCACACGGGCATCCGCAGTCGCCTCTAAAATCTCGATATGCCCCGTCCCAGATTTCGGCCCGGCGAAATCGTGCCGCGCCCCTGGTCCACTGGTTGGCCCGCTGTAGGTTGACGTCCCCGCCGTCTCCCGCAGCGCGTACGGGTTCCAAGTGTTCATTTGGCTGAGGTCATTAATGAGCGCGAACAATCGGTCCGGCGGGGCTGCAATTCGCAGCGTCCGCGCGAACCGGAAGTCGTCTGGTCGGCTTGCAGCGATTGCCAGAATCGTCACGATGACAATGGCAAGTCCAATCAGAATGAAAGCGAGTATTTCGAGCATGTGCGGTCTCTGATGGTTTGATTGGAAAGGCATGTCACGCCAACGTCCGCGCCACGTCGACGAGCTGCTCGGCAGCCTTCCCCCAGCCTTCATAAAATCCGCGCGCGGCATGACTTGCGCAGTCTTCATCCGACCAGTGAGCGACCTGCGCCCTGTAGAGCGTCTTGCCCTCGCCAGCGTCCGAAAACGACACCTCCGCCGTCATGTATGCTTTGCCCGATGGCACCCAAGCGCTCGTAAAAGCATCTGTGAACACGAGTTTTTCCATCGCCACCACGTCGAGATAGACGCCCGCGTTGGGATAATCCTGCCCATCGGGTGAACGCATCACGATCAAGCTCGATCCGCCCGGACGCAGATCGAGTTCGGCGCTGACCGTCCGCCACGGCTTGGGCGTGAACCACTGCACGATCAAGTCTGGCTCGGTCCAGCACCGCCAAACAGCAGCTCGCGGCACATCTAGAATTTTTTCAAAGCTGAGGACTCGGTTTGACATTGTCAGTCTCCTTTGCAGTCGGGTTTGGGCGAGTGCGCCATGGCGTCCAGTGCCGCCGCACGGAGTTCGTCTTGGGTCATTTTGCGCTGGTGCGTCGCGATCGACCATGTGTGCCCGAACGGGTCCTGCACGATGCCATATCGGTCCCCCCAGAACTGATCGGCCACCGGCATTCGCACGACGGCTCCCGCCTCGACCGCCCGCGCAAAGACACTGTCCACGTCGGCAACGGTCAGGTGGATCGTCACCGGCGTACCCTTGAGCGTCTTGGGCGAAAGCGAGCCCCATTCGGGCGTCTCGTCGGTCAGCATCACGAACAGCCCGTCGAGTTCGATGGCCGCGTGGATGATCTTCCCGTCAGGCATCGGGATGCGCAACACCTCGGTCGCACCGAACGCTGCCGTATAGAACGCAATAGCGTCTGCGGAATTGGGCACCACGAGGTGCGGCGAAATGGATTGGAATGTGGGGGCCTTTTTCGCCTTGGAGGGTCGCTTTGATGGGGCCTTGCTCATGGTGCTGTCTCCGCTGTTTGAGGGACGTGAAAAAGCAGTTCAACGTAGCGCCGCAGATGCCGCACGCTTGCGACCGCAACCGCCACATCGTTGGTGGCCTTCGCTAGAATGAATGCGCCCTGCAGCACCGCTTGGGTGTGAAGCGCCAGGCTTTGCGCGGTCCAGTCGCCTTGAATTCCAGCCGCCGCCATGGCCGCTGCAATATCCGCCTCGAGAGTCTCCGCATGCCCGGCGATAGCGCGTGCGCAAGCGTCCCTGATGCCGTGATGGGCATCGTAGGTCTCCTGCACCATGGTCCCGGCGAGGCACGTGAACTCCGGCACTCGGCCTTGCAGCATGGATTGCCGGAAGTCGATGTAGGCCAGCACCCTGTCGAGCGGATCAGCCGGTGCGTGATAGGGCGCACTGGCAAAAAAACCTCCAGTGATCACCGACCAATAGTCCGCAACCGCAACCCCAAGCTCGTCCTTGCTTTTGAAATAATGAAAAAAAGCGCCCTTCGTGACGCCGGCTTCAGCGCACAGATCGTCGACACTGGTCGCACAGTAACCCTTGGTCCGGATCACCTTGACCGCAGCATCAATGATCTTCGTTCGCGCTGAAATTTTTTCGCCAGACCGTACCATCTTTGGCCTCCAAAACAAACATACCAACCAGTTGGTATGTTTGTAAAGAGGGTGCAGCCCTGCCCCCAGTAGCGCTAGCGTTGTTGTTAAGTCGTCGGCGGGCAGCGCGCCCTACGGCATCGGCTTAACGCTCGCATCGACCGCCGCAGCAAACCCTTTCGCGGGAACGACAACCACGACCGTCGCGTTGGTCCCAGCCTTCAGCGCGCTGGCCAGCGACGAAACCCCTGGCGCTGGCGTGGTATAGCGCAGCTGCAACCCAGACCCGCCACTGAGCGCGGCAATGTGATCGGGCGGCAGCGTCCAAATCAGGTCGCACACCTCGGCCTTGCACGACGCGGGGTGGACCCTCACGACCCGCGCCGCTCCCGCCTTGGCCACCGGCTTTGCCCCGCTTTTCACCGGCGCGGGAGCGGCCCCGCCCGCCTCCGCCACCAGCCCGGTGACCTCGACCCCCGCCTCATTGAAACTCGCAGCCGCCATCCGCAGCAGCGCCGCCGGACGCCCATCCTCGCCCGTCGAAACCGTCAGCGCGGCGACGACTTTCCCCGTCACATCCTTGGCCGTGGTCCGCAGCGAGCAGAACCGCTTTTTCATCTTCGCGACCTCGTCGCACACATACGTCCAGCCATCATGCGTGCCCGAAAATCGCTTGATCGCGCCCTCGCGAAACAGCGACGGATCAATCGCAACCGACGTCGAGGACTGGCCCGGCTCGGCGAACGCGACCCCACAACCAAACCCCACTGCCAAGACATTGATTAACAAGCGTTTGGTCATCCATAGATCTCCTGCAATCCACCATCGGCATCCCTTCCCCGTCATGGCCGAGCGATGCTCCAAACCTATGGGTCAGGGGGATTCCCCTCCCCCTTGCGGGGAGGGGTTAGGGGTGGGGGTAGCCGCTCGCTGTGAACGGCCAGATCGCTGTCCTATAAAGTGAACCGCAGAAAAATAACAACCTAAGATTGCAATTCCCGACGAACGGTTGTTCCGGTTGGCAACAGCGCAATCAATCGAGGAGCACGCCATCCATGGACCCCACCGCCCGCGCCATCGCCCAGTCCTACGACGAGGTCCCCTATGAATCGCGCCCCTTCCCCCAAACCCATCCCGCCCGATCCGCAGCCCTTGCCCGCCTGTTCGGCCTGACGCCTCCCGCGAGTGAATCAGCCCGCATCCTGGAGTTGGGCTGCGCGGCTGGCGGCAACATCATCCCGCTGGCAGCCAGTTTTCCGAACGCGACCTTTCTTGGCGTCGACCTGTCGCCGGCCCAGATCGGCGCTGGCAACGCGCGCATCCAACAGCTCGGCCTCACCAACATCGACCTGCGCCATCAGTCGATCACCGACCTGACGCAAGCCGACGGCGCGTTCGACTACATCATCTGTCACGGTGTCTACAGTTGGGTCCCAGCCGATGTCCGCAGCGCCATCCTGCGCGTCGCCCACGAAAACCTGTCGCCCGACGGCATCGCCTACATCAGCTACAACGTCCATCCCGGCTGGCGACTGCGCGGCGTCCTGCGCGAGGCGATGCTGTTCCATATCGGCGGCACGACCGATGCCGCCGAACGCCTCGCCAAAGCACGCGCCTTCCTCAATCAGTTGGCCGAGATCACCGATGGCGCGACCGCCTATGGCCAGCTATTGCGCCAAGAAGCCAAAGCCATCGCTGGCCACGAAGACTACTACATCGCCCACGAATACCTGGAGCACACCAACGACCCTTGCTACGTCGGCGATTTTCTCGCTGACGCGCGTAACGCCGGTCTCGCCTTCCTGACGGAAGCCAACTTCAACGTCACCATCGCCGAAACCTTCGGCACCGACAAAGGCCGCCAGCTCCGCGAGCTCTCCGGCAACAACCTGGAGCGCATGGAGCAATACATCGACTTTCTCACTGGCCGCACCTTCCGCCAGTCGCTGCTGGTCCACGCCGCAAAACGCGACGCGATCATCCGCACGATCACGCCCGATCGCCTCGACGGCCTCCACATCCAGTCAAACCTCACCCTGATCCCACCCGCCGACGCCGTCCCTAATCAGCAGCCGTTTATCTTCCGCGATGCCGCAGCCCGCACGCTGACAACGCCGTGCGCCTACGTCTGCGCCAGCCTCGACGCCCTGGGCCAGGCCTATCCGCGCACAGCCAGCATTGATGATTTGATCGGCACCGCCCCCGATGAGACCGCGCGAGCCACGATCCGCGATGCCCTGTTCAAGTTGGTGATTGCCGGCATGGCCGACCTGACGACAGTGCCATCCACTCCGCTGATGACCCTCGACGATTGCCCGAACGCGCTGCCGCTCGCCCGCGCCGATATCGCCGCAGGCCGCTCATGGACCACCAACGCCCGCCACGAAGCGATCCCGCTCGACGTCGTCCAGCGCGCGCTTCTGCCTTGGCTGGATGGCACCCACGACACCGACGCGCTGGTCGCAGCCCTTCGCGCCAAAGTTGCCGAAGGGCAGATCATCTTTCAGAAATCGGGCATCACTCTAGCCAGCGACCATGACATTGCGAACGCGGCCCGCGACCATCTCGCAGCCGCCCTCACCAAACTCACCCGCAGCGGCTTAATGGTCGCCGCCTGACGGAGCCTGACCCTGTCCAAAGCACCGCTCCGGCAAAATCACTTCCACAGCGGCTCGTTGGGGGGAAAGAAATCGAGCGGGCCGTGCTGGGTCCACACCCACGACGCTTGCCCGGTCACCGCAGCCGACGTTGCGCTACTGCCGCCGGTATCGAAAAACACGTAACACTGATCGTAGTAGAATCCGCTGCCCCGTCCCAGCCCATAGCGCTCCACAGGCCACTTGATCTGATCGAGATACAAATTGCGCCCCGTCAGGACGTCCATCCCGTCCTTGACCGGCATCGTCGCCAGCAGCGCAGTCAGCTTGCGCTGCGAATCTGTTTCGTCCCACGTCAGATCGCCAACCAGCCGCTTCATCAACGCCCGCACGTCGCCAATCGTCACCCCTTTGCGCTCCAGCCGGTCGTCGGACACGTCTTCGAGCGGCGGCAGTAACTTCCGCACGGTCTGATAGCAGACGTTATATCCAGCAGTCTTAGGCGGTTTCGGCAGCGGTGCTTCCAGCGTGATCGCCAGCTTTTTCAAATCGGCAGGCGTATTGATCAGGCGAATACTGCTCGCTGGAACATTCAACAGCTCGGCCAAAAACCCAAGATCTATATCGCGCATCTCGGCGGCGTATTCGAGCACGAGCCCGTTCAGCGCCCGCGCCTGATCGAACGCCTCGTTCATGATCACCACACGGTTTTCATCAAGACGGTAGCCGTGGAATCCTAAAGTCGCCCCGACGTCCATTTTGCGCACCGGCCCGACCCCGGTCACATACTGGAACACCCCGCCCAAAAACGCGATCGCGCACGCAGAATAACAGACATCGTCGCGCCGCACGTAGCTGACGAGCGCGTTCGCGTGCATGATCCGCCCGATCTCTATCCCGTCGGCAAGGCTCCCACCCGGCGAGTTCAAAGCCACCGACCAACTCGCCCCGAGGCTGTCGTCGCTCTCCCGGAACGGCTTGTACTCCCGCTCGACAAACGCCTGAAAGATCTTGGCGTCGCCCGGCTTGATCGCACCCGACAGGACAATCATGTCGCCCTCGCGCGTCAATTCGATCGCCCGCGCCACGCTGGTGGACAGTCCCCAAGCCAACACACCCGCAACCAAAAACGGCCAGACGGGCCAACCCCGCACGCCATCAGCCATCACACCCGCCATGACACCCCACGAACGTCGTCCCAGCGAAGGAGCCTGTGAACCAAACTCGCATTGGCTTGCCAGGACGGGCAAATGATTTGTGGCTGTTGCCTGTTCAGACGGCAACCATATTGTGTGCCCGTAGGCGCAAGGCGGTGGCGAGGTTGTGGG
>Ga0247838_1000747_pt1 | contig 50293 bp, 62 predicted proteins | sample LaCruzMarch2015__5_FD_189097 | JGI IMG/M metagenome (GOLD analysis project Ga0247838, IMG submission 189097) | Freshwater microbial communities from meromictic Lake La Cruz, Castile-La Mancha, Spain - LaCruzMarch2015_15m | ecosystem: Environmental > Aquatic > Freshwater > Lake | place: Spain...
CTCCAACCGCTTCTATTTGTGCAAAAGATTGCGTTGTTACACCTTTTTTGCCCATTGCCTTTGATGCATACAAAAGTTCCAAATATGCAGTTCTTCCGCTTCCTTTTTTAAAAGATTGGCTCCATTGAATAAACGGATAAGTTTCGGCGTTTTGCAAAGCAAAACCGCCATTTTTAGTTTCAAAAATATCCATGTAGTCCGAAGAATCTCGGCCGCCATAATTTTTTGATTTGTTTTCTTTCCACAAAGACTTCGGATCTTTCGACACTCTTGGGTCAGGTTTTGCTAAATCGTCCACGCCGCCGAGGTAGCCTTGGTTCTCCTCGTACTCGCGGAGCAGGCGGTCGGTGTCGAGGGTGCGCACGGGGGCCACCTCCGGCATCGCCTGCCCGCGGGTGCGGCCTGTTGCTGCACCTTGCGGAGGTCTCGCCGCCGACACAAAGATGTCGTCAGGATTGTCCACCAGCCACAGCTTCTTGCCGTCAATGTCCATCGTCTTCGGGTTGCGCAGATACGCCTCGACGACCACCGGGTTGGCTGGCTCGTTGACCTGCTTGGCGGCGTCACGCAGGCGAGCGGCGAGATCCTTGGGGGTGCGCTTGGCGAGGTCATTGAAGTAGCTGGCCAGTTCGTCCATGTCGTCCACATAGCGCACGTTGAACTCTGGCAGTTCGCTGACATCAGCAAACTCGCGCAGCTTTAGGCCAGCCTCCATGCGGGCGCCAAGGTCGCGCATCACGTCATTGGCGCTGTCCACGGCAGCCTGCGCCGAGTCGATGGGCGCGGCAGCATAGCCGTCTGCGGAGGCGACATCGTCACTGAAAGAAAAGCCGCCGCGGGAAATGCCCGAGCTGCGGGCGCGATACTTGGGGTCGAACTTGCGTCCCTTGAAGTCGGGCGAGCCGTGGTAGACCGGGCCGACCAGCCCTCTGCGGCGCGCTTCGTCTGGCGTGATGGTGATGTCCGGCATAGCCTGTCCACGCACCTCCGGCATCGCCATGCCAGCCTGCGGGAGGGCGCTGGGCATGCGGTTGTTGTTGATTTTGTCGTAGTCGAAGAAGTAGCCGGTGCGGCCGGTCGGCTTGGCATCGTTGAGCCGGTCCACGCGCCAAGCACGGATGCTGCCGCGCGGGTTGAGGTCCGAGTACAGCGGGTTGGCTGTGCGCTGCACTGCGGTGCCGGTGCCGATGAGGCCGTTGAGCATGTCCCGCTTCTGCTGTCCGATGGTCATCTCGCCGGGCCTGCCGTTGCGGTGGTTGGCGAGGTAGGTCTTGAGGTCGGCCTCCACCTGCCGCATGTCGTTGTTGAAGAGCCCGAGGTCGCCCTTGTTGATCGCCTTCATGGCGGACGCGCGGAAGGCGTTGAGGTCAAGCGAGGCGGCGAGCAGGTGGTTGGCCTTGGTCACCTGCCAGCCAAACGGCACGGTCTCGCGCTGGATGGCGCGCACGTTGCCCAGGTTGGTTACGCGGTAGCGTCCCGAGGCTCCGGTGCCGATGGCGTTGTAGTCGATGTCCCAGCTGCCGCCCTCGGCGCGGCTTTGCTCCATGGAGCGGGCAAACTCGCGGACGTGCTTGGGGAAGTTGGTGAAGAAGTCGAACTGCGGCGGCAGCACCGGCCCTCCGACCACCTCGCGGCCGTTGACCTTGCGTTTGCCGAACTCCTGCGAGTTGACCGGGACAAACTTGCGCGCATCGTAGAGCGTCTTGATCTGCGCGCTGCGGGCGTTCTCGGTGAGGTTGACCGTCTCCTGCGCCTTCATGGTGTAGGTGCCGTCTGGGCGTTGAACCATGAAGTCGTTCTCCAGGACTCCGTTGCCCTCATCGCGCAGCTTCACATGCGTGCTGCGGGCCAAGTCCTCCGGCTTGCTGCTGCGGGCCAGCTCCACGCCGCGCAGCTCCTTAGCCCCGGCTTCCTCGAGGCCGGCGAGGTACTGGTCGTAACTACGCACGTACTCACGCACCCGCTTCTGCATGATGCGGTCTTGGAAAAGAGGATTGTCGCGGAAAAGCACCGAGGGGCTGTCCATTAGCTTGCCGGTGCCCGGGTCAAGGCGAGCGCCCATGACCTCCAGAACGCGCCCGCCGGCCGACAGCATGGACTCGGCGAGGCGGGGGAACAGTGCGTCACGGCGGACGGCGCGGAAGTCGATGGCCGGAGCCTCGGAGGCGAACGTCTCGGCGATGATCTCGTCGCGTGCCCAGTCCAGCGCGTCCTCGCCCTTTTCGATGCTGCGCTGGGAAAGCTCTTCGACACGCTGGTCAATAAGACGCTGCCGCGCCTGCTCAGAAACCGGCTGACCCTTCAGCACGTCCGCCAGCGTTGTCTTGCCGCTGGATACGTCATTGATCTGCGCCTCAGTCAAGTTGACCGGGGCGTCCTCGATGGCGCCGACCAGGATGTCATTGTCCACCAACCGCGTTGCATATTCCCTGCCGCGCGCCGCCACACCGTCCGTTGCATACTGCTGGTTGACTAGGTTTCGCAGGTCATTGCGCGGCTGACCACCGAGGATGTCGCTAGTTAGGATGGCGTGGCCGATTTCGTGCGGGACAATGCGCGTGGGCGACAAGTCCTGCGCCAGTCGTTGGTTTGCCGACACCGTGTCTCCCGCCTTGACCAGCAGCCGGATGCCCTGTGGCACATGCGTTGAGTCCACCGTGCCGTCCGCCGCGGTGATGTCGATTACGTTGCCGCCCTTGTCCGCGTCCGGCCTTACAGACACCTTGCCGTCCACCGGAGCCGTGTGCCCCATGTTGACAAAGATCCTCGCCGATCCGTTTGCGTCCTTTTCGATGTAAAGGCCCGCCGCCGTCTCGCCGCCCTCCGCGCGAAGGTCGGTGTTGGCCCGGTAGTCCTGGCCGCGGAGCGGGATAAATTTGACCTTGTTGCGCAGCACGCCCTGCATGGCCGCCAACCGCGAGAGGCTGTCGTGCGAAAGGGACATGAGGGACGCCGCGTCGCCATTGCTTTCAGTCACATCGACCAGCATTCTGGCGATGTCGGCGTCCACTTCAGCCGGCCGCCTACCAAAAGCCCTTGTCGCCGTCCCCGCCAGCGTGCCCAGCATCACGGCGCCGCCCACAATCTGACCGCCCTGCTCGGCATCGGGAGCCACCAAGGCAAATGGAGCCGCCGTAAGCCCGGAGACCACAGCGGAACTGACAGCGTCATCCGCTAGCCGAAACGCCTGCGTTGCGCCCAAGTTGTTTGCCGTGCGCGACAGCCGGCGCAGCATCTGCGGATTCTCGGGGTCTTGCGCTACGCGCCGCAGGGTGCTGTCAGCAGACGCTCCGCCGGGCCGCATATGGCGGGCGTAACGCTGGGGGAAGGCACCACTGCCGGCCATCGCTTGCGCGGTTTCAGCGCCCGCAGCACCCGCACCACCGGCGCCCATCTCGCGCACGATGGCGTAGCCACCGCCTGCCGTTGCGCCAGTGCGCCTCAAGATCGCCCCGCCAAATTTCATGATGGGCAGGATCGAAAGCACGCCCGTGGCCACGCCGCCCAATGCCGCCGGCGCGCCTTGGCCCTGAGTGCTCAAATAGCCCACGCCACCCGTCAGGGCAGTCGCGGCCGCCGTCTGCTGCATCGCGTTCATTCCCGTCAAATCCTGCACCCTGTCCGTGATCCGCATCGCGCTACGCTGTAATGCGTCGGCGCCCGCATTGGCCACCTCCCCAGTCATCTTGAGCGGCACGCCCGTGATCGACGACAGGCGGCGCAAGATACGCACCTTGGATAGTGCGCCCGCACCGACCGGCAGCAAGTTGTCAGGAGCCAAAGCCATCGACCCTCCGGTCGCCAAAGCGCGCTGCGGCTCCATCACCTCGCCGGTGATCGGATTAGTCGCCCGCGCCTCACTGCTCTCCTGCGTCACCGGCGTCTGGCCGATGCTAAAATTTCCTACGCCCGCAATTTCACGGTCAAAGTTCTTGCCGCGGCGGTAGTCTTCAAACGCCTGTTTGACATCGGCGTTCTCCTCCAGCGGAGTCGGCGCCGTCTCGCCGCGTTCTTTAGCTGCGGCAAACTCGCGATTGATGATCTCGATGTCTCCGCGCAGGTCGCCCGACAGCTTTCCCTCGGCCTGCAGCTTTTGGGCGATGACGCTGCGCACCTGCTCCTGACGGCGAACGTCTGTGGCGTGATCGCGCGCCGTGTTGCCGATCCAGTCAACGAGTTTGGCGAACTCAAGGCCCGCCTTGCGGCCCGCCTCTTTGAGTGTGACGAAGTTCTGCGTAGCAAAGCGGTCTGGCCGATAGAAGTTTGAAGTGGCGTTGTCCTTCAGCTCTTGGCCCATCTCTGCAGTCAAAGACACCAGCCCTTGGCCAGCCGCCACCGCCCCATCCACAAAGCTGCCCACCGTATTCTTCTCCTGCTGCCTGCGCGCATGCACTGGAGCAAACTCCTCGAAAGGCATCTCGTAGGATGGATCGTAATAAAGGTTGTCATCCTGCGCATTCAGCTCCGCATCTGTCAGCGGCTTGGGCGGCTCTCGGAAGTCTGCCTGCGGAGGCTGCGGCGCCGACTGTGGCATAGTCTTCTGGCCGAAAGGCGTGGCCTGCATGAGACTGTCTGACGTGGCGCGTTGATCCATCTGCGCGTCTGTCATCGGCACAGCGGCCGGCGACTCAAGCACTCTAGCGGCAGTTCCGTAAAGATTCTGCCGCGCCTCCATCTCGTCCATTGCGTCGAGCTGGGCGTCTGTTAAGCCTTTTGCCATTAGTTATTGAACAGGGTTCCAGAGTCCGTCTTCACCCTTTTCGTAGGTGATCCCGCCAGAAACGCGCCGAGGCTTGGCCGGCGCGGACGGTTGTTGGACAATCTCGCCGCTCGTAGCGCGCTTCTCGGCCTTATCAAGGACCGACATAAAGTCATTCATCGATTTCTTGAAGCCCTCCTCACTCTGCGACTGCTGGGCGCGGACGATGGCCTGCGTGGCTTTCTCGCCCTCAACCTGGGTGATCTGCCCGCCGCCCTTGAGACTTTCAAACGCCTGCAAGAACGCAGCGCCCTGCACCTGCTCGAGCATCGCCTTGAAGTCCGCTTCCTTGGTGCCAGCCACAGGGTTGCTCTTCAGCCCAAACAAATAAGATGCATTCTTTGCCCCAACCGAACCGGAGAAGCCTGGATGGCTCGTCAGGTCATTGATCGTGCCGCGCATGCTGCCGATGGTGTCGAGCGCGGACTGCTGCTTTTGTGCTAAGGCTTTCCTCTGCGCGTCAGTTGCCGCCGTGTCGCGCTGGACCGATGCAGCGACTGCGGGATCAGACTGCCGCAGCTTGATTTTCTGCTCAGTCTGCAGACGCGCATTGGTCTGACCCAAGATAAACTCGGCCGCTGACTGCGGGGTGAACTGCACGCCGCGCTTCATTGCCTTGAGCAACTCTTTCTGCTCAACAGGCAGAGCCTTAAAATCTTCTTTGGTCTGCACGTTTAGGGAATTGAAATCAAACGCCATGCCAGTGGACGGAATTTCCATGGCCGCAACATCGTTGGCAACGTCCTTCGGAATAGGAGCGCCAGCATAAGGATCGGCCGACACGCCGTTCATCGCGTCCATGGCGTCCAGTGGAACTGTGTCAACAGCTGGAAGTGGCGTCATTGGGTCGTCTTGCATAGGAGACGGTAGCGTCTCTTCGTAGATGGCCTGACCAGTCTGCTGGTCGTAGCCTAAAACTTTTTTGCGAGGGGGCATATTATTCGTCAATTATCGTCAATTACGCTGGCGTTTACTCCGGGAGGAAATCCCCTATAGGTGCCGCCGCCGGCCGCGACTTGGGCTGCGGCGTTGATCTGCGCGCGCTGCGCTGGCACTCCTGCTTGGATCTGCTGCCCACTCTGCTGCAAGCCCAACCTGTCCTGACCTAGCTGCAAGTTGATCAGCGACGGCAGAATCGGCATGAACGCCTCACTGGCGCGGAACCAGTCATTGTCATTTTTAAGCGATTCCGTGCCGACAACTTGGGCCAGCTTGTCTGTCGTCATGTTCAGTGCCGGCGCCAGGACATTGAACGTATTCTTGAAGGCGCGGCCCTTGGCTTTCCGTTCTTCTGCCTCCATGTAGGAGCCGGCGATGCTTCCCATCGCGCTCGTCACGCCTGCCATTAGGTTTTCAGCGCCCTGCTGTTGCATGTTGCGGTCGCTTTCGATCATGCGACCATACCATCCCATTGGGTCTTGGCTCATAATGTTATTTCTTTCTGTTGTGTGATTCCTGCCGCTTGTCGCGCCTCAAGGCACAGCGCTGATCCCGGCACAAACGCGCGGCAGGCATTCGGTCGGTTGTTGTAAATTGAGCAGCCCACATCGCAGCCGACCCCGCCGGTCAGTGCCACGCATCTGCTGTTGGTTGTCTTCATCAGTGGGTAGTCATCTCGCAGCATCCATTGCGGGATGCCAGCAGCGTCAGATCGGTCTCGTCGCAGGACAGGCCAGGACCACTTGTGAGAGCAGCAGGCGCCGCATCGTTGGCAGTCGTATTCCATATTGGTTTGAAGCCCAGGTCGGGGAAGACCATGTCTTCATAGGGCGCGTGATGACTTACGTTGCTGACGGTAGCCGCCAACTTTGGACAATGAACGTGCCGCCCTTGGTGCCGGTCCACGCAGTTGAAGCAGATGGGGTAAAAGTCAGCGTTGAGCGATTTGTCGGGATTGTTGCCCCAGCTGCCTTCGCGTTTTACATACCGCGTCGGATCAGCCGCCACTCCTTCGGTCTCCAAATATTCAAACACGTCCTCATCAGACCAGTCTCTGATTGGGTAAAGGCTGGCCGGCATTCCGTCCACGCAGCGAATATCCATTGCCAGCGGGATCTCGCCCTTGATGAGATCGGTGTCGCCGCCCTTGGTTCCGACAAACATTGCAGACCATGGAAAGTCAAACGTGCCGGTTGGCCGGCTGAGAAAGTCCTTGACGGCACAAAGGTATTTCCCGCTTTCTAGCTCAGACTCAGTGGGGCGCTCGGTGCCCAAGGTGAGGACCGTGGCGGCGCTTCCACACTGGTAGTATTTCAGCATGTCAAAGCGGACTTCTCCCGTTTCAACATCCGGGCCGTCCGCTATGGCAACCCTGGAGGGCGCGTAGTCATAAACCTCCAAGCCCCACTGCTTGATAAGCTCGTCGCTGTATGCGTAGCGCTCGCGGAATTTTGGCTCGCGGTATTGTATGACCGGCAAATCAATACCTGCCTTAAATTTGAGAACGTGCAGAAGCGCTGTTGAATCTTTTCCGCCACTCCACAAAACGGCAGAGTTTGGCCACCGTGCATGCCAAGCGCGCATCTTTTCTGCCGTCTTTAAGACAAGGTTTTTCATTAGGCGATAATCATGGCCCCGCCAATCGTCCCGGCTGCTGCAAGCCCGGCTCCTCCGATTGTTCCGCCGAGCATCATGTTCTGCCCTGCCGTCCCGGGGCTGCCACCAGAGTACATTGGGTTCATGCCCTGCGCCCCGCCCACCATAGACATGGAGTTCTGCGTAAGGTTGGCATACGGCGAACCCATGCCCATCGCCATGATGGCAGGGTTGGTGGACATGCCGAAGTTGTAAGCGTCCTGCCCAACGCCCATCCGCCGCATGCGCTCCTGCTCGGCGAGCTGGGCCGACTGGCCGAGGATGCCGAGGTCTTGCGCCCGGCGCTGCTGGACAAAACGGTCGCGGTTGAGTAGCTCGGCGCCGAGGCCAGCACTGCCGGTCGCCATGCCGCGTGCTGCCATTCCGGCGCGGGCCTGCTGCGTGGCGTCCCGGGCGTCCTGCGCGGAGAGCATGCCGGCCCGCTCGCCGACTGCACCTTGGAGCTGCTCCTGCAGCCTAGTGTATTCCGGAGCGGCTGATTGGGCGGCGTCGAGCTGACCGAGCAGGCTGGTGCGGCGGCGCATCTCGTCGGGCAGCGCTGCCTCGTAGCTGCTGCGGAGCCGCTGGTCGCCGAGCAGACGGAGGCCAAAGTTGATGTTGCGGCGGCTTTCCTGCCTTGAGGCGTTGCCGGCGGCGCGCGCCATGGCTGGCAGTTCCTCACGCTGGATGGCAAGCTGCTGCCGCAGCAGGCTTGAGGACTGTTCTAAATCGAGCGTTGGTGCTGTTGGTGATGATCCCATAGTTACTCCTTTTGTCGCTGTGTTCGTTTCAAAATGTCCACGCACCGGCGGGCGCGTATGCGGCCGTCGTTGCGGCGTTGCCACAACACGTATTCGTGCGGCTTGGCTGCCGAGCTAAGAAACCTTTCGTGCGCGTTGGTCCCGTCGCCGGCCGCTGCCAGCTGGACGTACCAGGCATTCGGCTCGCCCGGTGTAATGCTCCGCGCTGCCGCGTCCCAGTGGACCTCCTGGCCCATGACGAAGACATCGTTGAACGAGACGACAAAGCCGTCTGGCCGCGCAATGTTGGCTGCCAGGGCGAGCCCGAAGTTTTGTCCAGGGAAATACTGGTCATACCATTGGTGTGCTTTTTCCCATGGCGTCATCGGATAAACATTGCCGTGACTAGCGGGCATGACGTGAGCTGTGATCCGCCGCCGGTAGCAGCTCTGATCACGCAAGCGTCTGCCGTCTTCACATCGGTGGACCTGGCCGTGACGATGCTGTCTTGGGCGGCTGAGCGGGCCGCAAGGCCAGAAACAGCATAGTCAGCGTCCGGGAGCGCTACTGCAAAGTTGACTGCAAATTCCGCGCTCGCCTCTGTGTCGTAGAGTGGAGACACGCAGGCGACGTTGCCAGAGGCGCGCACAGTCCTTCTGCGCACCTCTCCCTGGCCGGTTGTATCTGAAATTTTAACATCACCAACGGCATTAAGCCTTGTGCTTTCCGGCCCCACCGCGGTCACCGTGTAAGCCCTGCTTGTTGGGCGCTGCGGCCCGCCGGTTGTAAACTCAAGGTAGACCACATGGCCAACTCTAAGACTGTGCGCCGATGCCGTGGTCACAAGGACTATTGTGCCGCTGGAATTTGTCGTGTAGTCGAAATTCAGATTGTTTTCCGATGCACCATTGATGTTCACCCACGCCCTGACCCCGTAGATCGGCGCCGTGCCGGTCTGTGCACCGCTCAACTTGGCAGGAGTGACAGACGCATCGACCATGTTAGCCGTGGTCACCGTGATCGCCGCGGGCAGGGCGCCGGTTGCCAGCTTGGAGAAGGCGATTGCGGCGCCGGACGATATATCGTCGTTGACGATACTTTCCGCGGTGAGTGCGACAACTGGGGTTTGTGCGGCGTTAAGCGTGGCAGGTGTGACGGTCTCGCCGGTGACAAATCCGTTCGGTGCGTTGTGTCCTTTTGTGACGGTAATGGTGGCCATAATGTTTTAAGCTGCGTGACGTGTTTCGGTTTGCGGGAGGCTGGGGATGGCGGCCTCGACCGAGATGTTGCGGATCTCGGGTCGGTTAGCGTTCGTTAAAATTTCCAGCTCGCAGTAATGCGCCTTGCGCCGGAGGGGCAACTTTAGGCTGTAGTCGTTGCCGGAGCCCGTGGTGTTTTCCAGCCCGGGCACTAAAGGTTCGGTCTTATCAGGGTTGCGCAGGTTGGCCGTCACGGTGATCGACCCGGTGCTGGGCAGCACGGCGTCGGCGAGGGCACGGGTGAAGCGCTTGCTAGACATCGTTCCCATGCCGTAGCGACGAGTGACGATCTTGCCCGGGACCGGCTCGGTGAAGTCAACCGTTGCATCCGGCGACTCGTCACCCTCCTCGACCTCGTCCAAAAGCATCAGCTTGCCCGCCTGGGAGCTGATCATCACGCGCCGGCGGTTGTTGATGTCTGCGACCAAGAAGTCGTTGACGCCGACTCCGTAGATGTCGCGGGTCTCCCACGCCTCATTGAGCTGGTTGTAGATGAAGACGCCGTTGTTGCTGCCTGTGCTGGTGGCCAGCGGGGCCGCGAGGAAGTAGCGGTTGTCGAAGTAAAGTGCCGTGGCGTACTCAAGCAAGTCGGCCCGCAGCCCCTGCAACTGGTCAGCAATGGGATCGCTCAAAGGCTTGGTCTCGCCGCGGAGTTTGAGGTCTAGCTTGGCGTCCAGCCGGTAGACGCCGGCGTCGGACAGGAAATAGATGAACTGCCCGGCCGTGCAAATCGTCCGGCGGGCCGCGCAGCCGATCTCATCGGTCAACAGCTCAAGGCGGGTCACGGCGGTGTCTATGGAAAAGTCGCTGCCGTCCACCGCGGGGTTCTGCGAGATGGCGGCGATCCAGATGCTCTTGCGGCAGAAGACCAGGACGTTGTTGTCCACCCAAGGATGCACCGCCACGATCCGGTCGTTGCCGCCTACACCCACGCGGAAGGACTGCCAGAACAAATCGTAAACATCGGGATCAAGCACGTCGCTCAGCATGACGTTCTGTTTGCCATCGGGGATGACGAGGCGGTTGTTGATATAGCTGCCCCAGGGCGCCGAGCGCAGGCGCCGGAAGGTCACGCCAACGTCTGGGACGCCGCCCTCTGCGCGGACAAAGCCGGTCGCGGGGTCGCCGGTCCAGTAAAGCGGTGCCTTGACCCGGCGGACCTTGATGTTGGCCGAGACGTCTGAGGGTGTGCCGGTCGGCACGGTGATGGTGAAGTCGTCGGCGTTTAGGCTGGCGGCCTCCACTTGAAACTCATGCCCATCGAAGGCCGCGCTGCTGCTGCCCTCGATGCGGACGCGGGCGCCGGCGGGGTAGTTGTGGCCGGTCACAAAGACTGTGGCGACCGTGCCGAAAACCGAGACGCCGCTCGCCGCGGTGTACTTCTGCTCGTAGCCGGTCTGCGAGGTGTCGGCCTCCCGAAAGAGGTACATACGGTCGAACGCCTGCACCATCGACACGTTGTCCGAGGGGTGGACGCTTTCACCGGCGGGGTAAATGAGCGAGGACGGCAGCCGGGCGATGACCAGCTCTTCGCCGCCGCCGAGGTCAAGGTTGTCTGTGGCATCGATGGCCAAGACGCCGCTGGCCCAGGCCGCGGAAAACTGCAGGCTGCCGTCCGTCAGGTAAACGAAAGCACGGTCGGATGCCGCTAGTAGCGTGACCTCCATGCTGTTGGCCTCGTCCGGCGAGCGCATCACGGCCGCCGCGAAAATGCCGCCGTCGTAGCTGGTGCGCACGATGGGGCCGGGATCAGTCAGAACAAAGGGGACAGTCAGCGGCACCTGGCCTGGGGAAATGTCGTCGGCCAGCCGCTTGAGGCCACGCCGCGTCACGGCTACGCCACGGTCCAGCCGCATGTTCTCCGAGAGCTGGAGCATGCCGGCGGGCAAGGTGACAGGGTTCATCCGGCTGGAGTAGCCGATGAATCCCATGTCGCCGTCGCGCTGAACTGGACTTTCTAATGCCATTAAGTGGCGATGAGGCCGAGGGTGCGCAGGCGCCCGAGCAGGTCATTCAGCCGGGCCTGCGTGCTGGCGGCGTCCGTGGCGTCGGCCACGGCGGCGGGCTGGACGACCGGCGTGGCGTTGTAGAAGCCGAGCTTTTGTGTCGTCGCCGTGCCGACCTTTGTTCCGGTCGTTGTTCCAAGCACTAGGTTGACACCGTCGAACACGGTCTTGTTGCCCGAGAGATTGAGCGCGGCCGATGCCAAGTTGCTGACCGAGATTTTCTTGGTCACACCGCCATCGGAAATGACCAGAAGGTCGGCTGCCTCCGGTGTGGCGGCGAGTTCGGCGGTGATCTGTGCGATTGTCTTGGCCATATAATTAGTTCAGTGCTGCTTTAAGTTTGCTGCGAAATAGTTCCGCATCCCCCGGCGAGATGTCGGTCTTCCGGGTCGGGCTGACCTGCTGGTGGGTCACAACCATGTTCATCGGGATGCCCCACTTGCGCATGCGCGGAGCCAGCCATTCGATGGCGCTGGCCATGGCGTCATCGCCGAGCGGGTAGTCATAAGTGTTGCCCTCCCAAGCGAGCCCGAGGCTCCATGAGTTAAGGTCTTGCCGGCCGAACCAGTTGCTCTTTCCGGCGTGCCAGGCGCGGTCGGCGTCTTGGCAGAACACCGTGCGGCGGCCGTCGCGGGCGATGAGGACGTGGTAGGACACCTTAGATGCCGGGCTGGCGATCCACTCGCAGCCTCCCCGGTAGCTGCCGTCGCTGTGGTGCAGGACTACTGCCTCCGGCTTGATCGCCTGGTTGCCCTTGTTCGGCGTGAAGACTTTCCGCTCGTCGAAGCTCGTCAGCGGCGGCGCGACGGTGAAGCTCGTTGTGGATGCGGATGCAGAGTTCGGCGAGGCCGGCGCTGGGGTAACGCCGGACTTGCTGCCAAATAGTCTCTTGATCCACGTCCACATTGCTTACTTTTTGTAACCTTTGTTCGGGTCAACCGTTACCGTGGCCTGCTGCTTGAGGAAGTCGTAGCCGACCGTCACGCAGCCGGGGAGCAGCAGGTAGGCCGCGAAGACCAAAGCGGCGGCGATGAACTTAGCCGCGAGCATTGTTGTCCTTGGCCATGACCAAGCCCCAGGCGGCGGCGAGCGAGGCGGCGATCAGGCCGATGTCGGGCAGCGAGCCGGTGGAGAGAAATTCTTTGGCGCCGGTGGCCAATGCGATGAGCCCCGTGAGGACGCCGAGTGTAGTAGTTTTCCAGTTGTTCATAATGTTATTTGTTCTCCTTCTGTTTTTTCCGCAGGTCATGGTAGACCGAAAGTAATGTGATCACGCCGACAGCGAGGCCGACGCATAGCCCGGCAACGCGTAAGTATAGTTCGACATGGGCGACCATAGAAACCGCCGCCGAGCCGAGGCTGGCAAACGTGCCGAGGGCGCCGCGCTCGACGGTCGTTAAATGTTGGTGCCAGTAGTTCATGGCATTGCGTCTATTGCGGTCCATGCCGCCAAGAGGCCGTCCCGCAGTTCGGTGGGCAGGCTCTCGCTGGAATAAACCACGGAGCGCGACCCGGCGGCGGCGTGCGCGGTCACGGCGGCGGAGAGTTTGGGGCGGCTTGAAGTCACAGATTGTGATTCGTTGCCGTCGGCGTCCACCTGCGTCTCGTAATCCGAGTGCGTGCCGTCTGGTTCCAAAAACACTTGGCCGACTGACTCGCCTTCGGTGAGTTGCGATTGCAGCCATGACAGAAGGGTCTGCGCGGTGAGGGCCAGTTCGCCGTCAAGCGGGATGGCGGTGGTGGTGGCGTAGTCGCCGCTTTTGCTGTAGCGGGTTAGCTGGTTGTTGGAGAGTAGGAGTTTCATGGGGCAAAAAACACGGCATTATTTAGTCCGACAATTTCAAAACTTCCGCCAGTGTTGGTGGAGAGGCCGACTAGTCCAAACGTAAAGCAGGTTTGGTTTGTCGAAGCAACCATAGGGCCGTTGCTATATGTGACAGTGGCGTTTGTTGGTTTCTGTAAGGCCGCGCTAGTTGCGGAATTTCTTTCGGCATAATAAATGTCGCCCGTCCCGTTGGTTTTGTGGTCAATCCACAAACCGAAGCCTAATGGCGATGCCGAAGTGGTAATTGTGGCGGCGTTGGTTGTGACTACATTTGCCTTGGAAACTAGAACTTCAGCGTTGGTGGCATCAACCCAGTTAAGAGCAACCCAATGGCCATTGGTGGGCAGATCGTTGTCGCCTGCGCCAGCGCCAAAAACCAAAAAAGCGCGCGCAACGTTGTTGGTTACTTGGTTCTTGGCGCCCATAACAGCTAAACTCATTGGGCGAGACCAATCTATACCAAAGGTTCCCTCCGTTCCGTTCCACGGCCCTTGCCTGTTGACTCTGACCGAGGCAAAGCTGTTGGTGCTTCCATTTACAATCCTCACATTGATTCGACCTTCGGTAATGGGGCCAGCGTGGACAGCGGTTCCGGGGCCGCTTATATGCGAGGCCATAGCGTATGCCAAATCTCTAAACCGATTCGGCGCGTGCATAATGTAGTCAACCATGCGCGTGTCGGTTAAATCCCGCGTCATCAAACTGTCCGCACTGATCGCCGTCTGATGCGGTGCGATGTTGCCCACGCCGTTTAGGGTGGCGTTGCCGTTTATGGTGACGTTGGTGGCGAAGGTGGCGGCGTTACTGACTCCGAGGGTTCCGGTGGCCGTGATGTTGCCGAATGTGACGGCGTTGGTTGTGCCGAGGCCGAGGTTGGTGCGGGTGGTGGCGGCGGCATTGCCAGAAAACAGAATACTTCCCTCATCCACAAAAACCGTGCCAGCATCCACTTGGACAAACTGAACGTGATTCCACTCCCCAAGGCCGATCGCCGTAGCAGCCGCCGCAGCATTGGTCGCCGTGAGCACCGCACGCCCGGTCGCCGTGGCGTCCGTGATATTGACCGAGGTCGGCGGGTTGTCGATCTGGCCGTAGGCGGTGCCGGCGGCCAGCAGTAGGATGGTGAGCAGGCGGTTCATCTTTAGATTCCTTCTTTGGCGACGAACTTTTTGGATGTGCTGCTGCAACGGACAAAAAGCTCCTGCGATGGCACCCAAGCAGCATTGAACGTCACGGAGCCACCGGGTTGCACCTGAATGCCTTCGTCGTCCGAGGCGGTTTGTCCAAAGTCGATGCGCATCAGCGTGTCGGAAATGTTCTGGAACACTAAGTAAGTCCGGCTTGCGTTAGCGGGCATAACTGATTGCGTGCCAGCGGCTGCCGTGGTGACGGCCGTGCTGCTGCTGTAGTCAATGACATTGCCGGTGGATGGTTTAGTTTTTACGTTAGGGAAGCCCATAGGTTTTAGTAGTTGGTTAGTATTGCGAGACCTGCGCGGTCCATCGGCGGGTTTGCTTTTGCTGGTAGGTGAATTTCTCGGTCTCCTTGACGATGCTCAGTTCGGCCCGGCCATACATGACCTGCGCTTTGTCGAGCTGACCGTCCTCGGTCAAAAGGTCGCCGGTGAGGGAGAATTTGAGGTAGTCGGCCAAAATCTGCGGGACCGTCTGCGCGAGGGCCGTGGCGAGCACGGTCGATATGACCGTGGGCGGCAGCCGGAATTTGACGTAAATGGTGTCGGGGCAGTCGCTGGGCAACCGGATCTTATCGAGGTCGAGACTGAACGCGATTTCTCTCGGGGCTGCGTGTGTATGCGGATTGTCTTGAAACACGCTAAACACGTCGCCGATCTCAGTCTCGCTGGCTTGCGCGAGGTCGATATAAATGTCCTCGTCCACTCCGGTCTGGGTGGTCCGCTCTTCGGTGCGCGTGAGGTCGGGCCAATCGTAAAACTCCCACGCATCCCGAAGGTGGCTGGCAAGGTTATCCACCATGATCGTCTTGGTGGTCGTGGGCAGATTGTCGATGCTGCTGCCATCCAAGCCAGCGCGGCTGGCGGCGTTGGTCACGATGCTGGAGACGGTCACGGTTTTCATTGCGCGGCCTCCTTGATCACGATGATCTGCGCGGCCTTCCCGGCGAAGGTGTAGTCGCTGTCGCGGTTGACGTTGCCAGCAGCCGACCGGACGTAGACTCCGGGCGAATGCCGGTTGTAGAGCGGGATGCCGGAACCAGCCAGAACACGCCAAGCCGAGCCAACCGGCGCCGAGGAATCCAGCGGCAGGTCAGCGTAGGTGCCCACCTCGCGGGCCAGCGGCGCGGCGGCCGATGGTGCGCTGGGAGCAAAGCCTCCGGTTAGAGCGTTGTAGGTCATTAGCTGCGGGTCACCGTGGCCAGGGGTGTGTTGTCCACGGTCGGCGGTTGGGTGGTGTAGGTGAAGGTGACGGTGGCGACGACAGTGCCGGTGGCGCCGCCCTCGCGGTAGGTCACGGTCTGGGCGTTGTTCGTCGCGCCGTGGTAGGTAAAGGCGATGTAGTCGTGCTGCGGGATGTTGAGCCCGGCCACGTTGCGGATTTTGACGTTCGGGGTCATGGGAAAGTTAGGCGGCGGCCGCGGTGGGCTCCGCGGTCTGCATCATCTGGCCTTGGAGGGCGGGAACGGCGCCGACCCGGCCGATCTGGGCGTTTTGGGTTTGCTGCACTTGGAAGGCGAAGGCTTTCAACCGGGCTTCGATCATGGAGCGGAAGATTTCGTCTTGCTGGAATCGCTGACTCACGGCGGGATTGGCCTGGACAATGCCCTGGAGAACCTGCGTGCGGAGCTGGGCGTTCATGCCTTCGGTCGGGAGCGGCGGCTCGGTGCCGGCCGCGATCTTCGTGTAGGCGAGCTGCTCGTCTTCGGCTTCGGCCGCGGTGGCCACTTCCTGGGGGCGCACGATCTTCTGGGCCAGGGACGGATCGATGGCGTTCATCACGAATTGGACGAGGCCGGCGCGGTCAATCGTGCCGGCCACGTCGAGGGGAACAGCCAGGCGGGTGATCGCGTCGAGGCGCTTGGCCAGCAACTCCACGTCGAGGTCGCGCACGTCGTATTCGGCGACCAGGTCGAAGCGGCCCTGGATGCCTTCGCGGGTCAGTTGGAACGGGGCGGGCATGGCGCCGGCCACGCGGAAGAATTCGATGTCGGTGATATATTGCTGCATCAAGGCAAAGGCCTGGGCGACCATGGCTTTGCAGCTGCGGAGCCAGCGGTCGACCTGAGTTTGCTGCTGCAGCATGGTAAGAGGCTGCGGGACGCTTTGGGCAAAGCGGCCGAAGTATTGGTCGACGTCGGCCCGGGTGCTGGCCTCGATCTCGATCGTTCCCTGGTCAAAGCGGGGTGGCTCCATCCAGCCGAATTCATTCGGCCGGCGCTCGGGGATCTGGGCGCCAGGGCCAAAGACGAGGTTGATCTTGCCGCGGTTGCTGGGCACGCGGATCGGGGGAAGGACGGCGATGCTGGCGCGGTCGGAGCGGAAGTCGCGCTGGGTCTTGATCTCGAGCTGCTGGGATTCGACCAGCTCGGGGACGCCGCGGCTTTCGAGGATGTTGCGGCTGACCCGCTCGCGGCAGAATTCGACAAAGGGGTATTGCTGGTGATGATACGGGAGGAGCTCGGAGAGGCCGGTCACGTTCGAGACGCTCTCGTGCAGCACGCTGTAGGTGATCCGGGTGGTCTGGTCTTTGTTGTGCTGCTTCTCGTAATAATGCCAGAGCTCGATCATCTCGCGCTCGGTATCAAGGTTGATCAGCTCTTGCCTGTAGTAATTGCGGATCGGCCGGCGGTAGGCGCCTTTGTGCTTGAGTGCGGACTCGACGAATTCCTCGTCGTAGCCGGCCGTGACGATGCGTTCGCGCAGCTCGGTCTCGCTCACCACTTCGCGCCAGGCAACGAAGCGGGCGCGTTGCAAGTCGCCGGTTTGGGCGGGGAAATAAATATCCTCCCAGGGCTCGAGGGCGACAAACTCCGGACGGTTCTCGAAGATATAGGGGTTGTCGTATTCGGCGCCGCCGGTGTTGCGCAGGTCGCGGATCACGCTCACCTTGGCCGCGGCCGGGCTGACCAGATCCTTGAGCATGCGCACGGCGTCCGCTTCCTGCAGCGGATCGAGGATGCTCTCCAGGAGGATCTGGATCATGGGGTCGCCGGTCTCGGCGAGCATGGCTTGAAATTCGTCCAGGGTGATCGTCTTGCGCTCGGTCCGGGTGGTCCGGCGCCAGTTGATCGCCATGATGCCGAGCCCATACATCTCCTGGTATTGGGCCACGAGTTCCACTTCCCTCCTCAGATCATCGGCGGCGTGCTGAAAGAGCATCCAACGAAGGGCGGTCTCCGCGGCCACCTTCGAGGCGGCGTCGCCGGATTCGATCGGCTGGAGTTGCAACTTGCTCCGGAAGAACGCATTAGAAAGCAAGCTAACATTCTCATTTACGATCTGATCAGCCAATCTCACACGGGCGTCCGATGCGTTTTCCCATGGAAATGCTTGTCGCCCAATGGCTTGCGACTTCTTGCGACCGCTCGGGTCTTGTCCGTTCCAAAGGGCGTGCCGGGTCTCGTAATTCCTCTGCTTCTTGTCCAGGTAGCCGCCGACGTCGGACTCAGCTTCTTGGATGTTGAGCAGGTAGCCGCGGATCGTCTCGACGTCGGGGGCGCCGAGGACGGCCGAGGTGTCGTAGCCGGCCGCCATCATGCGGCCTCCGGCCGCAGGCTTGCGGAGTTTTCAGTTTTCAGTGTTTGGTCAGTTTTCAGTTCTGAACCACTGAACACTGAATCACTGGACACTGTGTCGGGGCAGATGCCGGTGTTTTCACTGGGGTTGCAGTCGAGGCCGGCAAAACTGACCCGAGTTTTGCTGGACTTGGATTCGACCCGACACTCCGGATTGTCGCGGAGGAGAGATTTCCACCAGTCCTTTTGCCGGGTGATGCCGGGGTGGCGGCGTTCCCAGTCGATGAAGCTGAAGGCGTCGATACTGGCGACGTGCTGCCCTACCCCTTCGATGTGGGCGTGCTCGAGGCGGGCGTTGGCCGCGGCGATGCGGAGCTGGCGGGCCTTGGCGTTGACCGCCTGGGCATACCAGCCGCGGCAGAGTTCCTCTTTGACCAGGAAGCCGAGTTCACCGTCGAGAGAGTCGAGCATTGGAAGAGAGACTAAGAGACTAAGAGACTAAAAGACTAAGAGCCGAGGGGCGGACGCGGCGGGCCCGGAGGTCCCGCCCTACCTTGGTTGTTTGAAGTTTCACGCTGTTGCGCCCCTGGGATCTTTCCTAAATCCCACCATGAGTTGCTGCCGAGTTGGCGACATGCCCAGGGGCGCAAAGTGCGTGCTACTTCATCAGGTCAGCGTGTCGAGCTGGGCGACTTCGAGGAAGATGTGCACTTCCCCGGCGTCGAGCTCGGCCAGGTCATACGCCGCCATGGAGGCGAAGTTGGCGACGATGGCGGTGGCCGCAACGTAGGCAAACGGCGTGGTCGAGGCGTGAGCCTTTGCCAGCACTTCGGTGCCGTTCACGTTGAGCTGTTGCGATGCGATGATACGGTTCGTAACGCCGGAATCTCCGACGATAAGGACGTTACTGTTGTAGGCCGCCGTGCCGGTGAGTTGGAACGGGGTCTTGAGGTAGGTCGCCGCGGACTTAACAACCGAGTTGGCCGGCAGGGTGATCAGGGTGATGTCCTGGGCGGTGTTGTCGGCCGATGTCGTCAAATCGGTATGATCGATGACGAAGCGGTAGTTGTAGCCACGAGGGGACTCGTGGAGTGAGCGGAATGCGTTAGTTGTCATAAGGCTGATTTCCTTGGGTTAGGTGTTAATCCGCGGTGCTGGCGATTTTGCCGAACATCAGGGGGTTATCGACCTGGAGGCCGGCGATGGTGTCGACGATGCCGCGGGGACCGCCACCTTCGTCGTCGAGGGGCATGTAGCGCGGGCGCCGGTTGTAGCGGATGTGCACCGCATCCATGTCCAGGATGTAACCACGGCGCAGCTGCGAAGCGGCGACCTGGTCCTTGGCCAGAAATAGGGATGGGGTGAGCACAAGCTCGCCGAAGTCACCGACAAACAGATCGACCTTGGCGTAGTAAGACGCGTCGGCGGAGTCCTGGTTGAAGAGACGGACGGAGCTGCCGGTGTCGTCGGTGCCAAACTGGGTCTGTTGGAACCCGGTGAAGCGGCGTTTGAGGTTCGGTCCGCAGAGCAACGTGTAGCTCTTCACCTTGCCGGTCTGCTCGTAGAGCGACTGGAGCAGCGCCTGGATGGTGCTGTCGGTGATGCTGCTCGTGCCGGTCGTGCTGATCGAGGCGGCCGGGGTGCGATACGCGGCGGGGACGGCTGTGGCCGTATCCGATTGCGCACTGGAAGAAATCCAGCTCCCCAATCCACGCGTGGTGAAGGGGGTGGCGCCGGACTGTTCCGTGCTGTCGCGGTCGGAGCAGAACACACTCTCCAAATCCCGGGCGATTTCCTGAAGGCTTTTCGTGACGGCTCTCGCCATCTCGCGTTTGCGGCCGATGCCGGCGACGTCAGAAACTGACTCGGCCAGATCGTCGATTTTGGGCAGACGGCGCAGCTTTTGAATCCGGCCGTAGAGACGCTGGCGTCCGGCGGCGGGATTGCTGAAGGTTGTCGCGTCAGCGTTGGAGAGAACGCCGGTGAGGACGGGCTCTTCGAGGTTGTCGACCAGCCAGCTGAAGAGCGGGTTGGTCGGGTCTTTGGATTTGCGGGCCATCGAGAGCAACGGGGTGCTCTTTTGGTCTGCAACTGCGATTAAATCGGCCAGGTCCTCCCTGGCGCCGATTTGATTTTGAATTAAAAGCTCAGCCACTGTATTTGGTTTTTCTAAATATTGGTTTCGAAGTTTGGTCGGAAGGTCATCACACGATGGCTTCCATGAATGCTTCGAGGGCGCCGCGATCGCCTCGACCCTTGAGCGCCGCCTCGGCCTTCTGCCGCAGGGATGCGCCCGGTGAAGATACCTTCGGGCTGGCCGACGGGTTCGGGGTGTTCGGAATTCGATCCGTGCCCGCCGTCTTGGCCGGTGCTGGCTTACTGGACTTGCCGACCGATGCTCGCTTTTGCATCTGCTCGACTCTGGCCATACGAAGTCGCTGCCCTTCAAACGCGTCGCCTACCACCAACTCCCAGCCGGGAATCTTGGTGATGAACGGATACTGCTTCAGCGTGGCGGCAAGGAAGTTGTGGGCGCTCGTGCCGGATTTGAAGAAATCGGGATAGAACGCTTGGGCTTCCGGCAAGGTTTGGGCTCGAACCGACAGGTATTCCTGCTGCTTCGGGCCGGCCTTGACCAGCGACTTGGCGTTTTGGCGGATCTGCTTGACTGCGTCGGCGTCGTAGAATTTCTCCTCGCCGTTCACCGTCACCGTTCCGCCATCGCGGTTGTCGTCGGTCCAATCAAGGACCGCCTGCGCTTTGGCAATCTCCGCCTCGAGGGCGTAGACGTCTGAGAAGGCACTGAGCGGATTCTCCGGGTCCATGGTGACGATGGGAGGCTTGGCTGCGGCGGTGGCCGCGGTGGCCTCGAGCTCGGCTTTGATCGCGTCGAGCTGCTCGCGCAACTCGTGCTTCTCGGCCGTGAGCCGGTCGATGCGCCGTTGGACTTTGTCCGGGGCGACCTTTTCGGTCGCCGCGGCTTCATCCGCGGGCTCGGGTTCCTCGCCGGCTGTTTCCTCCGGGTCGTCCTCCGTCGTGGGCTCTTCGTCGTTCTGGTCCTGCGCCTCGTCCGTTTCCGGATCTGGCTCGGTGGATTCGTCAGTTGCTGCTTCGTTTGGCTCGGGCGTCTCTTCGTCGGGTTTGGCTTCGGGCGCTGGCTGCTTAAGTTGAATCCCAAGGTTGGCTGCGACTTCGGCAAAATCGACGTCACTGACGTCCGCTCCGGTAGGTAGCACCTGCTGTGGTGTATCCGTTGACATGGTTTTTATGCGTCCAAGAACGCGACAGCATTGGGGTGGCCGGCGCCGTAGTTGGTGCCGTGCGTGCGTCGCTCAATGCAGAATGCGGGTCGCATGCCTGGGGAATTACGGGGACGCGGCGCGGAATGATAGGGCGCGGCGGAGGAACGAGCGCGGACGCGCACCAAGTGGCGCGAATTAGCCGCTATTCACGAATAGCGAACACGAAGATTTGAGATTTTAGAGGGCATTGCAGAGGTAGACGGCGGTGGTGCCGCCCCACTTGGTGGCGGGGACGTAGAAACGGAAACCGCAATTCACCAGGCTGTTAATCGAGGCGACATTGTAGATCATGACGTAGGTGACGAGCTCGTTGACGGCGAGGCGCCGGGCGGCGGCGACGCGGGCGCGGATGAGACGCTGCTGCAATCCCCTGCCCCGGTGCCCGGGGACGACGCCGGCGCGATTGAGGAAGGCGAGACCGAGGTTGCGCGGATCTTTGCACAGGCGCATCCCGGCGTAGGCGACGGGAGTCTTATCTTGCCAGACGATCCACCAAAGGCTGTCGGCCGTGGTGATGCGGTCGTCGTGGGGGAAACAAATCTCGTCGAGGGCCAGCACGGCCACCGGCAGATCAGCCAGGGCGATGCGGTAGGGCGGCTTCACTTCTTGAGCAGGCGGTAGTGCGGGACGGGGCGGGTGCGTTGCTCGAGCTGGATGACGAAGTCTTTGCGTTCGACCTCGCCGTCTTTGACCATCCTGCGCATGCGCTCGCTGATAGTGATCCCTGCCTTGCCCAATTCCACCGCGAGGGCGGCAACGGTGAACCACCCGGGAGGAACGGTGTCCAGCTTGACCGGCGATTGAGACAACTTCTGACAAAACTCGGAGAGCGATGTCTCGATCTGCTCGGCCGTGATCTTGGATTTCTTGGTCATATCCGCGTCACTTTAGGCGCCGGCGGGTTGTAGAAGATGTGGGTGGGCGTGGGCAGTGCGCCTTGCGGCTTCCCTCGCCAATCGAGGATGAGGATGCTCGGCCGCGGGATGCTGTCGGGGACGACTTTGTGACCGTGCCTGGTCAAGAATTGCCAGCCGCCGGTCACGCCGATCAGGCCGGAGCCGTCGCTGAAGACGCCGCCGCAGTGCCGGTGGCCGCGGAGATAGACCTGGGCGACGGGATGACCGGCGCGGACGCTGTTGAGCCGGGTGTTGCCCAAGGTGATCGAGAGGGCGCTGGCCTCGAGGTAGGCGCGGCTGGTCACGCCAATGTGGTGCGTCGCGTCGATCGCGCACCCGTGAATGTTGATCAGCCACTTCTCGCGGGCCACATCGTCTTGGGCGCCGATCAGCCGGGCCAAGTAGGTCTCGACGTCATGGGTATGGCACTCGGTCCCTTTGGTGACGAAGGTGGCGGCGGCTTTCGCGGTGAGCGGCTTGAGGGCTTCGGCGGCCATGGCGCAGTGGTTCTCGATGAGCGAGGCCACGACTTCCGGCGACCGGTGGTGAATGCCTTCGGTCGCGTCGCCATTGACCAGGACGGCGTAGGGATCGCGGCCGGCGATCTTGGCAACTTGGGCCAGGGCATCTTGCCAGCATTCCCAGAGCCAGGCTTGGTGATGGTTCTTGCCGAAATTGATCGTGTTGCCGGCCAGATTTTCGGAATCCGGCGGCATGAGGCCGACGGACGATCCGCAGTGAAGGTCGGAGCAAACGACCAGGATGGACGTTTTGGCCGCGGCCTTCTTTATCCGGCGTGGCATGGGATTGGGGAAGGCGCAGAGGGTTGATGAGGACCGCTTACCTGCGCGAAACCTTCCCGTAGCATGGACCAAGGAACATGACCGTCTGGGGAATAAATGCAGTCCGCATTGCTTACGCCCTGCCTTGCCATATTTTTGACGCGTTGCCGTTGATCCATGCGGGGCGAGAGATGCGGGGGGAGACGCGCAATTGCGAGGCGGCCGCGGCGCAACGGGCGCGGGCTGACATAAAGAAGCGCGAAGAAGCGCTTCTTTGCAGTGTTCAGTGGTTCAGTGATTGCTCAGACGCCGTCTCGCCGAGCCTCGGCTCAGTGGTTCAGTGGGATCGGCTGAACACTGAAAACTAAAAACTGCCAACTGCCCTTGGCTACAAGTGCTCTGCCATCGCTTCGACTCGCTTGGCTTCAAGGTCGTCGTAGAGTTCAACCAGGGCGCAGAGTTGGCCGGCGGCGTGGGCTTGGTAGCCGGGCTCCTTGGCCGTGGCCATGGCGCTGGCCAGGTTGGTCGCGTCGGCCAGGCGATCTTGAATGGCGGACATCACGGCGAGCCAGACCGGCGGCGCACTCTCGCGGGTGAAGGCGAGCGCCTGGCTGGGATCGAAGTCGTCCGGCAGCGGGTAGAGGTCGAGCGGCGGCCGGCGCCAGCGACGAAAGAGGCGGCGGAGGAAGATCATTTCGGGCTGAAGGCGCCGATGCCTTTCTTCATCTGGTTGTAGATTTTGGGGCTGACGGTGCTTTTGCTCTTCGGACGGCTGGTGCCGGCTTTCTTGCGAGCGTTGATATTGGCGTAGAGGCCGGGGTTTTTCTTGTTCATAGGTTTACCATTTCACTTTGTTGGATTTTCTCTTCGCCGCCGGCGCAGGCCTTGACCACTTTTCGTTCGGCGCAGCGCCGTAATCACTGGCGGCGGCGTGCGACTTGGTCGCGTGGCCGGGCGTGCGCTTGGTCGCGTTGCACTTCATCTGAGATTTTTTGATCATAGCGTTCCCTCCAACTGCAGGGCTTTGATCACGTCGGAGCGGCGAAACCATTTCTTTTTAATGCCTTTGAGTTTCACCGGGCGGAGCAACTTGGCTTCGATCCATTTGCGGTAGGTCGCCGGACTGATCTCGAGCCACTCGAGGAGGTCGGCGCGTTTGAGGAGTTGTTTGGTCATTTGTTTAGAAGTTTTCAGTGTTCGGTTTTCAGTTGGGGAGTCAGTAAGAGCCTGCCGGTTTTACCTCGAGGTCTTTGGCGTCGACGTAGCTGGCGCCGCTCAGAACGAGATAGCGGAGGACGTCGATCGCGTCCTTGGTGCCGGCGGACTTGGTGTTGCCGTCGCCGGTGTATTGGCTCAAGGCGAAGATCATGTTTTTGCAGTTGCTCGAGATGTAAAGATTCGGCTGGTTGAGGGCGCTGATCTCTTGGTTGTCGTCGTAGCTCAGCCAGTTGATGATCATGGTGACGCCTTCCTTGATCGAATCGCCGGGCGCCGCGGTGAAATCGAGGCCGATGTCGGCGCATTCTTCGATCAGGGTCGTGGGGGATTCGCGGGCCACGGTGGCGCTGTTGCCGTAGCGACTGTCCATGAGCCGCTCGAAGATGGTGACGGGCTCATGGAGGCCGAGGTCGCGGCCGTGCTTGAGCTCGAGGTGCTCGATCTCGAGCTTGTAATGACTGAGGCCGAAGCCAAAGGAGCGTTGCGCTTCGCCCGGGGCGCCGTCCGGATTGTTCCCGCCGGGCACGGCCCAGGGCCCGGGGAGGCCGACGCCGGGGACTTCGCGGACCTGGCTCGGCCACTCGTCATAGACGAAGCAGCGGCCGGCGTGGTCGAAGCGGGCCCAGATCATAAACCAATTCCTGCCGCTGCACGGGTCGACGACGTGATAATTCACCCCGGCCTTGGGCACGCGGTCGGGGGGGATGACGTGGACGCTGGTGTTGAATTTGGCAAACATATTGGCGGCCTTCTTGGTCGGCACGCCGTAGGCCCGCATGAGGACGCGGTCTTTGGACGACTTGAGCAGCTCGGTCTTCATCGCTTCGTAGTTGCCGAAGGGGTTGTCCGCCGTGTGGAAATAGACAACGCGGGCCGTGGGCTTGCTGCATTGCTGGACGCGGGGGACGCGGAGCGGGTTGCCCTTGAGGTCGGTGAGCAGCTCGGCGGGCGCGTCCTCGAGGGTGATGGCGCCGGCCAGGTATTCGGCCACGGTGTCGGTGTAGCCGAGGATCGGGGTGAAGCCGACGGCGAGCTGGCCGTTGCGGGTGATGAGACGAAAACGCAGGGCCTCGATCCAGGCTGGCTCGACCAATTCGTCCGCCCAGCAGTAGTTCAGCTCGGCACCTTCTATGGCTTTCACGTCCATGCTGTAAAATTTGAACCAGCACTGGGAGCCATTGGGTAGGACGAACGAGTTTTCCGTGAATCCGCCTTTTTGTGAGTAGGTAATATTGGTCACGACCCCTTTGCGCATTTTGCCAGACGCGGCGGGCTTCCATTCCGCGGGGAGATATTCCCAGATGTAGGGTTGCTGGTTCTGGATGCTCGAGGCTTCGGTCGATTGCAGGCACCAGACGCGGGCGCCGGGGTTTTCGACCATGATTTGCACGGCCCGGCGGGCGAGGTAACGGGACTTCGAGGCACGATTGCCGCCGAGGATGAGCAACTCGGTGACGCCTTCGGGAAATTCTTCGCGCAGGGCGGCGAATTGTTGGTCCGCGGTGGACCAGATGGGTATGACATACCCGTAGCGGTAAGGATCTTGCTCCTCGAGGGCGATGCGCTCTTCGAAGCGGCGGTGGAATTCGGTGAGCTGGTCGGCGGTGAGCCGGCGCACGCCGTCCGGAAACCGGGCGAGGACATTTCCCGCGGCGTCTTTGCCGAGGATCTCGGGGGGTTTGTGGACTTTGTGGTCGGTGAAAATCACTCGCAGCTGTGGATGTCGCGTTGGCGGCGGATGCCGGTGGGCCATTCGGGGGTGGTGAAGCTGGTGTCGGCGAAGAGGACGTAGTCGGTGGGCTGGATCGTGAGGCGGCCGTTGTCCAGGGCGATGAAGGTGAATTCTTTGTTCTGACTCGGCTCGGCGCTGAAGCCGTCGTCGGCCGGGGCGACGCTGAAGAGGTAGTCGCCGTTGCATTCCTTAAGGTCGCTCAGGCGGGCGATGACCCGTTGGCTGTCGAGATACGGGTAGGCGTTGGCGCTCCATTTCCAGCCGTAGCAGTCCCAGCGTTGGGCGTCGTAGATGGTCCAGAATTCGGCGGGCTCGGGGTCGAAGGCCAGGGCGTGCGGCGGGAGATTGCGGTAGCAGGCGCCGCACTCGAGGACGACGGTGCAGCCCCAGGCGCGGCCGGGCCAGCTGGCCAGTGCAAACCAGACGGCGGGGATGAAACCGCGGGGTTCTTTGTAAATGAAGGCGCTGTCGACCCAAAGGTAGCGATGGCGCGGGAGGGGTCCGGTGAAGGAGTTCATAAAGTTCTCAGCCGGGCCATTTGATGCCTTGGGCGTAAGGGGCGATGGCGGGGCGGTTGAGGAAGGCGGTGCCTTCGCGGGCGATGCGCTCGCGCTCGGCGGGGCTGGCCGTGCCGCGGGCGCTGAAGCTGGGCTCGGCGGCGCGGGTGGTGAAGGCGGCGTAGGGCCCGGGGACGTAGACGGCGCCGGCGCGGAGGGCGGCGAGCATGAAGCCCCAGACGTCGGACAAATAGCCGGACGCGGCGTAGCCTTCGCGTTGCAGCCAGACCAACAAGTCATGGCGGATCAGGCTGGCGACGCCGCATTCGGGCCGGACGCTTTTGTGGGCGATGTAGGCGCGATAATTCTCGGGCGGCAGGTGGACCATGACGGGGCTGTAGCGGACGGTGCGCAGGAGCTGCGCCTGGCTGTCGACGTGGTCGAAATCGGCGAAGATGGCGCCGGGATTCTCGCCTTGGGCGTGGAGGTAGCCGCGGCGTAGGGCGGCGATGCAGCCGGGATAAAGGTAGTCGTCCGCCCCGATGCCGAGGACATAGTCGGTCTGCAGGCTTTCCACGATGGGCTCGAGGGCGCGGAGGTGGTCGGTGCTTTTTTCGGGATGGCGGTGGACGGTGATGCCAGGATATTCGCAGGCGACTTCGTAGCTGCCGTCGGTGCTGTGGTCGTCGATGATAACGAATTGGTCGGCGCCTTGGCCGGTGGTGGATTCGATGGCGCGGCGGAGCGTGGCGGCGCGGTTCCAGACGGGCATGAGGATGGTGATGTTCATTGCGGACGGAAGGTGTGGCTGCCGACGTGGCCGAGGCGGACGCCGTGGTGGACGTAGACGGGAATGCCGGCTGCCCAGGCGTGGTGACAGAAGGCGTAGTCTTCGGTTTCGTATTTGCCGTCGTAAATGCCGGCGGGGAACCAGTGGGTGAAGCTGTCGCAGACGGGCATGCGGGGCCGCATGTCTTCAAGGGCGCGGCGGGTCATGCGCAGGAAGCCGGTGCCGATGACGTCGACCGCGACGATCCGGGGATCGGTGGCGAGCTCGATGTCGAGCTTGCCGTAGCAGGGCGTGTTGCTGTCGTGGCGCAGGACGTAGTGGCCGCCGACGATGTCAACGGGGGCGCGGACGATGGCTTCAAAGTCGTCGCGGGTGAAGACGATGTCGTCGTCGATCCAGAGGAAGGCGTCGGCCGTGGAGTCGGCCAGGACTTTGGTGAGGAGCTTGCCGCGGCCGCGGGCGATGTCGCTCTCGTGGTCGAGGTGGGCCCAGCCGGCAAAATACTCGGAGGGCATGCAGGCGAGGAGGCCGTCGACGTAGCCGCTGACGAAGGCGCTGCGTCGGGTGCAGGTGAGGATGAGGGTCTTCATGGCTCGGTGCTGACTTGGTCGAGGAGTTGGAGGACGTCGTCGAGGGCTCGAATCATGCCGCTCTGCACGCTGCACATTCTTTCGCCGAGGTCGGCCCGGCGGGCGTCATTCGCGGTGCGGGCCTGGCCGGCGGCCTGCTGGTGCGTGGCGTAGCGTTCGACGGCGCGGCGGTGCAAGTCGTGGACTCCGGTGCGGATGATGGTGGCTTGGGCGCTGAGGCGCTCGTTGTGATCGCGCTCGATCTGCCAGCGGCGGGACCAGGCTTCGGTGGTGTTTAGTTCGGCGTTCATGCGGGCGATGGTTTCTTGGTGGCTCATGGTTATTGTCCGTCGGTGTCGTTGAAGTTGTTGGGTTGGTAAGTGGGTTTGCTGGTCGTGGCTTGGCGGGATTCGGTTTTGTTGCTGTAGAGTTTTTCGGTGCTGTTTTTGAATTTTGTGATCTCGGCGTCGAAGAGGAGCTCGATGCGGCCGACGGGGCCGTTGCGTTGCTTGGCCAGGATCAGGACGGCTTTGCCTTTGTCTTCTTCCTTGTGACTGACTCGCTCGGGGCGGTGCAGCAACGCGACGACGTCGGCATCTTGTTCGATGCTGCCGCTCTCGCGGAGGTGGCTGAGCTTGGGCTCGGCGCGTTCTTCGGCGTCGCGGTTGAGCTGGCTCAGGGCGATGACGGGGACGCCGAGCTCCATGGCGGTCTGCTTGAGGCCGCTGCTGATCTCGTCGATCTCGAGGCGGCGGTCCTGGGCGGCGCGTTTGCTGGAGCCTTTCATCAGCTGGAGGTAGTCGACGATGAGGAGCTTCACTCCGTATTTGGCCACGGCGCGGCGGGCGCGGGCCCGGAAGGCGGCGATGCTCAGGGCGGGCGTCTCGTCGATGTAAAGCGGGGCCTGGCTGATTTCGTCGTGCTTGGCGCCGAGGTTTTGCATGTCGGTCTTGGACATAAAGCCGTCGCGGATGCGCTGGAGCTTGACGCCGGCTTGGGTGCAGAGGACGCGTTCCATCAAGTCGGCGGCGCCCATCTCGAGACTGAAGAGGGCGGTGGGGACTTTGTCGGCCAGGCAGGCGTGCTCGGCGATGTTTGTGGCGAAGGCGCTTTTGCCCATGCTCGGCCGGGCGGCGATGATGATGAGCTGCGAGGGTTTCAATCCGCTGGTCATGCGGTCGAAGTCGTGAAAGCCGGTGGCGATGCCGATGGGCTTGCCGCGCTTTTTGTAGGCTTGCTCGATCCGGTCGGCGGCTTCGCTCACGGCGGTGGCGCAGTGCTGCAGGCCGGTTTGTTTCGTGTCGAGGCGGAGGTCGAGGAGGCTTTTCTCGCTGGTGTCGAGGATCTCGTCGCTCGTGCGCTGGAAGTTGCGGGCCTCGAACATGAGCTCGACGCCGATGCGGTGGATCTCGCGGCGGCGCCAGTAGTCGCGGAGCTGGTCGGCCCAATGACTGACGGTGGCGGCGGAGCATTCGACGCGGGTGTATTCGGCGGCGATGAAGCCGGGCCCGCCTTCGATCTTCTCGAGCTCGCCGGTCTGGCGGAATCCTTCGGTGAAGGTGAGCAGGTCGATGGGCTGACGCTTGGCGCTGAGGGTCTTGAGGACTTGCCAGGCGGTGGCGTTGACCGGGGCGAAGAACCAGTCGTCGTGCACGAGTTCCATGGCGGCGTCGAGGGCGGTGGTGCCGCCGTTGAGGACGCTGCTGATCAGGCCGGCTTCGGTGGGCTGGGACCAAAGGGGGATGGCGTTGGGGTCGGGATTCATGGGAATTGGAGATTTGAAATTTGAGATTTCAGAGGGTCGGAGTTGCAAGAATGCAAAGCCTCCATGGCGACGAGGACGGCGCTGCACTGGGCCGGGCTGGCGTCTTGTGAGGTGTCGAGCCCGGCGACGTAGCGGAGGGCGTCCCGGTAGAGTTCGCTCTCGCGTTCGAGGCGCCGGATTTTTTCAAGCCGGTCGTGGACGATAATGAGGAGGTGGGCGTTCTCTTTTTCAAGACGCTGAAGGTCGGGGTTCATGAGGATTGGAGATTTGAGATTTTAGGACGTTGCGGGCTTGCTCGAGGGCGGTGAAGAGTTCGACGCGGGCGTAGTCGTAGATGGCGTCGGGTTGCTGGAATCGCTGGTGGGCGGCGTCGATGAGGCGGTGGAGGGCTTGCTCGAGGTGGTCGCGGCGTTTGTGGGCGGCGTCGAGAGCGGCCTCTAAGCGGTCGAGGTCGAAGGCGCTGATGGTGACGTCGTGGGTGCGGCTCATGATTGGAGGTCGAATTCGACGGCGGCCAGGGCGGCTTCGCGGGCGGCGAGGGCGAGTTGGTTGCGCGGGGTGCTCAGGCGAAGGGCGTAGACCAGGAGGGCGACTTGCTCGGCGGCGCGGTCGTAAAGCCGGGCGAGCTCGAGGGCGCTGGGTGCGGGGTTGGTGCCGGTGGGGAATTTGTCGTAGGGGACAAACTCGATGCGGCCGAGTTGATGGGTGGGCATGGGGTTCATGGGTGTGAAGGGATTGCCCCTGCCTGTTTCATGCGGTGCACAGTATTGTGGCGGCCGGTCGGCGGATCTCCCGCCGCACCATGGGTCAGGGGCAAAGTGTTCATGCGTAAGGGCCGCCTCCGTCGTCGTCGAACATGACCAGGAGAATCATGGCGATGAGGGCTATGAGGGCGGTGTAGGCCAGGAAGCTCTCGGTCGTCATGCGGCCTCCTCTCGTTCGGCGGCGGCGATGACTTCGAGGATCTCTCGGCGGAGGGACTCGGGGATGTCGGACCACTGGGAATAGGGCATGGTGGCCGGATCGATGTCCGGATAAAGGGCGACCAGGGCGGCGTGCCAGATGTCAGCGGGCGGGCCCCCCATTTCTTTTTTTTGCGAATTTCCGGAGGCGAGGCCGTGACGCTCGCAATGGGCGGCGGCGCGGGTCAGCTCGCCGGACCAGTTGTTCAGCAGCGTGGCGAGGTCTTTGCGGCGGTAGTCGTCGCGGCTGGCGATCACGTCGCAGTAGTAGGACTCGAGCTGGCGCCATTCGTCGTCGGTCGTGGCGGCAACGGCGGCGAGGTTGGTCTTCCACGCCCGGGCTTGGGAGCGGTCGAGCGGGGTGCCGGGGCGCATGCGGAAGATGGCTTTGGCTCGGAGGAGGCTGGGATCTTCAGCGGGCGGAGCCGATGGTGCCTCGTCCCCGCTTGCGGGGACTATAGGGGTATCCCTTCCCTTCCCTGTTCCATTCCCTGTTCCCTGATCCTGCGTCGATTGATCAACGAGGACTCGTCGATCGTTCGTCGAGGATTCGACGAGCGCATATTGCTTGAGACGAGAGGGTTGCGGACGGTCGACTCTTTGGTGCTTGCGGAAGTTGGTCACGCGTCCAATCGGGCGGTCAGGACTGCCGCAGAGGTCGATCCACTCACTGCGCGACAGCTCGTCGAGCATTCGTCGAACGTTCGACGAATCTTCGCGGAAGAGAACGGCGCCGCGGATGTAGTCCGGATCAGCGTCAAAGTAGCCTTCGTCGTCGGCGAGATTGAGCAGGCCGAGGGCGAGGATGCGGGTGTCGTAGGCCAGCCGGCTCATGACGGGGTGGACCCAAAATTCGGGTTTTACTGTGCGGATGCGCATGGCGGGGTCTTTCTTTTCGATTGAGGGATGGTGAAGCTGCGACGGAAGGGGTTGCCCCAGACGATGCCGCGGCGCTTGGCCCAGGCATCCAGGGCGCGATTAAAGCCGACGCAGTCGAGCTGCTCGTAGCCAACGGTGCCGGGTTCGATTTGTATGGGGAGGCGGTTCATTTTTTTCATGGGCGGCGGGCGAGGCGCTCGAGGATGGACTTCCAACCGAGATAGCCGACGAGCTGGTGGCGGCCGTCGCTCTCGCGGGCGACGTCGGGCGCTTTCGCGGCGGTGGGTTTGGGGTCAGTGCTGCTGGTGGCCATGGTAAATTTGCCTTTCGTCTTTGGTCATGGGGCGGAGTGAGTGAACGCGGTAGAGGCCTTCGACCAGATCCATGACGTCGCGGTTGCAGGGGACGCAAAGGGCGCCGATGTCGTGCACAAAGGCGGCTTCGCGGGTCTTGCCGTATTCGACGCAGAGGATGCAGTCAGGGGCGTTCATGGGCGGAGAGCAACGGTGCGGTGATGGGCGGCTTCCCAGGAGCCGGTGTCGTTGAGCTGGACGGCAAACTTTTCGCCCGCCCGGTAGAAGGCGCTGTCGCGCACGGCGACGTTGATCATCCCGGCCTTGCCTTCAATCTCGCAGCCAAGCAGGCGGCGGTTGAAGTGATGGCGCCGGGCGATAGCGTAGATGGCAACGTCGTCATCAAGCTCTTCGACTGGAACCTCCGGCGCGGGCCCTGGCTGCCACTGCGGGGCGTCTTCGGGCGGCTCAGGCACTTCGACGGCCAGACGCCCTGCGGCCGCGGGACGTCGCAGGCGCAGGGCCTCAGCCATTTTGCGGATGCCCTCCGGGCTCAACACGCGGAGCCCCCCTTCTTTTTTTTGGAAATCGGAGCCTTCTTCAAGGTAGGTTTCCGGGGTGATGAGGCCGGTGTTGGGCCCCCCTTCTTTTTGGTGCGTTTGCATAAAGTCGTGGCGCCGGGCAACCCCCCAGCTGCACCGCCGCCTTCCACATCGCCGCCCTCACCCCGACCGCCGGCGCCCCTTATATGTTCGCCAGCAACCGATGCGGTTGCGTCTTCTGTAGAATGGGCCCTTTGCCCAAAATTCTGGTTTTCCGAATCAATCCACCGGGGGGCACCATCGCCGACGCCCGCACCCCCCCCGCCCCCCTCACCGGCACCGGGGGGAGGCACGCTCGGCACTCCGTCAGTGGTCCGAGAAGTGGTGCCCTCACCCGCTTGCACACTGTTAGCAGGTCCGATAACATCTGATTGCAGATCAGACGAGGCCTCGAGCAGCCCGACGACCGAGCCCTCAAGGCCGGCCGCCCTTTGTCCGGGCGTTTCCGCGGGAACACCCATTGAAATGACCTCGAACTCCGCATCGACCACCGGCAACGCATCGAGGTAGGCCTGCACCTGGTCGGGCTTGACCTCGACCCGCTCCACCCTGCTCGTCGCCTCGCCGGCCAGCAGTGCATACTTGTCGACTACGACGGCCAAGGTGATGGCAGCGTCCTTGGCACTCTTTAGATCCGGGATCAGCTCGATCACCTTCTCGGCTGACAGGCGCCGGGCCGTCCCGAGCATCTTCATCAACTCCTTTTTATCCTGCTCTATAGAAATGCCCTCACGCTCACGCACCGCAACGACCGTGTTCCGACTGACCCCGAGCGCCCGTGCCGCAGCCGAGATGCTCAGACCCTCGGCCGCCATCCGGACGATCGCCGAGTAGATGCCTGGCCGATCCCGGAACAACCGCTCCCCGGTGAACTCACCAGCTTGAGCCAGCCTTTCACTGGCTTCCCTTTCCTCCTCAGAAAAAAAAGAGAAGGCGGGCGAGGCGCGTTCAGCCCGGGCGGCCGCTAGGATAAGCGACGAGTCGGTCATGCCACGCGCAACTTCGGACGTTTGCTGATCCGGTGAGATTCCAGCCAGGACAAGACGGCCGGCTCCGGGATGACCACCCGAGAGCCCACCCGGTAATGCTCGAGGTCGCCGCGGCTCAGCGCCTGGCTGACCGTCGTGCGTCCCAGGCCGGTCCGCCGGCACAGCTCAGCAACGCTGAAACAGGTCGGCAGGCTGTATGTTTCCGTGTGCTGATTTGACATACAAAAAAAGAAAAAGGGGCGGGTGGGGTCAATCCGGCCACGCTTGGCAGTTGTCGGGCGGCATGGCGTGCTCGGCGCAATATGCGGCGATCGCGCCCGCGGCCGATTCCGCATGCACCAGCTCGCGCCAGGCACCAGTCAGCGGGCAAAATCCCTGCACCATGAAGCGGCGGCGGGCCACCAGCCGCGGCGCCCAGGTCCGGCTCGAGGCCGGCCGCTCCATCGTCGCAGCCTGGCTCACTTGCCACCCCTTTCAAACAAGCGTTCGAATGAGTAGAGCACCCCGGCCGCAGCCACATTGAAAGCCACCAGCAAAATAAAAAGGACGGCCGAGTCGCTCATGCCGCCACCTCGCACTCCGTATTGAGTAGCGCCGTTTTGCGCCGCTCCAGCTCCTCGATGATTAAACGCCGGACGACCGCGGATCGGCTCAGATACTGGCTCCGCGCATGGTCATGGATCTGATGAAAGACATCCTCCGGCAACGTCACAGTCAGTGGAACGAGTTTTGCCATGGGGTCTTAATCCCATTATTGTGAGTTCTTGACAAGAAAAACTTAAGAAAGTTGAAGATTCTTGCGGCACTGGTATTTTGTCCCCATGAAACGCACAAAGAAACCCCGTAACCACGGCCCCGGCAGCAAGTCAGTTTACATCTCCACCAGCATTCCCAAGCACATCGACGCCGAGCTCCGGCGGCTCGCCTCCCAGTCCGAGCTCACCCGCGGCGGCATGGCCCGCGAATGCATAGAAGACGCCGTCACCCGAGGCCTGGTCGTCAGTAAGACCCGGCGCAGCAGCACCGTCCTCGAGTATCCCCTGCTCCACCCCGAAAACCCCACCGTCCGCGCTGCCGACGATGCGGGACTATAATCTTGCCAACCGAGTATCTGGAAGGCAATATCCTCCGCGGACCATGGGCCGGCTCATGGTTTTGATTTAGGCCAGTCCCCGCGCCGCGGCCGCGGCTCCACCGCCGGCGGCTGCAGATACGCGCCGAGCCCCGCCAGCGCCCCACACAAAGCCATCGCCAGCAACCAACGCCAGGACTCGCCGATCGCGCCCACCAGATTCGTCGCCCAGGAGAATCTCGTGCCCAGCTCCCACGGCTCAAAGACAGCCCCATCCGTCCACATCGCCGCCGTGATCGGCGAAGCCAGGAGCAAAATCACCACGCCCCAGCCGCCCGCCAGCAGGCAAACCCAACTCAACACCGGCCGCCAACGATTCATGGTCCGAAACTAAGCGCCGGGCCCACCCCCGACAAGCCCCGCAAATCAAAGAGCATCCGCTCCGGCACCGGCTCCCCATAGCGCACCATCAGAGCACCAGCCCGCGGAGGACAACGCCCGCCAGGCGAAGTTGTCGGAGGACCTGTTCCGGCGGCGCCAGTTAACGTCCTGGCCAACACACCACCATGCTGCAACTGCGCGCCTGAGGGCGCGGCCCCACCAGTTAAGTCCGCGGGATTGAGCAATCGGAACCGATCACTACACGCTCGACACGTTTGCGCGGAGGCGTCGGCCAACGTAACGCAGAGAAACGCACCTCACTAACTTCCCCCGGAAAGTTGTCTATCGGCGGGGAATGGCCGTCCGCGGTGGTCAGAACCGGCGTTGCAAGTAGTCTTGTGCGGACCTGTTCCGGCGGCGCCAGTTAACGTCCTGGCCAACACACCACCGCGTTACGTTGAGAGCTTGAACACGACTTCATTTATACCATCCATCCACCGCCTCAGGTGCGTAAAAATATTTTCAAACAATGCATTTTTTTTATTGACATAACCCAACGATTGGTTATTGTGATGGCGTTATGACCACCACAAACACAACACGTCAGGCTGCCGCAACGCTCGGCAGCATCACCAGCGAATCCAAAGCGCGGGCCGCCCGTCAGAACGGGCTCAGAGGAGGCAGACCAGCTGCTCTGACAGGAGGCCGCGCTGCATTCGCCGCAGCCTGCGCCGAGGCGCATTTCAAAAGCGGGGTGCACGATCCCTGCGTGCGCTACTCCACCACTCGCGGGTTTCACGTCGAGAGCAGTCTGGTTCCCGCTCGCCGCGGTGTCGTCTGGCAGGAGGAGGCTGTCTATCGGCTCGACACGCTGAAATACATTCCTCGCGTCGGTCAATACCGCGAAGTGCGCGCGGAGATTTTGGAGCGTCTGGCCGAGGACGACAACTAACAGGCCACCAATACGTCGCAGCCAACCCCGCCCTGCTCCTGGTTGAGCGCGGCGGGGTTTTTCGTGAGCGTCTCGCAAGCTCACCGCCACGACAGCGCCGGGCCCACGCCTGACAAGCCACGCAAATCAAAAAGCATCCGCTCCGGCACCGGCTCCCCATAGCGCACCATTTTCCGCTCCCAGGCCCCGCTCGAGTGCGTCACCGTAATCGCATTGACCCCCAAAGGATACCCCCGCGCCGACGACCGCACCCGCACCGCGATCGGCGCCACCCCCACATAGCCCGAATTATGGTCCACCCAGCACCCCCGAGGAATCGTCTGCACCATCACCTCCTGGAAATGCTCCACCGGCGGAAAGGATGCCTCCGGCTCCGGCCTCGAAGCACACCCCGCGGCCGCCGCCGCCATAACGAGTAGCACGATCAGCCTCATAACGGCGCCGCCTCCTCCAGCAAATCATGGTAATAATTCCACGTCGTCTTAAAATCCCCATGCCCCATCACCACCGCCGTCGCCGGCAGTCCGAACCGCTGGCAATACTCCGCCCCGAACTGTTTACGCAACTCATAAGCCCCCTTCGTCCGCTCCGGCACAAACTTACGCACGAACCCATTGATCGACCGCTCCGTCAACGTCACCGCATCCGTCATCGACGAACGAGGAATGACATAACCCTCCCGCGACTGCAGCGCCCGCCGCAACTGCCCCAAGATCCGCCACCGCACCGGCACATCACGCGCCGTTCCCTTCGGGAAATACCACGAATTATCCGGCAGCACCCGCCGCTCAAACGACCAGAGAAACGACCGCTGCCCCCGCTTCAGCCACTCCCAGCGCAGACCCGCCACCTCCGAATTCCGCAGCCCACACCAGCGCATCAGAGCATACACCGCCCAGATCCGCCGATCCTCCGCCGAGCTCGAGCGCCGCAGCACCTCCGCCGCCGCATCCATCGCCATTAGGCGGTCCCGCCCGATCAACTTATAGCCCCGCACCCGCAGCTCCCGCGCCGACGTCTCCGCCCGCACCAAGCGCAGCTCCGTCAAGTCCGGCAACACAAGCCCCGCCTGCGCATACCAACGCCGCGGCTGATCGGCAAACACCGCCCGGATCTGCCGCCAGGTCGAAGCCCGACCCTCCGGCGAGCCCGGCCACGCCCGGAGATACCGCTCCAACTCCTCCGCCGTCAGCCGAGTCATCGACACCGAGTCCGCATCAGCACCCGCGACCGCCCGCACCCACTTCCGCAGCGTCGAAGCATTATTGCCCCGCGTCAGCGCCGGCGACCGCTCCAACCACACCGCCAGCAAATCCCCCACCGACGCATACCCCGGGCGCTTCATCGTCGTCCGCGCCTGGCCATCGTGACGTAATTCGCGGGCAATAACTTTGGCTTGAACGAGAGCCTCCTTGTAATTAGTTTTGCCCGTCGACCGCTTAAACCGCCTGCCATGCACCTGCGCCCTGTAATAATACACCTCCGAGCCCGGCTCCTTGTAAATGGAGACCTCGGAATGCTTGCGTTGTTGTTGGGCCACTTGGGCCACTTTCAGTGCCACTTCCATGCGAACAAGATCGAACAAAGCCGAACAGCATGCAAGCCAAATTTCGAAGTAAGATCAGAAACCTCATCAGAGGGCAGTGGCCCTTTTATGAGAACTTACAAGAACAAACGCGGCCATAGCTCAATTGGATAGAGCATCTGACTACGGAGCAGGCCTTTTTCTCTGTCCGATTCCCTGTTGGGCCACTTTACGGACCACTTCCCTGCCCCGTTTCGCCCTCTAAAATCTCCGGTTGAGATACTCCGCGGCCACCTGGTCCGGCGAGCCCTGCGGGATTTGCTTGAGCAGCTCGAGCGCCTTCTCCAGCTCCGCGATCTGCCCGCGGTTGCCGATGAGCAGACTTTGCGCGTAGCGAGTCTGCACCGTCCGCATGTTCCGCTCATTGGCGAAATCCCGTTTTAGCGAATAATACTTCGCCACCCCCTGCATGCCCGAGAGCACGCCCATCCCTTTGCGCAGATCCTCCATGTAAGCCAGCTGCACCTGCAGATGCCGCAGCTGATCACTGCCCAGGTCCTCCGCGGGAAACTCCGGATCGCGCAGCATATTCCAACCCTTCGCCTTCAGCCGCTCATCGAGCAGCCGCAGCCGGTCCTCCACCGCCGTCACCGACCGCACCGCCTGGCTGCCGAAACCGATCGGATCGCGGACAAACAACCGCCCCACGAACGGCACATCCGCCATCTCCATCATCGGCCGGCCCCGGTCGATCGACTCCGCCAGGCGCAGCGTCTCATCCGCCTGACGCGAGAGCGCCTGTTGCACGATATATTGCAACTTCGCTGGCGAGTAATTCATCATCGTCCCCACCTTCCGGTAAAACTCCGGCGTTGTGCTGTAGTATTGCTCACTCGCCGGCAGCTGCACCATCCACGGCGCCACGATATGCTTCTGGCGAAACGTCGACCAATTCATGTTCGCCTCCATGATCGTCGCCAGCTGCGGGCCGAAGAACTGCAGCCCGCTCCCCGGGTCCACGATCCGTTTCAGCAGCATGCCCGCCGTCCGGTCCGCGTCCACCTTCGGCCGCCCCAGGAGATCATCCATCGTCGCATTATAAACCACCGAGCCCATCACGCCCTCCGGCCCGTAGGGAAACGGCACCGAGAACCCCGCCAGATCCATGAACGACAGCCGATCATCCACCACCCGTTGACGTTCCCGCTCCTTCTCCTCCTCATCCATCATGAGGTAGCGAGCGATCGCCGCCCCGCCGAACATCACCGGTATCATCACCAAGAGCCGCGTCCACGCCGTCCCCCGCACCGCCGGGTCCGGATCGGAAAGTTTTTGTGCCACATTGCGCACGCCCTGCAGCATCGGATTGAGGAACCCCGGGATGCTCATGGCAATTTTCGCATCGGCAATCCCCGAGTGCTCATTGAACTGCCCGCTCGCCGTCCAATACTTCGCCAGCGCCTCCTCATCCGTCGCCCCCCGCTGCAGCGCCGCCACCGCCGCACCCTCACGGCCGGCCGTCTCGAAGAACGCCGCCATCGCCCGCCCACCCGTCACCAGGTTGATCAAATCCCCCGTCTTCCAGATCGGAAACAACCAATTACTCGGCTGCAGCACCGTCGCCACCGTCTTGATCACCGGGTCCTTCGCCTGGCTCACATAGAAACCCTCACTCAACCACTGCCAGATCGCCCCGTGCTTGATCGAGGCCAGCATCTCCTGCTCGCTCGGCTGCACCCGCGAAAGCAGCAAACCCTCCGAGAACACCTGCGGATACTTCTTCGTAAATTTATTGACCACGCCCTTCGTATGCGCCCAGCCCGGCACCCAGCCGATCGGGTCCGGATTGAGCAACGTCTGCGTGAACGTATCGCGGAACAAATTCCTCAACGCAAAGACCGCACCCTGCGTGATGTTCCGCTTCCAATTCTGCGTCATCGGCCCCACCAGCCAGGACGCCGCCTTACCCATCTTCGACGCCGTCTGCGGAGAAGCAAAGAGCCCGAAGATCGCCGGATCACCCAGCTGGTAATACTCCCGCACCCCATCCCGCAGCAGCGACACCACATTCACGTCCGTCGGTTTCACCGGCCGCCACACATCACGGAAGCTCCAGGAGAGATTCACGTCCTCCGCCTTCACCTCCGGCCGGAAGCCCAGCACCTTCTCATAGGCATCCCCGATCGACTTCATCACCCAGCCCAGCGCCTCCTCCTTCGAGACCGACGCCGCCGCCTTCATCGGCATCTTCATCTTCACCATCGTCGAGCCCGCCAAGATCCGAGCCTCCGCCGGCAGCGACAAGTCCTTCGCCACCGCCGCCATATTGTCATAGAGTTTCAACCCGAAGCGATTCCAGTAGTAAGCCTCGAACATCTCCCGCGTCCGCTCCTCCGTCACCTCATCGATATTCCGGATCGCCTCCCCCGAGCCCCGCGCCCGATAGACCCCCGCCGACATATCGCCCCGCCCGCGGCCCGCCGCGCCGCGGCCCGCCGTCATCACCCGCGGCAGCGGCCAATAGCCAGGCCTCGCCCCCTGCATCCGCGCCCGGTCCATCCCCGAGATCAGCCCGCCCGCCTCCTTCACCTCCAGGATAAGGTCATGGAAGCGCGACTGCTCCTTATACATCCGCGTAAAATTTGGAATATCCTGCACCGCCATCGCCACGATCGCCTTCAAGTCCTCCGGCAAGATCCCCTCCCGCATCCCCGGATATTCGAGGCCCCCATTCTCCCACCGGTTCAGCGACTCCTGCGCCCACGCCGCCTGGTCAAACTGCGCCAACTTCGACGCCGGCACCTTCTTCCGCAAGTCCGTCCAGGACTCGCCCGTCAGGTAGCGAAAACTCCCATCCTTCTCCACAATGCGCAACCCCTTCGACGTCCCCGTCCCACTGATCGCCAGCTGCGTCTCCGCCCCGATCGAGAGGATCATGTTGTAAGCCGACATCAACGGCGTCAGATTCGTCGACCGCACCAGCCGCGCCTTAGTCAGCGCCGCCTTGTAAGCCGTCTCCGTCTCCTTCCGCTGCTTGATGATCGCCCGCGTGATCTTCCGATCCAGCGACGACACCGGCGCCCCCGAAGCGATCGCATTCACCGCCGCCTCGCCCCCGCGGATGATCGCCCCGATCAACTCATTGGCCGAAGGCCGCACATTCGGCGGCGCGTTAAACATCGCCCACCGCGTCGCCACATCCTGCCCCTGGAAAGCATTCACCGCCCGCGCCGCATCCCGCAAGAGCTTCGCCATGCCCGGATAAAACCGCTCCGCCGCCGCCGAGATCGCCGCCGACACCTGCAGATTCTGCACCGTCGCCGGGTCCGTCAGCAGCAGCCGCGTCCACTCCGCCACGCCCTCACCCCTCCGGTAGCTACGCTGACCCTCCGGCGAGAGCGACGCCGGCGGATCACTCGCCATGCTGCCCGGCCGATTCGTCAGCGCGATCAGCTCCGCCGCGTGCGGCACGAAGACATCCGGCAACCGTGCCCGCAGCAAATATTCCAACCCATGCCCCGCCTCATGGAAATTGATCTGGCTCTGCGTCTCCCGCGTGTAAGCCACATGATTCGCCGGCTTATAGTGCGCCGGATGCGTCCGCGACGTCTGCGTCGTCGACCGCCGCATCTCCAAGCGCACCGCCTCATTGACGAAGTCCACGATCGACCGGAACCCCCAGCGTTGTCCTGGTCGGAAATTCTCCACCCCCTTGATCAGCCGGCGCCCCGCCGAAGTCTCCCCCCGAGCCAGCACCCAATCCGGAGTCTGGAGCGCCGCCATCCCCACCGGAATCGCCCCCGGCGGCACCTGCGCCCCCCCACCCGACCGCACCGTAGCCGGCGGCGTCAACGGATCACTCGACACCGACCCCGGCGGCTCCATCGCCCTCGAGCTCACCGCATACGGAGCATCCGGCATCGCCTGCCCGCGGGTTTGCCTGTTGACATCTTTTGGCTGCGTGGTAGCTTGACTTTGGTTTGATCTAACCGCCGCAAGGCGTGAAGCCACCGCTTCGAGAGGCCCGACGGAAACGTCGGGCTTCTGTATTTTAGGGCGAGGCAGCGATACCCCAATGCGCCCTTCAATGTCTGCCAAAACGCGATCCGGCGCTTGTAGCCAATCTCCGCGCTTATTTGGCGTCACAAAGTCTTGAATTGCCGCCGTGCTTTTAGAGAAGGCTGATACGTCGGCATGGTCGCTTATTCTCACCGAAACTGATGCCTGCTCAACAACTCCAGCATCATCGTCCAAGTCCCAAGCAAAATTGCTGGTGTCACGCTTGTCCTGCACACCGGCATCGTAAAGCCGCTTGCCAAGCGCTGGCTCGAAATCAATCACAACGTCCATATACATGGAGTTGCTTTTGCTACTGCCCTTGATTCTGGAAAAACTTACACCCGCCACTCCATCTTGACCGCGCAGCGTTTTTGCGCGCGAAAGACTGTCCCGCATTGCGTCTCGTTCTATCTCGGGCCGAGCGGCGTCTGCCACTTCTGCGCCAACTTCAAGCAATCCTTCTGCTGCATCTTGCGCCGTGCTATAGGGTCCAAGCTCTCGCTCGCCGGCATCTACGAAATACGTTCCCTTGTTTGTATCAAGCGACACATTTAAGTCTGGCGTCAAGCGCCAGCTGCGGATGGCTCCATCGGATTCCGTGGGCTCCCCAAAAATTTGCTCTGGTACATCCGGCATTCCCCGAGATCCTGCCACAGGACCATCCGGCATCGCCCCCGGCGGCACCTGCGTCCCCCCACCCGACCGCACCGTAGCCGGCGGCGCAAGGGTCAAGTCCGGCCGCTCCTCCACCCGTGGCGCCGGCGTTGTAGCCGCGGCAGTCTCTGCCGCGCCAGGCATTTGTGGCCGTGCCCCCCGCATCTCCAGCGGCACATCCTCCATGCTTTGCGTCGCCATGCCGAAAATTTCCCGCCCCGACCGCAACCGATTACCCAGCAGCTCGATCAGGTCCGCCTCCGTCTCCACCCGGAAGCCCTTCGCCTTCAGCGCCATGGCCATCTCATCGAGATCCATGCCATCCCGGCGGAAGAGCTTATTGATAAAGACCCCCTTCTGGTTATCGCCCCCCTTGCCCTTGCCCGCGCCCTTTGCCTCCTCATAGAGCGCCTTCAGCTCGCCCGACCACACCGCCCGCTTCGCCCCCGACTTCGGCGCCGGCAGTCCGCCCAGGTCGATCACCGCCGCCAGCAACTCCTCCGCACCCGCGTCCGCCATACTCTCCCGATAGTCCGCATCCTGCCCGCCCAGGTATTCCTCATAATCCCGCAGCGTCTGCGCATTCAGCGTCGCCGTCCCCGTCGCCGGGTCCAGGTCATAGAACGGCACCGACAAATCATAAACCTGGAACGCCTTCACCGACACCGGCTCCCCCGCATCGATCGCCGACTTCACGATCTGCAAATGCTCCGAGAGCAGCGCATTCCAGTTATCCGTCTCCGTCTCCTCCAGGTCGATCCCCCGCTCATTCGCCGTATCCAGCGCCCAATTAAAAGGCTCCGCCATCGCCGCCGAGACCGCCCGCGGCACCGCCACGGCCGCCGAGGCCGCCGGCCCCGGCATCGGAATCGTCACCGTCCCCGAAGGCAGGACATTGACCGGCGCCGTCCGCGGCACCGAAACATCCGCCGCCGCCGCTTTCCCGGGCGCTGGCAAAGCCTGTGGCACGTCCGCCTTGGCCCGAGCCACTGCACCCGCCGGCAGCATCACCGGCACGCGGTAGGGCACGCGAGCCGCCGCACGGCCCACCGAAGGCACGAGGCCCGCCACCGAAGTCGTCGGCACCTCCACCTCGAGCGGACCCGTCCGCACCCCGCCCGCCGTATCCATCCGGGCAATGGCCGCCGAGATCGGCGGCTGCGCCTCCCAGACCAGCTTCGTCTCCGCCGCCGTCAGCGGCGTGCCCGCCTTCATCTTCGCCGCCACCGCCGCCACATCCTTCGCCCTGGCCATCCGGTTGTTGAGGAAAAATCCACCCGTCAAAGCACCCACGCCCGCCGCCGCGGCAAATCCCCCCGGCGTGATCTCCTGGCCCCGCACCGCCGCATCGATCGGATAAGCCACCACACCCGTCCCGGCGCCCAGCCCAGCCGCCGTCCCCGCCGTCCGAGCCACCTGCGGCAACCCGCCATCCTGGAAAGCCGTCCGCAATCCCCGGGCGCCCTGCGCCACCGAGACCGGCAGCGCCAGCGCCACCATCCCCATCTCGCCCCCCGCCTTGTGCATCGGAAACAACTCCGCCGCCTTCATCACATCGTCGTATTCCGTAAAATGTTCGCCCAGCTTCTTGTAGATCGCGTCGTAGCCCACGCCCGCCGCAATGCCGCCGCCGATCGCGCCCGCCACCCCGCCCACCACCGCCGCCGCCGGTGCAAAGGGAGCACCCGCGACCGTCGCCAAGGCCGCCGCTGACGCACCCGCCGCCAAGAGCTTCGCTCCCCCGGCCGCGCCCACCGTCATCGCCCCGCCGCGGCCGGCGCCCTGCAAGATCGCCAAGAGCCGAGGGTCCGCCTGCGCCTTCTCCTCCAGCTTCCGCCGGTCATCCATCACCTTGAAAATTTTCGCCTCGTCCGCCTTGATCTTCTCATAGTTCGACCGCGGCAAGATCCCCGCGGCAAACGCCTCCTCGACACCCTGGGTAAATCGCTCCGGCGACGACTGATCAAAGACAATCTGCCCACCCTCCGAAGGCACCAGCCGCGGCCGCCGATTCAGCACCGGCTCAGCTACCCCGGGCGCCGCCGCCATCGGTCCCCGCGGCGCCACCGGCGCCATCCCATCGAGCCCCTGCTCCGGTCCCGAGGTCGGGTCCACGACGAGCGACCCCGTAAATTGAAACGCCGGTCCCTTCGCATCGAAAGTCACATCCGTCCCATCCGCCGCCTCCGGCGTCGTCACCGGCTTCGGAGTCGGCCGCGGCGCCGGCAGCTTAATCTCCGGCGCCCGTTGCTCCGCCCCCTGGAGAAAGGCCAACGCCTCCTCATCCGATCCGAACCCCGGCCCGCTTGTCTGCTCCGCCTCCAAGGTAGGGCGCGGCGTCTGCGGCAAATCCTCATCCTCCTGCGGCAGCCGCGGTTCCCCCCGCGCATCGAGGTCATTGAGGAAGGCGGCATCCGCCGCTTGGACCAGCCGATCCGGCCCCGGGTCCATCTCCACCGGAGGTTCCGGTGCAATATCCAACTGCGGGTCCGCCACCGGACCCCCGTAGAGAAAGTCCAGCGCCTGCTGGTCAGATTGGAATGCGGCGAGGGCCATGGACGCTATTATCGCCCACCACGCAACATCTGGACCGCCTGGGCCTCACTGATCTGCCCCGCCAGGAAGGCCGCCCGCACCGCCTCCGGCGTTGAAAGCGCCGGCGCCGCCGTCGGCACCGGAACATTCGTCCCCGCCATCGCCGGCATCGGAGTCGCCGTAGGCTCTGGCGTCGGGCTCGGAGTCGGCGAAGCCGCCGGCGCCCCGCCGCCGAAGCCAAAGAAAGAAGCAATCCCACTTGGTTCCTCCGCCGCCGCCCCCTGCGGACCCGCCATCTGCGCCAGCGCATCGGCCAAGGCATTCGATTTCGGGTCCATCTCAAACTGATTCGTCGTGCCCTTGATTATAGCCGGCGCCACTTCCCCCGTCAGCGGGTCGAAGGTGTAAGCCTTGCCATCCTTCCCCTTCGAGAGTTGCTTCGAGCTCCGTTGCACCATCGGCTGCGCCGAATTCGGCGACGACATAAAGTAAGGCGTCACCTCCTGCGACACCGCATTGGTCGCCATCCCGGTCGTAGGAGTGAACGATTTTTCGGCCGACTGCACATACCTGGCATATTGGTCTCTGAACTTGGCCAACTCCTTGCCTTTGATCGATTGACCCTCCGCGTAGCCCAACACGGAGCGTCCGTATTCTTGGGCCGACATGATTTGTGGTTCCGCCATAATGTCTCCTTAGAACGTAAAGCTATCCCCGCCGCCTGCGCCGGCCCCCGTTCCATCGCCCCGACCACCAAAGGCATTCGACTGTTGGTTCATGTAATTCAAGCTCATCAGCTTCGAGCCCGTGTTCTGCATCCCGATGATGTTGTCCCCGATCATCGCCTGCTCGCGGGGATCGCGCTTGAGGAAGTCCTCGAGGTAGCCGGGGTCAAAGCCCAGTTGCTGCCCGTGCCGCTTCATGAAGTCGCCATAGGCGGTGCCCTTTGCCTCCAAGGCTTTGTTGTTGGCGTAGGCGCTGATGAAGCTACCGAGGACACTGTCATCGCTCCCCCCGCCACCCTCGCCGCCCTGCATCGCCATTGCCGCCCCGGCCGGTCCACCCATGGCGAAGCCCGCCACGGCCCGTCCTGCGGTGCGGATCGGCTTCGAGATGTCCGAGCCCAGCTGTTGCATCATCGCCGCGTTGGCCTGGGCGGCCCCGAGCTGTCCCGAGGCGAGGATTTCCCCGCTGCGGTCATTTACTGTAGGTGCATATTGAAACATAGTTTTAGTTATTCTGTTAAGGTTAAGCCGCCTTCTTCGGGGCCATAAGTTCTTGCGCGAGGGCGGCACCGATCACGGCCGGCTTGATCGCCAACCGCTTCTTGCCCTGGTGCTCCACCACTTCCACCGCCTCCGGCAGCACCTTCTGCACGTCCTGCGCCATGAAGCCGACCCGCTTCTGGTCCTCGCCCTTGTAGGCAAACTCATAAGCCTTGAGCCCGAGCACACCCGCCGCCTGGCCCAGCGGTTTGATGTTCTTCTTCATCCGCTTGTCCGAGAAGATCGACCCACCGATCTGCCCAAACATGCCCATCATCGCCGCGTTATTCATCGCCCCCGCCTGCATCGAAGCGCCCTGCAGCGCCGCGTTGTTGTTCAGCACCGAATTGCGGTTCGAGGCGAGCATATTCGTGTTGAAGGTTTCGACGCCCCCCGCCGTGCGCAGCGAGCCGCCAAAGATGTCACCCACCTGCGCCGTCGTATTAGCCAGCGTGCTTTGCCCCAGCCCAAAGGCCGGCCCGATCGATTGACGGAAAGGGTCAAGCTGGTTGTAAGCACCCGCCAGACCAACCCGCCGCTGTCTGCGCGCAAGGTCCATCTGGTTGACGCCGGCCGCAAAGCCGCGCCGCTGGTCCTGGCGACCAGAGGCATAGGCGTCCCGGTTAAGGATCTCCGCGCCCAGCGCAGCGTTCCCGGTCGCCATGCCGCGTGCCGCCATTCCGGCCCTTGCCGACTGCGTTGCCATACGCTCCTGCTCTGGGCTCAGCGAGCGGCCGAGGGCCAACTCCGCTTCCGCATCCTGCTGGAGCCGCGCCTCGATGGCATTGGGCGCCGAGGCTGCTTGCAACTCCTCGCCGACTACACCCTGCGTGCGTTTTAGATATTCGTTGTCTAATTTGCCAGCGAGTTGGTCGGCCGTCTGAAATTGCAGCGCAGTGTATTGCGGGTAAAGCCGCTTGATCGACTCCTCTTCGGCGGCTATCTGTGCATTGGCTACACGGATCGACGCGGCGGCCATTTTGTCGTAGTCGATTGGTGCCGGTGCCGGTGGCAGTGGTTGTGGCGCGGGTGCGCTTGGTCCTTTTCCTCCCATAGTTTTATCCTCCTGTTTTTTTTATGATCTTGTCCCAGCGGTAGACGCGGGGCTCAAATTGTTGACGGCGATGCCATGCGACATATTGGTGCGGCTTCGGCGCCACGCGCAGAAACTCGCCAACAGCATTTGCGTGCCCAGCAGCAGCAGCCAGGCGCACGAACCAGCAGTTGGGATCGCCGCCTTCAAAGGTTTGCTCCTCCGCATTCCAGCGTGTTTCGCTGGCCAGCAGGAAAACCTTCGGCGAGTTCCAGACGTAGCCGCTGGAGAGATGCTCGCCGAGGAGTTCCCAGAAGTCCGTTGTGTCGTGGGCGTCTTGCCATTGCTTTGCTTTTTGCCATGGGGTCATGCTTAAAACTTCACGCAATACAACAGGGCGATGTTTGCGGGGCGGGTTTCGTCTGCTGCGGTTCCGGGAACCATTCCGACATCGTATATCCCTGGGCCCGCCCCCTGGAGAATCGCGCCGCCGCCGCCGCCGGCGGCAATATTTGAATATCGTATTTGGTGATCGTGATTCTTTATGCCGTCTTGCTCTTTAAGAGCAAATGCCTTGTTGTAAGTTGTCCCGCTGATCGTCTGCGACCCGCTGCCACGCACAAAGATACCGCGCAGGTCGGGCAGGTTAAAGGTCGTGCTGCCGTTGCCACCGCCGTACGTTGTTCCAATCGCAGCAAACAAATCCGCGTATGTGCCAACTCGCAGGACCGGATCACCATTGGCCGCAAGCCAACCAGCAGGCGCCGAGTTCATAGCGAAGGGCATGACGGCACCGGCGGGGAGCAACGACTGCTGTGTCACTGTGGCCAACTTCGCCGTAGTCACGTTGGCATCCAAAATGTTCGCCGTGGTCACCGCATTCGAAGCAATGTCCGCCGCCACAATGCTCCCAGCCGTCAGCGCCACGGTGCTCTGGCTAAGTTGGTTTAGCTTGACCGGCGTGACGTTCTCGCCAGAGACAAAGGTTTTGATCGGGGTGATTGTGAATGTTGCCATAATTAAGCTGCGTTGCGGGTGTCGGTTTGCGGGAGACCTTCAAGTGCCGCCTCGATGGAGACGTTGCGAATCTCGGGACGCTGGAGGTTGGTCTGAAAGATGATTTCGGCGGCGTGGGCCTTGCGCCGGATTGGCTGCTTGAGCGTGTAATCATCGCCGACGCCGGTGTCGTTGCTCTGCCCGGGCCCCAGGATGATCTCGGCGTCCGGGTTGATGAGGTTGGCCTTGACCGTGACTGAGCCTGCATTGGGCAGGACAACATCGCTCAGGGCGCGGGTGAAACGCTTGCTGTGCATGTTTCCCATGTTGTAGCGGCGCGTCTTAATTGTGCCGGAGTATTGGTCCACGTTGCTGCCGCTCGGCTCGTCGTCTGTGCCGTCAGCCTTCTCGTCGAGGAGGTAGAGCTTGCCGGTGCGGCGGACGCTGAAAACGCGGCGAACATCGCTGTAGGTGCTGACGATTAGGGCGTCCACGCCGATGTCGTAAATGTCGCGGCTCTCCCATTGGTCATTGAGGGCGTTCCAAGTGATGACCAGATCGTTCGTGTCGTCCGGTGAATCGAGGGTCGGGACGGCCAAGGTGTAGCGGTTGTTGTGCCAGAGGCCAAAGGCCCGCTGCACCTTGCTCTGGTCGATGCGCTCAAACTGGTCGGCGACCGGGGCACTCAGCGGGCGGGTGTCGCCGCGCAGCTTGAGGTCAAGCTGGGTGTCCAGGCGGTAGACACCGGCGTCCGAGAGGAAGAAGACATAGCGGCCGGCCGTGGCGATGGAGTTGCGGGCCGAGCAGCCAATCTCGTCGGTGATCAACTCCAGCTTGGCGGCCGCCGTGTCGATGGCAAAGCCGCTGCCGTCTGTGCTGGGGAACTGGGCCAGCGTGGCCAGCCAGATGCTCTTGCGGGCGAAGACCAAGGCGCTGCTCTCCACCCACGGATGCACGGCGACTATGTAATCACTGCCCCCGGCGCCGGCGCGGAAGGACTGCCAGAGGGGATCGTAGAGGTCGGCGTCGAGGTAGTCGCTAATGGCCACTTGGTCGCGGCCGTCAGGGATAATTAAGCGGTTCTGAATGTAGGCCGCCCACGGCACGCTGCGCATCTTCTTGTAGGTCGGACCTTCTGCCGGAATGCCGCCCGCCGCACGGACGAAGCTGCCGGTGCCGGTCCAGTAGATCGGCGGCTTGACGCGGCGAAGGCGCAGCCCCGCAGTTAGGTCGCTGGCCGTGCCACTCGGAACCGCAATGGTAAAGGTGTGGTCGGTCTTGGTAGCGACATCAAACTCATGCCCGTCCAAGGCCGCCGACGATCCATCAGTTAGGCGGACTCGGTCGCCCACAACGTAGCCGTGGCTTTTGCTGAAGATGGTGCCGGTGGCGGCGCTGACCACGGCGCTGACCGGCGTGAGGGTGTGCGTTCCGCTTTGAGTGCCGGAGGTGTTAACGGCGGCTCCGCCGCTGGACGCGCTGATCTGAAGCGTGTCGGTCGCCTTGTTGATGACGTAATACACCGTGCCTGCCGTCACGCCGGTCGGCAAGGCGCCGGTCGTGCTGAAGACCACGGCCATGCCATTCTCCAAATTGTGAGCAGCCCTTGTGACAATGGCCGGCGAGGCGATGGTCATGGTCGCCGCCCCCGCCTCGCTGGTTCCGCGCCCCACTTCGGCAAACGTGCCGGTCTGTGCCGCTTCCCGCAAAATGTAAAGTCGGTCAAAGGCTTGCACCACCGAGACATTGTCGGTCGGCTCAATGGTCTCATCGCCGGGATAGCCCACCGTGACCACCGTGTCGGTCGGGCTGGTGTTCCGCCAGAGGTAGGCTTCGCTCGGCCCACACATCACGATATACTCGTTGGCGTTTTGGTAATTCTGGGAAGCGAAGACGCCAGAGGCAAAGATGCCGCCGCCGTAGGTCGTCCTGACCAGCGGCCCCTTGTTGGCCAACAGCGTGCCGGTGGCGTTAGCGGTCGGCGTGCCGGTCATGGTGTAGTCAAAGGTCGTCCCGCTGGCGTTGGAGATGGCGAAGTCTCCGTTGTAGAAGGCGGCGTCGGCTCCGGTGGCGCCGGAGATGTTGACCTGGCCGCCGTTACTGTAGCCGTGCGCGGCAGCCGTGGTCACGGTCGCGGTGGGTCCGCTAAAGGTGATCGAGGTGATCGCCTTGTCGGCGGCGAGGTCAAAGGAAAGGGTAAGCGGTTCGTCCGCTGTGCTGATCGCATCGGCCAGCCGCTTGGCCCCCTTGCGGGTCTGCGCCGTGCCGCGCTCCAAGCGCATGTTGACACTGTCTTGCAGCATGCCCGCTGGCAGGGTCAGCGGGTTTAGGCGCGAAGCAAAGCCAAGGAATCCTTGGTCGCCGTCACGTTGGACTGGAGAGTCGATGGCCATTAGTTCAGTGCTGCTTTTAGTTTCGTCCGAAATCTGTCTGCATCTCCCGGCGAGATGTCGGTCTTGCGGGTTGGGCTGACTTGTTGATGGGTGACGACCATGTTAAGTGGGATGCCCCACTTCTTCATTCGCGGGACGAGGTATTCGATGGCGCTGGCCATGGCATCGTCACCGAGCGGGTAGTCATAAGTGTTGCCCTCCCAAGCGAGCCCGAGGCTCCATGAGTTAAGGTCTTGCCGGCCGAACCAGTTGCTCTTTCCGGCGTGCCAGGCGCGGTCG
>Ga0247838_1000754_pt1 | contig 49961 bp, 43 predicted proteins | sample LaCruzMarch2015__5_FD_189097 | JGI IMG/M metagenome (GOLD analysis project Ga0247838, IMG submission 189097) | Freshwater microbial communities from meromictic Lake La Cruz, Castile-La Mancha, Spain - LaCruzMarch2015_15m | ecosystem: Environmental > Aquatic > Freshwater > Lake | place: Spain...
CCACGCAGTGGCAGCGCAGCGCAGCGGGCATCGCCGCACCGCCCCAACGGTGGAAGAAGCCGTGCAAGCCGGCTGCCTGATCCTCCTGGCCGAGGACAACGAGACCAACCGCGAGGTGATGCAAGAACAGTTGCGCCTTTTGGGCTACACCTGCGAGATGGCCGAGGACGGCGTCATGGCCCTGCAAATGTGGCAAGCCAAGCCGGGGCGCTACGCCCTGCTGCTGAGCGATTGCCATATGCCGCACCTGGACGGCTTTGGCCTGACCGAGGCGATTCGCGCCACCGAGGCGGCCGGTACGCGCCTGCCCATCATTGCGGTCACCGCCAACGCCATGCAGGGCGAAGCCCAGCGCTGCCGCGAGCGCGGTATGGACGACTACCTGGCCAAACCGCTGCGCGTGAGCGCATTGGCGCCGATGCTGGAAAAGTGGCTGCCAGCGTCCAAACTCTTCCCTGCCTCAGTCACCGCCCCGGCCCCCGCGCAACCTGAGAACGGGCATTCGGAGCCTGAGCTGGCCGAGTCCACGATGGTTGCATTTGCACCCTCTTTCCCCATTTGGGACCCCGCGTCGCTGACCGCGCTGGTGGGCGACAACCCGGCCATGCACAAGCGTTTGTTGGTGCGCTTCCTGGCCAGCGCCGATGCGCAGGTGGCCGAGATCACCGCCGCCGCAGTCGCCGGCGACCCCACCACGCTGGGCCGCGTGGCCCACTCACTCAAGTCCGCCGCCCGCAGCATGGGGGCGCTGCGCTTGGGTGAGCTGTGCCAGGATTTGGAGAACGCCGGGCGGGAGGAAGATGTGCAGACATGCAGCGCCATGGCCGCCGGGCTGCCAGCAGTCTTTGCCGCCGCTGTCGAGGAAATTAATGGTCATTTAGGCCTCTAGGCCCCGTACTGTATGCGTAGGCAGCTATTAACTTGATAGCGAAATATTCAAAGGCGGTGTGCACTCGGCCCGAGTAACGCGCCTGAAGAAGCGGTGGGTTGAAAAACCCGAATGCGTTGGGCGATCTTTTCACGGCTCTCGCGCGTCACGATTCGCATGTCGTACTCGGTTTGCAAATTGAGCCAGTAGCGCGGCTCCATGCTGAAAAACAACCCCAATCGCAACGCCGTATCTGCGGTGATGGGCCGCGCACCGTTCACGATATCGCTGATGCGGCTCGGTGGCACGTCCATGTCGCTGGAGAGCTGCCGCGCGGTAATGCCCATGGGCTTCATGAACTCTTCCAGCAGGATTTCGCCAGGGTGAATTTCGTCGAGCAGTTGTTGTGTCATGTTGGGCTCTCTTTCTTCGGCAATGTCTCAGTGGTAATCCACAATTTCCACACGGTAGGCGCCATCGTCATGCCAGACAAAGCACACGCGCCATTGGTCGTTGATGCGAATGCTGTGCTGCCCTTGCGGTTTCCCTTCAACGCCTCCAGCTGGTTCGCAGACTCCTTTTTGACGCAGGAGGTGTGGCGTCGCTATGCGACTTTAACAAAGTGAATTAGGGCCTGTTGTTCCATTTACCATCCCTTGGTTTAGACTCGCACCATGTCTGCCAAGGCCCGCATCAATCCCAAAATCCTTCGCTGGATGCGTGAGCGTGGTGGGCTGGACGTGGGCGATGCCGCCCGCGCCGCCAGCATTTCGCCAGACCAACTGATCCATTGGGAAGCGGGAGAAAGCCAACCCACATTCATTCAGGCGCAAAAACTGGCCCAAGCCCTGCACGCGCCGTTTGGCTATCTGTTTCTGGCTGAGCCACCCGCTGAAAATTTGCCTCTGCCCGACCTGCGTACCGTAGGAAGTGCCCCTATGCCGCGCCCCAGTATCAATTTGCTGGACACCATCCGCCTATCGCTACAACGTCAGACCTGGTATCTGGACTATCTACACGACCAGGATGCGGAGCCTCTACCTTTTGTGGCTCGTTTTGCAACTGATGCTCCGGTGCGAGCGGTGGTCGCTGACATGCGGGCTGTGCTAGGCGTAGATGTGGCGCAAGGCCAGCCCACCAAAGACACCTACCTTCGCCATTTAATCGATGCCGCAGAGGCTGCTGGAATCCTCGTCATGCGCAGCGGCATCGTTGGCAACAACACGCACCGCTCGCTGGACGTGGCTGAGTTCCGTGGCTTTGCGGTCAGCCATCCGCTAGCCCCCCTTGTATTTATCAACAGCGCCGATGCCCCAGCCGCACGGCTGTTCACCCTGATACACGAACTGGCCCATATTTGGGTGGGAAGCAGCGGCATATCCAATGCCAGCCCCGGCAATGCCCAGCGTGAAGAAGTTTTCTGTAACGCTGTGGCCGGGGAGTTTTTGGCTCCGCATGACGTATTCACAGCTCTATGGGCAACCAACATAACCAGCTTGCCCGAACGCGTAGCCGAACTGGCACTGCGGTTTCATGTCAGCCGCCTCGTCATCATGCGCCGCGCGCTGGACCTGGGCCTGGTAGATCACGCTGCCTATTGGCAACACTATCAAGCCGAATTGGCCGCCTTCCGGGACAAACCGGGCGGCGGTGGCAATTTTTACCGCAACGCCAGCGTCAAGATCAGCAAGCGCTTTGCTCGTGCCGTACTGACAGAGGCACTGAGCGGCCGACTGCTGCTGCGGGATGCAGGACACCTTCTCGGCGTACAGCCAGGCAAACTGCGGCTGCTCGCAGGAGAGCTTGAACAGTGACTTACCTGCTTGATGCCAACACGTTGATTGAAGCCAAAAACCGCTACTACCAGATGAACATTTGCCCCGGCTACTGGGACTGGCTGCTCAAGGCCAACCTAACGGGAGAAGTAAACAGCATCCGCAGCGTGCGCGATGAACTGCAGCGTGGCAACGACGCACTGGCCGAATGGGTAAAAGACCACGCCTATTTGTTCTTGGACGAGTCTGATGATGCTACGCAGGCAGCTTTTACTGAAGTAGCCCAGCATCTTGCCAACACATCTCTGCAGATGAAAACTGGAGCGCTTGATGAGTTTTTAAGCGGTGCCGATCCGTGGTTGATCGCAAAAGCCATGACGACGAATGCTACCGTCGTAACCCATGAACAACTGAACTTGGCTGCCCGCCGTAAATTCCTGATCCCCAACGTTTGCCAGCACTTTGGCGTGCGGTTCGTTAATACGTTTGAGTTGTTGAACGCAATGGAAGCGCGGTTTGTGTTGGGGCAATGAAAACAGTTTGAATGGTTAGCTAGCAATAGCAGAACGTACATTGCCACAAAAAATAGGCCGCCAGCTCCCGTCCCCTATGTGCAAGAAGCTATTTATTCAATAGCAATACCAACTCAAACGGCTGGCTTGCCCGGCTGCGCATCAGCCTCGCTATGCACCTTGGCGAAGGTCAGGATGACTTCGCGGATGAGCTTGCGCTGGGGGGCAGGGAGCTTGAGGAAAGCATCGAAGGTTTCGCGCTCCTGATAGCCGACGCCTTCATCCCAGCGCTGTTTGCGCTCTTGCAGGCTTTTGCGGACACCTTCACCAAAACGAAGTATGTCTGGCTCTACTTTCAGCACCTCTGCCAACACCAGCAACTTGTCTTGTCCTGGAATGGACTGCCCACGAATCCATCGCGACACGGCCTGAAAAGTGACCGATCGTCCCCAGTAATGGGCATTAAACAGTGACAACAGTACGCCGGGGCGTGGTTCCAGCCCAGCAGCCACCATGGCGCGCTGCAGGCGTTCAGCAAATTCCAACTTTTGATCCATCCTGGAAAGTTAAATTCCGCTTTCATTTATATTGAACTTCGTGTTGTACTATTAGTTCAATTTTCTATTGAACTATTGGTTGAATGGCGCTTGAAGACCCTGGGAGGGGGCTGGCGCTATCCGCAACACTTGCTATGCCCAAATCCCTGCTCGAACAACTCCCGGAAATCGTGGCCAATGGCCGCAAAGAAGCTGAAAAAATCCTGGAGGGTATTGAAAGTCGCCACCGCGTGAGCCTGCAAACCCGTGAAGTCGTGTTGCCCGCCAAGGATTCAGCCGCGCAGGACTGGGTGACGGCACATACCCGGCAAGCGCAACAGGCCAGCCACGATGGCACCTGGACCAACCGCCTGATTTACGGCGACAACCTGCTGGCGATGGCGGCCCTGCTGGCGGGCGACGAGAACACGCCATCCCTGCGCGGCAAGGTGGATTTGATCTACATCGATCCACCGTTTGACAGCAAGGCCGACTACCGCACCAAGGTCACCCTCCCCGGCATGGAGCTGGAGCAAAAGCCCACCGTCATCGAGCAGTTCGCTTACTCCGACACATGGAGCGACGGAACAGCCTCGTATTTGGCGATGATCACACCCCGGCTGATTTTGATGCGCGAGCTGCTGGCGGATACCGGGTCCATTTATGTGCATCTGGATTGGCATGTGGGGCATTACGTCAAGATCGTGATGGATGAGGTGTTTGGCAAAGACCACTTCATCAACGAAATTATTTGGAAGCGCAAGGGCGGAAGTGCGAATCCATCCAACCGGCTTGGCGTCGTGACCGACTACATGTACTGGTATTCAAAAGGCAACACATGCATTGTGAATCCGATACATGTCAAGGACACGCCAGAGGTGGCCAGGTACATCGCAGAACGCTTTACAAATATTGATGAATTCACGGGCAGGAGATACATGAAATCTCCAATCGTAAGTCCTAACCCGAGACCGAACCTCTGCTATGACTACAAGGGTTACAAGCCGCCGAAAAACGGCTGGTCAATATCAGTCGATGTTATGCAAGCTTGGGATGCACAAGGAAAGCTCTACTTTCCTCCGCGTGGACAAGGCGAGCGTATTTACAGAAAAATATTTATTGACGAATACGAAGGACAACCAGTCCAAAACCTGTGGACAGACGTATTTGTCATAAATCCTGTCGCGAATGAGCGCCTTAACTTCGACACTCAGAAACCGGAAGCACTCCTCGAACGAGTCATGGCACTAAGCACCCGCGAGGGTGCCTTGGTTGCCGATTTCAACGGCGGCTCCGGCACCACCGCCGCTGTTGCTGAAAAACTCAACCGCCGCTGGATCACCACCGACCTCGGCAAACCGGCCTGCATGATCATGCGCAAGCGCCTCATTGACCTGGAGGCCAAACCGTTTCTGTACCAGGCCATTGGCGACTACCAAGTGGAGGCTGCCAAGGCCATGCTGGGGCGGGACTTCCGCATTGGCGACCTGTCGCAAATCGTGCTGTCACTCTATGGCGCGCTGCCACTGCCGCCGGACGTCAACCCGCAGCGCAATCTGGGCCAGATCGCCGGCATGGCTTTTGGTAGTTCAGGCGCAGGCAAAAGCAGCAAAACGCTGGTGCTGGCCGACTCACCCAACAAGCTCACCGGCGCGGCCACACTCAAAAAAGCCATTGCGCAGCGCGACAACTTGATGGGCGGCTGGGACCGGGTGGTGGTGCTGGGCTGGAACTTTGAGCCATCGATTGGCGAAACCATCACCGCACTGAACGACAGTCGGCTGGAAGTACTGGTAATTCCGCCCGACCTGATGGACCGACTGAAGAAAAAAGGCGGCATCGACAAGCTGCGCGGGCAGGTGCGGTTTTCGTCGCTGCAATATCTGACGATTCACCCGATTGAACGCAGCCCTTCGACAGGCTCAGGGCAAACGGGGTCGGCGGAGTCAGTGGATGGCGGGCAGGAAACGCTCACCGTCAAGCTCAAAAACTACGTGCTGCTGTCGCCCGAGGCGATAAATCTGGACGACGCCAACCGCCTCAAGCTGCAGGCCGTCATCAACCAGGAACCACTGGCGCTGATCGAATACTGGGCCGTGGACCCGGACTATGACGGCAAGGTATTTCGTTCAGTCTGGCAAGACTACCGGGGCAACACCGCGAATGACGGCGATGCGCTGCGGGTGGTGACGCAAGCGGTGGTCACAACTGCCGCCAAACCCGGCCCGCGCAAGGTGTGCGTGCGGGTGGTGGATGTGTTCGGGTTTGAGGCGGAAGTGATTGCCACCTTAGGGGCGGCGTGACGTGCTGAAGGATGCGACTTTAAGCCGCAGCCAGTTCCCGCACGGCCAGCAAACTGTCTTTCAACTCCGCCTGAGCGACTTTCAGGTCATACGCCGCTTGCAGGTTAAGCCAGTGCTGCGGGGTTTGACGCAGCGCCAGCCCCAGGCGCAATGCCAATTCAGCCGTGACCGGACGCTGACCCTTGAGAACATGCGACACGCGCATGGGCGAAACACCAATGGCCTCGGCAAAAGCGGTTTGCGTCAGCACCATGTCGTCAAGTATTTCGCGCAGAAATTCGCCGGGGTGGATGGCGGGCATTCCGTTAACAGGTGTTTTCATGCTGCTCTCTCCTCAGTGGTAATCAATGATTTCAACGTCTTGTGCATTGCCGCGCTCAAACCGAAAACACACGCGCCAACGGTCATTGATGCGGATGCTCCATTTGCCTGCCATATCGCCCGACAAAGCCTCCAGCCGGTTGGAGGGCGGCTGACGCAGGTCCTCCACGTCCACCGCGGCATCTACCTGTGTCAGTCGCATGACTGCACGACGCAGGATTTCGGGCGGCAAGCGACGCGACTTGCCAGTAGCAAACAGACGTTCGGTTTCGGGGTTGGCAAAGTTTTCAATCACGATCAAATTATAAACAATTTGTTTATGCAAGCAAGGCTTCAGGGACAACAACATGCCTCATAAAGACAAGCAACTCGCCCTCTCCACCGGCCTCACCGCCAAAACCAACCAGCTCTGCCTCGGCCTCGAATCCGGTGCCGCCGAAATTCTGGAACTGGTCACACCCACCACCGCCGAGCTGCTGCTGTGGTGGTTTGGCGAGGACATGGTGCTGGCCCGAGGTGGAAATAACGGTGGGCTGAACTTTCATGCGGGGCAGAAGCAGGCGATTTTGAACGCCATCGTCGCGCACGAAGTTTTGGGCAAAGACCATGAGCACTGGACGCTGCTGGACCTTTACAAACACTGTGCTCCCGACGCGCTGCTGACCGGCGCGCGCATGAATGAGGTGGCGCAGGCCAAACACGCGCACCCCAAATACTGTTTCAAGATGGCGACCGGCACCGGTAAAACATGGGTGCTGCAGGCGCTGATGATTTGGCAACTGCTCAACAAAACGGTTGCACTGAATGAGGCCATTGACGACGCCCGTTTTACCCGCCAGTTCATGGTGGTGGCGCCAGGGTTGATCGTTTACGAGCGGCTACTGGATGCGTTTTGCGGCAAGCTGATCGAGGGCGGCAATGGCTCGCGGGACTTTTCCAAGTCGGATATCGCGCAGTTTGCCGACCTGTTCATGCCCGATGCGCACCGCGATGCGGTGTTTGCCTTTGTGCGTGGCAACGTGTGCAGCAAGACCGAAATTGGCCTGAAGGCCACCGGCAACGGCATGATCGCTATCACCAACTGGCATTTGCTCAATGAGGGCGATGTCGCCGAGGACATAGAAGAAATCGAAGCCCTTGGCGCGCCGCTGGACCCGCAGCAAGTGATTAACGCCGTGCTGCCGCTATCACCCGGCCGCGCCACCGGCAACAGCCTGGACGTGCTGGACCGGCGTTATGCACGCGGCAATGTGCTGGAGTTTTTGGCTAATCTGCCGGAATTGATGGTGTTCAACGACGAGGCGCACCACATCCACGAGTTCAAGCGCGAAGGCGAAAGCACCGAGGTGGAGTGGCAGAAGAGCCTGTCGAAGATCGCCGAAACCAAGGGACGGCGTTTTGTGCAGGTCGATTTTTCCGCCACGCCCTACAACGACGTGGGCGCGGGCAAAAACAAGCGCAAGGTGTACTTCCCGCACATCGTCACCGACTTTGACCTGAAAAGCGCCATGCGTGCCGGACTGGTCAAGTCGTTGGTGCTGGATAGGCGCAAGGAGATTGGCGCACTGCCGCTGGAGTTCAAAGCCGAGCGGGATGAGCAGGGCAACCCGGCTTTGAGCGAAGGCCAGCGCGTAATGCTGCGGGCCGGGTTGAAGAAGCTGCGCAAGCTGGAAGCCGACTTTGCCCGGATTGACATGGAGCGCCACCCCAAGATGCTGGTGGTGTGTGAGGACACTACGGTGTCGCCACTGGTGGCGGCTTTTTTGCAAGATCAGGAAGGTCTGAATGAAGACGAGGTGATGACCATCGACTCGGGCAAGAAGGCCGAACTGGGAGAGAAGGACTGGGCGCCAGTGCGCCAGCGCCTGTTCAGTGTGGACCACCACGCCACACCGCGCGTGATCGTCAGCGTGCTGATGCTGCGCGAGGGCTTCGACGTGAACAACATCTGCGTGATCGTGCCGCTACGCTCGTCACAAGCGCAAATTCTGCTGGAACAAACCATTGGTCGCGGCCTGCGCCTGATGTGGCGCGACGACGAATACACCGACCTCAAACGCGAAAACCGCGAACGCATCAATGCGGGCCAGGAGCCGGGCAGTTTGCTGGATGTGCTGTCGATCGTGGAGCATCCGGCCTTTCAGTCGTTTTATGACGAGCTGATCCAGGAAGGTCTCGCAGGCACCACCGGTGATGACATGGACGACACGTCGAGCACGGGCGATGTCATCGCCGCGGAACTGCGCGAGGGCTACGAGGCATTTGATTTCGGCATCCCATTCATCCTGCAAGAGGCGGACGAGGTGCGCGACCACACGGCGCTGGACTTGGCCGAGTTGCCTGCATTCACCGCCATGACGGTGGCGCAACTCACCGGGTTGCTGGGCAAGGGCGACACTTTCATCTCGCAAGACCTGCAAAGCGCCACGCTGTTTGGCGACTACCGGGTGGACGGTGCGGTTATGAACGTGGGCGGCTACAACGAATATTTGTCGCGCCTCACCCGGCGCATCAGCCAAGCGCTGAGCGAACCCATGCCAAAAGGCAACAAGATCGCCACGCATCTGGCCAAGCCCTATTTACAGGTAAATACGGCGGAGTTGACCGGCTGGCTGGACGACTACATCTGGACCCAGTTGTTTGACACGGCTTTCAACCCGCTGGATGGTGAAAACTGGCGCGTGTTGTTGCTGCAACCTGTGGTGGACCACATCACCAAGGTGTTTGCCGTAGCGCTGCTGGAGTCTGAGCAAAAGCACATCACCGGCCAGACTGAGGTGCATTTACGCCGTTTGAGCGAAGTGCCGCGCCTGATGATGCGCGAGTGCCATTCGGTGGAAGTGTCCAAATGCATCTACACGCGGCTGACCTGGCCCGCACGCAACGGCGGGCTGGAGCGCGCTTTGATCCACTGGGTGCAGGCTGACACGCAGGTGGAGGCGTTTTGCAAAATCAGCGAAAACCGCCACACCTTTGCCCGGCTGCGCTATGTGAAAGACGACGGCTTGCCTGCGTTTTATTCGCCCGACTTTCTGGTGCGCACGGCGGATGCGGTGTACCTGGTGGAAACCAAGGCACAAGCGCAAACCATTCACCCCAACGTGCAGCGCAAGCTCAAAGCCGCACTGGCGTGGTGCGAGCGCATCAACAACCTGAGCGCCGAGCAGCGCGGCGGCGCACCGTGGCATTACGTGCTGCTGGCGGAAAACGTGGTTTACGAGTGGCAAGGCAAAGGCGCACGCCTGGCGGAGTTGCTGAGTTACGCCCGGCTGAGGCCGCTGGCAGAAGCGTCGCTACAGGAGCGTTTGCTGTAAAAATAGTAATCAAATCGGCCTCTAGCCCATACAGGACGTGCGCAAGCAGCTATCAATTCAATAGCAAAAAACCACCTACCGCAACCCATCCCACAGCAGTTTCACGCCGGTCAGAAACATACCGGCGTACAAAAACCGGTAAAACAGCACCTGGCTGATGCGCCGGGCCAGGCGCACGCCCACCCACACGCCGATCGGGGCAATGGGCAGCAGCACCAGCGACGTGGCCATGTTGCGCAGGTCCAGGAGGCCCAACAGGCCATAGGGAATCCACTTGCTCAGGTTCACCACAAAGAAGAAAAACGCCATGGTGGCGGTGAACTTGATGGGCGACAGGCGCAGCGGAATCACATAGGCGCTGATGGGCGGGCCACCCGCGTGAGCGATGAAGCTGGTAAAGCCCGAGGTGGTGGTGAGCAGCGCGCCCAGCCACTTGGGCGGCGGCGCGCTGTCGGGTTGGGGCGGAAACAGCAAGCGCTGCGCCAAAAACAGCAGCGTAAAGCCGCCCACGATGGCCGCCACCGTAGACGGGTTCAGCACTTTGAACAACAAGGCACCCACGCCGACACCCAGCACGCCAAATGGGAGCAGGAATTTGAGCAGCTTGAGATCAAAGTCCTTGCGGAACGCCGCCATGCCCAGCAGGTCCATCAGCAGCAGCACCGGCATCAAAATGGCGGCCGCCTCGGGCACCGTCACCACCAGCGCCATCATGGGCACGGCCAAAGAGCCAAAGCCCGCGCCAAAGCCGCTTTTGCTAACGCCCAGCAGCAGCACGGCGGGGATGGTGACCGCGTAAAACGCGGGATCAGTGATAAGAGGAAACGGCAAGAAAATTCCAATCAAATAAGCCTGTAGCCCCCGTAGGCATTGCGCAAGCAGCTACAAATACTATAGCAATAAAACCGCAGTCAGCGCCAGGGTATTGCCAGTGGGCCGCCAAGTGGCCGTGTTAACCTAGCGCCATGTTCAATCCATCCCAAGCCGACGTTCGTCGTTTTTTTTGCTCCATCTACACCAAGGCCCGCACGGGCGTTGCGCTGGAGGCTCTTGAAACCATCGCAAACCAATGGATGGATGAGCACCCCGAATACCATGCAGATTTTGCCGACGTAGAGACCGCGCTGCAAACCAACTACGAGGCCCAAGAGGGGCGCACCAATCCGTTTTTGCACCTGTCCATGCACTTATCTATCAGCGAGCAGTGCAGCATTGACCAGCCGCGCGGCATCCGCCAGGCGGTGGAGTTGCTCACCCACAAACGCGACTCCCTGCACGATGCGCACCACGAGGCCATGGAGTGCCTGGGAGTCATGCTGTGGGAGAGCCAGCGCGCCGGTCGCCCACCGGACGGCAACGCCTACATTGACTGCGTGCAACGCCACGCAACCAAAGACTAAAAAGAAAAGCCGCTCTTGAGCGGCTTTTTTGCGGGTGCAAGTGGCAAAGATTATTTGAAGCGGCTTTGCGGCACGGTCTTGAGATCGCTTGGCAGGCTGCCGACATAGTTGGCCAGTTCTTTCAATTCTGCATTCGAGAATTGCTTGGCGATGCCGCCCATGATGGCGTTGCCACGACCCACCAGTGCATTAGGTTCCGCCTTGTAGGCTTTCAGCGCGACAAACAGGTAGTCTTTGTGCTGGCCAGAAATTTTGGGGTAGGACGGGTCGATGGGCTTGCTGAAGCTTTCGCCATGGCAGGAGGCACACGCGCCTTTGGTCACCAGTGCTGCCACGCGGGCAGAACCGTCAGCCGCTTTTGCCAGGGGTGCAGCACCGTCCACCACGCCACTGGCGGAGTAGTATGCAGCAACATCGGCGATGTCTTGCTCAGTCAAGGAATCAGCGATGCCGCGCATGGTGGGGTGGCGACGCTCCCCTTTTTTGTAGGCGTTCAAGGCGGAGGTGATGTAGGCCGCGCCCTGGCCCGAAATCATGGGGACTTTGTGGATCTCAGGAAAGCTGGCTTGGTATCCCTTGATACCATGACAGCCAATGCACATGGCGATTTTGTTCTCGCCGGCCGTGGCATCACCCTTAACCTCTTGGGCGTTGGCGGCGAATGTGGTCGCACAAGCGACAACCAGAACAGACAGTGATGACAGGAATTTATGCATTTTGAGAGGACAATCAATCAATGTTTGAGATGGATCAAACATTCATTATATCGACCAAGATTCCTTCGCATAACCTAAACGTCGTTTCCTTTTATCAAACCCGCACCATGAAATTCCAAGGTACAAAAAACTACGTCGCCACCCAGGATTTGATGTTGTCCGTGAATGCAGCCATCACGTTGCAGCGCCCGCTCTTGGTCAAGGGCGAGCCCGGAACCGGCAAGACCATGCTGGCAGAGGAAGTGGCCGAGGCCCTGAACATGCCGCTGCTGCAGTGGCACATCAAATCCACCACCAAGGCGCAACAGGGCCTGTATGAATACGACGCCGTGAGCCGCCTGCGCGACTCGCAACTGTCCGACGTGGACGGCGGCGAGCGCGTCAAGGACATCAACAACTACATCGTCAAGGGCGTGCTGTGGCAGGCGTTCACTACCGACCAGCCGGTAGCATTGCTGATTGACGAGATCGACAAGGCCGACATCGAGTTCCCCAACGACTTGCTGCGCGAAATCGACCGCATGGAGTTTTATTGCTACGAGACCCGCCAGCTGATCAAGGCCAAGCACCGCCCGCTGGTGTTCATCACCTCCAACAACGAAAAAGAACTGCCTGACGCCTTTTTGCGCCGCTGCTTCTTCCACTACATCAAGTTCCCCGATGCCGCGACCATGCAAAGCATCGTGGATGTGCACTTCCCAGGGCTGAAGAAAGAACTGCTGGCAGCCGCCATGAAGACCTTCTTTGATGTGCGCAACCTGCCCGGCCTCAAGAAGAAACCCTCCACCAGTGAGCTGCTGGACTGGCTCAAACTGCTGCTGGCCGAAGACATCCCGTTGGAAACCCTGCAGACCAAGGACGACAAAATGGCCGTGCCGCCGCTGGTGGGTGCGCTGCTCAAAAACGAGCAAGATGTCACGCTGTTCGAGAAGCTGATGTTCATGCAACGCCACAACCGTTAAGCCGCCCCATGAAAAACAACCTTTGGCTGGAAGGCCTGTCTGACGCCATTGGCTTTGTCGGTGGAGCGCTACTGGGCTTTTGGGTCGGGCGTCTGCTGGGCCTGGACATTTTTGCCGCCGGTTATGGCAACGCCAGCATCGGCGGCATTGTGCTGGTGGGCTTGGGCGGCGGTCTGGGCTTGCAGCTCGCCCGTCGCTGGCGTGCAAGCCAAGCCAACAAGAAACAAGATTGAAGGGTGCCGCTATGGCGTTTGTAGAACCCGTCATCTTGAGTGCGCGTGGCGTGACCCTGGCTCCGCTGGCGCTTGGTCACGAAGCAGGGCTGCGCGCAGCAGCCGCAGACGGCGCGCTGTGGAATATCCGGGTGACCTCGGTGCCGGCACCTGAGCACACACAAAAATACATTGAAGATGCGCTGGCCATGCGCGAGGCGGGAAACCGCTTTGCCTTCTGCGTGAGCAACACCACCACCGGACAGGTGCTGGGCTGCACCAGCTACCACGACATCGTGCCTGCCGTAAAGCGGGTGGAGATTGGCTGGACCTGGTACGCCACAAGCCACCAACGCAGCCACGTCAACACCACCGCCAAACTGCTGCTGCTCACCCATGCGTTTGAGGCCCTGGGCTGCAATGTGGTGGGCTGGCGCACGGATAACTTTAACTTTGCGTCCCAAGCCGCCATAGAACGCCTGGGTGCCAAGCGCGATGGCGCGATCCGGGGCCACACCCTGCGCCGTGACGGCACCATTCGCGACACGGTCATGTATAGCATGCACGCGGGCGAATGGCCCGAGGCCAAAGCACAGCTGCTTTATTTGCTGGAGCGCCCGCGCCCGGCTTGAGCCGGAGGGAGCCGCCTACGCCACTATGGTGGTGATTTCGAGTTCGAGTGCAAGTGCGTCAACGGCCACAACGTGTGATTCGGGGACGATTTCACGCAGTTTTTCGATGATGCGAGCGCCGTACGAGGGCCCGTTCTTCTTTGCGATCAGGCGTGCGGCAACGATGACGTTGTGCATGAATTCCATCTCGCCGTCACTGGTGTGAATGGATACCGCCATGGCCGATGCGTCCATGTCGCGCATCAGCTGCAACATATCGACCATGTACATTTTGGTGCCCGCCAATGAGCGGCGCGACGTCGACTTTGGCTGCGATTGGATAGCGGCGGGTGGTGGCGCGACCGGGGGCACCGCCACGGGCTGTGGCACCTTGGCGACAGCAACTTCTTCCTGTAAATAGCCAGCCTCCAGCAGCCGCGCAATGTCGGCGTCTACGGACCGACCCACCATCTCGCCCATGGCCGCAACAGAACGCGTACCATTGGCAAGTATCATCAGTTGGCGCTCCCGAGGATTGATGTCGGGGTCTCGCCGCTGCAGTGCGTCCTTTCCTTTTTCTGTTTTTATCAATGACATGATTAACCCTCAAATTTGTCCAATCGGGAAGCCTATCAAAGCAAGATGAAAGTCTTGTGACAAACAATTCGCGCCAACCATGCTGCTTGATTTTTTTTACACCCTGCGTTCGGCAAAGCTGCCTGTATCGGTCAAGGAATACCTGACCCTGCTGGAAGCCTTGAAAAAAGGGGTGGTCGGCCCCAACGTGCCCGAGCCGCAAGCGGGTGAAGCGCCAGTGGGCTACAAAATCGACGATTTTTATTACCTGAGCCGCACCACACTGGTGAAGGACGAGAAACATTACGACAAGTTCGACCGTGCCTTTGCCGCCTACTTCAAGGGCGTGGAAATGGTGGCAGATTTCACCAAGGAAATTCCGCAGGAGTGGCTGCGCAAGAACCTGGAAGGCATGCTGAGCCCCGAAGAACTGGCCAAGCTGCAGGCGCTGGGCTGGGACGAGCTGATGGAGACGCTAAAAAAACGCTTGGAAGAACAAAAGGAGCGCCACGAGGGCGGCTCCAAGTGGATCGGCACCGGTGGCACCTCGCCGTTTGGTGCCTATGGCAACAACCCGCAAGGCATCCGCATTGGCCAGGACAAGAGCCGCAACAAGAGCGCGGTGAAGGTGTGGGACCAGCGCGCCTACAAAGACTACGACGACACACAGGAGCTGGGCACCCGCAATATCAAGGTAGCGCTGCGCCGCCTGCGCAAATTTGCCCGCGAAGGCCATGAAGACGAGCTGGACCTGGACGAGACCATCAGCAAGACCGCAGCCAATGCGGGCTACCTCGACATCAAGATGCGCCCCGAGCGGCACAACAACGTCAAGGTGCTGCTGCTCATGGACGTGGGTGGCACCATGGACGAGCACATCACCCGGGTGGAAGAGCTGTTCAGCGCCACCAAAACCGAGTTCAAGCACCTGGAGTTTTATTACTTCCACAATTGTGTGTACGACTTCATGTGGAAGAACAACCGCCGCCGCTTTGCGGAAAAGTTCGAAACCTTTGACATCATCCGCAAGTACAACAAAGACTACAAGCTGATCTTTGTGGGCGACGCCACCATGAGCCCGTACGAGATTTTGCAGCCCGGCGGCAGCGTGGAATACAACAACGCCGAGGCCGGTGCGGAGTGGCTGCAACGCCTGACCAGCGCCTTCCCCAAGTTTGCCTGGATCAACCCTGAGCCCCAGGGTGTGTGGCAGTACCGCCAGAGCATCAGTGTGATCCAGCAGCTCATGCACAACAAGATGTACCCGCTGACGCTGAAAGGGCTGGAAGAGGCGATGCGCCAGCTGACGAAGTAAGGTGAAGCCCGCCATGTCGGCGGGGCCTTACAATCGCCGCCAGTCTCGCTGTAGTTCAATGGATAGAACGAGTGCCTCCTAAGTGCTAGATACAGGTTCGATTCCTGTCAGCGGGACCATCTACCGAGCGGGTCGAACTGTCGGCATCACCTAAGCGCGAGCTGCCTTTGCCACCTTAGTTGCTATTAAATAAATAGCTGCTCACGCTTATCCCTCGGGGCCTAGAGGCACTTTTCACTACTTTTTCCCGAACAAGCGCGCGAAAAATCCAACCGAAGCAGGCGTGGTCCGCACCTCCTGTGAGCGGGTGACGGCTTGGCCCGCATGACTGTCGTGCCACTTTCCAAAGCGCAGGTCATGGGTCATGATGTGCCCGATCAGCCACTTGTTCAGAAAGCGTCGCAGCTCCTGCACGCGGTCCTCGGTCCAAGCGTCCCCGTTACCCAGAAAATCGGCTACCTGTGCGGCAAACTCTTCATGCAATTTCAGGTGCTGTTCGAATGCGGGGTAGCCGCTTTTTTCCATCAAGTCCTGCTCGTTGGAAAAGTGCGTAACCACATAGTCCAGCAACTCTTCCACAGTCTGGTCCACGGACGCCAGGTTCAACGCCCGCACCAAGGTGAACAGGTGCCTGTGTTCCTGATCCACTTGGGCGACACCAATTTTGAATCCATCACGCCACTCGATGACATAGGGTGCTTTTTTGACCTCTGCTACTTCAGTCATGGGTTTTCCTTTTTTAAATCGTTGGCAAAACTGTACGCTGCAATGCAACATAGGGTAAGCCCTCAATTCACACGAATGACATATTGTTGAGCTACGTCAAATGCATGGAACGGCATGACGCCAAACCCTTCGCTAACGGGGCGCAACCCGCAAGGTACGGCTGAGCAGCATCACCGGAATCAGCCCCACCAGTACCAGTGCCAGGCACGGCAAAGCGGCCTCGCCCAGACGCTCATCACGGGCCAATTGGTAGGCCACAACCGCCAGCGTGTCGCTGTTGAACGGCCGCAGCACCAAAGTTGCGGGCAACTCCTTCATCACGTCCACAAAGACCAGCAGGGCAGCAACTGCCGTGGAGCGCTGAAGCAAGGGCCAATGCACGCGCGCCAGCAGGGCCGCATCACCAGCCCCCAGCATGCGCGCCGAATCGTCCAGGCTTTGGGGCAGACGTGCGTAGCCGCTTTGCAGGGATTGCAGCGCCACCGCGCAGAACCGCACCAAATAGGCCCAGACAATGCCCAGCGCAGTCGCAGTGACCAAGTAGCCCACCCGCAGCTCTGGTGCCCAGGCCTGCAACCAGCCGACCGGCAACAACAAGCCCACCACCACTACCGCGCCGGGTATGGCATAGCCCAGCCCCGCCAACTGGGCCGCAGCGCGGGGAACCCAATGCTGGCTGCGCCGTGCGCTAAAGGCCAGCATCAGCGCCAGGGCAACCGCCAACACCGAGGTGATGGTGGCAAGGCGCACGCTGTTCATCGCCCACTGCCCAAATCGCGCCCACGGCAAATCACCCCACTGCTCCAGCAGAGGCCTGAACATGAACAGCACGGGCAATACAAACCCCATCAGAATCGGCGTTGCACACAGCAACCAAAGGTAGCCGCTATGGCGACCGGACAAGACCACGGGCTGAGCGTCCATCACGCCCGCGCGTGCGCCCTTGGTCACGGCAAAGCGCATGCGCTTTTGCGCCCGGTGTTCCAGCCATAACAACAATGCAACCAATGCCAGCAGCATGGTTGCCAACTGGGCGGCAGCGATGCGGTTGTCCATCGACAGCCAGGCCTTGTAAATGCCGGCGGTAAAGGTCTGGATGCCAAAGTAGCTGGAAACGCCAAAGTCGGCCAGGGTTTCCATCAGCGCCAAGGCAACGCCTGCGGCAACCGCAGGGCGGGCCAGAGGAAGCGCCACCTCGCGCATACGCCGCCCCAACGGAGCACCCATCAAGCGGGCGGCCTCCATCAGATGCGAGGCCCGTTCACCCAACGCCGTACGGGCTAGCAAATATACATAGGGATACAAGGAAAAAGTAAACACCCATGCCGCGCCGCCAATGCTGCGCACTTCGGGAAACATGCGGCCCTCGGTTTGTAGCAAGCTGCGCAAGGTGGTTTGCAGGGGGCCACTGAACTGCAAAAAATCGGTGTACGCGTAGGCGACCACATAGGCCGGCATGGCCAGTGGAAGCAGCAATGCCCACTCAAAGAGCCGACGGCCCGGAAAATCGAACAGGGTGACAGCGACGGCCGTCGAAAGCCCCACGGCCACCACACCCACAGCCACCATCAAGCTCAATCGTACGGTGGTCCAAAGGTACTCGGGCAAAACGGTGCCACCCATCTCCATCAAAATCGCGCGGGCTTGTCCTGCCGGGTCACCAAAGGGCAACCAGGAGGCAACGACCGCCAGCACCGGCAGCATCAGCGCCATGACGATCAGCAACAAAAACAGGCGGATGGGCCGCGATGAGGGCATGAAATAGGTCAGATTGAAAAGGGATGAGTGGAAGCGCTGGCCACCGGGCCAAATGAGAATTGTAAGCATCTACAATTCAAAACATGTTTTTGGAAGTCTCCCATCTGCAAGTGCATTACGCTGGTCGCCCACAGGCGGCCGTGCAAGACGTTTCATTCGGACTGCGGGCCGGTGACATTGGGGTTTTGATCGGACCATCCGGCTGCGGCAAGACCACCTTGCTGCGCGCCGTGGCCGGGCTGGAGAGCGCCAGTGCGGGCCAGATCCGGCTGTCGGGGCACACGGTCAGCAATGCGCAGTCCAGCGTGCCGGCTGAAAAGCGGCGCATTGGCATGGTGTTCCAGGACTACGCGCTGTTTCCGCATCTGGATGTGGGCCGCAATGTGGCTTTTGGCATTCACCACCTGCCCAAACCGGAGCGCGCGGCACGGGTGGCGGAGGTTCTGGAATGGGTTGGCCTGAGCGGTGCCGAGCAGCGATTCCCGCATGAGCTTTCCGGCGGGCAACAGCAACGCGTGGCGATGGCCCGGGCGCTGGCCCCCAAACCGCAATTGCTGCTGCTGGACGAGCCTTTTTCGAACTTGGATGTGGACTTGCGCGAGCGCCTGGCCCACGAAGTGCGCGGCATTTTGAAGGCAGCAGGTGCCACCGCCCTGTTTGTCACCCACGACCAACTCGAAGCATTTGCCATTGGCGACATGATTGGTGTGATGCACGAAGGTGCACTGCACCAGTGGGACGACGCCTACACGCTGTACCACCGCCCGGCCACGCGGTTCGTGGCCGAATTCATCGGCCATGGCGTATTTGCTCCCGCTTCCCTGAGCGAAGTGGATGGCCAGACTGTTGTGGACACGCCGCTGGGACAACTTCAGGACGTAGCTGAATGCCCGCTGGCGTCCGCCTTCCCGGGCGGGCAATGCGATGTGCTGCTACGGGCCGATGACATCGTGCACGACGACCACGCCCCGGTGATGGCCCAAATCACACGCAAGGCTTTTCGTGGTTCGGAGTTTTTATACACCTTGCGCTTGGCCAGCGGCCTCACCGTCATGGCCCATGTGCCCAGCCACCACGACCACACCCTTGGAGAGTGGATCGGTATACGGGCCCAGGTGGACCATGTTGTGATGTTCAACCGGGAAGCTTGACCTCACCGCGCAATTCCACAATGGTGGAGCGCAAATCTGACGCCCAAGCCCGTCGATCGCGACCTGCCGCCACCTGCAATGCGCCAAAATTAAGCACCGCGACGACCCCCTCGGCGCGCAAGGTGCGCCAGATGGATTGCACCAGCGTATCGTCACCTATATAGCAAGGCGCGAAACTCACTGCACCTGTGGTCTCATCGGCAAAATGCAACGCCACTGGCTGCACCGGTGCACCGGCAGAGATGGCGGCTTGCAACAGGTTGGCATGAAAGGGGAGCACTTGCGCGCCGTCGCCGGTGGTGCCTTCAGGGAAAACGGCCAGAATATCGCCTTGCCGCAGACACTCCGCCATGTGGTGCACCACCCGCATGGCATCCCGGCGCGACTCCCGTTCAATAAACAGGGTGCCAGCCCCGCTAGCCAGGGTCCCCACCAGGGGCCATTGCTTTAATTCGGATTTGGATACAAACCGGCAATGGCGCGCTGCATGCAGCACCATGATGTCCAACCACGAGATATGGTTGGCCGCCAACAGCACGGGACCCACTTCGGCAGGCACCCCTTTTACTATCAATTTAATAGCTAGCCGCGCAAGCAGCTCTATGGCCCAGGCCTGAATTCGTTCTTCTTTTTGCACAGAAGACAGTCGCGGGAAAGTGACCCGCACAGTCCAGGCGCCCACCAACACATGGGCCAAAACACGGCCTGAACGCCAGCAGGCAAGCAGCAGTTTCGAAGGTCCACCAGCCATCACGCGCGGCCGCGCCGGTCGATCAAGCGACATAGGCGAGGTGCCCACCCACCAAGGTGGCACGCACCTGACCCGGCAGCTCGTAGCCCCCAAATGGCGTGTGCTGACCCTGGCTGCGCAATGAGGAGGGCGTCACCGTCCAAGTTGCGTCGGGGTCAAACACACAAATATCCGCCACTCCACCGACCATCAAGCGCCCGCTGCTGTGCGCCAAAGGCCCCAACGCCGCGCCCAGTACGCCAGCGGGTTGACTGGTAACCACCGCCAGCGCACGCTCCAACGCGATACCGCTTTCTTTCGCCCACTTGCAGGCAAGACTCAGCAACAACTCCAGCCCGGTGGCCCCCGGCTCACTTTCGGCAAAAGGCAGCGCTTTTTCGTCCTCCCCCACCGGGGTGTGGTCCGACACCAGTGCATCAATGCACCCGTCGGCCAGCGCGGCACGCAAGGCATCGCGGTCACGCTGCTGGCGCAAGGGCGGGTTCAGTCGCATGCGGCTGTCGAAGTAGCCGATGTCCAAGTCGGTCAGGTGCAAGGAGTTGATGCTGACATCACAGGTAACAGGCAAACCTTCGGCCTTGGCCTGACGCACCAACGCGACTCCGGCCGCACTGCTCAAACGGCACAGGTGTACCCGTGCGCCGGTGGCGCGAACCAGCTCGAAGATGGTGTGCAAGGCAATGGTTTCTGCGGCCACCGGAATGCCGCTCAAACCCATGCGGGTGGCCAAGGGGCCGCTGGCGGCCACTCCTTTACCCAAGTGCAGCTCTTGCGGGCGCAACCAGACCGAAAACCCGAAAGTACTGGCGTACAGCAGGGCGCGCTGCATGACCTGCGTGTTGGCCAGGGGCACTTCAGCCTGACTGAAGCCCACGCATCCGGCCTCGGTCAACTCCAGCATTTCTGTAAGCACCTCACCTTTCAAGCCACGGGTCAACGCACCCAGCGGGAACACGCGCGCTTGCTGCAAGCGCTGCGCACGGTGGCGCAGCATTTCCACTAACCCCGCCTCGTCCAGCACCGGCTCGGTATCGGGCGGGCACACCACGCTGGTCACACCACCGGCCACGGCTGCGGCCATCTCGGACGCCAGCATGCCCTCGTGTTCATGGCCCGGCTCACGCAGGCGAACTGCCAGATCAACCAGGCCGGGCATGACAATGCAGCCCGATGCCTCAATGGTCGAGTCTGGAGAGAAATCTGCGGGAACACCCCCCATCGCAAGAATTTTTCCATCGGCAATCGCAAGATCGGCTAAGGTGTTTTTTTGCGTTGCGGGGTCAATGATTCGACCGCCTTTGATCAAAATTTTCATGCTTCATTCCCCGCCACAATGCTCATCACAGCCATACGTACCGCAATGCCAAAGGTGACCTGCGGCAAGATGACGCTCTGTTTGCCGTCCACCACCGCAGAGTCAATCTCGACGCCCCGATTGATAGGCCCGGGGTGCATGACGATGGCGTCTGGCTTGGCCAACTGCAGTTTTTCGGGGGTCAGTCCGTAGCTCTTGAAAAACTCATGCGAAGACGGCAGTAGCGCGCCACTCATCCGCTCGTTTTGCAGGCGCAGCATGATGATGACGTCACAACCGCGAATGCCCTCTTCAAGCGTGTGGCACACCCGCACACCCATTTGAGCCATATCCGAAGGCACCAGCGTTTTGGGCCCAACGACGCGCACTTCGGCACAGCCCAAGGTGGTCAGGGCGTGAATGTCCGAGCGTGCCACCCGTGAATGCAGCACGTCACCCACGATAGCCACCGTGAGGTTGGAAAAATCCTTCTTGAAATGCCGGATGGTGAACATGTCCAGCAGGCCCTGAGTTGGGTGCGCATGGCGACCGTCACCGGCGTTGATGACGTGCACATGCGGTGCCACATGCTGGGCGATCAAATACGGCGCGCCAGATTCACCGTGGCGCACTACGAACATGTCGGCAGCCATGGCACTCAGATTGGCGATGGTGTCCAGCAGCGACTCGCCTTTGGAGGCTGAAGAGCGCGCGATATCCAGGTTGATCACATCCGCCGAGAGGCGCTTGGCCGCGATCTCAAAAGTGGTGCGGGTGCGGGTGGAGTTCTCAAAGAACAGGTTGAACACGCTCTTGCCGCGCAACAGGGGCACCTTTTTGACTTCGCGGTCATTGAGCGAAACAAAATTGGTCGCGGTGTCCAAAATATGGGTCAGGATGCTTTTTGGCAAACCTTCTATCGACAACAGGTGGACCAACTCCCCATTTTTATTGAGCTGCGGGTTGCGCTTGTAGAGCATGGATCAGGCTCCTTTCACGTTAAAGCTGAACACACCCGCGTCACTGCGCGCCAGAGACAAAGATTGTTTTTCACCAAGGGCCACCCGGGCGGCGGCAAAGTCGGCCTGCATCGGCAACTCGCGCCCGCCCCGGTCCACCAGCACGGCCAGCTTCACGCTGGCGGGACGTCCGTAATCAAACAACTCGTTGATCACCGCCCGAATGGTGCGCCCGGTGTACAAAACATCATCCAGCACCAGAATATGGGCACCGTTGACATCAAACGGCAGCACCGTTTGGGCACTGGCGGACAAGCCACGTTGGGCAAAGTCGTCGCGGTGCATGGCCGATGAAATCGTCCCCACCGCCTCGCTTAGGTTTAAATCTTTTTGCAAGCGTTCTGCCAGCCAGGCACCGCCCGAAGTGACGCCGACCAGGCGCGTATCTGGGCCACAAATCATTTGCACCCCGCGCAATAGCTCACGGTACAGCGCCTCCGCATCCAATGCCAATGTACTCACGCCAGACTCCTCAAAAACTGTTCCAAAATAATGCAGGCAGACGCCGCGTCGGCATCTTTAGCCCCCGAAGAGAGCGCCTCGGTGGTGCTGTAACGCTCATCGACCTCAAACACCGGCAAACCAAAACGGCCATGCAATTGGCGCCCGAACTTTTTGGCACGCACCGTATTTTCATGCGCAGCACCGTCTGGGTGGTAGGGCACACCGATCACGATGGCATCAGGTTGCCACTCCCGGAGCCGCTGCGCAATGTGGTCAAACCGCGCACCGCCTTGCGCATGTATTGAGCCTTGGGCTTGCGCCGTTCCCATCAGGCGGTTGCCAACCGCAACGCCGGTGCGTTTTTGGCCAAAGTCAAACGCGATAAACGTACTGAGTGTGCTGGGCACGGGCACCGCCTCGCAGGCGAGTGGCGCATTGCTCATGCGTGACCCACCTGGGTCGAAATCATCCAGGCCTGCAAGCCCAACAGGGCCAGCGCCTTGTCGTAGCGCTGGTCGATGGGGGTGTCGAAGATAACTGACTGATCGGCGTCGACCGTGAGCCAGCTATTGGCCCCCAATTCCGCCTCCAGTTGCCCTTCGCCCCAGGATGAGTAGCCCAGCGACACCAGTACCTTGTGCGGACCAGCCCCGCCCGACAAGGCGTCAAGCACGTCTTTGGAGGTGGTCATCTCCAGCCCGCCAGGTATCTTCATGGTGGACGCAAACAGGGATTGCTCAACGCCATCTTGTGCAGCAATGGATTGCTCGTGCAGCACAAAACCGCGTTCACCTTGCATGGGACCCCCCAAAAAGACCGGATTTTCGCTTAGGTCAGTCCGCAGCAAGGGGAGATTCACTTTGGCAAAAAGTGCTGCCATGTTGAAGTCTGCGGGCTTATTGATCACCAAGCCCAAAGCACCTCGCGCGGTGTGCTCGCACACATAGACCACGCTCTTGGTAAATATTGCATCTACCAATCCGGGCATTGCAATCAAGAAATGATTCGTGAGGTTGATGGGTGCAGAATCGCCAGTCATATTTCCATTTTAGCGGGTGCCATGCAGACTCAATTTAAGACCGGACTGGTTTGGTTTCGCCGTGACTTGCGTGCGCACGACAATGCAGCCCTCAGCGCCGCCTTGAGCAGTTGCGCGTCGGTGCACTGCGTTTTTGTTTTCGATCGCGAGATTTTGGACACCCTCCCCCGCGTCGACCGGCGCGTGGAGTTCATTCGTGACTCGCTGGCCGAGTTGGATGCCAAGCTGCGCGAACTGGCGGGCAAACCCAATGCGGGTTTGATCGTCAAACACGGATGGGCGACTGAAGACATTCCCGCGTTGGCATCGGAATTGGGGGCTGACGCGGTATTTGCCGCGCGTGACTATGAACCACAGGCGCTTGCGCGGGACGCGAAAGTTCTGTCCGTACTGACCGCTCAGCACATCAGCCTGACATTGATCAAAGATCACGTTATTTTTGAAGAGCGGGAGGTGTTGACCCAAACCGGCAAACCCTACGGCGTGTTCACGCCTTACAAACGTGCGTGGTTGGCCCGCCTGGGCGACGTGCCGCCACCCGTCCATTCGATTGGTATGCAACCGCCCGCGCTAGCAGAGCGCCCCATTCAATATGCGGCACCTGTGCCGTCGTTGGATTCACTGGGGTTCGTGCGGTCGAACTTGGCGCAACTGCATATCAAGCCAGGGGTTACAGGCGCAAACACCCTGCTGGATGATTTTTGGGAGCGCATGGATGACTACGACCAGACGCGCAACTTTCCATCGGTCAAGGGGCCCAGCTATTTGGGAGTGCATTTGCGATTTGGCACCATCTCCGTTCGGCATTTGGTGGGTTTGGCCCTGCAAAGGCAGCTACAAGGAAGCGACGGAGCGGCCGTGTGGCTGAGTGAATTGGCGTGGCGGGACTTCTATTTTCAAATTCTGGCCAATTTTCCCCACGTCGCAACTGGCGGCTACAAGCAGGAATACGATCGGATTCAATGGGAACAGGGAGAACATGCGCAGACGCTCTTTCAAGCGTGGTGCAATGGCATAACCGGCTACCCGCTGGTGGATGCCGCCATGGCCCAGTTGAACCAGACCGGCTACATGCACAACCGCTTGCGCATGGTGGCGGGCAGCTTCCTTGTCAAACACTTAGGGCTGGACTGGCGCTGGGGTGAGCGGTATTTTGCTGAAAAACTGAATGACTTTGACCTCTCCGCCAATAACGGAGGGTGGCAGTGGGTAAGCTCCAGCGGGTGCGACGCGCAACCCTACTTTCGCATATTCAACCCCGTAACCCAAAGCGAGAAGTTTGATGCACAGGGAAAATTCATCAAGCGTTATCTGCCCCAGCTCGCCTTGCTGGACGCCAAATCCATACACGCGCCTTGGTTGGCCAAGCCTGCCGCATTGACGGCGGCAGGAATTGAGTTGGGCCGGGACTACCCGAGACCTATCGTGGACCACGCTGTAGCGCGGGCAACCACGCTACAGCGCTACTCGGTCATCCGCAAAGAAGATCAGACTTCGGCCAGCGAGGAGCAGTAACCGCGAACGAGACCCAGAAGCTCGTCCTCGGAGTAGGGTTTGCCCAAGTAATGGTCAACGCCCAATTTCTTCGCGTGCTCACGGTGCTTCTCGGCAATGCGGGACGTGATCATGATAATGGGGAGATCTCGCAACCGTGCGTCGCCGCGTATATTGCGCGTAAGGTCAAACCCGTCCATCTTGGGCATTTCAATATCGGACAGCACCAGCGCGGGTTTTTCCTCCAGAAGTCTTTCCAGCGCTTGTAGTCCATCAGCGGCCAGAGCAACCCTATAGCCCTCGCGCTTAAGAAGACGCTGAGTCACACGCCGCACCGTAATCGAATCGTCAACCACCAGAATGAGCGGTGCCTGGTCCGCTGGATTCAGCCAAGCTGGGCTTTTGGCGCTCTCGCTCTCGGTTGCGTTGGGCGCTGCGGCAGCCAAAGAGCGCAGCTGTCTGGCCTGCGCACCATACACGGTTGCGAGCGCAACGGGGTTGTAGATCAAGACCACAGCGCCGGATGCGAGCACCGACATCCCGGCGAGCCCCGGCAATCGTGCCAACTGCGGGCCAAGATTCTTCACCACCACCTCTCGGTTGCCCAAGATTTCATCCACGTGGACGGCGATTCGTTGACCGGCGCTTCGCAAAATCGCCACGGGCAATGTTTTGCTTGCGGCCTCATTGCTGCGCCCGGAGACCTGTAACAAAGCCCCCGCCCAGAAGAACGGAATAGTCTGACCACCGACCTCAAATCCATCACTCTTATATGACTGGTCCAGCACGGCAGCAGGGACCCGCAAAACGGTCTCAATCAAGTTGGTGGGCACGCCAATCGTAAATTCACCCATGCGCAACATCACCACTTGCGTCACTGCAGTGGTCAGGGGCAGTACCAGCTTAAACGTGGTGCCCTGGCCCTTGACGGTCGTGGTTTCGATACGACCGCCAAGCGAGGTCACTTCGGACCGAACCACATCCATGCCAATGCCGCGTCCTGCCAGCTCCGTGACCTGATCCGCAGTCGTGAATCCAGGCATGAAGATCAAGTTGGCAGCATCACTGTCGGATAAAGATTCGCCGGCCGCAAGCACGCCATTGGCAATTGCCTTGGCGTAGATTCGGTCCAGATGCAGGCCTTCGCCATCGTCGGTGAATGACACGGAGACGTCGTTACTTTCCTGATGCACCTGAATGGTGATAGTGCCAGCGCCTGGTTTGCCCGCACTTGCGCGGTCGGGCATTTTCTCGATACCGTGCACCACCGCATTTCGAAGCATGTGCTCAAACGCTGGTGCCATACGATCCAAGACCCCGCGATCCATTTCAATGGAACCACCCACAATATCAAGCTTCACTTGCTTCGCCGTATCTTTTGCGGCCTGTCGTACGACACCGTACAGCCGTTCCGAAATGCTTTCAAACTCGACCATGCGCGTGCGCAGCAGATCCCGCTGCAACTCACGGGCCTGTCGCCCTTGCGCAATCAGATCATCTTCCGTGCCATCGATCGACCGCTGCAAATTACGCTGCACCGTAGCAACGTCATGCACTGACTCTGCCATCATGCGGGTGAGCTCCTGTACCCGCGTGAACCGGTCAAACTCCAGTGGATCGAATGCCTGCGCGGAGTCTTTGGTTTGCGCCAAGCGCGACTGCATCTGCGACTCGGACTGCAACTCCACGTCTCTGAGTTGCTGACGCAAGCGTTCCAAATTACCACCAAGCTCGTCCAGCGACGCGCGCACCTGAACCAGCCTTGCATCCATCCGAGACCGGGTAATTAACACTTCCCCGGCTTGATTGACCAATCGGTCCAACAATTTCGAACGCACGCGCACCGACTGGTTGCCTGTCTGACGCAGCGGCGTCAACGCTTGCAGGGCGGCCGATGGCGGCGCATGAACCGTTGCACCCGCCGCGACGGACACAGGAACAGGCGCAGCTGTGGTTGGCGACGGCAATTCTGGAACGTCTTCCACTGCAGGTGCTTCACCCAAGGCTGCAAAAGCCGCCTGCATGTCATCAAGCCGCGTGAGCAGGGGTTCAAGCTGACTGGGCTGCAAAGACTCCGACCCAATCTGCTCAATACTGGATTCCATTCGGTGCGCCATTTCACCCAAACGCATGGCTCCGGCCAAACGGGCGCTGCCTTTCAGTGTGTGCAGAACCCGCAGCACTTCGCTGCGCGACTTCAATTGATCGGGCGCGGCCACCCATTGGCGCAACGAAGCGCTTAACAATGGCAGCAGTTCCGCGGCCTCTTCCTCAAAAATCGGATAGAGGTCGTCATCCAGATTGTCGATGGCATCAATGTCGTCGTCATGGGCGTGCGCCACATTCAATGGCGCAGCAACCATAGCCGGCACCATGGTGACAGGCTCATCCTTCAGCGCAACGGGCTCCTCTGCTTCTGCTTCTGCTTCTGCTTCTGCTTCTGCTTCTGCTTCTGCTTCTGCTTCTGCTTCTGCTTCTGCTTCTGCTTCTGCTTCTGCTTCTGCTTCTGCTTCTGCTTCTGCTTCTGCTGTCACGATATCGTCCAAATCGATCTCGAACTCAGCCTCGGGAAGAATATCGACTTCAGGCAATGCATCGATCTCTGCGTCCATCGTCGGAGCGGGGAATTCGGTGTCGATGATTGCATGCAACGCCGCCAATACCGCGGCATCCGACTCTTTAAGGAATCCAGCCGCGAACTGGTGCAGCAACCTGCGAATATCTTCAGCAGCATTCGTGAAGGCCTGCGCCAAAGCATCGTCGCCCTGCTGGTGCAATTGCACATGCAACAAGGCCTGCTCCAACGCCCGCGCCATTTCCGACAGCGCGGTAAAACCGACGGTGGCAGAGCTACCCAACAAGGAATGCGCCAGAACCACAACCGAGTCGGGCAATGGCTCATGGAACTCCAACGCCCACTCACTCAACTCCGTCTGTAAGCGACGCGACCATTCGTCGGCCTCGTTGAGATAAACGTTGTACAGCGGAATGCTCAGCCTGAGAGACCCAATCACCTTCACTTGCTCGTCATCTGCATCATCTGCATCATCCGCGTCAACCGCCGAAAGCTCCATCTCGGGAGACGCGACTGCGTCCTCCTCCATATCAACACGGTCGAGTGCCAGTGGATCCTCTGAAATCAGCGAGGGAGGCACACCTAGGCCCTGCAAATCTTGATCTGCGGCGTGCGCTTGCGGCTCAGCAACTGCGTCCTCAAGGACTTCAAGCGGACCGATATCTCCGAAATCGAAGTCGCCCATCTCAATTTCAGTGACTTCTGTCGCGCCCGCTGAACTCTCTTCCAAAGCGTTCACCTCAAGCGCCATGAACGCTTGCGTTGCCTCAAAACTGAGCGTCTGCGTCGCATCAAAGTCTGGATGTGCCTGTTCACGGTCCGGCAATAGGCCATCGAACAGTTGTGTGGATTCAAAATCCGTCTTGGGCTCTGCCCCATCAGACTCCAAGTCATCCGCAACCGCGACGACGGTCGGCGCAGGGAAGTCAAGCGTCGACGGTAACTCAAGCTCAATAAAGGTTGACAGCTCGTCTTCGTCGGGCACTGCGCCCGGCACCTCTTGCGTTGCGTTCTGGGCTGATTCGCTGGAAGAAGCCTCTTGATCGGGCGTATGCAGGGGAATCAACAAGTTATCCAGCCGCAGGCCATCAGATGATTTGCGGAAATCCAATGCACTCCATGGCGCGCCAGTATCTGCGGCAATATCTTCCACCCATCGCCCAAAAGCGTGCATTCCATCGCGGGCGGTGGCGATCAACTCATCACTGGCGGGGCGCTGGTCGGCCAACCAGGTATTGAGCAGTTGCTCATAGGACCATGCCGCCTCACCGAACTCGTTGAGCCCAACCATCCTTGAGCTGCCCTTGAGCGTGTGGAAGGCACGTCGCAAAATAGTTTGCTGCGCGAGATCCGAAGGATCCTGAGCCAGGGCACTGATCGCGACCAGACCGTCCCGAACCACTTCGCGCGCTTCATCCATGAAAATATCAAGAAGATCGTCATCTTCCCCGTCATCGGCGGCGTGCACATCAGGTGCTGTTGTCCGTGGCGCTACGACCGGAGCAGGCACTGACAGCGAACTCCGAATCGCAGGCGCGGCCATTAGCGGCACGCTTTCAGGTGGAGGCGAAGCCGGTGTCGGGGCAACCGCTTTCTCGCGACCCATCAACGGCTTGAGCTCCCCCAACTCCTCGTCATACACAAATAGCTTCTTGGCGAGTTCGCGCTGGTAACTCAACATGTCAATGAGGAAGCCCATCGCACCCAAGCTGTTCCCCAGCTTCTCAAAAATCCCCGTGCGTGCGCTGGCTTCATCGATGTCATCCACCAGGAACTGGTCGACACTGCCGCGCATGCGCAGGGCGGCCAAGGAAGGCTGATCCAGCCCCAACACGGAAAAAACTCCACGCATCTGCGCCAACTTAACTGGCAGCTCCCGCAGGGGGGCCTTATCCTGCGGATTCCTGAAAAATTGATCCAGTGATTTCTCGACATCGTTCAACGTCGTTCGCAACTCAGCCACTACGCTGCCCATGGTCTGACGGTCACTTACCCGGCGGTACAACTCCTCCATCCAGGCCTCCATGGGCTCCGGACTTCCCCCCGCGATCACACTTTCGAGACGATGCGCCAATCGCGAACCACGCTCTACCATGTGCGAGTCCGTAGGATCAAGGTCCTCGTATGCAGCTTCGAGGTACAGCACGGTGGTGGCAACTTCCATCGCCACGGATGGAACGGGCACCCCTGCAGCAGCCACGGTGGCCGCAATCGCACGCGACAAAGCGTGCGCAAGCTCGCCACTTTCAGGATGCAGCTTCACCATGGAGTCGGTCACTGCTGAAAATTGCTCTGCTACAGCCTTGAGCCGGTTGGTGTCTCCACCGGCGAGCGCAGACCAAGTCTCAGCCGCCGACGCGATGCGCTTTCGCGCCAAGACCAACAACGCTGGGTCAAAGCGACCAAACTGTACTTTTTCATAATCCGCTGGCTTTCCGCCGTCCAAGCCATAAGCGAGCCTAAGCGCGTTCAGCAGTGGTGCCTTCAGTGAAGGCTCTGGCACGGCCAAGGAGCAAAAGAAGAGCAAATCCAAAGCCAGGCGTTCTGAAATGTCGGCGTCGCCGCGGGACAACACGGCAAATTGCTGCAACACCCTTGAGGCCGCCCGCTTACTGTAAACGTCGTGAACACAAAGGCCCAGGGCCATGGCTTCAAAATAAGCAGCACAGAGCAACCAAAACGTGCGGGGTTCCAACGCTGATTGCGCTGCAGCAAGGCCCGTACACATGTCGCACAACCGGTTGGCCGCTCGGGTATCGCCGGTCTTGACAAGCTTCAGAACGGCCCAATCCATCTTCTCCCGCATCGCTGCGGAATACGACAAGGGAGTGAATACGGCCGGTGGCACGACTTCAAGCCAACGCCACTCGTTCACCCACAGATCTGCGGGATGCACCCGATCGCCCCCAGCCAACTGAAGGACAGCGCTGTATTGGGGAAACAACGCGACAGGAGATGCCGATTTACCTTTCAGCAAGCCCTCCAGGTATTCGGTCAGGGCAAAACTTGCGCGCTCCAATTTATTCGCTGCGTCATCACTGCACGACTCAGGTCGCTGCACAAATTTTTGAGCAAGACTCTCCATTGCGCGCAACACCTTGGCAGGCGCTTCAAGCCCCACCATTTCCAATGCTCCGACAGCTTGGTGCAATTGCTGACGTGCGATGCGCAATTGGCTGGCATCCAGGTCTGCCAAATCCGACCCACGGGCCAACTCTGCGTCACGAACAAATCGGCGCATCGCCTTGGTGGCACCATCAAGGGATTTGCGGAGCTCATCGAGCACCCAAGCCAAAGGGCCCAGGTCACTAACCGCGAGATCATGGTCGCCGGTAGCGGCAGGATTCGATGACATGGGTTAAGACTCTCCAGGGGTCGTTTTGGAACTAAATCGAACGGGGCAAAGATCAGGCGATCTTGAACCGTGATACCGACTGCCGAAGCTCTTCCGCCATCCGAGAGAGCTCGCGCACCTGATTAGCGGTGGCCCGCGTTCCTTCACCGGTTTGCTCTGTCACCGCAAAAATGTGCTGGATGTTGTCGGCCACCACATTGGCGAGACCAGCCTCGCGGGACGCAGAGCTGGAAATTTGCTCAATCAACTCAGCCACTTGGCGCGACACACGATCGATTTCAGTCAGCGCGGTACCGGCGTTATCGGACAACTTTGCCCCCTCAACCACACCTTGGGTCGAACGCTCCATAGCGCCAATGGCATCTTGTGTGTCGGTCTGAATCGCCTTGACCAGCGCTGAAATTTGACGGGTGGCGTCAGCCGAACGCTCCGCCAGACGCTGAACCTCTTCTGCGACCACCGAGAAGCCCCGTCCGGCCTCGCCAGCGGATGCGGCCTGGATTGCGGCATTCAAAGCCAACACGTTGGTTTGCTCGGTAATGTCGGAAATCAGCTCGGTGATTTCACCAATTTCCTGCGATGACTCGCCCAAACGTTTAATCCGTTTGGAAGTTTCCTGAATCTGATCCCGGATGGAGTTCATACCACCAATCGCGTTTTGCACGGCCGTCAAGCCGGACTCCGCCGCCAGGAGGGACTGGCGCGCTACGGTGGCCGACTCTTGCGCCTGCACAGATACGGCGTTAATTCGTCCCGCCATCTCCACGACCGACCGACCCGTTTCGCGAATTTCATGCAACTGCTCGTTGGATGCTGCCAACAGCTCGGTTGAAGTCGCGTCCACGTCTGCGGTTGTTTGTGCAACGCGAGACGCCGTGCTCTGCACGTTGGTTACCAGCGAGCGCAACTCCTCCACCGTGTAATTCACCGAATCGGCGATAGCGCCGGTAATATCTTCAGTCACAGTCGCTTCCTGGGTCAGATCCCCTTCAGCAACGGTCTGCAATTCATTCATGAGACGCAAAATAGCGGCCTGGTTGGCATCGTTGACGCGTTTTGCATCTTGCTCTTGTCGCTCAGCTTCCACCCGCTGGTCTTCCGCCATCACCTGGCGCTTGCGACTGTCTTGCAACTGAACATAGGAAAGTCCGCCAGCGCACAACAATGCAAACAAGGCTGCCAGCATCAGGGCCACCAAGGTCCAACCGCCGAGTCCCGCCTTGGAAGACAACTCACTTTGAAGCTCTTCCAAATTACGGCGCAGTGGCTCACTGTCCTCAATGATGGAGCCCTGCGCTTCCCGCGCAGAAACCAGCCCCTGCAAGTTGCCCAAGATTGCGCCAGCCTGCACCCGTGTTTCTTCGTACATCGCAATCAGCGCCTTAAGTTGCTCGCGCGTGGCGGCATCTTTGGATGCACTCAATCGCAGCTCAGAACTACCGGACAGCAGTCCCTCGGAGATTTCCTTGAAGGTATTCAAGTCCTTACCCAACAAAAACACAGCCTCAGGACTCACGCCCTCGGAGGTCAAAAATTCATTGGACGATTTACCAATTCGCTGTGTCAGCATCACCAATTGACCGACCGCGGATATTTCTACGGCAGGCGCGTTTTGCTGTAATTTCAGTGAGGATATGGTTTCGGCGATTTCAAGCAAATCAGAGGACTGGCGATTGATCAGGCGCAGCGCAGAGCCGATTTGCGTCAACACCTTTTGCTGAGCCATCACCACTTTGGCATTTTTCTCGGCACGGTCCACCAAAGGCACCACCTTGACCAAGGCAGGGCCGAAGCTGTCTCCAAGTGCGTCCAAGCGCAACTCGTCATCGCCGCTCTGCAACCCCCGCGTGACCTTAGCCAAGACACCCGCACTTTCGGAAACGTCCGGAAACGCCTGTGCACTTCCTACCACCGCCTGGGAAACCGATTTCGCGAGCCGCTGCGACTGCATCAAAGTCTGCCCTGTAGCGCCCAACTGCTGCGCCACCTTGTTGGATTGACTCAAAATGAAAAATGTCACGATCGCTAGCAGCAGAAGTGCCCCGCCCAGCATGAGGGACAAAATACGCTGGTGCTCGACCACGGTTCGCGCACCCAATCCTGGAACGACGATCAGGTCTTTGTCAAAACCTGCCGCATCAGCCGTTGGGTCAGACCGCCCCGCACCATCGTCCCTCATTCGGGTTTGATCCACCTGAAGAGTTTCAACGTCAACGATGTCAATAGAACCATCAGGCATGGCAAGACTGAGTCGGGAATCCATCTCAGACTCCGCCGGTTTTTTAAAAAACAAATTCTTCAATTGATCGACAACGGACATGGTAAAGCCTTAACAGTGAACTGTGAACTAAGCGCTGATACTCAGAAATTGAGGGGATTGGGACAAGGTGCGCAGATTGATTTCCTGCCAGTGCTCGCCAGAAGAATCCACGAACCGATTACCAAAGTAGTCCGGATCACCCGCAGCGGGTGGCTCGGAGGACGAGAATGCTTCGGCACCGCGCAAGCCCGACAGACCGTCGACTTGCAAAGCGCAGTTAACCTCCAGCGCTGCGTGCAGCGTTATCACACTGGGCTCTTGGGCAACGGGCTCGGTCCGCGCGGCACCGCCTCCATCAGCCACAAAAGCAGCCATATCAACGACACCAAAAAGCCCCCCGCGAATATTCAACACCCCGCGAAACCAGGGTCGGGCGTAAGGCACTGACTGCAGATTGGACAGAGGGCAAATCTCACCTGACTGCCCCAAGGGAAGCAAATAGTTTTGCCCACCGGCTTTCACGGCAAGCCATGCCACCGAAACACCCTCTGTTCGGGCGGCCTGGAGCCGACTGGCCAAACGGGCCTGAAGTTCTCGAATTGCTTCTCGATTAGCCATGATTGCAGCGCATCAATCCAGCGCTTTTATTTTGGCAAAAAGTTCGGAGGCATCCACCGGTTTGGTGATGTAGTCGCGTGCGCCCTGCCGCATACCCCAAACACGATCGGTTTCCAGATTCTTGCTGGTGCAGATAATGATCGGGATATCCGCGTACTCGGGCGTGCGATTGATCGAACGCGTCAACTGGAACCCGTTTTGGCCTGGCATGACCACATCCATCAAAATGAGGTCTGGCCGCTCTTCAGCCAAACGCTTGAAGGCTTCGTCCGCATTTTCTGCGGACCGAACGACATAGCCGTTTTTTTGCAGCAACTCGGAGATGAACATGATTTCCGTCTTCGAGTCGTCAACGATGAGTACTTTGTTTATTGCCATCAAATAGCTCCTTGCAAAACCAAGCCAAACTGCTGCACGGCTTGCAACAATTGGTCTTTGGTAAACGGTTTGGTTAAGTAATCCTGTGCACCCACCATGCGCCCACGGGCCTTGTCAAAAACGCCATCCTTGGAGGACAGCATCACCACGGGTACTGAAGAGAATTTCGCGTTGCGCTTGATGATGGCGCAGGTTTGGTACCCGTCCAGCCGGGGCATCAAAATATCGCAAAAAATAAGCTGCGGCTGGTAGTCGTTGACCTTGGCCAAGGCGTCAAAGCCGTCCTCAGCCAGCATCACCTCGTGACCACCCTGCTTGAGAAAGATCTCTGCGCTGCGCCGAATGGTGTTGCTGTCGTCAATAACCAGGACCTTGAATGTCGATGCGGTGGTACTCACAAAGCGTTGCTCCTGAACATGTTTGGGCGTTTACGAACAACAAGCGCTGCTCAAACGATGCGTCATCAAAACTGAACCATCTCAAAATCTTCCTTGCGTGCACCGCACTCGGGGCACGTCCAATTCATGGGGACATCGGCCCACGACGTGCCTGGCGCAACCCCGTGATCAGGGTCACCCGCGGCCTCATCATATATCCAACCACAAATCAGACACATCCAGGTTTTTGCGTGAGTCACAGCTTAAAGGGCCTTCGAATAGAATGCACCGATTGTATAGAGGCAGCGTGGGCAATTTCCCCGGTGGCGGCCAAAATGATCGCCACTTCGCCCACGGACCTATCCGAAATCAAGCGTACACATGCAGGCAGTAAAACCCCCACTACCAGACGATGAAGATCAAGACGACGGCCCTTCGGCTTGCGTGATGGTTTTCAATGTCAACGACTCCAGCGGTGCAGGCGGAATAGCCGCTGACTTGACCACCATTTCATCCGTCGGTGCGCACGCATTGCCGGTGATCACCGGGGCCTACGCCCGGGACACCTCGGAAATCATTGAGCACTATCCCTTCGACGACGAGGCGGTGACGGAGCAGGCACGGACCATTCTTGAAGACATTCCCGTGGAGGTTTTCAAGGTCGGCTTTGTCGGAACGCCGGAGAATTTGAGTGCAGTGGCCAGCCTGACATCGGACTATTCCGACGTGCCTGTGGTGGCCTATATGCCCGACCTGTCCTGGTGGGAAGAAGACCGCACCGACCTGTATCTGGATGCCTACAACGAACTACTTTTGCCGCAAGTCACGGTGTTGGTTGGGAACCACAACACGCTGACGCGTTGGCTCTTGCCCGATTGGAATGGCGAAAACAGCCCGTCCGCGCAGGATATTGCCCGCGCCGCCCATGAATTTGGTGTGCCATACACCTTGGTGACGGGAATCCCGCTGCCCAACCAATTCATTGACAACGTTCTGTGCACACCGGATGGGGTGCTATTCAGCCAACGCTACGAGCGTTTCGATGCCGTGTTCTCGGGTGCGGGTGACACCCTCTCAGCCGCCGTCGCCGCACTGATCGCCAGCGGCAGCGAACTGGTGGAGGCCGTGACCGAGAGTCTGGGTTACCTGGACGGCTGCCTGGAAAGTGGTTTTCGCCCCGGCATGGGCAACGTGCTGCCGGACCGCATGTTCTGGGCACACCCCGAGACGGACGACGAACCCGAAGAATCCACTTTTGAAATTTCACCCAATGCCACACGCCACTAATCCGCAAGCCGACCGCAATCAGCAACTTTTCGAGCGCGCCGCCCGTGTTATCCCTGGCGGCGTGAACTCGCCTGTGCGGGCCTTCAAGGCCGTGGGTGGCACGCCACGGTTTGTTTCCCGTGCGCAAGGCGCGTACTTCTGGGACGCCAATGGCCAACGCTATATTGACTACATTGGCTCCTGGGGCCCGATGATTCTGGGCCACGGCCACCCGGCGGTGGTGGAAGCGGTGCAAAAAGCGATTCTGGAAGGCTTCTCCTTTGGTGCGCCCACCGAGCGCGAAGTGGAGCTGGTCGAGGCTATTTTGGAGCGGGTGCCCAGCATGGATATGGTCCGCCTCGTGAGTTCCGGCACCGAAGCCAGCATGAGCGCCATCCGTTTGGCCCGCGGTGCCACCGGGCGCAGCAAGATCATCAAGTTTGAAGGGTGTTACCACGGTCACGCCGACGCACTGTTGGTCAAAGCCGGCTCCGGCTTGGCCACGTTTGGCAACCCCACCAGCTCCGGCGTGCCGCCCGAAGTGGTGCAACACACGCTGGTGCTGGAATACAACAACCTGCAGCAACTGGAAGAAGCGTTCGTCCTGCATGGCAAAGAATTGGCCTGCCTGATCATCGAGCCGATTGCCGGCAACATGAATTTTGTGCGCGCCAGTGTTCCCTTTATGCGCCGCTGCCGGGAACTCTGCACCCAGTACGGCGCGCTGTTCATCTTCGATGAAGTGATGACCGGGTTTCGCGTCGCCTTGGGCAGCGCACAGGCCGTGTACGCCCGCGACATCCCGGGCTTTGAGCCCGACATCACGGTCATGGGCAAGGTCATTGGCGGCGGCATGCCGCTGGCAGCCTTTGGTGCCAAACGCGCCGTCATGGAGCACCTCGCCCCTCTCGGCTCGGTGTACCAGGCGGGCACGCTGTCAGGCAACCCGGTGGCAACCGCTTGCGGACTGGCCACCTTGAGAGAAATCGGCAAACCCGGGTTCTATGAAGCACTGAGCCAAAAGACCCATTCCCTGATCCAAGGCCTACAGGGCGCGGCTGACGCGGCTGGTGTGCCGTTCTGCGGTGACTCCGAAGGCGGCATGTTCGGCTTCTTCCTGTTTGACGCCCTGCCGCAGAACTACGCCAAGGTCATGACCACCGACAACAAGCGTTTCAACACCCTGTTCCACGGAATGCTGGACCGCGGCGTGTACTTTGCACCCGCGCTGTACGAGGCCGGCTTCATGAGTGCAGCGCACACCGACGCGGACATTAATGAGACCGTGACAATTGCCGCTGAGGTATTTAAGTCGCTATAAAAAGAGGAGCTGCTTGCGCATACTCCACGGGGGCTAGAGCCCTATTTGACTCAAAAAAAGGCCCCCTACAGGTGGCCTTTTGCATGGCGCTGCAACTACCGATTAATGCCGGAAGTGGCGCACGCCGCTGAACACCATGGCGACGCCGCGCTCGTTGGCGGCAGCAATCACTTCGTCGTCGCGCATCGAGCCACCAGGCTGAATGACACAGGTGGCACCTGCATCCACCACTACGTCCAGGCCGTCTCGGAACGGGAAGAAGGCGTCACTGGCGACTGCCGTGCCTGCCAAGGACAGGTTCGCGTGGCCCGCCTTGATGCTGGCGATACGGGCCGAGTCCAAACGGCTCATCTGGCCCGCGCCCACGCCCATGGTCATGCCGCCCTTGCAGAACACAATGGCGTTGGATTTGACGAACTTGGCCACCTTCCAGGCGAACAGCAAATCATTCAACTCTTCCGCCGTAGGTTGCTTGACCGTGACCACTTTCAGGTCGCTTAGGGCCAACTCATGGTTGTCTGCGGTTTGCAGCAGGATGCCGGAGCCAATGCGCTTCATGTCCATGGTATTGCGGCCGTTGTCCCAATCGGTCGCCCCGCCCTTTGGCAGGTCGATTTGCAAAATGCGCACATTGACCTTGGTCTTGAACACGGCCAGGGCTTCGGGGGAGAAGCTGGGGGCCATCAACACCTCAACAAATTGCTTCGAAATTTGTAGCGCGCCACGCTCATCCAGCGGGGTGTTCAGGGCAATAATGCCGCCAAAAGCGGAGGTTGGGTCGGTCTGGAACGCCTTGCTATACGCCTCCAGTGCGTCCACGCCCACGGCAACGCCGCAGGGGTTGGCGTGCTTGACGATGACGCAGGCCGGGGTGTCAAAACTCTTGACGCATTCCCAGGCCGCATCGGCATCTGCGATGTTGTTGTAGGAAAGCTCTTTGCCTTGCAACTGCTTGGCGGTCACCAGCGAGCCAGGCGCGGGGGACAGGTCGCGGTACAGGGCTGCGCTTTGGTGCGAGTTCTCACCGTAGCGCAGGTCTTGCACTTTGACGAAGCGGCCGTTGCTCTGGCCGGGGAACAGGTCCAGCACGGGTGCCGCATCGCCTGCGGGCACGCCTTCTTCACCGTTCCGGCCAATTTGAATGGCCGACAGGTAATCACTGATCGCGCCGTCGTACTGGCTGATGCGGTTGAACGCGGCAATTGACAACAACAACTTGGTCTTGTCGCTCACCTTTCCAGCCGATTTAAGCTCCGCGATCACGCCGGCGTATTGCGACGCGTCGGTCAGCACTGCCACGTCTTTCCAGTTTTTGGCCGCGCTGCGCACCATGGCAGGGCCGCCGATGTCGATGTTTTCAATCGCGTCTTCCAGTGTGCAACCAGCTTTGGCCACGGTGGACTCGAAGGGGTACAGGTTCACCACCAACACGTCGATAGTGTCGATTTTGTGCTCTGCCAACGCCGCCATATGCGCGGGAAAATCGCGGCGCGCCAGCAGCCCACCGTGCACACGCGGGTGCAGGGTCTTGACGCGGCCGTCCAGCATTTCGGGGAAGCCGGTCATCTCGGCCACTTCGGTCACGGGCAGGCCATTGTCGGCCAGCAGTTTGGCAGTGCCGCCGGTAGACAGCAGCTTGATGCCTTGGGCGTGCAAGGCTTGGGCAAGTTCGACGATGCCGGTTTTATCAGAGACAGAAAGTAGTGCGTTCATAAGGTCTGGGTGGTAAATAAACAAATGGGGACGATGACCGGCGCGGCGTTCATCTATTCGATCAGCTTGTGGTCCAGTAGCTTTTTGCGCAAGGTGTTGCGGTTCAGGCCCAGCCACTGGGCGGCTTTGGACTGGTTGTTGTCGGCGTGCTCCATGACCACCTCCAACAGGGGTTTTTCCACGGCACGTACCAGCATGTCGTGCATGCCGCCGGGCTCGGTCCCGTCCAGGTCCCGAAAATACCCCTCTAGGCTCGCGCGTACGCACGCATCAATGTGCTGCCCGCTCATGTTGCCAATTCTTTCATGTCATATCCCCGTGTGTTGGACTCCGGCATTTCCACAGGCGGAATGCGGTCCATTTTTTCATTCAATTCATCCATAAACCGGGCCACCGCCGCCAACTGCGTGGTGCTGGTTTCCAGCGTATTCATGTGCGCCCGAAAGGCCTCGCCCTGCGGAAAAGCGCGTACGTACCAGCCAATGTGTTTGCGCGCCGAGCGCACACCGCTGTACTCGCCATACAGGCTGTAGTGGTCATGCAAATGATCAACCAGCAGCCGCTTGACTTCGCTTACCAAGGGGGGCGCCAAATGGGTTCCTGTTTCCAGAAAATGGGCGATCTCGCGAAAGATCCAGGGCCGCCCTTGCGCCGCACGGCCGATCATGATCGCGTCGGCCCCCGTGGCTTTCAAGACATCCCGCGCGGCCTCGGGTGAATCAATGTCGCCATTGGCCACCACCGGAATCCGCAGTGCTGCTTTGACGGCTGCCACGGTGTCGTACTCGGCTTGGCCTTTGTAGCCTTGCTCGCGGGTGCGCCCGTGCACCGCGATCATCTGCACGCCAGCACGCTCGAAGGCCAGCGCCAGCGCCAGTGCATTTTTGTGGTCCTGGCTCCAGCCGGTGCGCATCTTCAGCGTCACGGGCACGCGGTGTACCGCGCAGGCCGCCACCACCGCCTCCACAATGGAGAGGGCCAAGGCTTCGTCTTGCATCAGGGCCGAGCCGGCCCATTTGTTGCAGACCTTTTTGGCTGGGCAACCCATGTTGATATCAATGATTTGCGCGCCACGGTCGATGTTGTAGCGGGCCGCATCCATCATCATTTGTGGCTCGGTTCCGGCAATCTGCACCGCAATGGGGCCCGGCTCGCCGGCATGGTTGGCGCGGCGGGATGTCTTCAGGCTGTCCCACAGGTCGGGGCGCGAAGTCACCATTTCACTCACTGCATAACCTGCGCCCAGCCGCTTGCACAACTGACGAAAAGGGCGATCCGTCACCCCCGCCATGGGCGCGACAAACAGAGAATTCGTCAAAGCGAACTGACCAATGTGCATGCTGTAAATAGGTGGGGATGGGTTTGGGTGGGGCGCAGTGTTGTGCGCCGGGGTTTATTCTAACTGCCCAATATTTCAGCAATTGAAATGCCAAGGCACGCTCAGACGACGGCGCGGCCCACTGCCTATACTCACCCGCACATGGAACATTGGATCAACCAACTCATTGCGCTGCTCGCGCTGCCGCAATACGGCTTGAGCACGGTATTTGTGGTGTCGTTCATTTCAGCCACGCTGGTGCCGCTGGGCTCAGAGCCCGTGGTTTTTGGGCTAATCAAACTCAGCCCGGAAATGTTTTGGCCGGTGGTGCTGGTCGCCACGGTTGGCAACACATTGGGCGGCGCAGTGGACTGGTGGATGGGGTTTGCAGCGCACCGGGTGGCGGACAAATACCAACACTCCAGCCACCACACTCGGGCGCTGGAATGGCTCAGAAAGTTGGGGCCCAAAGCCTGCCTGCTGGCCTGGCTGCCCGCATTGGGCGACCCGCTGTGTGCGGTCGCGGGCTGGCTCAAGCTGCCGTTTTGGCCCTGCGTTTTCTACATGGCCATTGGCAAGTTTGTCCGCTACGTGTTGCTGACCACCGTTTTTACCGAGCTGTTGCTCCTATTTTAGGAGCTGCTTGCGCATACAGCACGGGGGCTGCAGCCTCTTTTTATATAAATTCCCGGTCTACGAGCTGAACAGGAAGTTCATCACGTCGCCGTCTTTGACGACGTATTCCTTGCCCTCGGCGCGCATCTTGCCCGCGTCTTTGGCGCCCTGCTCACCCTTAAAGGCGATGAAGTCCTCAAAAGCGATGGTCTGGGCGCGGATGTAGCCCTTCTCGAAATCGGTGTGAATCACACCCGCCGCCTGTGGCCCGGTGTCGCCCACATGAATCGTCCAGGCCCGCACCTCTTTGACACCGGCAGTGAAATAGGTTTGCAGACCCAGCAGCGTGTAGGCTGCGCGAATCAGGCGGTTCAGGCCGGGCTCGGTCTGGCCGAGTTCTTCCAGGAACATCTGGCGGTCTTCGTCACTCATTTCCGACATTTCGGCTTCCAGCTTGGCGCTGATGGCCACCACGGGCGCGTTTTGTGCGGCCGCGAAGGCTTTCAGGCGGTCCAGAAATGGGTTGTTCTCGAACCCATCTTCGGCCACATTGGCCACAAACATGGCGGGCTTGGCCGTGATCAGGAAGAACTGTTGCAGCAGCGGCAACTCGTCCTTGCTGAAATCCAGGGTGCGCACGGGCTTGGCTTCGTTGAGCGCGGCCTGGCACTTCTCCAGAATCGCGACCAGTTTGATGGATTCCTTGTCGCCCGAACGCGCCAGCTTGGTGACCCGGTGCAGGGCTTTCTCTACCGCGGCCAGGTCGGCCAGGCACAGCTCCGTCTGGATCACTTCGATGTCGGAAATGGGGTCCACCTTGCCGGCGACGTGAATGACGTTGTCGTCTTCAAAGCAGCGCACCACATTGATGGTGGCGTCGGTCTCGCGGATGTGGGCCAAGAACTTGTTGCCCAAGCCCTCGCCGGTGCTCGCGCCTGCGACCAAACCGGCAATATCGACAAACTCGACGATGGCGCGCTGCACCTTTTGCGGGTTCACGATGGCGGAGAGCGCATCCAGCCGCGGGTCCGGCACTTCCACGATACCCACATTGGGCTCAATCGTGCAAAAGGGGTAGTTCTCCGCCGCGATGCCCGCCTTGGTCAAGGCGTTAAACAGGGTCGATTTACCGACGTTTGGAAGACCAACGATGCCACATTTCATGAAATATATCCTTAAGAATCAATTCCCAGACTGCACTATCGACCCCAATGTGGGCATCGTGGATGTGCCTGACGCGCGTCAGCTGACGCGGCTACGAAGAACAGAACAAACCGTTCAAAGCACCATGCCGGTGCAGTTCTTGGTCCTCGTTTTGTCCTGGGTGTAATGGTGTCGATTGTACTAATCAGCGAATCCCTGCTTTTGAGAGCCACTGCGACAGATTGGGTGCCTGCTGCGGGATGGGGAACGCTGCCAGCACCGACAACCCCGCCCAGCGGCATTCGCACCCCCGGCAAGGGCATACAAACCGCGGGGGTTCCCCGAAGTTTGCTGACCTACAATGCCACTCTTCACCCCCCAAGCGATCCCGCCAGAAACGAGGAGACAAGTGTATGCAGTCCATGATTGCGCGACTGCTGCTTGCACTGACGTGCCTGTGTGCGTACCCCACATGGGCCGTCACTCCCGCCCCGATTGGCGCAGTGGTGCTGGGCGATGGCAACCCTTCGTTTGAAATCGCGTCCACGATCCAGACCTGGGTTGATACCGACTCTAAAGCGACGATTGAAGCGGTTGCACTGTCACCGAAGAATTTTTCAACCACATTGGCCCTGACCCGACAGCCCTTGTCGGACAAGGATACGCTTTGGATCAAGCTGTATTTGCTGCGGCCTGCAGGAAACAGTTCCGAGTGGCACCTCACCATCCCCTTGCCATTTTTGGACTCCGCCACCTTGTACCAAGCCAATGCCGCCGGGGGTTGGAGTGTGCAAACAGCGGGCGACACCATCGCCCAAGCCCATTGGAACAAGCGGTGGCTGTACCCCGAGTTTGATCTGAATATGACTACCGGTGCAACGCAGGTGGTTTACCTGCGGGTGCGCAACTTCAAACACGTCAGCATTCCTTTGTGGTTCGCCACCAAGTCTGAACGGGACTACCACCGCATCATGGAAGTCGTGTTGCTGGGCGCGTTGCTGGGTGCTTTGATCTGCCTGTCTCTGGTGTCGGTGGTTCGCTACCTTGACCACGGCGAGCTGTCGGACGTTTGGGCGGCCTTGTATTGCCTGCTGATCACGCTGACGGTGGCACAGGTCAACGGTGTGCTCAACGTATTCCTGTGGGCCAGCGTGCCGGGTTGGGGCAATTACGCCTACGCCCTGATGCCCCTGATTGCGGTGGGCTCGGGCTTGCTTTTTGTGCGCGACTTGTATGCTTTGTCGACCCATTACCACCGTTACGACGCACTCCTGAGCGCCGTGGGGTGGGGCACCATTGCTTCGGTTCTGCTGTACGCGGTCATGCCGCGTTCCGCGGCAGACCGGATCGGTTACATCATTTTGCTGACGTCCACGTTCATCGGGCTGGGTGCAACTGCGGTGAGTTGGATCGGGGGGTCCTCCATTTGGCGCTGGTTGATGTTGGCCTATATGCCGCAGTTCCTGGGGTTGGTGGAGTTGATGGCGGAGGCGCTTGGGCTCGTGCCCACGCTGTGGGAGATGCGTTACATCACCTCGGCCTGTGTCGCGTTTTCTGTGCCGGTGCTGGTCTACGCGCTGAGCCGCGCCACCCATGACCGCAAGGAACTTGGGGTGCGGGCCAACCTCCTCCCGACGCAGGACGCACTGACCGGGTTGCTGACGCGCCAGGTCTTCCAGGAGCACCTGAACGATGCCATTCGCCGGTCGGTCGAGCACCGGGAACCGATCGCTCTGGTCTTGGTGAGCGTCATTAACCACGCGAACATCCGCCAGTCACTGGGCGATCCGGTTGCGGAGCAAAGCCTGCTGCGGGCAGTCGTGAAGCTGCACCGGATATTGCGGGATGTGGACCCGGCGGGTCGGGTTGGAACCGCCCAATTCGCACTCTTGCTGGATGGCGTTGCAAGCCGGCAGGCGCTGACGGAGCGCGTGGTCCAATTGATTGCGTCCGGACTTATTCCGCTACCGGGCTTGACCCCGCCGGTCACGCTGCAGTTCCACGCAGCCTGCGTCTTGCTGCATGAAAACCCCTTGGCCCCGCAGGACGCCCTGACCGATCTGGAGGCGCTATTGGCCAGACTGTCGCCGCACACGCGCAGACCGATACGCTTTCTGGAGCCCGAGCCAACCCAGGCCGCCGACCTGCAAATGGAGTGATACCCGCGTGAACGCCGCGGCACGCACGGCCTTCTACAATCCAGGCTATGGCAAAACCCTTTGATGTTTGTATTCGTGGTGCCGGCATTGTCGGACGCACATTGGCCCTTCAACTCGCTGGCAAACGCTTGCGCGTGGCCATCACGGCCCCCAACACAAGCACTGACGAGCCCGATGTGCGCGCTTACGCGCTGAACCAACATTCCCGCACGCTCATTGAATCCATTCGCTGCTGGCCTGATGATGCCCACGCAACGGCGGTCACCAGCATGCAGGTGCATGGCGACGACGGAGGGGATGTCGCCTTCCATGCCGCCGACCAAGGCACCGACGCCCTGAACTGGATTGTGGATGTGCCCGTATTGGAGGGCACCCTGTCCGAGGCCGTGCGGTTCCAACCCCTAATAGAAGTGGTCGACACCCCCCAAACCGCCACGCTCACCGTGGTCTGCGAAGGCCGGGCCAGCAACACACGCCAAGAGTTTGGTGTCGAGTTCGAGGTAACGCCTTACCCCCAATGGGCCCTGGCGACACGCGTGCAATGTGCGCAAGGCCACGCACAAACTGCCCGTCAATGGTTCAGCCAAGGGGAAATACTCGCCTTTTTGCCTTTGGGTGGGCCACAGGGAAACTTGTGCGCAGTGGTGTGGTCTGTCAGCCCAGAACGCGCACAAATCTTGCAAAACACATCCGAAGCATCTTTTTGTCAAGAACTTGAGGCCGCCAGCCATGGTGAACTGGGCACGCTTAGCCTGGCCAGCCCCCGCAAGGTCTGGCCTCTGCAGCAGGCACAGGCGCGCCAATGGTGTGGCGTATCCAGCCAGGGCGCATGGGTGCTGGCGGGTGATGCAGCGCACAATGTGCATCCCTTGGCCGGGCAGGGTCTGAATCTGGGCTTGGGGGACGTGACTGAGTTGGTGCGCATCCTGGACGAGCGCCCCTATTGGCGCACCGTGGGCGACCCCAAGCTGCTGCGCCAGTTTGAACGCACCCGCAAGGCCGAACTGGCACTCATCGGGACCGCGGGTGATGCACTGCAACAGCTATTTGCCAACCCCCACCCGGCGCTGCAAACCCTGCGCAACTGGGGCATGAACCGCTTTCAACACAGCGGCCTGATCAAAGAATGGGTGGCGCGGCGCGCCATGGGCGGCACGCACCATTCCTCCCATTAACCTGTTAACGAACCACGCAATGACCATGAAATTTTTTATCCAATCCGTATTGACAATCGCCATCGCTGCAGCCGGTCTGGGTGCCATGGCCCAAGAGTCGGTCATCCGCGAGAACATGGCCAAGCGCATCCCGCAGTTCAAAGCCATTGATGAAGTCAATAAAACGCCCATCCCCGGCGTGTTTGAAATCCGCGTCAACGGCACCGAAATCTTTTACACCGATGCACAAGCCAACTACCTCATTCAGGGCAGCCTGATCGACACCCGGCAACGCCGCAACCTGACCGAAGAGCGCGTCGAAAAACTCACCGCCGTTAAGTTTGAATCGCTGCCGCTGAAAGACGCGTTCACCATCGTGCGCGGCAACGGCCAGCGCAAGTTAGCCGTGTTTGAAGACCCCAACTGTGGCTACTGCAAGCGCTTCGAGCGCGACCTGCAGAAGGTGGACAACGTCACCATCCACATGTTTTTGTACCCCATTTTGGGCGCGGACTCCACCGAGAAGTCCAAGGCCATTTGGTGCGCCAAAGACCGTGTGTTGGCCTGGCAAGACTGGATGGTGCGCGACCAGCCAGTCCCCGCGGCGGCAGCCATGTGCGATACCTCTGCGTTGACGCGCAATGTAGAGCTGGGACGCACCTACAAGATTACTGGCACGCCCACCCTGATTTTCACCAATGGCTCGCGTGTGCCTGGCGCTATTGACGCCAAACAAGTGGAAAAATTGCTGGCCGAATCCAAAGGCTAGTTGCTATCTAAAACATAGCTGCTTGCGCACTATCCACGGGGGTTTTAGGCACTTTTTATGAAAAATATTCAGGTAGTTCCCGAAGGCATCCATTTTCGGGTGTCCGTCGCCAATTTGCACAACCACTTGTTCCAGGTATCGCTGACCATTCCTCAGCCCGCTGCACAACAGGTGTTGCGCTTGCCGGTGTGGATTCCGGGCAGCTACTTGGTGCGCGAGTTTTCCAAAAGTCTGCAAAACCTGACGGCGCGCCAGGGCAAGCGCGCAGTAGCGGTGACAAAAACCGACAAAGCGGGTTGGCAGGTGAATTGCGCGCCCGATGCGCCCTTGCAGGTGGATTACGAGGTCTACGCCTTTGACAACTCGGTGCGCACCGCCTGGCTGGACGCCACCCGTGGGTTTTTCAATGGCACCAGCCTTTTTTTGCAAGTGGCGGGGATGGAAGGTGCCCCCCACCGCGTTGACATTTCCGCCTCCCCCGCAATGGCAGGCTGGAGCCTGGCCACTGGACTGACCGCACTGGACACCGACAGCAGCGGCTTTGGCAGTTACAGCGCGAACGACTACGACGCGCTGGTGGACTGCCCGGTGGAGATGGGTGCGCTTTGGAGTGGCCGTTTCCTGGCCTGCGGCATCCCACACCGCATCGTGGTGGCCGGTGCGCCACCTAGTTTTGATGGTGCCCAGTTGCTGGCCGACACCCAGAAAATTTGTGAAACCGAAATCCACTTTTGGCATGGCCAGGGCAACGCCAAGGCGAAAACTCCGTTTTCAAACTACCTGTTCATGCTTAACGCGGTGGGCGACAGCTATGGTGGCCTGGAGCACCGCAACTCAACGGCGCTGATTTGCCCCCGCAAAGACCTGCCGCGCCTGCCCCGCTCGACGCTGGCCCCAACCACCCACAAGCAGCCCGAGGGCTACACCACGCTGTTGGGCTTGATCAGCCATGAATACTTCCACACATGGAACGTCAAGCGCCTTCGCCCCGCCGAATTCACCCGCTATGACTACGCTAGCGAAAACTACACCGAACTGCTGTGGTTCTTTGAAGGCTTCACCAGTTACTACGACGAACTGTTCTTGCGTCGCGCCAAATTGATCGACACCGCCAGCTATTTGAAGCTGCTGACCAAAACCATCAACCAGGTCAACCAGACCCCGGGGCGTTTGGTACAAACCGTGGCCCAATCCAGCTTTGACGCGTGGGTGAAGTACTACCGCCAGGACGAAAACACACCCAACGCGACCGTGAGCTACTACACCAAAGGCTCGCTGGTGGCTTTGTGTCTGGATTTGACGTTGCGCGGCGAAGGCAAAACCACGTTGGACGCCGTCATGCGGGGCCTGTGGAGCCGCTGTGCGGGCGGGCCGATGACCGAGCACGATCTGCTGGCGGTGCTGGAGCAACTCGGTGGCCGCTCGTATGCAAAAGAATTGAAAAGCTGGGTGCACAGCACCGACGAGCTGCCGGTGGCCGAGCTGCTGGAGTCGCACGGCCTACAAGTCAACCGGGAACCCGACCAGGTCGCTCAGCAACTGGGCCTGCGCGTCAAGGAGGGCAACGGCCTGCACATCCAGCAGGTGTTGCGCGGTGGCGCGGCAGAAAAGGCCGGGTTCGCCAGCGGCGACGAGTGGCTTGCCGTGGAAAGCCCCACCGGCACCGCACGCGGCCCGTGGCGCATGATGGCGCTGGACGACCTGACCCTGTACAGCGGCAAAGCCAAAAAAATCAATGCACTGGTGTCCCGCGACAAGCTGCTGCTGACGCTCTCGCTGACACTCCCCAAACCGACACAGGCCGTGCGGCTGTCGGTGCGTGATGCCACCCTGGCTGCGCACTGGCTAGACGAGGTGCCTGGTGCCATCCCATCCTGAAACCATTCCCCCAACCTTTGCGGAGCCCGCCCCCATGAACTACGAATGCATCACCACACGGCTTGAAGCCGACAAAGTTGCGATCATCACCCTGAACCGCCCCAAGCAACTCAATGCGCTCAACGACCAACTGATGGACGAGCTGGGCCACGCGCTCAAGGGCTTTGATGCGGACCCGGCCATTGGCTGCATGGTCATCACCGGCAGCGAAAAGGCATTTGCCGCAGGCGCCGATATCTCAGCCATGGCCAAATTCAGTTTTGCCGATGCCTACAAAGGCGACTTCATCACCCGCAACTGGGAGACCCTTCGCAACATCCGCAAGCCGGTCATTGCGGCGGTCAGTGGCTTCGCACTGGGCGGCGGCTGCGAGTTGGCCATGATGTGCGATTTCATCATCGCGTCCGACACGGCCAAGTTCGGTCAACCCGAAATCAAGCTGGGCATTATTCCGGGTGCGGGCGGCACACAGCGTTTGCCACGCGCAGTCGGAAAATCCAAAGCCATGGACATGGCGCTCACCGGCCGCATGATGCTGGCGGACGAGGCCGAGCGCGCTGGTTTGGTCAGCCGCGTCGTGCCGGCCGATAAATTGATGGATGAGGCGCTGGGTGCCGCCTTGATGATCTGCGACTTCTCGCAGGTCGCCACCATGGCCGCCAAAGAAACCGTCAACCGTGCGTTTGAAAGTTCGCTCTCAGACGGCCTGATGTTCGAGCGCCGCCTGTTTCACGCCCTGTTTGCGACCGCAGATCAAAAAGAAGGCATGGATGCGTTCATCAACAAGCGCAAAGCTGAATTCACGCACCAGTAATTTGACTGGATTTATTGGCTATAATCTGCGACTTCGGTCGTATAGCTCAGTTGGTTAGAGCGCAGCATTCATAATGCTGATGTCGGTGGTTCAAATCCACCTACGACCACCAAACCTGCCGTAAAAAGCACGAAAAGCCTGCAAACATCATGTCTGCAGGCTTTTTTGTTGATCCCTTGCCGATGATCAGCGTCCGTAGACATCCTCAAAGCGCACGATGTCGTCTTCGCCCAGATAGCTGCCGGACTGCACTTCAATCATTTCCAAATCGACCCGACCCGGGTTTTCCAGACGGTGTGTGGTGCCCAGCGGAATGAAGGTGGACTCGTTCTCGGACAGCAAATAAGTCGTCTCGCCCCGTGTGACTTTGGCGGTGCCGCTGACCACAATCCAGTGCTCGGCACGGTGGTGGTGCATTTGCAGGGAGAGGGTTGCGCCGGGCTTGACCACAATGCGCTTGACTTGAAAGCGCGGGCCTGAGTCCACACTGTCGTACCAGCCCCAAGGCCGGAATACTTTGCGGTGAATTTGTCCTTCGGTGCGCCCTGCCGCTTTGAGCCGGTCAACGATTTTTTTCACATCCTGGGTTTTGTCTTTGTGGGCCACCAGAATGGCGTCGGCGGTCTCCACCACAATCAGGTCGTCCACGCCCACGCAGGCGATCAAACGGCCTTCGGACAAGGCCAGGGTGTTGTGGCTGTCTTGCATCAGCACATCGCCTTGCGCCACGTTGCCCTCGGCATCTTTGGGCAACACCTGCCACAAGGCCTCCCACGCGCCCACGTCCGACCAACCTGCCGACAGGGGAATTACCACGCCCACCGGCAATGGTGTTGCGCCACCACCCACGCTTTGACCCGCCGCAATGCGTTCCATCACGGCGTAGTCAATCGAGTCGCTGGGGCACTGGCTGAACGCCTCTTTGCCGACCCGCACAAACTCTCCGTCGGATTTGCCTGCGTCCCAGGCCGCCTGGCATGCGGCCAGAATGTCAGGACGGCACACGGCCAAGGCCTGCAGCCACACCGACGCACGCATCATGAACAGCCCACTGTTCCACAAATAACTGCCTTCGGCCAAGTACGCCTGGGCCGTTTCCAAGTTGGGCTTTTCTACAAACCGCGCGATGCGTTTGGCGCTGCCGCTGCCGT